>Ga0180892_12_pt1 | contig 264218 bp, 263 predicted proteins | sample Deesub1362A_J573_FD_124160 | JGI IMG/M metagenome (GOLD analysis project Ga0180892, IMG submission 124160) | Candidatus Geothermarchaeota archaeon JdFR-14
TAGTGTTCCTCCTCAATTTCGTGAGGACCTATGGGTTTAAGGCCATCATAATTGCTTTCAAAGACTGAGCGCCCCCCCGCCCCTCCCCTCCTCCCCCCCCACACCAATTTTTTATAAGTCTAGATGGGTTTTATTATGCGTGGGATGGATGAGCGTCTGATTGAGGTAACCCTTAAAATATACAATCCTGTATGTATACTAAGTCGAGAGCTAGGTAGTCTAGTTAAGATAGAAGATGTCCGTAGCTATGGAGATCGTGTTGCTCATTTAATAGAGCTGTCTCAGGAAAAGTTCGAGGAGGCTAAAAGACTGGCATCTGAGACAGAAGGCGTCTTGCAGGGTGTCAAGAGTAGGAAAGGTGTTACAACATGCTGGTTCCTGAGTAAGGGCTGCGATGCCTGCAGGCCAATTGCACTAGGCGAGGCTTTTTTAGTACGTGGAAAGCTTCTGGATGACGGCTCCATGGAATTTAGCTTCATTGTTCCGGGTGAGGATAGTTATATTAAAATATTAAGTGAGCTGAGGAACGCAGGTATAGTATTTGACATTGTACGTGTGTCTGGATTTAAAAGTAGTAGGCTTCTAACCCCTAATCAGGAGAAAACTCTATACATAGCTATGAGGATGGGTTTATTTGATCATCCGAGGAGGATTACGGTCCAGGAATTGGCGAATGTACTGGGTATCAAGCCAAGTACATTAACAGAGACCCTTAGAAGAGGCTTGAAGAGAATACTAAAACATTATTTCGGCTAGCCTTACTTGTTAAACTTACTCTCCTCCTCTTTCTTTTTATAATATAATGTTACGACTTTCTTCATACTGGCTCTCAGCGCTTCAACGATTGTAGATGGTGACCTTTTAATTATCTTAGATAGCTCTTGTAACGTGATCTTGCGCGGATAGTCAAAATATCCCAGTTTCAGAGCTAGCTTGAGGATCTTATCTTGATTGAACGTTAATTCAGTCGACTTACTATTCATCTTTATCTCAGTTATACTCTCTACATTTATCTCTATCCCGTTTTTCTTCAATCTATCGATGATCTTCTCTAAAATAGCTGTATGAGCTATCAATCTCCACTTCACACGATTTCTCTCGATGTCATATACTGCGGAGCCTAAAAAACATTCGGATGAATCAGAGAATAATTTACATACATTGCAGTGGGATGTCTTAATGACCCCGTATAACAGGCCTTTACCCGAATCTGTGATGAATATCTCAGACTTATCAATATACTCAGAGTTCATTATCTTCTCCTTGATCATATTAAGGTCCTTGGGGTTACATTTTATCTCGAAAATTTCATTAACCTTGTCTTTTCCCACAGGTTTACAATCCAGTATCTCAACTCTAACAGAATAGTCAGATATCAAGTCCATGACCCAGCTGTGAGGCGGGGGACGTATCTCTAGGGTGACTTCTCTAAACTCTGAGCCATTGTTCTTCATCTATATCTTATCACCCCTCTTAAATAGTAAATATGCCGTGGTTAGCGATATGAATACATATGTTATCATTATGCTTGTTAACACTATAGGCAGGTAAATACCCAGCGTTCTAGCAGTATATATGCCTGATGGGCCTAGGAACACGAGAGCCGGGTCTATACTATATATCATCATTATCCTAGATGTCTCCACAGGATTTAGGACTGCGATGAAGAAGACGATCTGCTCCTTCAGATTCATTGCAATAGCTAGTCCCATAACGATCATATCATATATGAAGATCATAGTAAACCATGTAAAAAAGGTAAGGCCAAGTGCCTCAAGCCTACTCTTAGTTACTACAGATATCAGTAGCCCGATGCCGACTGATGTAGAGGATAGTAGTACCGCTATCACTATAAAATAGAGATACTTCGAGATATCCTCAGGAGGTAATATTGATGTTATGAGCCAGCTTGCTAGTCCGAAGCCTAGGAGTGTGGCGATTGAGATGGCCGAGACGAGTCCTATGAATTTTCCCAATATATATTCCAATACGCCAATAGGTTCCGAGAATATCCACTCGGTTATACCTGACTCTTTCTCCCCCACTATACTGATACTGCTAAGCATCAATGATATTAGTGGGATTAGGTAGAGTGAGAGGTTTATCAATGTAGCTGTTATTCTCCCTACAGCTTTCAGCCCCAAATAACTTATCCCCATTAGCGAGAACTGCGATAGTGTTAGGCCCAGTATAAAATATAGAAGGCTATATACTACCAGCCATCTGCTTTTGAGAGCCTGTTTCAACTCCATAGTCATTAGTTCCTTGATTATTCTTAATCTATTCATGATCGTTATCACCATGTAGATAGCCTATCAACTCGTCTAATGAGGGCTCCTCAACATATATTGATCCAATGTCAACATGTTTTCGGATGAGTTCTCCAATGGTCTCTACGATATTATGGGTTTCCACAAGCAGCCACTGGTTGTTATGGGTAATAATTCTACCCGACTTTAGCTGGAGTCTGTCGATACTGGTATTAAGCCTGAGGTAGAATCTCATGCTCCTAAGCCTATCCACCAATCTTTCTAGTGGGCCGAAGTATAGCTGTCTCCCTTCACTCAACATAAGTATTTTATCTATATACAGTAGGATATCTACTATCTTATGCGAGCTAATTAGAATTGTCTTTTCTCTTTTTCTAAGCTCATTTAGAAGCCTTAAGAAAATCTTCCTGCCCTCAAAATCCAGGTTTGCCAAGGGTTCGTCGAATATCAATATCTCAGGGTCATGAGCGATAGCTACACATAGGGCTAGTCTCTGTCTCATTCCACCGGAGTATTCCCCGACTGGTACGTCCACGACATCACCTAGGCCGAAGGAGGAAATGAGTTCCTCTTCATTAATTTCTATCTCATGTAGCTTATCATGTAAGTTTAATATCTCTCTTGCCGTCATATTTCTTGGAAAATTTATTGATTGAGGTACATATCCAATTAGCCTCTTAACCCTCTTAATATCCTTGGTTATATCTATGTTTCCAAGGGTTATTCTCCCACTAAACCTTAATAGACCGAGAATGCATCTTAACAATGTCGTTTTTCCAGATCCATTTGGACCCAGTATTAGTAGTACATCGTTTCTATCTATTTTAAAGCTTATATTCTCCAAGGCGGTGAATTCGTCATACTTTTTTACAAGGTTCTCGACTCTTATCATCTCACCCATCTCCTCCTCAGATACATAATCAGTGACAATGGTATTATAGTCAATATAAAGGAAGTCATGACCCCAACTGGATTTATAATTATCCTACCACCCAGCATTTGTGTAGGGTGTATCAATGGATAGAGGTCTATGGCCTTTTTCCTAGGGTTAATTAAAATAACCTTCTTCATATTCTCGAGGACTAGATAGCCCGGGCTGTATAGGAATATCCTTAACTGTCTATATCCATCCATCAAATCCTCCAATATATCTTGGGATATATAGGGTACGTCCCCCACCCCGTCTCCATCCATATCTCTATAATGGTATTCGCTCCAGAAATTTCCCCTTGCCTTCTCCATGTTGAACCATATAGTGTCTCCTATATCCACTCCAATCAGGCTAACATCCATTATATTTTCAATAATATTATTCTCATATATCTCAGCTGCGGATTCCGAGTCTATTCTTATACCTATGTAGTTAAATGCTATGGTATTGCCCTTGATTACCGCTTTCTTACCTGGTGTAAAAGGAGTCTTCCTAAGGTTTATCCCAACGATATTCCCTATTATAGAGTTATTCTCTATCCATATATCATCACATTCCGGTATGAAGACAGCCTCCCCAATACCTCCTTTTCTTAGAAGTAGAATGGTGTTGTCCGACGCCCTTATCCCCTTGCTATACATTAATACTAGACCTGCTATAGAATCAGTTATATAACTTTTCTCTATTGTTATATTTTCACAATACATTAGATGGACTCCGTATCTGGCTTCCTCCACCACATTATTGATTATATAAGCATTATACACATGGTCATTGTAGGATGCGTCCTGCACATCTCTAAATTCATTATTTATTATATACAAGTATCTAGTGTACCATGAATAGATGCCGTGTCCTCTATCCGCAACATAATAGTCAGGTATACTTGTAATGATGTTATCAGTAATCCATATATTATATGAGTCCTTTGGGAGTATGGCGTAGAATACATTGTAAAACTCATTCTCCTGGATGTATACATTGGATGATTTTATTATCTTTATACCGGAATCCTCGGTACTGTAGGATCTGCCTGAGTTTATTATCTTGAATCCCCTGACGACCACGTCTGTAGCTTCTTGGATCGTTATTATTGTCTTATTCCCTCTGCCGTCAAGGATAGGTGTATTAATTCCTATGAGGGATATCGATTTATTTATTATCATCAGATGCTCGTAATAAACTCCTCCCTCTATATATATAGTGTCTCCAGACCTAGCATCCTCAATTGCCTCTGAGATACTGCTATACCGGTTCTCCCGTGTATTTATATAAATTATGTTTTCTAAAGATCTATTATCGGCTACGACGATACTCCCTGTAATGAGAGTTGAAAAACCTAGGGTTATCAGAGTTAGATATATCAGGAGACAAGTAATTAGTCTATTCCGCATATCTTTTCACTAAAAGGGCTAGGATGAGGGGAATAACCATCAGCCAAAATCCTATGTCGAAGTAGGTTGTCGTCTTAAAGTTTGCAATCTGATAGCTCCCCATAACCAGGGGGGTGAAAGGCTCTATGTCTATAGCTGCTTCACTACTGATATTATGACCATAATTATATAACCAGTACTGGAAATATGCCGGTAGGCTAAGCAGGATGATGAGGTAGATAATTATCAATAGCCTCCTGTTCATGTTAGTGAAGAGCATTAAGGCTAGTAACACCGAACTTATAATAAATGCAATAGGTAGTAGTTTTACCTCGATCATATTTTGAGGCTCTATAGGTGAAAGCCCTACGTAGTGATTGGCTATGTTGATCTGATCAAGAGGACCCGTAACTCCACCAGTTCCCCATACAGATACCTTAAGCCATTTCTGTCCAAACATTGGAGCATTGAAGTTTAAAGTCCAAAAAGGTAGGGCTATCCCAATTACAGGGAGAATAACAATTAATATTTTGAATAGCTTTATTTTATCCAAAGACATTTAACCTCACCCCATTTGCATAGGCATAACAGGATGCTCTCTAAACCAGTTTAGAATCTCTTCATATACAAATAACCTACCATTATTCTTAAGAGAGAACTTCTCCGCTAAATTCTTATCTTTAAATGCCGCTATACCTGTTCCCATTGGAGTCTTGAAATCATGGGGATCTACCAATACATAATATGCTTCTTCAGCAGGGACCCAACTCCCGTCATAATAGTCTCTAACATAAACGTATTTTATGTTACCCGACTCCTCTGATAGTAGTGATGTCAGCATACATCCGATGTCGTCGAATTTCATCCATTCTTCTTCTCCAACGCTGTAGTATGCTGCTGAAAACTCTTTTATACTGATAACCATTCCACAAAACCTGCATTTATCTGCACCATAATATATCTCGGGGGTACGCCGATTATCGCTACCAAATAAGGTAAAATTGACTGTTAGTAAAGCCATTATCAATAAGATTATGGATATAAATAAGGGGAGGAGGAGATTTTTTCTATTCATATTCCCACTAATTCACTCGTTTACTGTGGTTCTACAACAAACCACCCCGCCATCTCTAGATGGAGGGGAGAGCAAAATTCCGTACAATACATCGCGTATACCCCGGGCTTATCGGCGAGTATCTCAACTGTCGCTACCTCCCCCGGTTCCAGGCTAAGGTTTATATTGTATTCACATATTGTGAATCCGTGGGTAGCGTCAGGCGTAGTCTCGATATTTGTCAAGTGAAAGATAACCTTATCACCTTGTTTAACTCGAATGAAGTCCGGGGTTATTCGGCTCCTTATAAGCGTTCCCCATATTTCAGTCACAGGCTGGCCATTAACCACCTTCCTCTCTATCCTCTCTTCACCCTTACTAACTGCATTTGGATCCTTCTGGAATGTTAATGGGTTTGTGCCCATAGGGTAAACCTCTATTGGATTAAGCTTATCTGCACTGATAATCCTTGCATAATGTGGTTCGCCTAGACCGATGGGCATATCGTAGAGTAGCATCATCTTGGAGCTTGTTATATCTATAAGCTGTAGGTTCTGTGGCTTCAGTGGACCGACTGAGTTAAACCTATCTATAGACCATTTGTTGAGGGATACTAGGTACTTGCCTTTTGGCTTAGGAGTATTGCTCTCTGGAGCTGCAACGTGACCTACATTGTAATGTATATCTATTTTATCTACCACTTTCCACGCTTCATCCCCCGTGTGATATGGTGGTCCTAAAGCCCACTTAGCTACTTTATTATCTATGAATAGGCTTGTGTATGCATATCCTTTGTCATCGAATTCTGTGTGTAGAGGACCGAGCCCTACTTCCACCTGAGCTTCCTTGGTACTCTCAAACTTTAATATAGGTATGCCATATTCGTCTGTCCCCTCAAAATCTTTATTTTTTATTGCGGTAAGTATCTTCTCCACACTATAGACGGTGGCTACAGGCTCTAGTTTACCGCTTACAACGATATACTCCCCACCAGGTGTTATGTCACATCCATGGGGGCTCTTAGGCTCAGGTATCAGATATATAATTCCCTCTTTGATTGCTGTATCAAGGGAAATTACCTTTACTCCATTAAGCTCCTTATACTTACCCTGTTTAACTAGTTCCTCAGCTTTTTTCCAGAATATCACATGTAGATAATCGAAATCTCTTTCAGAAGCCCCAACCTCGAGAGGAGGTATCCCATTTAAGTCGTCTCCAACAGCCATCTCTGTATTAAATGAGTTTATGAAGCATAGTCCATCAGAGGGCCCCCATCCAATCGCAACCAAGTCCTGCATATATGGTGGTAGCTCTATCTCAAAGCTTTTTGAAAGGTCTATCCTACCAACCTCCCTGTTGAAAGCGAGGAATGCCACTAATCCTCTAAAGTTATTCTTATATGTATCTGGGTTCTGGGGATCAAGTTCGACATATGTCTCACCAGGCCGGTATCCAGTCTCAGGATCCCATGGCGCTGGATATTGAGAACCCACTACCACATATTCGGTATTGGGTGTACAAAAACACCCTCCGTGTTGCGACTGCATATTAGGAATCTTCACTATCTGCTTTGTCTCAAAATCTTTTAGACTTATTACCGCCATCCTTCCGTTGGCCTTGTCGTTTACAAAGAGCCATTCTCCATCGAACTCAGCGTTAGTCCTACTTATCTCAGGATGATGCACATCCCCCCATGTGAGGTTACGTATCCCATTACTTCCTTCCTTTAAAATCTTCTCTGTCTCCAAGTTTCCAACCCCATATCCCTGCCAAGGCTCTGGGGTAAACACGGCGATAACCTTATACAACTTCATAGAGGGTATGCCAATCACTAGAACCTGTCCAGAATGTCCTCCGGAGGCGAACATAATGAACTCGTCTCGAGCCCCACCAGGGACATAAGTCTTGACCGCCGCTACAGCCTGATCCGGCGTGAGATTCTTCTCCTGAATTATATTCTGTAGGTTTCCGGGGGCGATCTCCACCTCACTTGGTGCACTTGGGGCTAGGAATTTGCTGACTCCATAGCCTGCTACAACACCTGCTGCAACCCCTCCAGCGATTTGTAGGAAGTCCCTTCTCCTCAATCCATTGCCATTATTACGAGAATTAGAATTGGATGACTTTCTAGCTGTCAAGAAAATCCCCAATCCAGATTTACCCCTAAGTGGGATAAAAATCTTTACCCGAATATATTCGGGTAAAGACTTTTAGCCTCTTTCTATTTAAAAAGGTATTAGGAGGTGTTTCCTTTAGTGACTAACTATAAGTCGGGTAGAAAAGGCTTTTACCGACGGGTGTTCTTCACTATTATTGTATTAATCTCCGCGATACTAGTGTCCAAAACCGTCTCCATATATGGCCAGAGTGCTGGATCATCTCCGACTGAAAGATATATAGAGCTACATGCTAGGCAATGGGCTTTTGAGCCGAATGTCATAGAGGTTAACCAGGGGGATACCGTCATAATAAACCTTGTGTCCGACGATGTATCACATGGTTTCTATTTGGAGGGCTATAATTTGGAGGCCAAGGTGGTTCTCGAAGAAGGTGCCCCCAATAGTGCAACGGTGGAGTTCGTCGCAGACAAACCAGGCGTATACACATTTAGATGTACAGTAAACTGTGGACCGTTTCACCCATTTATGACAGGTAAGCTGGTTGTTAATCCACCTACACCATTTTATGGAGGGATGAGTCTTAGCGTTATCGCCTTGGCGGTGTTCGTAATAGTCTTCTTTATCTGGAGATGGTGAGCTATGGCTAGATTCAAATATGATCTATTAAAAATACCTCTCCTCAAGAAAATCGTCATGTCCCGTTCATTCCAGTTTATAGTGATCTTCCCGAACTTTGTCGTATTCATAGTGCTACTCGCCAGTGCATTTGTCGGGTCACCAGTTGGAAACCATAACCTTGCTGTGCTTGTGGTATGGATACTTTGGTGGGCGGCTTTAATGCTGGTGCTGACTCCTCTTGGAGGCAGGCTATGGTGTATGATATGCCCTATGCCGGCTATAGGCGAGTGGCTTCAGAGGAAGACTTTCACTAGAAAGAATGATAAGCAGCTAGGTCTACAGAGGAATTGGCCTAAGAAGCTTGACAATATATGGCTGCAGAACTTTGCATTCCTAATTGTCTCAACATTTATAGGTGTATTGACAACTAGGCCTTGGGCTACTGGTATAATGCTTGTTCTCCTGGTAATCATTCTCCCCACTCTATTCTTCCTCCTATTCAAGAGGAGGGTCTGGTGTAGATACATATGCCCTGTCTCTGGATTCATAGGTCTATACTCCATGGTGGCTCCTATAGAGCTGAGAGTTAAGGATAGAGAAGTCTGTCTAAAACACGCCGGCAAGGAATGCTATAGAGGTGGACCTAATGCATATGGCTGCCCTTGGTATGAATTTCCCCAGAATCTAAACCGTAACGCATACTGTGGCCTATGCATGGAGTGTGTAAAGGCTTGTCCACTTGACAACATTGCCCTTAACATCAGGATCGGGGGAGACGACTTATATGTGGAGCCTTGGCATGGTCTGAAAAAGAAGGGTCTCGATGAGCCGTTCAAGGCCTTTATAATGAGTACACTGGCCATAATATACGCATACATATTTACAGGTCCGTATCCATGGCTGAAGGATGTGGCGAACATATTTAATGGAGAGACATTCAGTAAGAATTTCATCGACAATATACTTATGGAGACACTGATACCCGATAGGCTTCTTACCTTCGGTGGCATCGTATGGTTTTCAACACTGGTTCTAATGCCGACTATCTTCGCGTTATTCACATTATTATCAAAGGCCCTAGCAGGATGGAGAGATACACAGTCATTTAAAAAGATGTTCATCAACTATTCGTACATGCTAGTCCCCTTAAGCCTAACTGCATGGATGGCTTTCGCTATCTACATCCTACTTATAAACGGCACATATATCTTGGCCGCAGTTTCAGACCCATTCAACTATGGATGGGATTTGCTAGGGACCAAACATATTCCATGGACGCCAATCGCTACAGGGATCTTACCTTATATCCAAGGAGGCATCATATTACTGGGCTTGATCTGGACTATAAACACCATTAAAAACATCTCTAAACATATGTTCGACACTAGATCAAGGGCTTTGAGAGCATCTCTACCAATGGTAATCCTCGCTCTCCTCTACACCTTCCTAGTATTAAATATATGGCTTGGTCCAGGGGTGGTTCCAAGTGGCTAAAAGGACAAGTAGAAAATCAAGAGGAATCGTTATAACCGATCTCATAGCATTAGTGCTTGTAATCCTCACATTTGTAGGGGTATTCTTCGTAGTATATCAGCATCAATCAACACAGGAGGCTTTGGCCAAAGAGGGCGTAGTGATTCATATAGAGGCTAAGCAATGGGCCTTCTCACCCGACGAGATCGTGGTTAAGAAGGGGCAGAAAGTGACCCTTGTAATCACCAGCCGTGACGTGACCCATGGATTCATGTTAAGTGCATTTGATATAAATGAGGTTATAAATCCTGGTTCGGAGGTCATCGTAACCTTTATACCCGATAAAACAGGTACATTCGAGTTCAGATGCTCAGTATACTGTGGTGAGCCATGGCCAGGGTCTGGAATGGGGCACTGGGTTATGAGAGGATATCTCAAGGTTATAGAGGGTTAGACCTCATCCCTTTCTCTTTATTTATAGATTACATCTAGTTATTCCATTATTTAGAGTATTTATTGTTAATTGTTATCAATAGATATAGTTTAAGGAGGATAATTTTATGTGGAACATCCTGGTATTATTCCGGCCAAGCGATTATCTCCTAGAGTTATTGGATAGTGATAACCACTTCAACTATAGGATAATCCAGCTAAGGAGAGTGGATATCGAGGATATTAAGGAGGACTTGGCTGATGCAGATGCGTTAATAGCATCTCCAGGTCAATACGTTAATGAGAGACTCATCAGTGCCGCGGAGAAGATGCGGCTATTGATTGTCCACGGCTCCGGCTATGATAAGGTGGATGTCGATGCCTGTACAAAGAAGGGTGTTATAGTCCTAAACGCGCCTGATGCAATAGCCAGGGCTGTGGCTGAGCATGCCCTGGGCCTAACAATATCCCTCCTAAGGAAGATAGCCTTGGGAGACCGGGTGGTTAGATCGGGGGAGTGGTGGGCTGGGTCGAGGAAGAGGAGCTTCGTGGGGACCAATGTATATGGAAAGACTGTTGGGATAATAGGGCTTGGGCATATTGGGCGTATACTCTCGAATCTATTCCAGTGTATGGGGGCTGAGGTCCTATACTGGAGTAGGAGGCGCCGCCCAAATATGGAGGAGTCCCTTGGAATTAGATATGTATCTATTGAGGAGCTTCTACGATCCTCCGACATAATTATAGTCTCACTTGCGTTGACGCCTGAGACAGAGCATTTCCTAGATAAGGATCGTATAAATATGGTTAAGGACGGCGCTGTTATCGTGAACATATCTAGGGGGAGGATTATTGATGAGGAGGCGTTGATAAAGGCTTTGGAGTCGGGTAAGCTCGGTGGTGTAGCTTTGGACGTGTTTGAGAAGGAGCCCCTGCCTCCTGGGAGTCTCTTGATGAAGTTTGATAACGTGGTCTTAACACCACATATAGCGGGGTTTACGGAGGAGGCTAAGATAGGCACCGCGAGACTCGTCTATAAATTGCTTAAACAGTTCTTTGTGGACAATAAGATTCCTAGGGACTACGTCGTTAACCCCGAGGTCCTGGGAAAGATATAAATATAGAGTGGGTTTAAGAAGGTTTACATTGAAAACCTAAAATAGGGCACCATACAATTATTTATTGAAATAACAATGTTATAGAGGCAAAAAGACGTCTGGGTGTATGGTGGGGGAGGAGTAATGTTTGGTGAGCCCAAGATATATGGAGTCTACGACAATATTCTCGAGACGATAGGCTGGACACCGCTTGTAAGGCTACATAGGATAGAGGAGTACTTCAAACTGGATAATGAGCTGTATGCAAAGCTTGAGGCTTTCAACCCAGGTGGCAGCATCAAGGACCGTATAGCAGTCTATATGCTTAGAAGGGCTGAGGAGGAGGGTAGGGTCGCTGAAGGCAGCGTCGTGATAGAGCCTACAGCGGGGAATACCGGCGTCGGCCTAGCGCTGGTATCCCGGGTCAAGGGATATCAAACGGTATTCACCCTGCCTAGGAAGATGAGTCTTGAGAAGGAGCTTCTCCTCAGATCCCTAGGTGCATTGATAATACGCACCCCTACTGAGGCGCCTTTCTACTCACCGCTCTCATACTACTCAGCCGCCCATATCCTTAGGAAGATGATTCTGAAGAGGGGTAGGATGGTTGATAGAGGGGAGTTGGCTGAGATCGTTGGCGAGCTGCAGTCTATCATCGATAGGGGGGATGAGGAGACTCTGAGGAGGCTTCTCGAGATGGATGTCCCTGAGGGGCCATATGCATATGTACCTGACCAGTATTTCAACGAGTATAACCCCCTTGCACATTACGAGACCCTGGCGAGGGAGATCTGGAGACAGATGGGTGGTAGGCTAGATATCTTCGTGGCTGGAATGGGCACTGGAGGTACAATAACTGGAGTAAGCAGGTATCTTAAGGAGCAGGATGGGAATATCACTGTTGTGGGTGTGGATCCAGAGGGCTCTATATTCCACATAGTCAAGAAGGGCGTGTCTCCAGAGGAGGCTACAAAATATGCACATCCCTATCTGGTGGAGGGTATCGGCGAGGACATACTTCCTGAGACGATTGATCTAAACCTAGTTGACCAGGTTATCGTCGTGGATGATGAGAAGGCTTTTGCAATGGCTAGGTTAATCGCGAGGCTGGAGGGGATCTTGGCGGGAGGCTCGTCTGGAGCCGCGTTATACGGTGCAGTCAAATACCTCAGGGATAATAATATTAGTGGTAGACGCCTGGTCGTGATATTCCCCGATACGGGGAGGAATTATCTGACCAAGATATTTAATGATAGATGGATGAGGGAGAATGGTTTTAACACGTGTGAGGAGGAGGTTTTGAAGGGGTTGATTAGGGTATGAAGGGTTTTACAACAAAGGCTATCCATGTTGGTGAAGAGCCTAAAAAGATGCAGTATGGAGACGTCGTCTCACCCATACATCTATCCACAACCTTTGCTAAGGAGAGTATCGAGGAGGTTGAATCTGGATATGTCTATTCACGTTCAGCAAACCCGACTAGGGACAATCTGGAGAAGAAGCTGGCTGCATTGGAGAACGCTAAATATGCACTGGCTTTCTCATCTGGCTTGGCGGCTGAGACCACGATCCTACTCAGCCTACTGAAGAAGGGGGAGCATGTCATCGCCTTCGACGACCTATATGGAGGGACTAAGAGACTCTTCAACAGGGTTATGATGCGCTTCGGAATAGGCTTTACATACGTCGACCTACGGGATCTGGATCTCTTTAGGAAGGCGATTAGGGAAGAGTCTAGGATGGTCTGGATAGAGACGCCTACAAACCCGCTTATGAAGCTTGCTGATATAAAGGCTATATCGGAGTTAGCCCATGAACATGACCTGATCGTCGTTGTGGATAACACCTTCGCAAGCCCATACTTCCAGCAGCCACTTACCCTTGGAGCGGATATAGTGGTGCATAGCGTAACAAAATACCTCGGTGGGCACTCGGATGTAGTGGGTGGTGCGGTTATGGTAAGCGATGATGAGCTGCATGAGAAGATGCGTTTCCACCAGAACGCTGTAGGCGCCATACTATCTCCATTCGACTCATGGCTTGTAATGAGGGGAGTCAAGACCCTCGCCGTAAGGATGGAGAGACATCAGTACAATGCAATGAAGATAGCCGAGTACCTTGAGAACCACCGGATGGTGGACAAGGTATATTATCCTGGGCTGGAGTCACATCCACAGCATGAGCTCGCCAAGAGGCAGATGAAGGGCTTCGGGGGGATGCTGTCCTTCGAGCTAAGGGGAGGCCTGGAGGAGGCCAGGAGATTTGTCGAGGCCCTAGAGATATTTGCATTGGCGGAGAGCCTAGGCGGGGTAGAGTCATTGATCGAGATACCTGCATTGATGACACACGCATCAATACCCAGGGAAGAGAGGCTTAAAGTAGGTATAAAAGACTCATTGATAAGGGTCTCAGTAGGCATAGAAGACCTCGAAGACCTCATTGACGACCTAAACAAGGGCTTCAAACACCTATAAAATTGATATAAATATTCTCAAATTTTTATGCATAAATTATTTACCGAAAATATTTACATTCTAGGGTTTTGATACTAAATAAAAATTTAACTGTGAGTTCTGCGAAATATAAAAATTGATGCAATATGAAAGCGGCAATATTTCTCTTATTAATCGTGTTGAGCGCCGTAATCTTACCCGTGGCCGTTAGCGTCGTCGAGACCTTCGTCGTCCCATCGGTCAAGAACTTCGCTGTGCTAGCTTCTTCTGGCTTCGGACTATTGGTTGGGGGAGGCGGCGACGAGATCGATCCTACGGCGTATCCAGGATAGACAGAAAAATTAATATATCCTTTTTCCTTTTTTTATATTGAGTAGATATGAGGAGTAAAAAATTAAGTATTTTAAAACATAAGAAAATTAAATATGACATAATAGATTTAATGATAGTTGAGGGTTTGGGAAAATTCGGTCCTAGAAATCTCTATAAGATTGCAAAGGAGTTAGGATTACCAGAATCGACGGTGAGGTACAGGATAAATAAACTATTTAATAAGAAGCTTCTGAGGTTACACACAAACATATATCATACCTACCTAGGGCTGAAGAAGCACGTTATCTTCGCAGATGTAAACCCTGCTTATCTAAATGTTATAGATGAATTCTTCTCCATAATTGATTTCTGGATATATCTTCGTAGAGTTCATGGCCCGACAGAACAGTATCATGTTCTATACATTGCCCCCGTTGAGAATACCAGAGAGATTGATGAGTTTCTCCAGGAGATGATCAATTTAGATCTAATATATGGATACAAAAAATATTATTCCACATGCTACTATAATGTAAATCCAACTACAACTTGGTATGACCTCAACAGGAATGAATGGATATTCGATTGGGAGAGTATATTTAAAGAACTTGACACTGCAGATTCAGAGCTCCCATATACTCTCAAGGATCCCTCCTCATATCCATTGAAGGCAGATACAATAGATATACTTATCCTTAAAGAGTTAGAGAAGAATCCGTTAATTTCATATACCGAGCTGGCTGAGCTAATTGGGACTCAACCTCAGAACATCTACTATCATTACAAGAACCATATAATGGGGAGAGGACTAATTGAAGACTTCCAAGTGTATTTACTTAAGTTCGATGTTTCAAGTTCGATCTTCCTCTACCTGATAATTGAGTTTACAAACTATACAAACTTTGCAAAAGTGACAAACATATTTAGGAATAAACCATTTGCCCAAGTCATGGGTAAGATAATTGGTGAGAACAAGCTATTCCTCTATGTATATATCCCGATGCATGAGTTCACAAACCTCCTAAATACACTAAGTAGACTTGCGTCAATGGGTATCATAAGGAACTATGAATATCGCATATCCTCAGCATTTGACCCCGCTAGGAGACAGACGATAAGCTATAGGAACTTCGCTGGTACACACTGGGTCTACCATCATGAAGAGTATATGAATGCATTACACAACAAATACACTACCTTGATGAAGACAACGTTAACAAACTAAGCTCTTCCTAATATAATATTGAAAGCTTAACTTCATCAGGAGATCTAATCTAATAATTATTTTTCATTTTACTGCTACAAAGTTTCATATAACATGGTTCCTAACTAAATTTAGTTAAGGAACCCCTATATGTGGTGCTTTTATAATGAGGATTGCAATTGGTTCTGATCATGCTGGCTATGAACTTAAAAAATATATTCTGGATAGACTAGGGAGTAAATATGAGTTTCTTGATGTGGGTACTGATTCAAGTGAGTCTGTCGACTATCCTGACTATGCTTCTCTGGTGGCTGAGGCTATTCTCAATGGTGATGCCGACCTGGGTATATTGATATGTGGAACCGGCATAGGCATGTCCATAGCCGCGAACAAATACAGGGGGGTTTACGCCGCTGTAGTATATTCTGATGAGACGGCTGCACTTGCTAAGAAGCATAATAATGCTAATATTATCTGTCTGGGAGCCCGGATGATATCATATGGCGATGCCTTAAGATGGGTCGAGACCTGGCTGAATACCGAGTTTGAGGGGGGTAGGCATTTAAGAAGGATTAATAAGATTAAGAGTTTGGAGGAGAGAGTATGCGGCCAAAAATCCAGGTAGCGCTGGATCTCCTGAGGATACAGGATGCGCTTAACATTGCGTCGAAGGCAGCTGAATACGTGGATTATCTTGAGGCTGGGACCCCGTTGATTAAGGCGGAGGGCCTCAGGGCGGTTACACTCCTTAAGAAGGAGTTTGGCGATAAAGTGGTGGTGGCCGATATGAAGACTATGGACACAGGCTTCCTAGAGGCCTCGATAGCATATGAGGCTGGAGCCGACTACGCTACTGTAATGGCCGCCGCCGACATAGGCACGGTCTCAGGGGCGGTAGAGGCCAGGGACAAATATGGTAAGGGTATTATGATAGACCTGCTTGGCGTGGAGGACCTGGAATATGCTAGGAAGCTGGATGAGCTTAAGCCAGACTACCTACTTATCCACTCCGGCATAGATATGCAGCACCGGGGTATAATGCCCTTCGAGCCTGTCAAGAAACTAAGCAACATGGGTTTGTCGGCGAAGATAGGTGTGGCAGGAGGCTTGAACAAGGAGAATATAGGGGGGCTGCAGGGGCTTAAGGTAGACCTCATTATAGTAGGCGGTTTCATAACGAAGGCGGATGACCCTGGGAAAGCTGCTAAGGAAGTCCTTGAGGCCGTGGAGGAAGTCTTCTAAATAAACCACGCCATCCACTATTTTATTAATTATCACGTATAATTATGGTGATCCCGGTTGTTCCCATTATCCAGACGTATCCTAGTTTTTGGAGCGGGTGGAGGCGGCGACATCGTAACCGCGGCGGCATTCGCCCTTAAACTCCGCCGCCTAGGCTATAGGACATATATCTCGGCCGCGCCTTGGGAGAGGCTGGTGATAGACCCTGTTCCCGGGCCTATACACCTAAGCGAGGTCAGGGAACCGTCTCTAAAGGAAGATGGTTTCATAGCTGTGAATAAGGACTCCTATGCAGTGCGGAGGGGCAGGAAACTAGTTTTCCAAGCCGTTAACGTCGCCAAGGCGATTTCAGAAGACATTTATCTATGTGACATGAACAAGGGGGTTAAGGGAGTTGCAGAGGCCTTGGCGAGGCTCTCTAGATACCTGGATGTCGACCTAGTTGTAGGCCTAGACGTGGGCGGCGATATCCTCGCACTGGGATATGAGGAGAGCCTGTGGAGCCCCCTCGCAGACCAGGTGTCTCTCAGCGCGCTACACCTACTTACAGTGAAACATGGTATAGACACGGTCATAGCCCTGGCCTCACCAGGGGCGGATGGGGAGCTTGATAGAGACTATGTCTTGAGGAGGATTAATGAGGTGTTTAAGGAAGGCGGGTATAAGGGGGCGATCGGCTTCGGTCCAGAAGACCTAGCCATATTCAAGAAGATAACGGAGTACGCCGTCACCGAGGCTGGTAAAGTGATCCTCGATGCGTTGACAGGCTATGTAGGCTGGAAGAGCATCAGGAATGGGACGCGCTCCGTATACATAGACGCGTTATCCACACTAGTCTTCCTACTAGACACGGGTGTATTGTTTAGGCAGTCGGAGATGGCCCAGAGAATAATAGACACGGGGTCGCTGGATGAGGCGAATGAGATCCTTATGAGCCTTGGAATAGCCACGGAATATGAGTTGGAGCTGGAGGCCAGGAAACTATTGAAGGATGGGGAGACCCCCTCGAGAGAAACACTTATCCAGGCGAGGAAGAACATCCTTGAAAAGGCCAGGAAAAAACGGTTAAAAGACAAGGGGGGCAGGGCTGTTTAAGATTAAAATCACTGTATAACACCATCATATTATTATGGATACAGTAGTCAGGAGAGTCGTCAACAGCCTCTTCATAGCCAACACATTCCTAGTGACAAACCCAGAGACCCGGGAAACCATAGTGATAGACCCAGGCTCCAACCACGAGAAAATAATCCAGGCAATAGAGGAGAACAGCCTAAGGCCCATAGCCATAATAGCGACACACGGGCATATAGACCACGTCCTAGGAACACACCCAATCAAAGAAAAATACCATATCCCATTCTACATACACTATGCCGACGAGCAATTCCTCACACCCGAGGCACATACATTCCTAGAACCCTATATGGACACGTGGAAAATCACCATAGCAAAGCCAGACAAACACCTGGAGGAAGGCATACTGGAAATAGGCAGCATAAAACTAGAAATCATACACACACCCGGCCACACGCCAGGCGGAGTATGCATATACATCGGCGACAAGCTATTCACGGGAGACACATTATTCCGGCTATCAATAGGCAGAACCGACTTCGGAGGCAACATAGAGGATTTGATAAACAGCATACACAACAAAATCTTCAAACTACCAAAAAACACCATAATATACCCCGGCCACGGAGAAGAAACCACAGTAGAACACGAGATACAACACAACCCATACATGGGCATAAACGGCCTATACCCCTACAAACAAAAATAACCCCCCAGGAACAACAAATTTATAAAAAACACCTAGGAATCAATATCTAATTGAACAACAGGCCCCGGTAGCTCAGCGGCAAGAGCGGCGACCCAAAGAAGGGCCGTAAGCCTCGTAAGCCGCAGGTCGCGGGTTCAAATCCCGCCCGGGGCTTTAGTTTCTAATTACTGATTCGACGTATACTAAGGAATCAAATAATACTCTATTTTTCAATCATTAGAAAAATGCGAGCTTAAATAAAAACTTGCGTAATTCAAAAATCATAGGTTTAGATTTGTCTATAATATTTTCTAATGTAGTTAGAGGTTCCCTTTCACATTCTATGTCTTAGATTTCTCATAAATACTAGACAACCATTTTCCTGTTTTCCAAATAGGATTCGACACATATCTATTCACTATGAATAACTGGCTATTACTTTTCTGATATCTGTACTGTTGGTTTAAATGTTTAGTATTTTTTAACTCTTTATAACTTATTTTTTATTGACATAACCTAAAGAATAATATATTTTTAATGGTTTTTTACAAAAAACAAAACGGTGTGTTGAATCCCCTATGAATTCAGAAAATGAAAAATATAGGGGGTTGAAAAATGTTGCTTACAACTTTTTTAGAAGTAATCCTTTATAGAGATAAAGAAGAGAAGGCTATACAAATGTTATTCATTTTAGGCGTCTCTGCGATAATTAATCATATCATTAATTCAATAATGAGTGTAGTTGTTCCGTTTATAATCTATGAAAGCACTAACAGACTATATCATTTAACCCTCTGGCTTATTTATTTAATAATTTTGATATTAGCACTATTAGCCCATGAACATCTATATGATGAACTTGAAAATCTTTTTACTAAGATCATTCACTCTATTCTATTAAATTTTAAATCAATTGAGGAATTTATTGATTTAATTAATAAAATAGAGACTGGGGAAAGGAAGTTTCAGAGTGACTTAAGTAAGAATTGGAATAAGAAAAAGATATTGGTTTTTTTGGGTAAAGGGCTTATAGGAACATCTCTTATTGTTTTCTTGATTTTAGTAACTGACAAATATATATCCTTTATCTATGGAGAAGGGTATCTCGATAAGATTGGTCTCCTTGGCGGCTTCACTATAATTGTTATTTCCATCTCTCTATATTCTCTATTAGGAAAACGACCTGTTGAATTTCATAAGAATGATAAAACTAATTTGGATTATCTTATTGGAGACATTTTCGAAAAATATTTTTCCATTGAACAGCCAACTAAGTATAACTTATTAACCAGGATATTCGCCATAGTGATAAGACTAACTATAGTTATTCCAAATTTTAAAGTAAAAAAACCGGCGATCTTTTCAGGCGTTTTTATCTGGAATTATGATCTGTATGAATTTTTAAATAAACTATCACCCAACGGTGAAATAAAAGAAAGGTTATCCAAGATGTTCGATAAAGGGATCAAGTTGAAAACCTTAAATGTGGATATGGATAGAAGCCCTCTTGATAATTTGAAGGCTATGTATGGATTAGATTTAAATGATGATGAAAATAAAAGTAGCGAAAAGGAAGCAATTATTAAATTTACTGTCACCATTAATAATGGGAAGTCTATGGCCCATGTTTTCATTAAACCTTGGAAAATAGAGTTCCAACGTATCTCAAAAATAAGGTTGCTGCGTCCACGCGAAAAGATAAATATCAAATATGAAACGGAAATACACGATGGTGTTGCTGTAATGGTTATCGGTACAGAAGACGCTGTTCGTTATATATCTTTATTTATGAACCTTAAAGCGCAAAGAATTTGAAAAAAGGACTGTCTTTTTTAGATGTTGAATATGAAGATAAAGCTATAGAATTTACATTCTATATAAGCTTTTTATAGTTAAAGGAAGGAATAACTACCGAGATTGCTAAAGGAGCTATTGAAAAGAAAGTATTTGGTGAGGGTAGATTCATTCTTTATTCTCTTCAATGACCTCAATCTTTCCCTGTATTAATGCCTCCTTTATAATGTTTTCATATTCGGTTATAGTCACATGGCCTTTGTCCGTAATAATTGAAACTTCAATATCACACTGTTCAAATCTACTTTTAAGGAAATTGACCAATCTTGCTATTGTAGATATTTGTCCCACAGGCACCTTTAATTTTAGTTTTAGTTTAGAGTACTTCTCAACTATGTACTCCTTTTCAATAATATCTCTCGTCTCTTTTTGAATAGGCTCTTTCCATTCTATTTCTTCAGAGAGCCCTTCTTCTCGAGGTTTAATACAAAATTCTGGTTTTACTATAATCTCACCATCAGTCAGATAAACTTCGGTATGCTCATTGATGGATCTGCATTCAACTTTCCCGTCTTTGACTGATCCCAGTCCAAACAATCCACTTTTGACACCTTCTTTGATACTTTGTTTAACCACATTTTCTGATAATACTCGCAACTCGCCTGGTGTTTTTGAGAGTGCTTCATAAAGCTTTTTAGTCTCAATATAATCATTATCGGCTAGGTATTTTTCCTTGATTACCAGTGGAGATAGACTCTCAAGTAACTCACCTTCAGTTCTTAGAATGTCATATACCTCTCTATCTAAATATCTTTCTCCAAATATGGGAAGACCCATGTCTAGCTTTTTTAGACCCTCCCTAATTGGTACATATATCTTCCTGTATAGTTTTCTCAGCTCTTCATGTTCTCTCCGAACATACATTTTGATCTTATTGGCGACCTCATTCCTCTGACTTAATGTTAGTCTTAAATCTTGTTTATCTATCTGTTTTAAGGCGATTAGCTTCCTTAAGAAAGAAAGAAAGTTCTCTCTGTAGTTTTCATCTCCACATAGAAATATCAACGTATTTCTATATACTCTAGGAATTTCACCGTGTTTTTCGATAAATTCAAGGTCTGGCTCATCTTTATTCATTATTATAAGTTTCAGGTCTGGGGTATCAGGGATGTCTCTAGAGAACTTAGGATGAATATAGACTTTCAATCTTGGAGAACTAGACACATGTTTCCTTAGAATCTCCAATTCTGTTTCATATAGCTTATCCTCTGTGACACTTTCTTCCAGTATAAGGATCATTCTATTTATATTAGGCTGATTTGTGAAGTAAAGCCCTTCGTCTGATAGATAAAACAATTTTTCTCTGAGTTCTGTTATCACAGAATCTATAATTGTACTCGAAAATTCAGGATATACTGTGCTCAACTTGATGTCCCTAACACTACTACCTCTTTCTCCACGACCAGAGAAAGACATCATAAATATAGTTGTGCTCACAACAGTACCAAGATTGTATGGTCTATATGAGCTCTTAAGTCCTCTGTCTACTTTTTTTGCACCGGAGTCTGGAGAAGTAATATCTTGAGCAATTATACTATCCCACTCCTGTCCAATATGTTTAATCAACTCTCTCTTGATTTCATCGTTGCCTAAGTCGAAATCACCTAGTCTAATAAAAGGTACATTTTTATTCAAAAGACTATACACGACTAATGATAAAAGCCTTAATACTCCACGGGTTCTTTGAAATGAGGGAAAAGAGCCCCATCTTTTATATAAAATATCGATTACCTCGGGCTTGAATGGATAACTTCTAAGAAACCTCTCTCTATAAATATTAATCTCTTCTTCAGTTATCAAACCTTCGTCCCGTGCATACTCAATAAAATCATTTACTACTTTTTTCATCTCTTTCTCATCGACTTTGCTGAAAAGCCTGTGTCTCACGACATGCTCGATCTCATCATCTTCAACTGGCGTATATATCTTCTCCATCCTTCCAAGCACTTTTTGTAATTGATGAAACATCTTTTCAGCGTTCTCATCATAATGCTCAAGTACACTGGAAGGAAGTGTTACTACTAAAAAACTATTGTCTAAAAGAGATACCGCGGCTGTAAGCTCCTGTATAAAGGCTAGTGTCTGAGCAGCCAGGTTTGAGTCACCAACTTTTATACCCGCCGCCTTTGTTGCATATGCAAGAACCTCATCGATTAATATTAAGAGTGGAGAGTTTTCAGAGATTAGCTTGACTAAAACTTCTTTTCCAGGAGGGATATCACCTTTAGTTACTTCGACCTTTCCAGTAAGCTGTCTTTCAAGCTCTTCCCAAGGTTTTACTTGCTTTGGATTCACAGCTAATCCATCAAATGCAAATACTTTCGCGCCCCATTCCCTAGCCTTGTGATATAATGCAATGAGGGCATGTGTTTTACCTCCTCCGAAGGGTGTTTGTAGCTGGACTATGGGATCTCCTCCTTTACCTTTTAACCTAGCCTCTGCTACCTCAAGTATGTTTTTCAATCCTTTAGTGAGATATGTTTTTTTAAAGAATATCTCAGGATCTTGATAATCTATCGGAGCCACTCCTTCAATAACTTGCCATAGATCAGCAGCGAAAACATCCATTGTAAGCCTTCCTTCCAACACATCCTCATGCGGAGTAGCTACCTGTATGAATGGTTTCATTCAAACAACCTCCTCTGACCAAATTTATATTTAATTTCACTTATCAATTTATCTTTACTACTTAAGAATCCATCAAGAAGCTTCTTCTCAGTACTTTCAAGTGGAAGGGTTTCTGATATTGCTTGAGCAACTCTATAAAAAGTTTCTTTCACACCATATCCCGTTTCCAAGAGAACATTCTTCATCTCCTCCTTCCTTCCTTCCCTCCATAGTAGCAAAACCTTATGTAAAACATCTATCAACTCATTTGAATCTTCAATCTCCTCAAGTTTCCTTTCATGCGGCCCTAGAACCCTTATGTACTCCTTCTCCTTCTTGATAAACCCTTTATTCCACTCCCTTTCAAGGTCTAGACCCGCGCTCTGAGCAAGTTTCCTAGCGTCGTCAAAATGCACTTTAGCTTCTCCATAAGTCCAACGCCAAAGTATATAGAACCTCGTTAGTTGAGAAAGCTCTTCTGCAACACCATTATGTAAAATCTGTCTAACTGCATAATCTGTAACGATTTCGCGAACATATTCAAGTAGTTCTCTGGCCGTTATCTCCTTTCCCTCGTAATTCATTATTTTTTTATATTTTCCAAAAATTTCTATGGCTGAGCCGATAGCTGCAATGAAGTAATCTGATCCACTTATTCCTTCTCCCCATAGAGTTTCAAGTTTTTTGTATATATGATTCTTTATTTCTTCTTTTACTTCATTGAGCCAACCTGTATCTTTTCTTTTCATTTTTCTACAAACGAAGTATATAGAAGAGGCTAGAGCGGCGGATTCCTTAGCTCTTAAGCGGGACTTCATTTCTGTATCAATAGGCCAGGATGCAGTTGGGACAAGGTCTGTTTCTAAAAGAGAGTTTATGAGAGTTTCCCAACCAGAAGTAGATTTGTGAGTATAAACGATGGTTGCAATGCCGTCTGGCTTTAAAACCCTTGAGATTTCTTTGAAAGCTTCTTTAAGCATGCCTTCGAAGTATTTTTTACCTGCTTCAAAACTACCTTTGTTATGAGAATAGGCAACAATCTCTTTTGTTTTTGGCGTGAGCATAGTCATGAAAAGCTCTGGATACAAATCGCCTAGGCTTCTTTTGAGCCAAACATAGAAGAAGTCAGAGAGATAAGAATAAGGGACATTGTCGTAATACGGGGGATCTGTAAAGACAGCATCAAAGTAGTTATCAGGAAATGGAAGTTCTGTTGCAGAAGCATGATTCACCTTAGGAATCTGTGTTGGAGGAATCTGGGATAAGTGAAAGAGGACATTAAGAATATTGTTTTCTAAAATATTTTGATATGAATATCCCTTTTCTGAGAATACATTCGTCTCAATGTAATCCCAATTCATAGGTAATGCCTGTCTCGCAAAAGTTGTGGAAACCTTTTCCCAAGTTCCATCCCAATGACATATAGTTGAATTTGTATCTGCCATTCTACTGGGTATTAATCCCAAATAACTCACTACTGCCTTTGCATATTCTTCATCATATCCTTCACTAATCATCTTATCATATGCTTTTCTTACCTTCTCTGTAAACGTGATTAGAGTGAGCTTTTGACGAGAGTTAAAAAGATCATCCCATTTGAGCATACCATAACGTTGGACGCGAAAACCAAGGGTTTCTTTTGGTGGTAACTCTTCATCTGGTACGGGATCAATTCCCCATTCCTCCATAAGTTTTGCCCTTTTCTTCTCTAAATATTTCTCTGCTTCATTAAATACTTCTAAATCTCTTTTTGTGGCTAACCTATATCTCTTTCCAGATACACCAGGTTTGTACAGCACAACTGCGACCATTCTCTGTCCAGCTTTTCCTTCCTGAAAGAGTTTTCTTGTGGTTTTATCGTCAATTACAGAACCACAGACAGGGCATGTTGCTATTGCCCTTGAAATTGTTCCCTTTGAAGGGTCAAATCCCTCTGGCATCTCCTCATATCCATCACCAACTATCTTAAATTTAACATAATTTCCATCTACGTATGGATATAGTGCCACTCTCTTCTTCTCCTTCTTCGCAAGCCAGAGCTGCCTCATAAGTGGGATCTCTGCGTTGCACCTGGGATTTTGACATGGTATTGTCCTTGCCCAGATATATCCAATGGGTATTTCCTCTTCAACCGCTGTTCCAAATAGATCTCTAGTAGTTTTTTTATCAGTAGGATAGAATCTACCTATTTCTTTCTTTGCTTCGTTCAATACCCACTGACCCCATTTTCTGACGTCTTCGATAAGTTTTTCTCTATATTTCTGTGGATATTCAAGTGTACATTTGAGAATTAAAACTGCTACTGGATTGTATTCAATTGCATAGGCTTTACACCCAAGTCTTAATGCTTCTAAGGGAATAGCCCCTCCTCCTGCGAAGGGATCCAATATCCTTGGAGGTATCCCGTTATTTGTATTTAGAATTTCTTTTCTGGCCTTTTCAATTATAGGTAAGTTTAAGGAGTTTTCCCATTTTGATAACTCAATTATGAATTGTCTTTTCTTTTCCCATTCCTCGGGAGTCTCTGGGGCAGGGATTAAAGCAGCATATGATGTGGCCCTAGAAGAGGCTAGGGGCCTTCGAGCCCACCATATATGAAGAGTGGATATATGACCATGTCGAATGTTTTTCTCTTTAGCCGAAATCTCGCTCACTTCTTTAACTGGAAAACTTACTTCAATAAATCTCTTTCCACTCATTTTCTCCATACCTCTACATTCTTACTTTTCCATTCGTCTTCAGACACTATATACCGGACAATCTCAACTTTCTCTTGTGGCTTAATGTTCTCTGCTGGATTATTAACTATGTATAAAGTTGGATTAGTTGCTGCATTAACAACAATATATAGCCAATATTGCTTTCCGAATCTCTTAGCCTTAAACCATTCATTAGGTGTTAAAGCAACTTCGCCCTCTCCAGCTCTTGCTTTAACCTCTATATATCTGATTTCACCCTTTCCTTTAGAACGAATATCATATCCCAGGTTTTCTTTGGATACGTCCTCTGGCTCTCTTCCATTTATCCTTTCGTATTCCATTGCTATCTCCATGCCAATTTTCTCTATCTCTTCACTCTCTACCATTTTATCCTTTTCGGGGATAACTCTAATAACGGTTAAAAGCTCTGGCATTGATATTGATAAGCTCTGCTCTTGCTCTATTTCTTCCTTAAGCGCTCTTTTGGCTTCTTCATATCTTTTTTTCTGCTCTTCTTTGTTTCTGATTACTATCTCCACCTTCTCGCCCCTATCTTTTCTTTCATATAACTCTGTAAGAGCTGCATCAATATCCCATATTAAATAATCAAGAGATCTTAATCCATATTTTCTTTTAATCTCAGTTTGTCTTCTTCTTTCTTTCATAATTTCTTCTTTATATCTTTCAACTGATTTAATTACAAATGGTATAACTTTACTCTCATTTGGCTTGATTGGGTCAACGGAAGATTTACATGGTGAGAGATCCCATATAATAGCAGGATTTATTTCTCTAATCTCTCTTCCGTCATCATATATAGCTAGTATTTTTCTTCCAGCGACTTGCCCTTTTCCATCAAACACTTCACCAATATAAATCCAGATATACCCGTTAAGTACTCCGGAGGGATCCTTGAAAACAGCACCTCTCCTAGCGTCTTCACTAAATTTGTTCTCTATCCATTTTAATAACGCTTCTAATAGAGGATGTCCAAAGGATATGAATTCGACATCAGGATTTTTAAAAGCAAGGTCTCTATCAAACGTTGCCTTTGGATATCTTCTCATCAACAATCCATATTTATTTTTAAATTCAGTACTTTCAGCTATTCTCCTTATTTCATAAGGAATGGAGTCTATGGCGATGAATCCACTTCTGAGTTCTCTGATCCTCCCTCCCGCCTTTTTAAAAGCCTTTTTGAAGAATTCTTCTACGTACTCTGGGATGAGTCTATGTTCTTTGGCTCTATCTGCCATCTCTCTTATTTTTGTGTAGTCTATGAATCTAGTAGCTAATGACTCGCCTAAGGCTTCTTTTATTTTAGAAATATATTCTTCATCAGGCTCTATATCTAACTCCTCCAATATCTCATCCAAGCTCTTTGCATTTGTTATAGCATCGATAACAAGCTGATACAAGTTTCTACCTTCAAAAACCTCACCTATGACATCAAAGACCCTATCACTTCCCAGCTTACTTTTTATCTCTTCAAGCTTATCGAACATTTTTGCCAAAACACGCCCTTCTCTAGTATCAATTGCAACTAAGTTAAAGATATATACGTCTTTCTGTTGTCCATATCTATGTATTCTCCCCATCCTTTGTTCTAGCCTATTTGGATTCCAAGGAATATCATAGTTAATCATTATATGGCAGAACTGTAGATTTATACCTTCTCCAGCCGCCTCAGTTGCTATCATAATATCTGTCTCATCTCTAAATATTTTCTCCGCTCTTATCCTATCTTCTATTTTCATGCCTCCATGTATATAATTCACTTTGTATCCCCAGCTTCTTATTTTACTAACCAAATATTCCAGTGTATCTTTTGACTCAGTAAATATGAGTATTTTGGGGTTCCCGTTCATTTCCTTGATTTTCTTGAATCCTTCTTCAATAGCTTTTTTAAGTTCTTTAAGTTTGACCTCTTCACCACTTTCGATTACCATTTTTGCTTTCTCTATTAACCTGCTTAGAGTTTTTATCTCTCTTTCAAGTTCTAAGGGGTCCTTTGCTAATGTGATTAGCTCCCATTTCTCCTCCCTTTTCCATCTTTCACTTTCCTCTAAATCTTCAATCTCCTCTAGATCAATTGACTTTATCTCTTCGGGTCTCTCTTCACCTTTCAAAATTTTCTCTAACCTATCTTTTCTTCTTATTAAGGACTTGAGTAGAGCGTAAGTACTTGATGCCATTCTTCTTTGAAGTATCATGAGGGCAAAAGCTATGTTTCTCTTTTTATCAAGCATTAATGCTTTATTAAATTGATTAATTACATAACTTGACACTGCGTAATAGAGTTCTCTCTCAAGATTAGATAGCCTAAATTTTATTGTTATAGGGAACCTCCTTGTAAATATTGGTTTGCCATTAAAATCTCTTAAATCCTCCTTAAGTCTCCTTATAAAGAGAGGATTGTCTCTATTTCTTAGTGATTCTTGTATCATCTCCTGTGAAGCAAAGAAACCAGGTACCAAGAGATCTAAAAAAAGCCTAAACCTTTCAGGATCTCCACTATGAGGAGTCGCTGTTAAGAATAATAGATGATTAGAGTTTTTTGATAGGACTTCACCTAATTTATATCTTTGTGTCTTCTCGATTTTATTTCCGTATCTGTATGCCGACATTTTGTGAGCTTCATCGACAATCACCAGATCCCATTCCACAGATGCTAAGCTCTTAAGTATATCATCTTGCTTAGCAAAGTCAATAGACGTAATCACTTGATCATTAATTTCCCACGGGTTCTCACCATAATGAGCTTCAAATGTAGCACGATCGACTACAGTAAATTTTTCGTCGAACTTCTCTTTTAACTCTCTCCTCCACTGATCTTTAAGATGACCAGGTACGACAATTAGTGTTCTTCTAACTATTCCCCGTAGTTTCAATTCTTTAAGTATAAGTCCAGCCATTATAGTTTTACCTGCTCCAGGATCATCTGCTATCAGAAACCTTATCCTTGGTTGTTTTAGAACGTACCCGTAGACTGCTTCTATCTGGAATGGTAGTGGGTCTATTTTGGATACATTCATGGCTAGTAGTGGATCAAAAAGAGATGCATACTTATAACGTGTGGCTTCAATTACTAAAAATGTGTTTTCAGGATCTGATGAAAAATCTATTACGTGTTCAACTACCTTCAATGTAGATAGCTCTTCTTTTCTAATTAGTCGATTGATATGTTGACGAGTATTAATGGTTGAACCTATAATGTGAATATATTCACCACGGTCCTCTATCTTCTCTACTTTAATGGGCTCTTTCCAGTAAGGACCTTTGATTATACTTCCCTCCTTTATTTCCATTAATACCCGCCCCGAATCTTTCTTTTCAATTTAATACAAAGATGATGTAACGTAACGTCTAACGAAAATATATTATGTAAAGCCAATAGAAAAATTATTTCATTTTTTGTATCATTTCAAATCATTTTTAATGTCGTTTAATACAAATAGGAAAAAAATTATAGATTCAAATAAAATGACCTTTTTAATCACAACCGAACATTGACTTTGCGTTATCCAGATATTTGTAATCTTAAGAGTTATCGCTAAGATTTTAGATAAGAGATATGATTGATTAAAAATCTTAATGATTATCATGATACCGTCTGAAATGGAAATAACGTATGAGGATTAAATTACATAAGCCAAGGCATAGATATTGAAAATATGATAAGTAATCAGTCCATAATCAGAAACACAATCAGGGATATGGATACATATTATGTAAGTCCATGGATTATTAATATCTATTAATTGGGAAGTATGAGAGACTCTGAGTATATTTTCTTGAAGCTTTTTATAATAATTTGATTAAATAGTTAAATTTTAGAAAGGTTATAAATAATTTTGGTTAGGTAGATTGACGGATGAAGAAAAATCTTTTGATTTTATAGATCTATCTAATCTAGAAGAAATATACAGTGATACATATAATGAAGATAATTATGCAGCTAAAATTTCTCTAGCAAAAACAAAGCGAGGAGATGAAGGAATTAAAATTAGAACGAAGAGAACTAATATTCCTAAAGAACATGGGCCAGGGATATGGATTCCAAAAAGTATTGATTTAAGAAAGTGGTTCTTATGGTTTAAAGAAAACTTTTATAAAATTGTAAATAGTATTTGGAGGAAAGGCATTGATCTAAAAGTCGAATTGGAAAAGAGAGAAGAAGAGATCGAGCAGTTGAAGAAAGAGCTGGAATTAACTAGAAAAGAGCTAGAGAAGAAGCAACAAGAACGAGATAGATTGGAATTAGAATTGAAGCTCGCAAGAGAAGTAATAGATAAAGTGGATGATTATAAAAGAAGCCTTGACTCATTTATTGAGATGGTTGAGACGAGTGTTAAGGAAGACAGAAATATAGAGCATGAGATTAAATCTTTTCTCAAAGAAAACAAATGGATTCTCGGCTTGGATTGTGAGGTTAGAGCCTCAGAGAAAAGCATAGATCCGTCATATAGGATTGATATGCATATCGAGACAGATATTGGCCAGCATAAGATATTTGAGTTTAAAAGCCCAAACAAAAAAATATTCAGAAGGAATCTCACATCTATCACAGAAGAGGTTTCTAGAGGGTTACATCAATTGATTATGTATCTGAGACACGCTGATGTATATAGCTATTGGCGCTCTTCTTCGCTGTATGGAGTTCAAGCTCCTTTAGGAGTTCTATTGATTGGGTATAATTTAACGGAGCCAGAGAAAACAATGTTGGAGGAATGGAATAGACACCTAAGACCACATATTAGAATAATAACGTATGATAGTGTAATATCTTCAGCAAAACGAACTCTCTCACATATAACACAAATTAAAAAACAAATAGAGTGATAATTATGGATTTAAAAGAAGAAATTCTTGAGGAATATTTCAAAAAGCTTGGGAAGGTCGATGATTTTCCACAGTCAGTTATAGAGGATCTCAAAAAACTTTTTGAGGATATACAGGCTTTCTCAAAGGAATCTGTTATGGAAATAATAATTAGGTGGTACGATAGTGTCTCTCAGGATTAAGAAAATTTATATCCGTGCTTTTAGAGGTATCGTAGATTTAGAATTAGATCTTAATGGAAAGAGTTTATTAGTTTATGGTGACAACGGAACGGGGAAAAGTTCTATCGTGGATGCTATTGAGTTCTTTTTTACAGGTAAGGTGACTCCTCTAACGGGAGTCGAAGAATTGTCTATTCGACGTCATGCTCCTCATGTTAAATTTAAAGCTAATGATGTAAAAGTTTCAATGATGTTTACTTCTGAGCCTTCAACCTTAACTAGAACTTTAGACTCTGCATATTCATTACCACCTCAGTTTAAAGATTATTTTGAAGTTACGCAAAAGGGGACTTTCATTCTCCGTAGGTCTCAGCTTCTCGTTTTTATAAATAGTAAACCAGCAGACAGATATAGAGCGATAGGAAATATTATTGGCGTAGAATCTCTTGACAATATAGAACTTGAATTAATGCGATTGAGAGATGAGCTAAAGGGAAAGATGAAGTCAAAGGAAAAAGGATATAAAAAACTTCTTGAAAGGTTATCTAAAACTACAAAGAAAAAAATTAATGACATTGATGATGTAATTAAAACCTTAAATGATTTATTAAAAAAAGCAAATCTCCCTCTAATTAAATCTCTAAACGAAGTTACCAACTACCCTGAAAAATTACATGACATTAAAGAAGCTTCTGATAAGGAGAAGAAAATTCGATTCTTAAATGAAATTTCTAATAGTATAAAAAAATTGCTTATAGATTTGAAGGATATTAGTATCCACATGAAAACATATGATGCCAAGCTAATACAATTCATTAAACCTGAAATGGAAAAATATTTATCAGAATTAAAACTACTTAAATATGGAAAAATCCTCCTAGAAAAGGAAACATTAGATCGTTGCCCATTATGTAACCAAAGAATTAATAGAAACAAGGTTCTTAGAGAAATAAGTGATCGTCTTAAGTTTTACGAAGAGTTTTCAAAAGAGGCGTCCGAATTAAGAGAGACCCGAAGTTCGTTGACAGAGGATCTGGAGAGGTTCGTAGAAAAACTAATCATATTACAGGACAAAATGAAAAAAATACCAGAACTTCATGAAGAAAGAGCTGAATTAGAAAGTAAATTGAATCTTTTAAAGGAGGCTAGAGATCTCTTAAAATCTGCTAAGAAGTTCACAAAGGAAACGTCTATAACTGAATATGCCGATTTAAATGTGGATATGGAGTATTTATTAAATGGTATACTGAAAAAATGCTCTAATATTTTAAAGACTGAATATACCCCAAAAGAAAGGCGGATATTATCTCTTTTTATTTTAATAGGGCAGGTACTTGAATTAGCAAAAGATATAGTTAATGTACATTCCGAATTAAAGAAATGTAAAGATTATCACAAGCTAGCCGAGACTATGTTTAATGTTTTTTCTCAGGTTAAGAAGAAAAGAATACAAAAGATATATGACAAAATTCAAGGTGATATAGAAAAGTTTTATTCCATAATACATCCTAACGAACCTAGGAAAAACATTGAGTTAAAAGTTGTTTTTGGAAGACGAGCCAGTACAAAAATTAAAATAAAGTCCTTTGATAGAAAAGAAGATCCCCGAGCTTTAGAAAGTGAGGGTCATTTAGATTCTTTGGGACTATGTATATTCCTGGCTTTTGTGAAAAATTTCAACAAAGGTTGTTCTCTTGTAGTTCTTGATGACGTAGTAACTACTGTGGATGCTAATCACAGAAGTAGAATCGCTCAGCTTTTATTAACAGAGTTTAGAGATTACCAATTGATTATAACCACCCAAGACGAAGTATGGTACGAACAAATCACCAGTCTTCAAAGAGCATTGAAAATCCAAAATGAATTCATGAACCTGAAAATTGTAAGATGGGAGGTAGATACGGGGCCATTTATTGAAAAATACAAGCCCAGATGGGAGTCAATATATACTAGATTGGAAAGTGGTGATAAAATTGGAGCAGGTGTTGACTGCAGAAGGTATCTTGAATGGCTTTTGAAAGAGATTTGTGAACGTTTCGAGGTTCCAGTTCGATTTAAAAAAGATAGTAAATACACAGTTTCAGAATTATTCGATCCTGTAGAAAAAAGGATTAGAGACAAATTAAAAGATTGCGATCTTAAAAATAAAATCCTAGATAAACTAAAAGATCTACGTTCCACGTCGTTTATGGGAAATATTCTTTCACACGATAATACAGTGACCTTATCTTTAGAGGAAGTAAAAACATTCTGTAAAGCTGTACATGAACTTCATGAAGTCTTACTATGCCCTGACTGCGGTCGGTTTTTAAAATATTTTAGAGAATCTAAAATAATAAGATGCCCTAATCTTAAATGCAGTAGCACTAACAAAATAGAAACATATTAGTTTTGACAGCTATCCCATTAAATTGTTTAGAATATCCCTAACTTAGTCTCAAGCCTTTTTATTTTGCGTTTTGACTCATATAGTTCTTGGATATCTTTTATTGTGAGTATTCTGAATACATTTTTTACTTCGTGGAATGATCCTTCTATCCATCTTCTTGCTTCATCAACTTTTTCTTCTGTTGTTATCAATACTGGTATAGCATTCCACAAGTCATATGCGTGTTTAAGTTTTATCAGATCTGAATGTAGGTTTCCTGAGATGTGTATTTCAAAGGCCATGTATGGGACGCTTTTAGCTGTTCTACGCCATACAACGTCTATAAGTTTATTTTCTATTGGATATTCCTTTTCAGGGTATTTACCTTGTATCTGTCCAATATCGTATATTAAGTCCTGAATAGTTTTATGATCGAGTTTAGTCGGACGTTTCATTATTTTATTTCTTGCTTCAAACTCATCTAGAATAGACTTGAATTTATTATATGGATATGTTACTCCACTTTCATTAGGATCGCCGAAAACATATAATGACCATCTGTCTGATGGGGATCGGAATACGGGGATATTAAAACCAGAGGCTAGTTCTTCTCTCTTTATCGGTGTTACTGCATCAAATGCATCTAAACCGTCGTTTAACACTTCCTTAGGAATGATAAACTCCAGCTCTATCTGTAGAGGATACCCTATTGGATTAAGAACCCAATATTTTACAGGCTCCTTATTGATATATCGATCTGATAGTCTACACTCAGCCCATATTCCTTTAACTCCCTTATGTTCGAAATATAGTAAAACGGGCATGTTCAACTCCAATCTATCAAATCTCTTTCGATTCACATTAGCTCTATCTAAAGGAAATCCCCACAATCCCTCTCTAATAATAGATTCAAAGTGTTTATGAGAACTACTCAACACATTTATCAACAAACCTTTTACTTTCATAGTTACTCCTCGTAACCCTCTTGTTTATTAAAAATACTATTCTTAATGATGTCTAAAATATTATTATCTCTTCTCCCAGTTGTCACTATATTTTCTGCCTAGGTATAGTGAAGTAAAAACCAAAGTAGAGAATCAATTGCTACCAGATCTTCTCCTAGCATATCTCTAAGCTGATTTAAAACTCTATTTATTCTCCGATAGGTCACGCCGGGGTCTGTTGATTTAAGAGGCATTATACCTAGTTTTTCCAAGGCTCTTTCAGTTACGCTGTTCCAGACACCATACTTGTCCTCTTTATCTGTCACAAATAAAATTGCTGTCGCTATGTTTCTTCCTACTCCTTTAACGTGATACCTTCCTCCTATGGAGACTACTTCTCTTATACGGGTATCTATGCTTATGGATTCATCTTGAAGGAATTTGATTGCCTCTTTTAATTTATCAAACTCTTCCACCGCCTTTAAACCGGTTCTATATAGTTGTGTCCAGGAGTAGTTATTCTTGAAGTATAAAAACTCTATGTAATCTTCTTCAGTTAGACTATCTAAGTTCTCTACGCTGAATTTCTCGCCATATCTCTTCTTCTTATGTCTCCTCATCTCTATCCATTCTGTTCCATCCATAAATTCAACTCCTTCAGAGAACTCAAACCATTGGGTGTTCAGTAGCCGATTATAAACATTCTTAAGAAATTCACTAGTAATCTTCACAGGATATCACCTTCTTAATAATGATTATTTAACTTTATCTATTAATTTTTTTATATTTGTCTTTTAGAAGATTGAATAATTTGAATGGGCGGGTGGTGTTATGAGTGTTTTAGTAATAGTTTCATGTGGTAAATCTAAAATATGGGATAAGTTTCCAAATGCTGGGCAAACAAAGGCAAAGAACGCCTATATCAGTGGCTACTTTAAGTGGAACCGTAGGTATGCTGAGAAATTCAGCGATAGGTGGATGATCCTGTCTGCAAAATACGGCTTCATTGAGCCGGACTTCATAATTCCCGAGAATTATAATGTGAGCTTTCTCCATCCATCCACAAATCCCATATCTATCGCTGAGTTAAGGAAACAAATTAAGGAGAAGGGCCTAGATAGGTTTGACAAAATCGTCGTCCTAGGTGGGTCAAAGTATGTCGATATAGTTAGGAAGGCATTTCAAGGATATGATGTGGAAGTCGTTGCACCGACATTAGGATTGCCTCTTGGTAAGGCAATGTCACTAGTTAAAAACGCTGTCTTGTCCAGCAATTCCCTACATTGATATGCGGTGATTGGTGAGTGTGTTGCGTCATTAATAGAGAGCGTGTTAAAGTCATAGGCGAGTTACTATCCGAGCTAGGTTTCGAAGGTATTGTTAAATTCGATTTGAAGGAGCCTGAATACAAGGCTTTCAAAACTTTATACGATGCTGGCGAAGACCCTAAATACATTGCTTTAATTGCTATAATGGCCGGAACAGTCGACTACCAATTGGCTAAGGGGGGAGCGGAGAGATTCTGGAAAACACTTGTAGAGTCTTATGAAAAGATAGGGAAAATAGATAATCTAGACGATGTTAGAAATATAATTTCAGATTTCATGGATAAACCCATCAATAAACGACTAAACAACATCAAGAAAAGACGAGTTAACACCTTATTCAGAAGCGGATTCGCAGAATGGTTCCTAAATAACTATAATGAGCTTATAAACGAGCCCATAAAAGCCTGGAGTAAGTTAGCCTATACTCTTAATACTGGAATGGAGAGGAAGACTATGGTCTTCGCCATGAAGGCATGGGACATAGCCCATCTAATATGCCATGGAGACTACCTAGACTTTCCATGGACAATACCTATACCAGTAGATTACCATGTTAAAAATATCTCAATATCATCAGGAATAATATCTCCCTGTGACCAAGACGACCCATATAGAACGGCTTGGCACGAAGTATTCAGGATAGTCCGAAACAAGATAGATAAACACCTAACCCTTTTGAGGATAGACAGTCTAGTTTGGCAAAGTGGAAAAATAATATCTAGTTCCAACTTTACTTCGGGAATATCAAGGCAACAACTTTATAAGTATTTCTCACAGGAGATTGGCTTAAACGATGAGATAAGCAAGAAATTAGTAAATGAATTAACAATGAACTTATATAAACTACAGAGATAGGAATATCCTGTTACTAAACCTCTTTCTAATAACTAGATAACTCAAAAAATTTCGTCTGTTAATTATACAGATGTTCAACAGGATTCTTTAATGGCATCGTTTCATATTCAAGAAGCAGAAAAGCTGTTAGAAATAATAGTAGAAAGTGAGCACTAAGTTATATCAATTCTATAATTAGTGATGATAGTTTACTAGTTAAAGGGATCTCGAGATTCTATCGATATTAAATGATTAAACAATAAAAAACTCAGTTCAATTGAGATATATTAATAAAAATACCTTGACATATAAAATTAGTCCTCGTATATTCCTCCTTTGTGGCATTTGCTACATAACTGATAAGTGGTTTTTGGTTGGTGTGGGTTGTGGCATACTGTGCAGGGTTGTGTCCCGAATTCTTCCTCTGTATAGTGGATCCTGTGGTATTGGCTTTTCGTGAGCATCTCGTCATAGGAGTGGCATTTTAGGCAGTCATCGTATTTTGCGATTTTCCCACTATACTTCTCCCTAATTTCTGTCGAGTTAGGGTTGTGTGTTATGTAGACTATGAACTCATTCACTACTCCGGGTGTGAGCTCGTGGCATACGTGGCAGTTGTATTCTCCGTGTTCCGTAGCCGATATCTCCTGTACGAATGGCGTCATGCTGTGGCAGGCCTGGCATGTGGAGTTGGCCCCTGGGTCTGAGACTATGTAGCCATAGACGCCTACAGCGGATAATACGACTATCGCCAAGGCTATCAATAGGATTTTTACTTTGGTGGTGAGCTTTAGACCCTGTTTCATACCCTATAATACTCATTACAACCATGATTCTTATAAAGAATACAATGGCCCAGCCTATTCCCCACTGTATATCCAAAACACCTTGGTGTTGATATGTTTAGAAGCCTCGTAGAATATTATTTTTCTTGGTGGATGTTTTATGGAGGATGTATTATACTGTCCATTATGCGGCTATCCCCTATCCATGGTGCACAGATATGATGGTGAGACCCTTCTAATCGACATCGGCTGTGAAGACCATGCTGATGATGAGTTCACCCTCCACATAAAGATACCGTTGAAGCAGGAGGAGATAGAGTTGTTTGAAGAAGGCGATGTAATAACTAAGAAGGCTGTTATCGAGGTTATAGCAGTCAGGCCTGAACCCGATTATGACGAGGACTATGGTGAGGAGCTGGAGTAACACGGGGCCTAAAGCATCTATAATATGCCTGTGATGTGGGGGATTCTATAGCCTAGGCCCTGGTATATGCTGGTTTACACGGGTTAGAATTAAATTCTCATGTCCCAAATAATCTATTTGAGGTATATCGGGTAATGGCTGCTGAGAAGTCCAGCGTCTCCCACCCCCTGAGGATAAGGATACTGGAGGTTTTATCAGCTAACCCCATGGGTTTCGAGGAGCTTAGGGAGAAGCTGGGTATAGAGACGACTATGGAGCTCGAGAATCATCTTAAGGAGCTCACAGGCCTAGTCACCGTAGACGCCTACGGCAACCTCGTCCTGACGGGAAAGGGATACGCCGCTCTAGACATGATCCTAGCCAAGAAAGTAGCCCGTATATACCTGAGGTCCTATCTAGTCAACTTTATAATCTATCTCCTCCTAAACATCTACACGTATTTCTTCATGAATGAATACTGGCTACCCGTTGTATTTCCAATTACAACGGTCTGGCTACTCTTCTACACATACTGGGCCATAATAAGGAGGCGTATATTCAGACCGATGTAACTAGGCATAGAGAATACATTGTGTGTCAAGGGCCTCCCCATATGGATACCCTATTCTATAAGGTGTAAAGCTTATTGAGCCACACCCCATTCTTATCATATTTATGGTGGTTTGACTTGGAGGATTCCCGAAGCGGTAAAATCGTGGTAGTATCCCACTGTATCCTAAACGTCCACTCGCTTGAAGACGGCCTAGCCATATACCCGGGGATGGAGGAGGATATAGTCAAGATACTTGTGGAGAAGGGCGTGGGCATATATCAGATACCGTGTCCCGAGACATATATCATGGGTATATTCAGGCAGCCCCTTCCAAAAGACCCATATGACAAGCCCCAGATCAGGGAGAGGTTCAGGAGCCTCGCCAAGGAGATCGTCGACCAACTCCGGTGGTATAAGAAGAAGGGATATAGCATAGTCGCTGTATTGGGGGCTGAGGGAAGCCCGACCTGCGGCATAAACAAGGTGGGGAGGTGGAAGGACCCGGTTAAGAAAGGCAGGTTCCCAGACGACGTCATATTCGTGGAGGGCATGGGCGTCTTTATGGAGGAGTTCAAGAAGCTACTGGAGGAGGAAGGCATCAATCCAGTGTGGATAGGTATCCCAGGTAAATCCCTACGCTCCCTAGACCCATTCATATTCGAGGAGACGCTTGAGAAGCTGAGGAAACTACTTTAACAGATATACTTCCGTCAAGGTAACTCTTCACTATATGGCTGGGTCAACTACTCTTGACCAGGTGGTCAACTGCGTTAGAATTAAATCCCCGGATCCAGATTATTCTCTATGGGGTTGTGTCATGAATAGCGAGAGTTTCGAGGCGATTTCCCATCCACTTAGGATAAGGATACTCCGAATCCTCTCGAGGAAGCCGATGGGCTTCGCTGAGTTGAAGAGGGAGCTGGGTATAAAAAGCAGTGGGAAACTGGATTTCCATCTTAAGAAGCTCAAGAACCTAATCACGTTGGATGAACATGGAAACTACACGTTAACTAGGGATGGATACGCTGCGTTGGAGGCGGTCTCTACAATCGATAAATATGGCTGGCAGAAGAGGGCATATATCCTAAACCTAATACTCTATATCATCATCAATCTCTACACCTCCATTACATCATACAGCCTCTGGCTAACCATTGTATTCCCATTATCCACGGTATGGATCGTATTCTACAGCTACTGGTCAATTGTCAAGAGAAGGATCTTCAGGGCGTTATAACCCTTGATAGACTGTTAATGGACTGTGTTTGAATAGGGTTCAGTTTTAAATCCATCCTCATCCTTGTCAATACACGGATGGAAATCAATGGAAAATATAAAATCCTCTCATAGTCATTTCTATGTTTTGGGTGTGAAAATGTTGAACTTCGGTTTAGCCGAGATAATCATGATATCCATATCAATAGGTATCATCGCATGGATCCTATACTGGGTTAGAAAAGCGGTTGGAATCCTCGTAGGGAGAAACGACTAAGGGAATGATGCGTGTAGGGAATTATTATAGGGGGGTCTGGAGACAAGCCGATAGATAGTTGGTGCCTACTCCATACAGCAGGGCATTCTACCAATATCCCTTATAAACGCTTGGGCCGAGACCTTTATTATCTCCGAGGCCGTGGGGAATACACTGGGTGAATTTATTACATCACCTATTTTATATCCATGCCTAATCATTAACGCAGCCTCTGCTATGAACTCTGATGCATTTGGAGCCAGTACGTGGAAGCCTTTGACAACGCCGGTATGAGGGTCGACAATGAGTTTTGCAACACCCTTCTCCATGCCTATGACACCCGCCTTTGCTAGGGAGCTGAAGCTAACCAGTCTACACTGGCATGCACCAACCTCCTTAATCACATCCACTTCTCTAACGCCTACAAACCCTACTTCAGGGTCGGTGAAGACCGCTACTGGAATATGGCTATGATCCACACTAGTTTTATCGCCATATACAATATTCTCCGCTGCAATAGCCCCTTCTCTAGCTGATATAGTCTCCAATAAGGCTGGTTTAGATGTCGATGATACGTCGCCAGCCGCATAGATATCTGGGTTACCTGTCTTAAGATGCCTATCTACAATAACCCTACCTACTTCATCTACCTTTACACCTGCTTTCTCAAGGAGAAGCCCATCTGTGTTAGGCCTCCTCCCCGTGGCTATAAGCAGTATATCAGCGGTTACACGCCTCACTTTATCATCATGTGAGACCCAGGCCTCAATATATCCATTCCTCTTATCCACCCTTGTGATCCTCGACCCTAGCCGTATATCAATTCCCTCATCAACCAATATCTCCCTCAATTCATCCGATATCTCCGGCTCTGTAGCTGGTATAATCCTATCCAATACCTCAACTATAGATACCTTCACCCCCAGCCTGGAGAAGGCCTGCGCCAGCTCTAGGCCTATTGGACCTGCACCCACTATGAGCATACTATCAATATCCCTATCTAGGCTCCAAATGCTATCTGAGGTATGGTATTCAACTGACTCCAAACCAGGTATATCCGGTATAGCTGGTCTAGAGCCGGTGGCTATCAGGATCTTTCTCCCCCTTATTATCAGCTCATCGATATCCTCTACAACAACCTCATGCGGCGATCTGAAATAGGCTTTTCCAATTATGTGGTCTATATTGTCGAACTTCGTGAGAAGGTCTTCATACTTTCCTCTCCTCATATACTTAACCAAGTTCCTAACGTTTTCCATAATCCTCTTGATATCCAGGGTAGTGGGATCTATCTCAACACCAGGTATATCAATACTCCTGAGTCCATGTATCTCCTTAGCTATATAGAGTAATCGTTTAGATGGGATACATCCCACATTTACACACGTGCCTCCAAGGGGACCGTGGTTAATCAATGCTATACGGCTTTCTCCACCAGTCAACTCAGAGTACCTTACTGCCGCGGAGAATCCAGCGGCTCCCCCTCCTATAATTACTAAATCATAGTCTTTAATCAAACCCAATCACCATGTTATATTAATAGGACACCGCGACTATTATTATCAAATTTTCCAACATGGAAACCCCTGGCGGCACTCGAAAATTGCTGATTCAACAATCTTTATATAAATATTGTTATTATATTAACAATAATTTATTAGTCCCAAGGGTTTTCCTCATTTTTGCTGGTGACCCTGGATGATATACTATCCACTGGCATCTACTATCGTATCGGGTATCTTCACTGTGTTGCTCGTCATACAGTATATGCGGAGGAGGAAGATTCATCAGCTTATCTGGGCTATATCACTGTTCATGTTCTTCGTGACAACCTTCCTGGAGTTCTGGGCAGAGTACCTGTTCCTCACGGTCCCTGGAAGCATAGGCTGGACAGAGCTCTCATACAAGATATACTATATACTGACGCCCACGATGGTTGCCTTGATGGGAACGGGCTCACTCTACCTACTTACGCACAAGCCCTATGGAAAATACTTTCTATACTATACCACAGCGGTATCCATTCCACTATTCATACTGGGCTTGTCATCCTCACTAGGAGACTCCCTATATAGCGTTGTTGCACAGCTAGGAACCACTGAGATCGGTGGCAAGGCTATGCCGAGCTATGTAAGGATATTCTCACCATTCCTCACTGTACCTGGGGGGATTGCGCTTATAGGAGGGGCGCTGTATAGCTTCTGGCTGGATAAGAGTAGGAAATACAACCTGCTCATCGCTTTAGGCGCTTTATTCCCATTTATAGGAGGGGTTAAGGTCAGGTTCGCAGACCCAACATTCTTCTACTTCCTGGAGATGGTTGGAACCATACTCCTATTCCTAGGCTTCGTCCTCAGCTGGGAATATATCCGGTCTAGGAAGGCGGGCGGTAAATAACCCCCTCCTCCCCCTCCTTTATTTCCCAATATATTACTCATATATTTGTAATGGATTTATGAGTAGGGCTTTTTCATTTAATTGTTGTGGAGCCGGGTGTCGAGAATAATGTTTCAAGACAACTTCCTAGCCAGATATAGTAGGCAGATAGTCCTGAGGGAGATAGGTCTAGAGGGGCAGAAGAAGCTGGGAGAAAAATCTATTGTCATAATAGGCCTGGGGGCACTGGGCACGGTCTCCGCCAACCTCCTGGCGAGGATGGGGGTGGGGCGTATCCGGCTGGTTGATAGGGATTATGTGGAGCTGGATAACCTCCATAGACAGATACTGTATGATGAGTCGCATGTGGATAGGAAGATGCCTAAGGCCGAGGCAGCTGCGGAGAGGCTTAGAATGGTTAATTCCGATATTAGCCTTGAGCCCGTTGTAGAGGATGTCAATCACAGGACTATTGAGAAGCTTGTTAGGGATGTTGATCTCATCGTGGATGGGACGGATAACTTTGAGACACGTTTCCTCATAAACGACGCTGCTCTAAAACATAATATTCCATGGGTTTATGCATCCGCTATTAGGACGTATGGCATGACCATGGACATAGTCCCTGGGGAGACAGCCTGCCTAAGATGCTTCGTCTCAGAACCCCCTCCCCCAGGCTCACTACCCACGTGTGAGTCGGTGGGTGTATTACCCAGTATAACACATATAATGGCGTCTATCCAAGTGGCTGAGGTCATCAAGATTCTACTCGGCCTGGAGTATAGCCGTGAACTCCTGGTTGTGGATGTATGGACGAGGGACTTTATAAAGGTGAATGTAACTAGGAAAGATGACTGCCCAGCCTGTGCCAAGGCCAGCTATGAGTTTCTAGAGGGTAGGGGGTATAAGGCAACGGTATTATGTGGGAGGAACTCTGTCCAGATTATTCCCTCGAAACAAACTGATCTTGATCTGGAGAACCTGGCTGAGAGGCTTAGAAAAGTTGGGGAGGTAAAGTACACAAAATACATGCTTCATCTAGCCGTGCCACCATATGAACTGGCTATATTCAGGGATGGACGGGCTATTGTAAAGGGGACTACAGACGAGAGCCTGGCCAGGGCGTTGTACACTAGGTATGTAGGGATCTAGCTCCTCTTAACTTTTATCCCACCCAATGAATATTGAATTTATTGATGGGGGAGAGGGGTGGAGAACATGTCCTCAGTAGTCAGCTATGAAAAATCCATATGTAGGGAGTGCGGCTTCAACATGGGGTATATGCCGTGCTGCGACAAGGTCTTCTGCGAGAAGCATGGGCTTACAGAGGCCCGGTCATCATGCAACTCGTTTAAGAAGGAGGCTTAGAAAGCTGGACTCCTTTAAAAATGCTATATGGGTTTTATATTAGGCTGTGTAATTTAATAGTTGATACTAATCTTTAATAAGTGAATAACGCTGTTATATTATTAAAAGGTGTGGGCGATGGCTAATTCGGTAAAGGATTTAATGGATTTCTACAAGGATGTGGAGAGGGAGGTCTATCTGGATATTGAGAACTCCGCTCCAGTAGCCAGCGATGTATTGGAGGAGATGCTTCCATACTTTACTACAAGGGCATACGGAAACCCAGGTGTAACGCATAAACTGGGTTGGGAGGCCTATGAGACGGTTATGGATGCGGCTGAGACAATTGCAAAATACATCGGTGCTTCTACAGCTGAGGAGATAAACTTCACTCCAGGTGATACTGAGGCCAATAACCTTGCACTACTCGGTGTGGCATTGGCCAGTAGGAGGGATAAGGGGAAGGTAGTTATATCGGAGATAGAGCATCTAAGCATTATAAACATTGTTCCACTCTTGAAGAGGATGGGGTTTGAGGTTGTTAAGATACCTGTTGATGGTGAGGGCTTTATAGACCTGGATGCATTGTCGGATGCGGTTGATAAGGACACTATCCTAGTCAGCATAAACATGGCTAATCACGAGATAGGTACTATCGAGCCACTTAAGGAGGCTGTTGAGATAGTTAGGGATAGGAATCCAGATGCATATATCCATAGCGACGCCTCCGACGCTTATGGTAGGATACCTATAGACGTATCATCCCTAGGTATAGACCTGATGACCCTGAGTAGCTATAAGATACTGGGGCCTAGGGGTGTAGGCGCATTATATGTTAGGGAGGGAGTCAGGATAGAGCGTATAATCGAGGGCCAGGTAGGTACACAGAGGCTCTGGCCCGGTATTGAGAATACTCCATTGATAGTGGGGTTTAGAAAGGCTTCTGACCTGATGTTTAAAGACTTTGAGAAACTCAGGGGATATCTAGGGAGTCTTAGGGATAGGTTGATAAAAGGTATATTGGATAGTGTTGACGATACTATTTTAAATGGGCCCCAGGGTGATAAGAGGGCGCCCGACAACATAAACATAAGTTTTTTAAGGAGTGAGGGTGAGGCGTTGACAATCGAACTAAGCCTATACGGCGTCTATGCATCGAGTGGAAGCGCGTGTACAAGGAGGATGCTTACACCAAGCCATGTCATGACGGCTATTGGGCGGGAGTATGAGGCTGCCCATGGAAGTATCTTGATGAAGGTCACACGCCTACATACGATGGATGACATCGATTATGTTTTGGAGGTCCTCCCCAAGGCTGTGGAGAGGATCCGTAGTATTACACCTAGTGGAGGTGATTAAATTATGTCTAGAGTACCACTACCATATGGAGCGAAGATCCTCGAGCTGTTTAGGAACCCGAAGAACCTTGGTAGGATGGAGGACGCGACTGTATCGGCTGTCGCGGGCAGCCCCGCCTGCGGCGACATGATAGCTATATACCTCAAGATAGATGATGATACAGAGGTTATTAGGGAGGCTACCTTCGAGAGCTATGGATGCGCCGCCAACATAGCTGCATCAAGTATATTGACTGAGATGATTAAGGGCAAGCCTATTAAAGAGGCTTGGAAGGTCAGCTGGCGGGACATCGCCGAGGAATTGGGTGGACTGCCATCCGTGAAATACCATTGTGGAATCCTGGCTGTAGGCGCCCTGAAGAGGGCTATTAGAGAATATTATAGGATGAGGGGCTTCCACCCCGACTGGCTCCCTGAGGAGCTTACTCGGGAGGAGAAGCAGGCTCTCGAGGAGGAGGAGCTTGCAAAGGTATTGACTCGTAAGATTGGTATGGGTGGGGGTAAGAAGAGTGATAGATCTGGAGAGGATTAGGGGGGACTTCCCCATCCTTGATAGAATCGTGAATGGACATAAACTGGTTTACTTTGATAATGCGGCTACTACCCAGAAGCCTATACAGGTTATCAATGCAATCGTAGACTACTATAAGTTCCATAATAGTAATGTCCATAGAGGTGTACATACACTTTCTCAGGAGGCTACTGAATTATATGAATCCGCGCATGAGGAGGCCGCCAAGTTCATTGGGGCCGAGGGCCTCGAGGAGATCGTCTTCGTAAAGAACACGACTGAAGCCATAAACCTAGTGGCCTACTCCCTAGGTATGTGGAGCCTAGAGCCTGGGGATGAGGTGGTTATCACAGCCATGGATCACCATAGTAACATTGTCCCATGGCATTTGATGTCTGAGCTAAAGGGCTTTAAACTACGGATAGTCCGTGTAAAGCAAGACGGGACTCTGGATCTCGAGGACCTCGCCGATAAGGTATCGAGTAAGACACGTATCGTCGCCGTGCCCCACGTATCCAACGTCCTGGGGGTTGTAAATGACGTTAAATCCATCGCTAAAATTGCTCATGAAGTAGATGCACTGATACTTGTGGATGGAGCCCAGTCAGTTCCACATATGCCGATTGATGTTAGGGACCTCGATATAGATTTCCTAGCGTTCTCCGGCCATAAGATGCTTGGGCCAACAGGTATAGGCGTATTATATGGTAGGAGGGATATCCTCGGGTCCATGAGGCCATTCCTAGGCGGTGGAGACATGATAAGCGAGGTCCATAGTGATGTGGAGACAGGTAAATGCACGATCACATATAATGCCCCGCCTTGGAGATTTGAGGCTGGGACGCCTAATATAGCTGGGGCAGTCGGGCTTGCCGAGGCCATTAGATACCTTAGGAATATTGGTATGGAGAATGTCCTACTGCATGAACGTGACTTGGTTGAATACACGCTTAGGCGTATGGAGGAGCTTGGTAAGACACATGTATATGGTCCCAGGGATCCCGGTAAGAGGCTTGGAGTCGTGTCCTTCAATGTGGAGGGACTTGATTCTCATGAGACGGCGATGATGCTTGATAGCTACGGCATCATGGTTAGAAGCGGGCTGCACTGTGCACAGCCACTTCATGAGACACTATCTATCCAGACTACCACAAGGGCCAGCTTCTACATCTATAATACCCGTGAGGAGGTGGATAGGTTTATCGAGGCTCTTAAGGAGATTGAGATGGTGGCGTAGCCATGTTAGAAGAGTATATTGCTAAGATAGAGAAGCTATGCGGCGCTAAAAACGACTATGTAATCCTCCTAAAATACAGCTCTAAGAATGAGGCTATTGAGAAGATACTGGGTAACGTGGATAAGATCGAGCTTAAGACCGGTGTGATGAAGAAGGCTAGGCATAGGGGGAAGGAGATAAGGATATTCACGACAGGCAAGCTCATAATTAAGGATGCCGCTGACGAGGATGAGGTTAAATCGATTTTAGAGGAACTATTATCCTAATTTAAAACGGATATTTGGGACCCCATTCAATGTATATACCTTGTTTTTGGAAAAATTTTTATATCCCTTCACCATAATTCCTTCTTCAGACGCCAATGGGGCTGAACTAATTCCTGGCCCTCACCACGTCCATGGTGATCTAATTATGAGGATTGTTGTACTTGGAGCAGGTAGAGTAGGTAAGAGGATAGTGGAGGATCTAGTCGAGTATTATAAGGATATTGATGAGGTGGTTGTGGGAGACATCTCCCTGGAGAGGGCTGAGGCCGCTGCCAAAGCCGATCCAGAGCGTGTAAAGCCGGTTAAGGCTGATGTAACAGACAGAGAATCGCTACACAATGTTCTTAAGGGCGCCGACGCGGTTATAAACGCCACATTCTATGGGCTGGCGATGAACGTCATCAACGTCGCCCTAGAGCTTAGGATACCCTATACCGACCTGGGTAGCTCACTATACAGGACGAGCCCGAGGTTCATCGAGGCAGGTGTCCCAGCTGTGATAGACACTGGAGGCGCGCCTGGCCTGATAAATATGCTCTCCAAATACCTGGTGGAGCGGATGTCCAGCGTAGAATATATCCATCTCTATGACGTGACTATCGAGACCAAAGGCCCTAATATCACCGCACCAATTAGATGGAAGTACTCGATTGAGACGATGCTGGACGAGGCTATCATGGATGTAATTATATACAGGGATGGGGAGTTCATAAAGACAAGGCCATTTACAGGAATTGAGGAACGCGTGTTCCCTGAGCCCATTGGAAAGGCTAGGGTATTCCACATATTCCATCCCGAGGTGGAGACACTGGCCAAGACATTCGCAGACAAGGGTATTAAGGAGGTATGGTATAAGATCGATGCATTCAGCCTTCCATGGGAAGAAGGCATGAAATGGCGTCTCCTAGCAGACCTAGGCCTGGCGGAGACGAGGGAGATTGATGTGGATGGCGTCAAGGTATCTCCTAGGAAGGTCCTCCTAACCCTCCTGAAGAACATACCCGATGCATGGGAGGGTTGGGAAGGCTATGAAATGCTCCAGTCAGTGGCTAAAGGCGTCGTCGACGGCGAGCCTGTGGTAGGTGAGGCGACTGCAATAGCACACATCACCTGGAGGAGCGGCTCAACCCTAACAGCATGCCCAGCATCCATAACCGGCTACTGGCTTGCAAAGGGGATACTGGATAAACCCGGGGCCTATCCAGTGGAGCAGGTTATGGATACCGATATGTTCTTCAAGGAGATGGCTAGGAGGGATGTCCAGCTGCTATATACATTCCACAAGTACATTGTATAAAGCCTTTTCTTAATTTCCACTATCCAAATCCTTTTTAAAAGGTTATTTTTTAGCAAGAACGTATTTTATATGATGAAGGGAATAGAGGTTCTTGGACACGGTTCACTACCATTTATAAGCGGATTATCTAGTGGATATGCGGCGGCAATGGGTATCGCCCTCCCCCTCAAGATACATATAGAGACTGTACCTGATTCCCATGATGTTGAGTTCGTCGTCATGGGCGAGTGGGATAGGGATACCAAGCTTATCGACAGGATTAAGAAGGACTTCATAAATAGATACCTTAGTAAAAAGAATTTCGGGCTTAAAATTAAGATAGAGTCGTCTATACCTGCTAATGTAGGGCTTAAAAGCGGGGCCTCAGTAGCTGTATACACGATATTTGGAGTAGCCCAGATACTGAATCTCCCTCTCTCTGAGAACGATATAATCCATATTGCTATGAACATATCCCGGACGTCAGGATCCTATCTCCTCGGCTCTCTAGAGGGGATATATGCATCCTTCAAGGGAGGAGTTGTCTATACCGATAATATGGGTGGTAGGGTAATATCGTGGTTTACGAATGTCCCTGACTGCTCGATAGTAATAGGGTATAAGCCTAGGGCCTATGAGAATCTCTTCCACACCACCCGTGAGATCAGGAAATATGGTGAGCTATTTAAAAAGATATTTGACGTGGGTCAGAAGGGTGGGCATCTAAAGGCTGTTACCCTAAACGGCCTTCTATTCTCCCTATTGACGAACATGGATTATGAGGTTCTTGTGGAGACGCTGAGCAGAGGGGCTGTAGCAGCAGGCATCGCTGGCACGGGACCCAGTATATCGATCTTCACCAAGCATGATGATGTAGACCACTTTAAGGAACTTCTATCTAGCAAGGGCTATAAAGTCCTTGTTACACAGCCGACGACAAAAGGCTGTTCCTTTAACTATATTGATTAGATCCCTTCTCCCCCATTTCCAAAAATTTTTTCAAAATATTTTGAAGCTTCAATCAAAAGCCTCTATTATAAGGGGTTTCCAACCGTCTTTTAGTGATGAAGGCCATAGCCTCCCTATCAGATGTAGACATGCCTAGGCTTAAGATCGGGGATAATGAGTTTAGAGGCGGGATACTATTCATAGGAGACTATAGAGACCCAGTTATCAGAGACGTCGTAGATATAGCTGTCGAAAAAGGATATACCCCGATTATCTACGATCTTATGGGTCTCTGGAGGCCGGGCGACTTCAAAACTGGCTTTGGAAACCCGGTTATGGGCATCGATCTACTTCCAAACCCGTTTGAGCCACCTAGCCATATCCCCCTCCCCCTCTATACAGAGATACTGGAGACTGCTATAGACGCCTCTCTATCTCTACTGGGCCATAGAGGTATGGGGTGGAGACTCGTCTTCAGAGACTTCATAAACATTGTCTTTGAGAGGGAGGGGGGTCTAGATATCCATAGGATGTTATCAAGTCTAGAGGTGTTCCGCAACGAGTCCACGGGCCTCGAGAAACAGGCCTATACAATGCTACTAGGGATATTGAGGAGCCTATTCCCTGAGAAGCAGCGGCATCTATTCTCAGCAGACTCAACTATAGACTACAGTATTCTAGAGAATTCACCGATGATAATAGACTACTCGATGATAGACCAGTTTTCACTGAGGATATTCACATATTTAATAACGGTCCTCCCAAGCCTACTATATAGGAGAGGAGGTAGGACGCTGCATCTACTCTTCGAGTACAGCCACTATGTGGATAAAGGCCTGGTCAACCTACTTCTACAACGCGATAACCTAGCGGCTTACAACAACTATCTAATGATCCACTCCCGTAGCCTCACCCAGATGCATCCCAGGGTATCAACAGTTTTCGTATCCAACATATACCTTGGCAACATATATAGATATATCCTCCCCCAGATAGGCTTCTTCCCACCGCCTGACTCGACGCACCACTTCATCAGCCAAGGCATAGCCATACCAGTTAAATCATCTGGAGGTCTAAGCAGCTCAACACAGCTTCATAGGGCTTCTCCAGATGAAGTGGATGCGGAGCCTAGGATACTTGAGGAGATTATTAGACCGATTCTCGAGAGGGTGAGGGACCATGGCCCAATCGGTGTAGAGGGTATATACCTCTATTTCCAGGGTTTCCCTAGGAGCGATGTATACTCAACCGTGGAGTGGCTGTGGAGAATGGGGTATCTGAGGAAGGCTGTTGAGGGCCGTAGGGAGGCGTTTAGGATAACGGTGAAGGGCCTGATGTACCTAAGAGATGGAGGTGAGAATAATGAGTCTTGAGAGGTTCCTATTAACCTCTGTACCAAAGTTAAATGAGGTCTTTAGAGGAGGCCTTGGTGAGGAGAGCCTAATCCATATATACGGGCCGTATCAGTCTGGGAAGACCCTATTGATATTCCAGCTGATCTATGAGCTTGTAACGAAGGGGTATGGAAATGCTCTCTACATAGATACGGAGGCATCGTTTAAGAACAACTTCTCTAGTGAGATGAGGAAGAGGTTTGAGGAGCGTTTCGGTAAAGGCGTAAACATATTCGATGTAACCATAGAGAGATACGCCTCAAAAGGTAAGAAGAGGAGGGAGAAGGAGGCTGAGGTAAGGAGGTATTTCGAGGCTATCCTCGACGACCTAGGCCTGGAATATAGTAAGGAGGATCTCTACGACGCGTTAATGGCCTTTCTAAAGATCATAGAGCTCAAATCAACGAGGAGTAAGCATCCCTCGATCTATGTACTGGACACACTTGATCTCTCCGGCCTACTAAGCATCCTGAATATCGAGGCCGAGGTCACTAGAGTCGGTGAGAAGACTGAGGTCAAGATTAAGAGGGTTGGAGACCCGTTGTCAGGGGGCTTATCCAAGTTCATAAGGAGCTATAACATTAAATTCCTGGTTTTAGACAGCCTTGGGATGATGGTCAAGGGCCTGGCAATCGGGTTAGCTGATCTACCTGCACGCGCCGCCGTCACCAACCTAATTATAGGCGGGTTAATCAGGCTTGCAAGCAACTACCGCCTAATCATCTTCGCCACAAACCATGAGAGTAGGAATCCTGTGAAGAACTACTACTCCTTCTATGGTGGGAACCCGATTGGATACGGATTCAAATACTCACTGTACCTTGGTAGGAAAGGCGTCGGCAAGAGAAGCCTGGTTGTGGAGAGGGCGCCTACAATTCCTGAGAAGTCACTGGTTATCGGCCTAGAGATTAGGGACGATGGTTTTTATCAGGTGATGGATGGGGATGATAAGAAGGGAGGTGGCTAGGCTCTTTATATCTGGATTAGCTGGATACGTCTCGTCGCGATTCGTATACATAGCTACTGGAGACCCATATATAGGCATGGTGTCTTTCGCCATAGCTTCACTACTTGCATATAGGTTAATGAGAGTATCGTCATGGATACATCGCCTTAAGATACTGGGACTAATATTGGTTATAGACATTTTCCTAGCTAGACCAGTATACCTCCTCATACCTATTATGATACTCATTATCTACATAATGCGTAGAGGTCTTTCATCGATTCATCACCTCCTCTTTTATCTAATGGTAGTCGTGGGGCTGGTTAGGGATGTTGAGGAGGAAGAGGATACTGGTGTCAAATAGACTGTGGAAGCTAATTGATTTAGTTAGGCAACTGGATACACAGTATACCCTATCCCTATTCTTCGGTGGGGGATCTCTATACTCCACCCTATCCATATTATCAAAAGGAGATATACATTCCAGTCTAAAGAGAGTCGCTGGCCAGGGGATAGACCCTGATAAGACATATATAGAGGCATATCTTAGGCGGCTAAAATCCTATTGTAGCGTCGCCAGTGATACTGTGGAGTGTTACACCGGGGATCTCCTAGTAATAAACCAGTTTATTCATAGAGGGGAAACCAGGGTTAGTATATTCAGATTTTGCAGGGATGGGGGTGGAGAAAGGCTGAATCGTATAAAGAGACGTGCCTTGGTAAACAGTGTATTCTATGGAGCTCCATTCGACACAAGTCATTATATAGCTGGAGATAGGCTGAGGAGAGTGGTATGGCAGGGTAACGAGGCTATATTAACTCCATCCACCCTACTAAGCCTCCCAAAACCAATTTTACTATGTAGTGAGATCCCTGAGGCCAAGGCCCTCCTGGAGAGAGCCTCACCAGCATGGTGTTTAATAGAGAGTATCCTGGGGCCGCTTCTAGACAAGTATCTAGAGTATCCTAGGAGCGAGTCCATGGTTAGAGACCTCGTCCAATACCTATATTCCACGACTAGATCAGCATATGTAAATACCCTAGCCACGCTCCTCGATAAGACGCGTGTCATAGGAGACGGGGATGTCAAGCTCCTGATATTCATAGGCTTGTCAATCTACTCAACCGCCTTGAAACTACTTCCAGATAGATTACTTGAGGACTATGGGACTCTTGTTGTGGAGAGATGCCGGTATCCTATACCTCTCCCCAGATGGACACTGATCTCATGGAATGGCTCTAAAGTATCTGTCAGTATACCCTTATCCTAACCATATGTAGGCGGTGGCCATGAATAATATAGTGCTTCTAATCTCCTCCTTCTCCTATCCATGATCCTCGTCTTGAAGAATAATGTGGCTACTGCACCGAAGATGAATCCCCCTATGTGGGCCCAGTAGGCTATCCCGCCTTCATGTGGGATGTAGATCATGATGAAGCCATATAGGAGTTGTAGGAGGAACCAGAATCCCACGAAGATATATGCCCTTATCCTCATTGTAGTAATATAGTATCCTATTGCAACCAGCGTGAGTATCCTTGCCTCGGGAAACAGAACGATATACGCCCCCATGACTCCCGATATGGCGCCTGATGCCCCTATCCCTGGTATGGTTGAGAGTGGGTCTATAAATGCGTTTAGATATGTCCCGGCTATACCTGATAGGAGGTAGAATACTAGGAACTTGGTGTGGCCCAGGCTATCCTCCACATTATCCCCGAATATCCAGAGGTAGAGCATATTCCCAAGGAGATGGACGAATCCCCCGTGGAGAAACATGGATGTAAATAGTGTCTCAAGCTGCTTACCCTGCAGGATATAATATGGTTTAGCACCCCATCTATAGACTATCTCTGGGTAGTTGGGGTTGAAATACGTCATTATAAATATGATGATGTTTAATGCGACAAGGATTTTGGTGACAATGGGCCTCGAGGTAGTGGGGTTGATATCCTTAATCGGAAGCATGTTATCCCTCTACAACAGACTTGGAAGACAAAAATATACTATTGCCACCGGGTTTTATAATGTTGACAACCCCTCCTAATTATTTGATGAGGAACATGGAGGTACACTGCATACCCTTCTACAAGGGTTTTCTAAAGATAGTTATCAAAGGGGGATACGTAACTAGGTTGACGTATGTCGAGGAGGATTGTCAAGGTGGTTTCGACGAGTCTCTCCCCGCGGTAAAGAAACTCGTGAGTTATGTCAATGGTGAACACGTGTCATTCGAGGATGTTCCAGTGAAATACGAGTATGGATCGGACTTTGATAGGAGGGTCTGGAGTATTACGAGGACGATTCCCTATGGGGAAGTGAGGACATATGGGTGGATTGCGGAGAGGCTTGGAGGAGTTAAATATAGTAGGGCTGTGGGTAATTCACTGGGTAGGAACCCTATAATGATTATAGTCCCGTGTCATAGGGTGGTGAGGAGCGGTGGAGGCCTAGGGGGCTTCTCATCCGTAGGTGGTTTGGAGCTGAAGAAATATCTGTTGAGGATGGAGGGTGTCTATTAGCTCAGCCTGCCCGTCTTCTACATCTACTCTCTTGCGAGAGTATCAATTCTACAATGGCTCATCATCGCCAGAATTATAATTTAGAGCTGTCTCTAATTAAATTTACCTCTGGATCGGGAGTTATACTATCTCGTCTTCGTTGAAGTGGCTATATCCCATATATGTCTGACGGATCCCTTAAAGACCAGGGGTATGTATGCGGCTCCCAATCCATATGCGACGACTGTAGAAAACATGTTCCTTAATCTACTCCCCCTAGATAGGGAGAAGAATACCCTTATCTGCTCTCCTAATCCAACCCTTCTCCTAATGTACTTGTTGACCAGGCTGGATATCTGATGATGCCCGATCACAGCCCTAAGTATCTGGCTCATCATCTCACTAATCCTCTGAGGCGGCTTGAAATATATCTCAGCATCCTCAGCATATCCTACTCTATACCCCATTTTACATGTATGACATTGTAGATATAGGTCGACGGCTATCACATGCCTAGGGATATGGAGATTCTCCACTATATCCCTCCTTACTGCAAGTATCCTACCCATTATAGTGAACTGTGAGTCTGGATACCGTATCCTCATTTCATGGAGCCATTTACTAACCATATATGAGGCCTCAGCCGCCAATCCCCTTAGATAAATTGCCTCCGTCCTACCTCCCACAATACCATATTCCTCATTGGACAGTAGCTTCTCAACAAGGTTCTTCAAAGCCCCTCTACCAAGGATTATATCAGCGTCATATAGAACTACCACGTCTCCCATAGCCTCCCTAAATATCTCGTTCCACGCGGCTGCAACTCCCCTCCTACTGGTGTGGTGTAGAAGCCGGATCTTAAAGGGATACTCATGTGTATCTATATGATTCTCCAGGATCATTGGTGTATCATCATTACTGTCATCGGATATAATGACCTCGAGGATATTTAGGTTATACTCCTCCTTCTCCCGATTTATCTGCCTAAGAAGCCTTAGAATATTCCTGCCCTCGTTATACGATGGTATACCTATTGATATACTCTCCCTCATATTGGATCACGTTATAGGGAGCCTCTCTCCTCCTCGGTCCACCACGCTGTATCAGGGTTCTCATCAATATACACGGCTACCCACGCCTTCCCATTGTTATTCACTATCTTCAGCAGCCGTATTAGATAGTGTGTGAAACTGGGATAGTCGTATACCTCCCATATCAGGCCATACTCTATCTTTAGGGTCTCTATACCAGTGTCCATGAAGTAGCCCTCGGATACCAGTAGCTTGATTATCTCACTCCTACCCTTAAACTTCTCGAGGGACTCCTCAATCTCCTTGGTAACCTCCTCGATCTTATCCGGATGCGTCCTTATGAAGAGGCTACGTATATTCTTATATCTATTCAGCATCTTCTGCTGGGCATGCTTCTCAAGTCCACCGTATATTATATCCAGCAGTGTGCCACTATCCTGCATCGCCATCCTCCACGTGTCATGTGTATCTCGGCTGTATCGTAAAATTATTTTAGATATATCCCTATTTAATTATAATTTTTGTCTAGTGGTGTCTGATATGATAGAGGCTAGTGTCAAGAGAGTTTTTGTAGGTCGGCTTGTTGAGGGTGAGGATGTCCTTGAGAAGCTTACCGAGATAGTTAGGGAGAAGAATATACCTAGTGGCGCCGTACAGCTAATTGGTTCACTGAAGGTGGTTAGAGTCGGTTTCTTCAACCGCGAGACAGGTCAATATGATGTTCTTGAGGGAGAAGGCTTCTATGAACTGGTGTCTGGACTCGGGGATATAAGCTGGAGGGATGATGAACCAGTTGTCCACGTCCATATAGCCGCGGCTTCCCATGAGGGAGAGTCTCTCGTGGGGCATCTCATGCCTGGAAACATTGCTGATGCAACGGTTGAATACGTTATATTTGAGTTTGATAAGAGGATAGACCGTAAATACGACCCTAATACGGGGTTGTATCTCATGGAGGTATAGCTTTGAAGACGGCTGTAGTCGGTGGCTTTACACTTGATACCAATGAGTATAGGGGTGTTGTGAAGGAGGGTGTAGGCGGTCCTCCACACTATATATCAGGTGTCTTTATAGGCTCTGGAGTAGAGCTCCTCATATTCTCAACAGTCGGGAGAGACTTTCCAAGGGATTACTTGGAGAGGCTGTGTAGCCATAGGGAGATAACGTGCCTCATCAATAGGGTTGACCATCCCAACATTAGGTTTAGAAACATCTATTTAGATGGGTATACCAGGATACAGTATGCAGAGTCACCTGGTTATATTGTTGAATTGGAGAGGGCGTCTAGTCTACTTAGGGATACAAATTATATTATCGTGTCTCCCGTCTTGAACGAGGTGCCACTCGATATACTTCCATACCTAAAGAACCTTGGGAGGCTAGCCGTTGACCCCCAGGGATTTCTCAGGAGCCGTGGTGAAGATAATAGGGTTAGAATGGATAGGCTTGATATATCAGTCTTCGGCGACCCACATATTCTTAAGGCGTCTATCGACGAGCTCCCATTTATCGATGGGGGTATGGATATCCTAATGGGTAATAGGGATACCGGGATCGAGATGTTTATAGTCACGTTAGGTGAAGCAGGCTCAATAATTCATGTAGAGGGAGACCCCTATCATATACCCGCGTATCCCGTTGGAGAAGAATTTGATCCAACGGGTGCTGGAGACGTTTTTCTAGGCTCCTTGGTAATAGGATTACTGACAGGCTACCATGGGATAGACGCGGCTGTATACGCAACTGCATATACATCTATATTCCTATCCAGTATAGAGTCTACACGTGACGAGATTAATAGGAGAATGGAGTTCATATGGAGGAGGGTTAGGAAGCTGGACTCTGGTGAGGCCGTTAAACTGGTTAGAAGCCCATGACCAAAGGCTTCTCTTAATATATTATCCTAAAATCCCTGAACTCCCCTTTATAATCCTCCCAGTCGATCTTGACATCCTCCACGACAGCTAGGGGAGGCCCGCGGCGTAGGAGTTCAAGCATCTCATCAACCTTATCCTTATCTCCCTCGATAACGGCCTCAACCCTGCCGTCTGGGAGATTCCTAATCCAACCCTTGATACCCAGTTCATCGGCCCACTCCTTTGCAGTTGACCGGAAGAAGACGCCCTGTACCCTGCCGGAGATAAATACGTGAGCCCTCACCTTCATAGTGTCATCACAAATAATAATCTAATTTAACAATTTAATTAAATATCTAATTTATCCATATAAAAATTATCATAATATGAGTCATCTAAGGGGTTCAGCGTCATATCCATAATTCCTAAGGTGCCCCGCTAATTTATCGGCAAATCCAAACATCGTGTATACCTTCTTGGGCGACACCCTGTCGACGACCCTTATTAAGTCGTAGAAGTCGGCGTGGTCACTCAATGGAAACCCCTTTGTCCTACTCCTCACCATCCAGCCGGAGAGGGTTATCTGAATAGCCTTATATTTATCCGCTATATCCTTGGCTGATCTACTCGCCATGCTACTAATTAATATAAATGGCTGTGTCGGCTCCCCATCCCATTTAATACCGATGTTCTTTATCGCACCATGCGCCTCATATATCTTGTTATACCTGTATACACTGTGGGTGACATAGGTATGTGGATACCAGTTTAGAACCTCGGATATTATCTGGGGCTTGCCCAGTGGATGAGCCTGTAAAATAATGTTCCTCCCCCTTAGGATATACCTCGATAAAGTGCCTAACAACTTATCTAGGATTTTGGGGAAATCCCCAAACCTATATCTGGTNTCGCCGTATGTAGCCTCTATAATNAGTATCTCCGCCTGAGGCGGTTTAAAGCCCTTTAGGAACAGCCTATCATANATATTTATGTCCCCCGTGTAGAGTATCTTCCCATCTATTAAGAAGGCTCTTGAGCCAAGTATATGTCCTGAATCTATCATCTCAATATCCCTATACTTATCTTCATCAGCCTTTACATACCTACATCCACGTTCACGGGCCAGTGAGATGGTCTCGTCACTAGCTAATACCCTTATGTTACCCGCCTTGGGAAGATGGTCAGTATGTGCATGGCTAACCAGGTGTATATCCGCAGCTATATTTTTAGGCACCTTATCTATCGCATATCTCTTTCCACCGTATTTCAGGAGCAGCCCTGAAGATGTTTTCCTAATCTCCATTTCCCGTATTAATAATTATATCCCAGCATGTTCATATAGAAATTTGTGGAAAGAGGGTAGGTTGTGATGGGTCTTATCCGAATAGGTATTATTGGGAAGACGAATACAGGTAAGACGACGTTTTTCAACGCCGCCACACTATTGAATGCAGAGGTCCAGCCATATCCATTCACCACTAAACAGCCGAATATAGGCGTCGCCCATGTATCATCGCCATGTGTATGCCGTGAATTCGGTGTCAAGTGCCAGCCTAGGAACAGCGTATGTATCAAGGGATGGCGTTTCCACCCGATTACACTCATTGACTTACCTGGTTTGATCAAGGGGGCTCACGAGGGCAAGGGATTGGGTAACCAGTTCCTGACTGTTGCAGCACAGTCAGATGCACTTATACATCTCGTGGATGCATCTGGCAGCATCGATGCAGAGGGTAATATAGTTGAGATTGGGCATGGTGATCCGGTCAGCGACTATTTTGATATTGAGGAGGAACTGGTTCTATGGTATCAGAAAATTATCGAGGGTAATAGGTTTAGCATTGAGAAGCATGAGAAGACGCTTGGTATCGTGGATGCATTCTACATGGTCTTATCCGGTATCAAGGTTACTAAGGAGCAGATTGAGAATGCATTGATTATAACGGGCTTGTTGGACAAGCCGTTTAAGGACTGGACTATGGAGGAGTCCAAGACATTCGCATATACAATCAGGGATATTTCTAAACCCACAATAGTCGTGGCGAATAAAATTGATCTCGAGGGTGCTGAGAAGAACTATATCAGGCTTAGTAAGACACTGAAGGACGTCGTCGTCATACCGGCGAGCGCCGACTCCGAGTTGGCTTTGAGACGTGCCCAGCAGAAGGGCCTCGTTGAGTATGTGCCTGGAGATGAGGAGTTTAGGGTTGTTAAGCCTGATGCACTGACTAAGAAGCAGAAGAGGGCCCTGGAGTATATGGAGCGCTTCGTCTTTTCCAAGATCATGAGGACAGGTGTCCAGTTCGCTCTAAATGCATTGGTCTTTAAGGTAATGGGCTATAAATACGTGTATCCAGTTGAGGATCCAGAGCATTTGAGTGATAAGAAGGGACGTGTACTTCCCGATGTATTCCTACTTCCTAGGCATGCTGACCTAAGAGACCTAGGTTTTGAGATACATAGTGAGATAGGTAAGAACCTGATCTACGGCGTAGACGTGAGGACAGGCCTCAAGCTTCCAAGAGACTATATTCTCCATGATAGGGATGTCATCCACCTTGTGGTGGCAAAGCGAGGAGGGAAATGAAGACCCTCCTTTTTATGGATGACCTCCTCTTTAAATATGGCTTTCCAAATCATCCTCTAACTCCCCTCAGATACGAATACTTCCGAGAATACCTTAGTGAATCCGGTTTATTGGATAATCCCGACCTAGTCACGGCCTCTTCATCGGTTGCAGATGAGTCTCTAATCGCCTTGTTCCACACAAAGCCCTATATAGAGAGGGTTAAGGAGCTCTCTGAAGTCGGGTATGGTCTCTTGGATAGAGGCGATACCCCGGCATATAAGGGTGTGTATGAAGTCGCCGCCTCAAGTGTATACGCGACTGTGGAGGCGGTTAAGAGGGTTGTGGAGGGTGATTATCTATTTGCCCTAAACCTAGCTGGAGGCTGGCACCATGCCATGAGGAGCTCCGCCGGCGGCTTCTGCGTATTCAACGATATAGGTGTGGCGATAGAGTATCTCAAGAAGTGGAAGTCTCCCGATTATCGAATACTTTATATTGATATAGATGCTCATCATGGAGACGGAGTATATTATCCATTTGAATCAGATCCCCATGTCTATATCTTTGACATTCATGAGGACGGTAGATACCTATATCCAGGGACGGGCTTCGCCCATGAAGAGGGCAGCGGCCCGGCGAGGGGGACGAAGAAGAATATTCCACTACCACCGTACGCTGGTGATGAAGAGCTGCTTAAATATGTTGATATGGCGTGTTCATTTGCAAGGGATATAAATCCAAGTATCATCCTCTTACAGGGAGGGTTGGATGGCTTGGCTGGAGATCCATTGACACATCTTAATTACACTGTTGATGGATATATTAATTCGGTTAGGAAGATTTTGGAGACATGTCTCGACCTCGGCATAGGCCTGGTATTTTTAGGCGGCGGGGGTTATCAGCCTAGAGTGGTGGCTAGGACTTGGGTAGATGTAATAAAATTAATGCTGAGCCTCTAGTAATAGATGGTCGACCCGGCTTTTACAATGTATTTATAGCGAGATATACAAGGCTGAGGGTCCTATATGGATTCACGGAGCTGGAGGAGCGTTTCGTATCTCTACTCCCAATAATAGACTTTATTATAGACTCGCCTGAGCTCTCCAGACACCTTAGTTTCATGGAGAAACTCGTGATAAACGACTTCTATAGGACACCGGCTATGACATTCGCCTTAGTAGGCTTCTACGATGAAGAGGCCAGTGGGTTCCTTGAGAAACTGGTGTCTAAGCCTGTGAAGATCCCATTTTCAACTACACAATGGTATGGTTGGGAGGCTGAACTCAAGCTCGTCGACTCCGATCCATATATGGACTTCATCTTCTCATACTCTAGATACATGCCGTCCACATATAGGCCTGAGGTTATAAACAGTAGGTTTAGGATGGTGGATCTCCCCCTATACTATTGTAATGCACCTGCATTCGGGGGCTGGACCCTGGTCAGGAGCCATAAGCATGGGAAGCACCTCGATAAACCAATTCTCCTACCGCCAAACTTCTTTAACAGGGATGACCCTGCTTCTAAAACCCTTAGGAACCTACTCTTTCTAGGGGCTGAGGATACCGGGGGAGTTGAGCCGGGAACTGACCTGGGTGGCGAGGCCATCCAGTCCCGGTTGATTGACTTCGCTAAAAGATTTCCCTCTGACGAGATTATCCTACCACATTTCAGGCTAGAGGAGGATAAACTTAGATTCTGTTATATGGTCTTACGAAATGATGAGGTTGAGGTGGTTAAGGACTGGGTATATGAGTCTGAAGGCTTTGTAATAGACCCATTCAACCGCTATAGGGGGAGGAAATACAGGGTATATTTCTCGCTTTGGAACGCCCCATATTATAGGAAGGGTTTCTCACTTAAGATCAACCTGAACTTCATGGATTATCTGATGGCTTGGTCAAGGATGTATCTAGAGCTTAGATACGGGGGGAAACTAGTATATTCCTCCTCCTCTTCAATCGGGTTGAAATAATGGTTGTATGCCATTAAAGTGTTACTAGAGGACCGTTTCTCTTTAGATATCCTTCCTCGACATATCTCCTGACTTCCCTTACCAAGGCCTCTGATACACTGTTATCCAATCCCTCCATGATCTCCCTGTCCGTCTTATTCCTACTTATACCATATAGAATTGCGTCGATAACCTCGTCATCCACTATACCGAGGCCTGTCTTGAACCTCATCCATGTCTCGGGCTCCCTAGCCCTCCTAATATAGGGCATTATATGTAGCTCCGCCGCAACCTTCCTAAGCTGGCTAGAGTATATTGTTGTTAGAGGTAGTAGATCCATCGTCTTAGTATAGATTGGGTTGAAGGCCCCGAGTAGCCACATAGTCTTATTCGTCTCCCCCAGTAGTAGGAGCCTATGTTTGTCGGAGATCTCCCTAAGTATAAGGGCGCTTAATGACTCCCTAATATCCTCTATATCGATATTCGTATATCCAGTCATATAGTTTTTAATCGTCTTTGTAATCGAGCCTATCTCAATATACTCATACCTAACCCGTAGATAATCTAGGAGCCTGTTTAAATCGGGGGGCATCCTGTATCTCCTGCTCTGGATAAAGTATACAGTCCTAATCTCATGTGGCCTAACGGCCTTTACAGCCAGCGTAGCCAAGACCATAGATGATACTGTATCTGTTACCCTGAATAATAGGCCGTCTCTACCACTCTCATTTAATGCATCACGAATATCCTTAACTATCTTGATTATCCACTGCTGAGGATTAACCATCCTGACTCTTCTCAATAGAGGTGATGTAGGCATTTATCCTCCCCACTCCAAATCCCGTATTTTCTCAAGCTGCTGGAGGACGTAGTTCTTGGTATCCTCGATACTGGGTATCTCGATGGCTATCCTACCCTTCTCAACAACCTTCTTTATCAATGGCTCCATTTCTGCACCGCACTTGCCACACTTGACCTTCTCCTCACTATATGGCTTGATCAGGTATCGATAGCACTTGGGGCATCTATATACCTGCTTTCTACCAGCTATCTTCCCTCTCTTTGCGATGGGCTTTCCCTCTTTCTCAACGATGTCGAGGGCTAGGTCTAAGGTCGGTGCATTGGATACACTCGTCCCTACACCGAATCCATCGGCGCCGGCCTCTATCATCTCCATTATATTCTCGTGATTCACACCGCCTGAGACAAGTATCTTAACATGTTTATATCCCCTCAGATCCAGCTCCCATCTAATCTCCCTAATTATCTCCCCTATATTTCCCCTCCTACTCTTAGGCGTGTCTATCCTCACCCCGAATAAATTGTCTCCAAGGGCTTCAGCCGCCATCAACGCCTCTATCTTCTCATCGTAGAACGTGTCTATCAACGCTATCCTCTTAACCTTTTTATCGATGTATTTGTCGAAGGCTTTCCACGCCTCTACTTGGTCACCAATTATTATTATGAGGGCATGTGGCATGGTGCCCTGAGGCTCTAAACCGAGTTTCTTCGCGCTTAATACGGATGAAACCCCATCGAATCCACCAATATATGCAGCGTAGTCTATCATGGGAGTTATAGCTGGATGCATTCTCCTTGCTCCGAAGGATAATAGTGTCTTGTCCCAAGCCATGTATTTTAGGTGGGCTGCATATGTCGATATACCTGAGCTCTGGCATAGCAGGCCTAGTAATGGAGTCTCATATATGGCGAATTCTCCATACTTACCTATTAAATACCCTATCGGCATCCTCCTACCCAATTCATCCACGGGCTTGAAAAGCGTCCCCTCAGGCATTATATAGAGGTCTGCATCCATCCCCTCCAACAGCCTAATGACCTCAAGTGTACCTGATAATATCCCCCATGTCCAGCCGAAGGGGAGTTTACCGGAGGTTATCTCCATCGCGACCTCCGTATTCAACTTACCTACCTTCTTAAGTATCTCGACCGTACGTATGAAGTAGATGTCGGTTGTCTCACCATCCTTAATCTCCTTGCCCGTGGCTATAAAGAAGTCCCTTATCTTCTTATCCATGGTGATACGCCTCTCCAACACTAAATATCCAATTAGGTATATAATTTGATGTCTAGGGTGAGCCAGCCCTATTCAAACCCAGTGTTACATATAATTATTTCATGCCACGTAATAATATTCTTTTTTCTCCTTCTGCTCCCTATCCAACCTACTGTTTGGCTTGTTGATACGAGGCCTCCCACTATGCCTATCCCGCCTCAATGTTATATCGACGTCCGACAAGAATCTATTCATCCCATCCCTCTTATGCATAGGCGGTGATGCATGTCCATTTACAGCCGGCTCACCGTCGAAGACAATGATCCTATCGCTTATGGCATCTATAACGATTAGATCATGGTCGATAACTGCAGCAGGCTTCTTATTAAGCTTGATAAACCTGTTTATAGCAAGGGCAACCTCAATCCTATCCTCAACGTCTATGAAGGCTGAGGGCTCGTCAAGTAGATAGAGGTCTGCATCCATCAAAAGCGTGGCGGCTACAAAGACCTTCTGAAGCTCACCACCCGATAGATTCTTCACTCTACGCTCAAGGAGGTTATAGATATTCAGGGGCTTTAGCAACGCGTCTACTGAGAACTCGGATAAAGCCTTTGAACCCGCCTTCTCAATGAGGAAGTCCTGAACAGTCCCGTCATAGTCTGTGGATAGATACTGGGGTTTATACGCCAGTTTCTCAGGCTTAATAAGTATCTCACCATCGTCGATAGGTATCTCACCAACCAGCATACGGAAGAAAGTCGTCTTTCCTATGGCGTTGGGACCTAGTATACCAACTACCTCCCCCTGCCTAATCTCTCCCTCCTCGATATAGACTTGGAACTTACCGAACTTCTTCCTCAATCCAGTATATTTCAACGCTGGATAGTCCTCGGGCTTATGGCTTAACGCTACAGTCGTGAATACAATTGGCTTCTCCCTAAACCTAATATTGTCAGCAGGTATGAAGCCGTCTAGGAATATATTTATACCCGTCCTAACGCTCTCGGTCCTGGTGAATATACCGTATGCGCCTGGAGTACCATATACCACGCTTATCACGTCGCTGAGGTAGTCTAGGAAGGCTAGGTCATGGTCGACTACAACTACATACTTCTTCTTAGCAAGGTTCCTGATGAATCTAGCCACCTTCATCCTCTGATACACGTCATTATAGCTACTAGGCTCGTCCAGGAGATATACATCCGCTTCCTTAAGCCCAGCCGCGGCTATTGCAAGTCTCTGCATCTCCCCACCCGACAACTCCTTAACAGACTTGTTTAGAGCGTTTCTAAGGTCAAGGGCTTCTACAACCTCATCTACCTTACCGGTCTCATCCAGCTTTTTAAGGATGGTCTTTACCTTACCCTTGATTATCTTGGGGAGGAGATACACCTCCTGCGGCTTATACGCTATCCTAAGCCTCCCGCTATAAAGGTCTTTGAAGTAGAAGTATAGCTGTTGCCCTCTATAGTATTCAATAACCTTATCAGTCGTAGCCTCCTTATCATATTCTCCGAAGTTTGGTATTATCTTCCCGGCCAATATCTTGATGGCTGTAGACTTCCCCGTCCCATTCCTACCTATTATACCTAGCACCTGGTTCTTCTGAGGCATTGGAAGGCGGAATAGCCGGAATTCATTCAATCCATATTGGTGGACGATCTCCTCCTCAAGCTCCTGTGGAAGGTTTACTATTGTGATGGCTTCAAAAGGACATTTCTTTACACATATTCCACATCCAATACACAGGGCTTCATTGATAATCGGCTTACCATCTATAAACTCTACAGCGGGTATCCCCATCCTAACTGGGGGGCAGAACCTCTGACATTCATGTGTACATCTATCTGGGTTACACGACTCCCTATCTATCACAGCCACTCTAAGCACGATCTTCCTACCCATCTTACATCCCCCCAGGGGATACCCCTTACATATTTTAAATGGTCATATAATTATTCAAGACTCCATCTAAATTATTATTATCATGCCCTACACACCTATATATCTACATTTGAGGAGGGATATGGTGGACTGTAATGTTAATATCCCCGAATTATTTAATACTATATTTTGGTATGGAGCGTCTCTATCGTAACCTATATCACTTGTCATGGGGATTCTCAATATTCTGGCTTGGCCTATCCATCATACTAAGCTACTATACTGGCTATAACGTTATAGGCCTCTTTCTACTGGGCCTAGGGCTATATGGCGTTGTGATTAGCCTCCTCCTACTCCTCTACCTTGGGAATAAATCATATATCCTATCCTTCTCAGCAAGCCTCATAGTATCAATATTAGGCGTCTCTGTCTCCCTAAACATATTTGAGTGGATACCTCTACTGGGCATACTCCTTATTATATCTGGTGTATCGGTCCTAGCCTACTACCTCATGTAACCCCCTTTATTCAAATCTTTATTAATATTGATTACTATCCAATAGTGGATTCTGGACATGATGGAGTATGCCACTAGGCGTGCAACGAGGGAAGAGATACTCAGGCTGTTGGATGAGGATGTCGCGTGGTGGTTTAGTAGATTTGATTCTCTAACTCCTCCTCAGGAATATGGCATCCTGCCGATTGCCGAGGGTAGGAACGTATTGATAACCGCCCCAACGGGCTCAGGTAAGACTCTAACCGCCTTCATATACATCATCAGCGAGTTGTTTAAACTCGCTAAAGAAGGTTCTCTGGATGATAGGGTGTATGCTATATATGTATCGCCTCTCAGGGCCTTGAACAACGATATCTATAAGAACCTTATGGTTCCTTTAAACGAGATTAAGGAGCATATCCGTGGAAAAGGCCTAGAGTTTAAGGATATCCGTGTAGGTGTAAGGACTGGTGACACGACTCAGTCTGAGAGAAGCCGTATGCTTAGGAACCCTCCTCATATCCTTATTACGACTCCGGAGAGCCTCGCGCTGGTGATTACAGCGCCCAAGTTTAGGCTCCTCCTAAACAAGGTTAGGTGGGTGATTATAGACGAGATACATAGTCTCTGTGAGAATAAGAGAGGCTCACATCTATCCCTCAGCCTGGAGCGGCTGGTTGAGCTGGCTGAGAAGGAGTTTGTTAGAATCGGTTTATCCGCCACCATCAACCCACTTGATGAGGTGGCCAAGTTCCTTGTGGGATATAATGATGACGGTACCCCTAGGGACTGTGTAATAGTCGATACACGTTTCCATAAGAAGATGGATCTCAGGCTTAGAGCTCCTGTGGAGGACTTGATATACACGTCTTCAGACAGGCTCTCAGAGGCCCTATACCACTATCTATCGAGGGTCATTAGCAAGTATAGGACTACGCTCATCTTCACAAATACTAGAAGCGGTGCAGAGAGGGTTACATACCATCTTAAGAAACTGGGTTTTATAGATGCTGATGAGCTGGGTGTACACCACTCCTCCCTCTCCAGGGAGATCCGGTTCAGTATTGAGGATAAGCTTAAGAAGGGTGAGGTCAGGGGAATCGTTACAAGCACCTCGCTTGAACTGGGTATAGATATTGGGTATATCGATGCAGTTGTCCAGGTAGGGTCTCCCAAGAGTATTAACCGTGGTCTCCAGAGGATTGGGAGGAGTGGGCATTCGATGGACCGTGTCTCTAAAGGCTATTTCGTCGCCCTCGATTTGGATGACTTGATCGAGGATGGTGTATTGATTAAGGAGGCGTATAAAGGGCGTCTGGACACCATCTCCATTCCAAAGGGACCCCTCGATGTATTGGCCCAGCATATTGTCGGCATGGCTCTAGTTAAGAAGTGGAGTATAGATGAGGCGTTTAAAGTCGTTAGGAGGGCTTATCCATTCAGGGACTTGGATGAGGAGAAGTTTCTCTCTGTATTGAGATACCTCTCTGGCAAGTACTATAACTTGGAGAAGTACCGGGTATATGGGAAGATATGGCTGGATGAGGAGACTGGGTACTTCGGTAGACGCGGCCGTTACCTGAGGCCTATCTACTTTCAGAATATCGGTACCATACCCGATGAGGTCGCTATGATCGCCTATCATGGTAGGAGGAGAATAGGCTATTTGGAGGAGCCTTTTGTAGAGAACCTTGATCCAGGGGATATATTCGTGTTAGGAGGCGGAACCTACCGCTTCCTAGGCTGTAGCGGGAACAAGGTCTTTGTAGAGCCTGTCAAGGGGCTTAGGCCGACGGTGCCAAGCTGGATATCTGAGATGCTTCCCCTAACCTTCGACCTTGGTGAGGCGGTGGCGGGCTTCAGATACGATATATGGCGGCTTTTGAGGGATGGCCGTGAGGATGAGGCGAGGAAGTATATCGAGAAGGAGATGCGGGCTAATAAATGGGCAGTTGACAACATAATTAGGTACATCAAGATACAGGGTGAGTTCCTCGAGAAACTCGGTTTAGACACTTTCCACTCTAGGGAGAACTTGATTATAGAACAGTATATCGTTTATAATGAGAGGATGAGATATATAATATTCCACACGGTCTTCGGGAGGAGGGTTAACAATGTATTGGCCCGGGCATATGCATATGTAGCTAGAGACATCACTGGAACCTCTATTAGGATGCAGGTGGATGACAATAGCTTTGTACTAATGATACCACTTAGGGTAGAGCTGGATATCCAGTCTCTACTGGAGAAGGTTAAGTCTAAGAACCTGCGTAGCCTGGTCTCTGAGGCTGTCAAGAATAGTCAGCTTATATGGCGGATATTCAGGCATGTAGCCAATAGGGCTTTCATGATACTCTCCCACTATAAGGGTAGGAAGACTAGTTTAACTAGGCAGCAGATAAACTCAGAGATCATCTATAACGCGGTCAGGGATATACCTGGCTTCCCATTGGTGGAGGAGGCCATTAGGGAGATTATAGAGGATAAGATGGATGTCATCAGGGCCGAGGCCGTATTAAGGGATGTTGAGGAGGGTAGGAGGCGTTGGATAGTCCTCAGGGAATATGATCTACCGTCTCCATTTGCCCACGGCGTCCTACTCAGGGGTATGCAGGATGCTGTCTTGATGGAGGATAGAGTTAAGGTACTCCAGAATCTATATAATAGGATTAGGGAGCGTATAGAGGGGATAAGAGCGTGATACACCTATATAAAGACCTATACATTGCTGATCCGTGGCCAGCTGCATATCTCAAGGATATCGATGCAATGATATTCGCAGATCTACATCTGGGTATGGAGGGAGTCCTGAGTGAGGAGGGCATCTTCCTACCTAGGAGCTTCAGTAAATCCACGATAGACATTATATTTAGATCGGTATCTAGCGTCGAGCCATCGATGGTTATATTTAATGGGGATATTAAACATGGCTTCGGCTTATTAAACACCTCTGAATGGGCTGTATTAAGAGAGTTCTTCAGCGGGCTTAGTCAGATGAAGCTGGATATCCTAGTGATTAGGGGTAACCACGATAATTACCTTGGGGTGCTCCTCGATAAATATGGGATACCCTTTGAAAAGAGATGGGATCATACTATCTATACCATTATGCATGGGCATGAATCCATGTCTTGGGACGAGCTTGGGGAGGTCGTTATCATCGGCCATGAGCATCCATCAGTCACCTTGAGGGATGAAGTGGGTGTAAAGTTCAAGTTCAAATGCTTTATGTGGGGGGAGTATAAAGGACATAAGATACTCGTCCTCCCCTCAGTAGGTGAATTGGCAACCGGCTCAACAATCTCCCTATATTCAGAGGAGGATATACTGTCGCCATTGCTTAGGAATGTGAATATGTCTGGATTCAAGCCATATGCTGTGGTCCCGGGTGAAATAGTCCAGGAACTCCCTCCACTAGGCGATTTAGAGAGGCTATTATAGTTCTTATTAGGTATGTACCTAAGTTATTTTTAGGCTTTTACTTATAGTTTTATATAACCCCCCGATTTTATATTTATGATTAAATCCAAGATTAATATACCCCCTGGATATTATGGTGTGTTGATATGAAACCAGATAAGAAAGTAGGGATATATGGATACGGTGCATACGTGCCACGGTATCTAATCGAGAACTCCTCTATAGCCGGTGTCTGGGGTAAACTGGCTACGCCGATTAAGAGTAAAAGCTTCCCCTCTATCGATGAGGATAGCCTTACAATAGCTTATGAGGCGGCTAGAATAGCGATAGAATCGTCTAAGGCGCCGAGGGATAGGATTAGAGCCGTCTTCATCGGCTCCGAATCCAAGCCATATGCCGTTAAACCAAGTGGCACTGTGCTGGTGGACGCCCTTGGACTAAGTAACAAGATATTGTCAGCCGACTTTGAGTTCGCATGTAAGGCTGGAACCGAGGCTATTCAAGCGGTCTCTGGCCTCGTAGCTTCGGGCATGATCGACATGGGATTAGCTATTGGTACAGACACGTCTCAGGGACGGCCTGGCGACGAGCTTGAGTATACCGCCGCCGCTGGTGGAGCAGCCTTTATATTATCTAGGGTTTCTGAGGGTGTTATTGCTGAAATAGAGGCTTCCCACTCCTATGTAACTGATACACCGGATTTCTGGAGGAGGAGTGAGGAGAAGTATCCAAGGCACTTATATAGATTCACAGGTGAACCCGCATATTTTCATCACATAACTTCCTCTGTAACACAGTTTATGGAGGAATATGGGTATAAGCCGAGCGACTTTAAATACGCGATCTTCCACCAGCCAAACGCCAAGTTCCCTCAGCGGGTTGCCAAGATCCTAGGGTTTACTAGGGAGCAGATAATGCCTGGATTATTATCACCGATTATTGGAAACACATATTCTGGGGCTACGCTAGTAGGCTTGTCGAATGTTCTAGACGAGGCCCAGCCAGATGACTTGATACTCCTCGGCTCCTTCGGCTCTGGAGCCGGTAGCGATACATTCGTATTTAGAGTTACTGACTTGATTGAGGAGCGTAGGGCTAGGCCTCCTCTCAAGAGCTTTCTGAAGAGGATGGTGACTAGGGACTACTCGACCTATGTTAGGTATAGGGGCAAGATAGATATGTGAGGTGAATAAAGCATGGCTACACCCGTTATAGTAGGATATGGTCTTACGAAGATAGGTGAGCATTGGAGGAAGGACCTGGTTAGTCTTGGATACGATGCTGCTAGAGAAGCGTTGTCCAAGGCTAAGAATCCTGATATTGACGCTATCTATGTGGGGAACATGCTTGGCATGGCTCTTGATCTCCAGGGGAATCTAGGTGGGTATCTGGCTGACGAGCTTGGATACCGGGGTGTACCTGCCCTAAGGATAGAGGCGTCAGGCGCCTCGGGAGCATATTCTATTGCGGAGGCTGCGATGGCTATTAAATCAGGGTTATATGATTTTGTTTTGGCCGGTGGCGTCGAGAAGATGTCCGACTCCCTACCCAGTGAAGTCTATTATGCCCTGAACTTCTCTGAAGATATGTATATAATGAACTCCACTGGATTGACAAACGCGGGTTTAAACGCGATCTTGATGAGGCTTTATATGGAGCGTTATAATGTGGCTAAGGAGAAGATAACATACCTGGCGGTTCAGGATCATGAGAATGCTCAGTATGCTCCCCATGCACAGTTTAGGAGGCCGATTACACTTGAATTGGCTATGTCATCCATAACTCTAGCTGACCCAATAAACTTATTCGACGCCAGTCCAATTGGAGATGGAGCCGCTTTTGTAGTAATGGCCTCAAGGGAGAAGGCTGAGGATCTAGGCCTTGACTATGTTGAGGTCTCTGGAATAGGGATATCGACAAATGTCTATTCAATAGTCGAGAGGGATGATCCACTGTGGTTTACAGCAAGTAACAAGGCGTTTTCATCGGCGTTGGAGATGGCTGGAGCCTCTAAAGACGATGTTGATTTCCTTGAGATACATGATGAGTATACAATTATGGGTGTGTTAGCTCTAGAATCCCTTGGATTCTCATCTAAGGGCTTTGGTGCAGAGGATGTCTGGAGCCGTAAATACTCGCTGAAGGGCGAGACCCCAATAAATACATTTGGTGGGTTGAAGGCTAGGGGTAACCCCGTTGGTGCTACAGGTGCTTATCAGGTATGTGAGGCATTTATGCAGCTAACTGGGGAGACGGGTGAAAATAAGGTGGAGAACGCTAAAATAGGTGTTGTCCATAGCATGGGTGGCGTGGATAATACCTCGGTTGTATTGGTTTTGAGGAGGTGAGTGGTGTGACGGAGATTAGTGATTGGAGGAAGCGTATTGAGAGGTATAGGTTTCAGGGATCAGAATGTGTAAAATGTGGCGCTAGATACTATCCCAGTAGGATCAAATGTATTAAATGTGGTTCTGAGGAGATGAGGGATGTAGAGCTCCCCAGGAGGGGGCGTGTAGTCTCCTACACAGTCATCTATAACCCACCTAAGAAATTCAGTAAATATGCTCCTTATGCAGTGGCCCTCATCGAGCTCGTGGATGGAACCAGAGTTCTAGGCCAGTTAACCGACGTCGACTTTGATAAGATCAGGGTTGGTATGGAGGTGGAGGCGACGTTCAGGAAGCTCTATGAATATGGTGAGGACGGCCACATAGTTTATGGAACCAAGTTTAGGCCAGTCGTCTCATAAATTTTCTTTTGCAAACGTCCTCAGTACCCACCTAATTTTTCCAAGTAGGTCACGCCTGCGCTGCTCATCACCATAGTCGATGAACTCAACCTGGGTTAGGAAGCCGCCTTCCTCGTCTATCGTATAGATAAACCTCTTCTTAGGATCTATCTTACCCTCCTGCTCAAGCCTTAGATCCTCCTCAAAATACTTGTCCAGCTCCCTCTTCAGATAATTAACAAGCTTATGATCTATAGGGAGCTTAAGCTCTGGAGATATGTCTATCACCACCTTATGCTCATAGATATTTATCCATGCATATTCCTTCCCATTCCATACGAAGAATCTCTCCCTTCTAACCGGCCTCTCCTCCAGCTTCTCCACTTCCTCCATCACATCTATAGCGGGTTTGAAGCTTTCTCCCTCAATCAACCTATCTAAAACCCTAATCATATTCCTCAAGTCCTCTATCTCCTTCTCCAACTCCTCGATTCTACTAGCCAATTTCTCCCTAAGCTCTACAAGCCTCTCAAGATTAAATTCACTAGCCATGGCTATTAGTCACCCAATCCATATATCCATAAATATAGTAGTAGAACCTGTATATCACTTTATAAGGGATATAGAAAACAGCTGAAAAAATAGGAGAATATGGGTGTATAGCCCCTAGATCTTGTCTAGGAACTCGGTTATAACCTCTCTAAGCCTACCTGTATAGTCATCTAATTCGTAGGAGATATGTATAATCGGCTTCTCTATATTGAGGTATCTCTCCAGCATTGTGGGCGTGGCTGATACAACGTAATCTGCATCAGATGAGTTTATTATCTGCTCCAGCTCCCTCATCTGCTCCCTACTATATCCAAGTGCTGGGAGAACATCCTTTAAGTGAGTGTATTTCTTAAAGGCCTCCTTTACAGTACCCACTAGATATGGCCTTGGATCAATGATCTCCGCCTCATGCTCCTTAGCATATAGATATGCGGCTCCAAAAGGCATCTCCCCATGGGTCACTGTCGGACCATCTTCTATGACAAGGACCTTCCTTCCAGATATGTCTATGTCTTTATTCGGTTTCAGAACTATACCCGCTTTTATGATCAAGGCCCTGTTATTGATATCCCTCGCTTTTTCAATCGCCTTCCTAACATCCTCCTCAGGGGCGGTATTCACTTTTGTAACTACTATTACATCCGCTGAGCGTACATTCATCTCCCCTGGATAGTAGGTGTCTATATGCCTCCATCTATATGGGTCGACGACCGTGATGAAGAGATCTGGCTTTATGAATGGATAGTCGTTGTTACCGCCATCCCATAATATCACGTCGCTATCCTTCTCAGCCTCCCTAAGCACCAGCTCATAATCCACTCCACTATATACTGTGAAGCCGTTTACTATATGAGGCTCATAATCCTCTCTCTCTTCGATAGTAACATCATACTTGTCAAGATCCTCTAGAGTCTCAAACTTCATTACACGCTGCTTAACCAAGTCTCCATATGGCATTGGATGCCTTATCACACCCGCTTTATACCCTCTTTCCTTGATCTCCCTAGCGATATACCTGGATGTAGGGCTCTTACCGGCCCCTGTCCTCATGGCTACAACAGCTACAACCGGCTTCTCAGACTTTATCATCGTGTCTTCGGCGCCAAGTAAATGGAAGGAGGCCCCGCAACTGTTTACTAGGGAGGCCCTATTCATGACATATACATGAGATACGTCGCTGTAGGAGAAGAATACGTCCTGGACTCCATATTTCTCTATAAGCTCTGGAAGCATCTCCTCTGGATATATCGGTATGCCTTCTGGATACCTTGAGCCGGCTAATTCAGGGGGATACCTCCTATTCTCTATGAATGGTATCTGGGTTGCAGTGAATGCAACCACCTCATAATCAGGGTTGTTCCTGAAGAATACGTTAAAGTTGTGGAAGTCTCTACCCGCTGCACCCATTATAATTGCTTTCCTAGGCATGCCTACCACCTGGATAAATAATTTCCCCGAGATTCTATTTAAGTTATAATTATAACAAAAACTATACAAATATGTTATGGATGTAACAATAGTGAGATGAATTAATGGGGGTGGAAAAGTAAAAGAATTAAATTAGAAAAAGGAAAAAATCCCCCTCGTCTCTTGGGGTTCTTAGTGGGTTGTTTACTCCTTGGCCTCGAGAGCGATCTCGATGGTGGAAACCTTGCGTACGTTAGGCTCTTCACCGACGTCCTCTGTGTCGATCTTGCACTCGACGATCTCAACCTTGTTCTCTAGGAGCCTCCTCTTAACGATCTCGGCTACGTCAACAGCCTTGGAGATCGCCTTGCCCCTGGCCTTTAGAACGACCTTCTTTGCACCAGCGTCGAACTGTAGAAGCACTGCTAGAACATAGTTCATTACGGACTTTCTACCGACGAAAATAACGTTTCCCTGTTCACTCATTGGTATCACCTACATTGTTATTAAGTATTAGTGATAAAACTATTAATAAATAAAATTCTGTATATATATCATATCAAATTGATTTAAATTTGTAGCATTTATTTATTCCAAAAATGATTAGCGGTATAATCATTTTTCCAATATTTGAATTTTTTACAAATCGACTATCAAGTCCTCTTTCTCCGCCTCTACAAGCCACTTGACTGGTATAGGTGGATAATCCTCTTTAAACGCCAGCTTCCTCTTTATTGAGAGGGGTAGAATACCCTCCTCCAACTCCTTCTTAGCGATCTCTATTGAGGACATCTGCTTATCAACTTCTATAAAGGGTAAGGCTCCATAGTCAATCTGAACTGCTCTAACACCGATTATCCTGGCTCTCTCAAAGATCGTTAGCCTGGGTGGACCGATTGGGATTAACTCTTTATATTTAATCTTCTTCTTTTTAGGCAATTTTACTCACACCTTCTCATATTGCTATTATATCATGTATTTATAAATCTATAGTTTTTGGATTATCCGTGGTGATATAAATATCTTAATTATAATTTATCCATATCCATGGCGCCACATTTATATTCTTTACTAGCATTACCACCCATTATTTATTATTGGAGGCTGGTATACGTGTCATCCTTATACGTTAATTACTTGGTTGAGATCGATGGTGTCGAGAAACTTGTTATAGGGCTTTCTAGGGTTAAGGCACTTAAGATTATTAATGAGTTGAATAGGCTCCTCCCCCTATCCACATATGTATTTGTCAGAAACGGTGTTCCCTATATCTACCTAGGGATCGGTAAGGGAGGGATGATGAGTGTAGAGTGTACGAGGGGGAAGGTGTTGTATGACGTCTCCAACGATAGTCTAATGATATGTCTAGGAGACTATAGAATCGAGTCTAGGAGATACCTCGATGTAGGTATCGTCGTTGAGGGCCTTGAGATATTGGAGTCGCTAGAGTCCCGTCGCAAGGCTGTGATTAAGAAGATATAGGCACGTATATCTCAAGTTCCCTATTCTTCTCCTCCAGCTTTAGGATGCCTTCCTTAGCTAGGCTCCTAAGCAGGTCCCTTGCTAGGCTGAGCTTTACCTCGGCTCTTCTAGAGACCATGTATGGAGTAACATACTTCTGTTTCTTAACAAAATTTACGATATCCTGCTTCTCCTTCTCGGTTATGTACGATCTATAAGCTTCTCTCTTCTTCTCCTCCTTCTTCTTTTCATCCCTTCTACTGGCCAACTTCTTCAACTTCGATATTGTAGGCTTCTTAGTTCCACCCATTTACATCACCATCTTTCAGATTATTAACACTATAAACTAATACTTAAGGATTTACATCCTCAACAGTATGTCTCTGGCGCTTATATATCTCTATAATCTCATCTTCTGTAGTCGCGTCTTCAGGAGCCTTGTCAAAACGATACCGGCCTGTGAACCTCGGGAACCGTAGGGCTAGACCAACTTCTTCCTGAACCTCACTATATGCACATGTATGTATAGGGCTTAGAGTGATCTCGGCAGCCGTTATCTCAAGGACAACCTGGGGCTCAATCCACTTGTCAGGCTCTATCTTAGCGACTACCCTAGCAGGCTTATGATCCACTATAAGCGGTTTCAAGATCTCGTTCATCTGGGTGAGGTCTTCATCCTTAAACCCTGTCCCTACTTTACACACCGTTTTAAATATATCCTCCTCCTTATCATAGACCGCCATCAAAAAGCTACTTAGCAAGCCTCCTTTCCTCCCCCTTCCATAGAATGCGCCCACGACAACGAGATCTAGTGTGTCTGTGAGCTCCGCACGATAATCTCTCTTCAGCTTTATCCACAGCCAGCCCCTGGCCCCAGCCTGGTAGATGGATTCGGGGCCAGTGTATTTTATGACTAGTCCTTCACACCCATTCTCTATAGCTAACATGAAGAACTCCCAAAGCTCCTTAATCTCCTTGGGATAAATCAATTCAGAAGGCTTTATGTAGTCATCTTCCTCAATTATCTCCTCCAGTATCTTCCTTCTCTCAGGGAATGGAGTCTTCAAAAGATTTTTCCCTTCATAATATACTACATCAAATACCCTTAGGGTGACGGGGATCTCCTCAATCATCCTATGTATATCGTGTTTCCTCTTTCTCCTCATCAGCTCTTGAAACGGTCTTAGCTCACCCGTCTCAGGATTGAATGCAATAGCCTCTCCCTCTATGATAGCTGTATCTGCCTTGACATACTTCTTCACTATCTCTACTACATCTGGAAACTGGTATGTTATGTTCTCCAGTCTCCTACTGAATATATGAACCTTGTCATGATCCTTGTGTATCTGCATCCTCTCCCCATCATATTTGAAGTCCGCTGCAAGCATGCCATGTGTCTTTTCCCACGCCTCCTCAGGACTCTTTACTCTCTCCGCGAGCATGGGCCTAATCGGTATACCCAGCTGGATATCAATCTTCTTAATCCCATCCAAACCCTTATCCAGAGCCACTTCAGCTATGTAGCCTATGTCAGGCACCACATTATACGCTTCTTCCAAGATGCTCTTGTATTCCCTCGAGCCCAGTCTAGATGCTAGGGCCTCTAGGAGGGTCATATCAGCAACTCCAAGCCTAAGGGCGCCGTCAACGATCCTAGCGATATACCTGGCTTCAATAGGCTTTGCATCGACGAAGAGGCTTGCTAAGAGCTTCACCTTATCATCCACTGACCCCTCTCCAGCTGTCTTCGCGATTTTATCCAACGTCTTATAAACCCTCTCGACGGTCAGTTCCTGTGCGAATAACGTGGCCTGCTTTCTCTTCCCAATAAATTCCTCAGCCACCTTACCAATGTCCCCTACCTCCCCCAGCCTCTTCTCAATGGCCTTCGAGTCGTATCCAGAGGCCATTGCAATAGACCTTATTATAAGCTTCTCGCTCATACCCAGTTCCAAACCTGTATAGGGTGGATGAAGTTCTCCCAGTGTTAGGTATGTAATCATCCTAGCCTCACTGGGTGAAGTAGCCTCTACAAATAGGTTTGTAAGTATCTGGATCATCTCAAGCCTAGCGCTGGTCTCCTCAAGCCTCTGGAAATACTTTGCTAGGGTGAGGAACTTCATAGTAAACCACTCAAATATTATCATAATCATATCGATTTAATTATTGTTTTAACCGATGTGGAAACTACAGCTGTATTAGGATTGTCTATGGGTTTATAGGAATCTCCATTTTTATATTTATTGTTCGCCTTTATTCTTAGTCGGAGGGTCTATGGTGGAGATATATTCAGGACTATTCCTGTCATCAATAATAATATTCATAGGCTTCGTTGGGTCAATCCTACTCAATAGGAAGAATATCCCTGACGCAATATTCCTAATATTATTCGGATACTTCCTAGGCCCGATGACGGGCATAGTCGATCCACAGCAGCTATCAGGTGTCGCACCATATATCGGCGCCCTAGCCCTAATCGCTATAATGTTCGAGAGTAGCCTAGACATTGATCTAAACGAGCTCCTACTATCTGCTAAACCAGCATTAATAATATCTCTAGCAGGCTTCGTGGTGTCTGTGATCGGGACCTTTGTGATTCTCTACTACATCGTCGGCTTCATGCCTGAGAATCCATTGTATAGCCTACTTATAGGCACTATAATAGGTGGAGGTAGTGGAGCTGTAATAGCCAGTATAGCGCCAAAGATATCGATGCCGAACAGCCTCCAACTTACATTGAGTCTAGAGTCTGTACTTACAGACGTTTATGTCATCGTGTTTACATTGACCCTCATGTCTATAATGAGCAACGAAGGCATGAATATCCAACCCAGCGAGATAGTGGGCAGTATAGCTGCAAGGTTCTCCACAAGCATGGTTCTAGGATTCATCGCAGGGATACTCTTATCGGATCTTATATACAAGTTCAAGAAGGAGCAGCATATCTATGTAATGACATTCGCCTTCCTAATACTGCTATATGTAGGCGCAGAGTTCGCCGGTGGAAGCGGTGCAATAACAGTATTGACTGCCGGTATTGTCGTGGCTAACCTAGCATATCTCCCACAATTTATAGCGGGTAGTAACATGGTTGATGTAGTTAGATACCAGCTTTTCAGTATGGAGTCAACGCATTCTGAGCTCACACTTCTAATTAGAATATTCTTCTTCGTTGAAGTCGGCTTACTACTTGATCTACGTAATATGGAGATAATGATGCATGCGCTTATTCTATCGCTAGTCCTCCTCTTACTAAGGTATCCTATTGCATATGGCATCGCCAAGTCAATGGGCTTTAGGCAGAAGACAGGCATAGCAGCAGGAATTTCAAGCGTCTTCTATGCAAGGGGTTTAGCAGCTGCTGTAATGGCTGTAGTGGTTACACAGGCTACTGTAGAGCGTGCTGGGGTTGCTGTACCTCTATTACCAGATCCAGTAGGGGGATATGTAATAAGCATCGCCTCCGCCGTAGTATTGTTTACAAATATAATTTTAACAGTTGGGGTCGTGGCTTTAAAGAACAAGGTTAAGGAGCTATTAATATAGCTACTATCAGCCCTCAACCTATCTTTATCTATTTACTATAGGGACTAGGACTTTTCCTTATTAAAAAAATTGGATGAGGTTTTAATAGTAAATAAGCTCCTTCTCCTCAAGTTCCTCTCGTAATCGATTAACTGCTTCGTAGATATACTTTTCTCCCCTGGCGCCTGTACACACGATCTTACCGCTAGCGAATAGAAGTATAACAACCTTAGGCTCCCTCATACTATATATCAAGCCAGGGAACTCCTCAGGCTCGTAAATCGCGTATTCAAGTGTCTCAGCAGCCTTTTCCAGGTCTATTAATCCCTTTAAGTTCCCAGATGCAACGACATTCTCGATCTTTATGTTTGGCTTGGCCCCCGAGATTATCCTCTTGGATATAAGTGTGTTTATTAGTTTTTCAACAGCTTTGTAGACATCTTCTTCAGCCTTTGCCCCTGTTATAACCATGTTTCCAGAGCCGAATATCAGGATCGCTGTCTTAGGCTTTGTAAGCCTATATACAAGTCCAGGGAATCTCTTAGGATCATATTCTGCCTGTGGAATCTTCTCTAGGATCCTTCTTAAATTAATATCCTGATTCACTTTCACTGTCGCTACTACATTAACTATTTTAACCTCAGGTTCTGGCTTTTTAAAAATACCGCTACTCATCCTTAATACACCTCTTTATAAACCCTTCATTTCACAAATAAAAATAAATGATAAGTTATAATACTATATAACTCTAACAGTATATATTGTTTAACCCTCATCACCTAGGGCTGTCAACTATCCCCAGTAATCCTCATCGAACTCATCCTCTTCTTCTTCGCCGAATATAGTCTTTGCTTCATAGAGGATGAATCCAATCAAAATGAGGATGATAGTCAGATAGTTATATGGAGGCTTAAGGATCCTCGTCAACACCCCTAGCTTAGGTATTATCAAGATGACTTTACCAACTACATCACTTCCGGAGACAACAAATGGATCCGGAGCCAAGTTAGCGTCTCCCTTAGTCCTAAACATAGGTGGATCCCGGCTAACTATACTTATAATTCTATGGACAATACATTGTCCCGATTCGCATGAGGCGGTATTTGAGAACTTAGGGTTCTTAAAGACTATTATGTCTCCAACCTGGAGGGTCGAGGGGTCAACGCCCTGGACGACTATGAGGTCGTCGATGTTTATAGTTGGAACCATGCTGCCAGATACAACAACCATTATAGGCGTATCTGTTCTAAGAACTATCTTCAAGCCATATGTAAATCCTAGGTATACAATACCCACTATAATAGCTAGTACAAGTATTTCCTTCGCCAGTGTCTTCAACCCATCCTGGTTTTCCCCACTCATTATAGTCGCCTTCATAAATATGGATGCCACTTATTTCTATGTTACTAGTGGCTTATAACAGTCTCTATTATTGAGTTAAATTCACTTAATAATCTTTATTAGGATTTAGTATAAACTTTTTCTCCACGTGTCTCAACTAATAAAAAAGTGTTGGGCGGAGCCTCCACTAGATAATGGAGGCGCTTATCGCGATTGATAATATCAATAGTCCCCAGCCGAGTATCAGGATTATCTTCACCCATTTCTTAGCGGATGATATGAATTCTAGTATGAGGTAGAACGCCGTCAAACTAATTAGGAATGTAATCGCGTCTCCATAGGTCGCGGCATACTGTGGATGTTCCCTGAATAAAGTGACTTCTAGGAGGAATGCCAACGCATCTCTCAGGAAATAGTATATCGCATATAGAAAGTTGATCAACTGCTCTGGACTTATTGGAGCCATAGGCGGCGTAGCCATCTAAAATCACCTCCACTATAGACTTGCCACATGCATTACTCGTTTCCCAATATATTAATTGCAGGAAACTAAATTTATATCGGTTGTACCCCGAATCCCAGGGCCTGTATATCCTCTGTCTTTATAATTAATGAGCTAGGGACATGGCTTCTTTACGATAAATATTATGTCTTAGGCTCAGCACTCACAGGGCTCATCATTAGACCCTGGTATTCAGATCAGGGAGTTATGCATCATCGCCTAACAAATATATAAAAAGAATTTTAAAAAATATTTTAAATTGTTGTACACTTTTATACCCGGATTGGCCTTAACTAAGCCACATTTTTTTACAAAAATGCTAGATTAACGCTTATATATAGTGTTGTATCTATTAATTAAATTTGTAAGGTTATTTAAAGGTGAATATTTTATGAGAGGACGCTATATTTTCGCTATACTCTTAGTCATGGTATTCCTACTACCAGTTATCGGAGCAGCAGTTCCTATCCAGGCCCAGGCTGAGAGGCCTACAAAACAGATTACACTAAAGGCGGTCGACCCGACACAGGCCGTCGCACTAATTAAGGCAGGGCAGTTGGACGCCTATATATTCGAGGTTCCAAGAGAGATTGCTTCTGCAAACCTAGGTAGCCCAGATGTTAAGTTCATGCTGGCACCCGCAGGTATCAACGACTTCATCTTGAACCCTGCGGTGCCTAAGGACCCGAATAAGCTGAACCCATTCGTCAGCAGGAAGATCAGGTATGCTGTAAACTACCTGGTTGACAGGTCCTTCATCGTCCAGCAGATATTCAAGGGCTTCGCTTATGAGATGTATACATTCGAGGCTCCACCTGACCCAGACTACTTCACAATAGCCGACATCGTCGCTAAGTATAAGACATCCTACAACCCAGAGTATGCTCGTCAGATAATCGACGAGGAGATGGTTAAGCTAGGTGCTACAAAGGGCGATGATGGAAAGTGGTATTACAACGGCAACCCTGTTACAATCAACTTCGTCATCAGGATTGAGGACGAGAGGCATGAGCAGGGTCTACTGCTGGCTGATGAGCTTGAGAAACTAGGTTTCACAGTTAACAGGCTTGAGATGACATTCGGTGAGGCAATCGACCTAGTATACTACACAGACCCAGCCGACTTAGATTGGATGATCTATACAGAGGGCTGGGGTAAGGGTGGTATCGCTAAGTGGGCAGATGGTGACCCAGCGTTCTGGGGCGCACCATGGTATGGCTTGATGCCCGGTTGGCAGGAGCCCACATACTGGAACTATGAGAACTCCACTCTAGACGAGATCACCATGAAGCTACTCTTCGGTGAGTTCTCCAGCCAGGAGGAGAGGAACCAGCTCTTCAGAGAAGCCACTGAGATGATCATTCAGGAGGCCATAAGGATATTCACAGTAACAACCCTAGATCCTCAGCCAATGAGCGCCGATATGAAGGGCGTAACTGAGGATCGTGGTGCTGGTCTAAGGTCCCTGTACAACCTAAGGGAGATGTACGTACCAGGTAAGCCCAACATAGAGGTCGGACACCTACACGTATATACATCTAGGACTGTATGGGGTCCGGTAGACGCTAGGAACTTCCAGTTCTTCGACGTCTACAGCGTAGACCCATGGACAGCTATACACGACCCATGGCTATGGAACCATCCACACACTGGTGAGGTCATACCATTCAGGGTATCCTTCCAGGTTGAGACCGCTGGTCCAGATGGTACACTACCCGTACCTGCAGACGCCTTCATGTGGGACGCCTCTTCAAAGACGTGGATGAATGTCGGTGACGGTATAGCCGTCAAGAGCAAGGTAACATTCGACCTATCAAAGCTACTAGGAACCAACTGGCACCATGGCCAGCCAATTACATGGGCAGACGTACTATATGACATATACCTATTCTACGAGTGGACATATGCTGAGGATAAGCAGGCAATCGACCCAATCTGGAACGCATACTTCTCGGATGCATTGTCATACATAAAGGGCTTCAGGATAATCGATGACACACATCTAGAGGTCTATGTAGACTACTGGCACTTCGATCCCAATGAGATAGCTGCATTCGCAACACCACCGGTGACAAGCTTCCCATGGGAGGTTAACTATGCTGTTGAGCAGCTAGTCGTCGACGGCGCATATGCCTGGAACAGGTACATGTCATCAAGCCTAGAGATTCCACAGATCAACTACGTACTCTCTGGCCACGCCGCAGATGCTGCGGCCAAGCTACAGGAGCTATTGAACACCAACACATTCCCAGAGAATGTATTCACAGTAGGAACAACAGCCTATGCTACATGGGATGATGCACAGGCAAGGTACAACGCTGCAATCGACTGGATCAACAACAAGAACCACTTGGTAATATCAAACGGTCCGTTCTACCTAGAGAGCTTCGACGCAGCTGGAGACTCTCTGGTGATGAAGGCCTTTGAGGATGCAACATATCCATTCCCACCAGGGACATGGGTATTCGGAACATTCCTAAGGCCAAGCATTGAGAACACATTCGCTCCAACGATCAACCTAGGTTCCGAGGGTACACTAATCGTTGACATTACACAGTTGACTGTTGACTATGAGGTTGACGTCGAGTATCTAATAATTGACCCAACAACAGGTGAGGTATTGGCCAGGGGCACTGGAACAAAGGTAACTGACTTCAGGTACATGATCACGATACCTGCAGACTTCACGACACAGGTCGGTCCAGGTACATACCAGGTCGACATACTGCTATATAGCCCAGAGATGGCTCTACTAGACTATAGGACAGTATTCTTCACGATCCTAGGTGGCGGTGTACTAGAGGATGAGATCAACCAGCTAAGAGACCAGCTCGGACAGTTGTCCGACAGCCTCGGACAGGTATCCAGCACATTGGCAGCGGCAATCGACAGCCTAAGCTCCACATTGACAGACGCCATCGGTAGCGTAGCCGACGAGATCACAGGTGTCAAGAGCGACATATCCACAGTATCCAGCGATGTAAACGCATTATCTGGTGATGTTGCAAGCCTAGGAGACAGGGTCGGCAAGGTCGAGGGTGCAGTATCTCAGCTGAACACAATGTTGATGGTCATCGTCGTACTGGTGATAATCAACCTCGTCGCAACAGTAGCACTACAGTTCTTCAAGAAGTAAACTTTCTCCACTATTTTTCTATTTTTTATAGTTTTTTGGTTAAGATAGTTCTATGCATTTAATCATTAAGAAATTATAAACTCGTCATCTAATTCTTTTCAGATGTAAATATATAAAGTATCGCTGGTAATATCCAAGCATATACCTTTATATTTAACCTTTTTAACTATAAATTACATAATGAGTTTAGTGTTGTCCATATTATACACCTGCTGGTGATTATATTGGGTGTCCCTAGATATCTCGGTGTAAAGGCTTTTAACCTTATGCTGGTGTTGCTGGGAGTACTGCTATTGACAGCTATACTCTTCGGCGCTACAGGGCTTTCAGACAAGATTCTCAGAGCTATTATTAGTGAAGAGGTCAGGGGATACAGGGCTCAGCTATCGCAGCAGAAGGGTCTTACCCCTGAGGAGATAAACCATCTAGTCGAGGAGTATAAGAAGAACCTCGAGATAGAATATGGACTGGACAAACCGTGGTATGTGCGATTGCCGGATATGATCCGGCGTATCGTGATCCTGGACCTGGGTACTTCGAAACACATGACCAGCTTCACTGGAAGTAACCAGATTAGGGATATTATTGTGGAAAGGGTTCCATACACCGTCATGCTTATGACGACGGCGGTGTTAATTGTATTCGCTATTGGACTGGGATTTGGGACATGGCTCTCTACAAAAGTCGGTTCCCTATGGGACAGGGGCCTGTCCTTCTTCGCATCGATATCCTACGCCACTCCCACATGGTGGCTAGCCTTATTATTAATACTGATATTCTCATATTATCTCGATATCCTGCCATATGGAGGACTCCTTAGCCCTAATCCGCCTAAGGAGTTCCTCCCTAGGTTATTGGACATGATGTATCACGCAATACTACCTATAATGACACTTGTACTAGCCCTTTCAGGCTCAGCTATCTATATATATAGGAGTATTCTAGTATCTACGGCTACTGAGGACTTCGTAACAGTTGCCCGAGCTAAAGGACTTCCAGAAAACCTTGTTTTGAGGAGGTATATCATTAGACCCTCTCTACACCCGATCCTAACCAACCTTGTGCTTGGACTAGCTGGGTCACTTACTGGTGCTATATTGACGGAGACGGTTTTCAACTGGCCGGGGATGGGGCGTCTATATTATGAGGCAATCCTCAATATCGATGAGCCACTTATCCTAGCCCTTACATATGTATTCACACTGATCTATGTAGCCGCTAGGTTTATTCTCGAGATTCTATACATTGTTGTTGATCCAAGGGTGACTGTGGAGTGAGTGTAACACGTAGTGGTTGGCAAATTTATATAAGTAGTCTTGTGGGAAAGGCTGGGCTAATACTACTGATATTCATGGTTGTCGCATCAATATACGTACTCGCTACCTACCCTCTCGACTATGGTATACGCGTCTGGAGTAATCCAAAGAGCTGGGCAGATAACCCTATAACCGTACCACCCACATGGGTAGACTTCTTTACAGGGAGGGATTTGGTCACACACCATATCACTATAACTACCACTAGTAAGGGAACCGAGACTATAGCGGGGCTTAAATTCAAGGTATATGAACTGGACTATGACTTGGAGGAGGATGGTTTCCCAACATATTTAATGATCAAGATATATAACGTCAGTATGTACTCAGAGAGGGGAGTATATTTTGTTATCAATTTTACAAGGCCCGATGGAGATGAGATACGTCTAATAACATTCGCCGAAGTGCCCCCGCCAAATAGCGACCTCCCATACATAGCCTTCTCAAAGAACGAGAAGATAATCTTCCTCTCTAAGGAGAGGTCAGTCGGATTCAGTTTACTAACATACATAAATACCAAGTACAATCTTAATTATACTATTGACAAGCTGAATGAGATTAACTACAATAAGGTTCTCTTCGGTGTACCGACTGAGGAGGGCGGAGACGTGATTTGGAAACCGCTTAAGGGCGTCTATAAGATAAACGTCTATATGCTTGGAGAAGACAAGGATAAAATCGCTATGTTGAAGGCTGTCTTCGGAGGAGAGTCATATGGATTCCTAGGCACTGATGATAATGGTAGGGATCTTGCACAGGGTCTTCTATTCGGGTTCCCAGTTGCATTGGCAATAGGTTTCTTCACCTCTATAGTGACAACAGCCATAGGCGCCTCCCTAGGTATCATCAGTGGTTATAAGGGCGGTAGGGTAGATGAGATTATACAGAGGATATCAGACGTCGTATACAACTTCCCGTTCCTACCGATTATAATATTAATCGTTTTCATCATCAGCAGGATGCCTGGATTCCCAAGGCTACTAGCTATTTTCGGCGCTATAGTAGCCCTTGGATGGCCTGGGCTAACGATCCTCATCAGATCAATGGTTCTAAGCCTGAAGCAGTCACAGTTCATCGAGGCTGCTAAGGCAATCGGTGCATCAGACAGGAGGATAATGTTCAAGCACATATTCCCCAACTTGGCTCCATTCATATTCGCTCAGATGATCTTCTTCACACCCGGCGCTATCCTGGCCGAGGCCGCATTGAGCTTCCTCGGACTCGGTGACCCCAACATACCGACTTGGGGGCAGATTATTGAGGAGTCGTTTAGGGCTGGAGCCGCCCTCAACGGATGGTGGTGGTGGGTATTGCCACCAGGTCTACTGATCATGCTTGCAGCTATAACATTTGTGTTTATAGCTCTGGGCCTAGAGCCCATTGTAAACCCGAAGTTACAGGAGAGGTGAGTATATGGTTAAGAATATACTGGAGGTAAAGGATCTCTACCTCTACTACAAGACGTATAAGGGGATTGTACAGGCCGTGGACGGTATTTCGTTCAATATACCCGAGGGGCAGACCTTAGGTATAGTCGGTGAGTCTGGATGCGGTAAGTCCAGTACAGCCAACACTATAATTAGGCTACTACCAAAGAATACATACAAGTATGAGGGGTCTATAAAGCTGGATGGCGAGGAGATCACTACCATACCTATGGATGAGTTCAGGAGGACAATTAGATGGAGGAAAGTTGCAATGGTTTTCCAGGGCGCCATGAATAGCCTTAACCCTGTTTTGAAGGTTGGTTTCCAGGTTGCCGAGCCCCTGATAGTCCATCTAGGCATGGATAAGAATGAGGCGTTGGATAGGGCTAAACAGGTCTTCGAGAAGATTGGTTTGACACCTGCTTTCCTAGACAGGTATCCACATGAATTAAGTGGTGGTATGAGGCAGAGGATCGTTATTGCCATGGCCATGATAATGAATCCCCAGCTACTTATCCTTGACGAGCCGACAAGCGCTCTAGACGTCAGTATCCAGGCTCAGATCATGAATCTACTAAAGTCTTTGAAGAAGGAGTATAACCTGTCTATGATATTCATCACCCATGACATCGCCCTGGCAAGTGATATTAGTGACTTACTAGCTGTCATGTATGCTGGCGAGATAGTGGAGTATGGCCCAATCGAGGAGGTTCTCCTAAATCCCCAGCATCCCTACGCACAAAAGCTCATCGCCAGTATCCCGAGGTTGAGGGAGGATAAGGAGCCGGAGTTCCTACCTGGGAATCCACCTGGACTAATTAATCCACCGAAGGGATGTAGATTCGCTAGCAGGTGTCCATACAGGTTTGAGAAGTGTAGTGAGGCGCCTGGACTGGTTTGGATAAATGGGAATCACTATGTAAAGTGTCATCTGTATTCGGAGGGGAAGTAAAGTGGTAAGGACTATTATGAAGTTGGAAAACCTCAGGACATACTACATATTGCGTAAAGGATTATTTGGGAGGCTCGTTGTCAAGGCTGTAGACGGCGTTACACTGGAATTTAAGGCGGGTGAGATCACTGCCGTAGTAGGTGAATCCGGGTGTGGTAAGACCACACTAGGAAGGACTAGCCTTAAGCTTATCGAGCCCACAGATGGAAAGATCATATTTGAGGATAAGGATATTACGCACTATAAGGGAGATATGAAGTGGTTTAGGAAGAAGGCTCAGATAATATTCCAGGATCCATTCCAGTCTCTCAATCCATACCACAGTATCTATGAGATTTTAAGTGAGCCACTGGTCGTATTAGGTGAGAAGGACAGGAGTGTAATCGATGAGAAGATTATCTCGGTCTTGAATGAGGTTAAGATGACCCCACCTGAGGAGTATCTTACAAAGTATCCACATATGCTCTCAGGAGGTCAGAGACAGAGGATATGTATCGCGAGGGCATTATTAGTTGATCCCATATACCTCGTTGCGGATGAGCCGGTCTCCATGATTGACGCCAGTAGCCGTGCAGAAATACTCACTATGTTTAGGAACATCCAGAAGGAGAGGGACTTGGCTGTAATGTATATTACGCATGATATTGCCACTACCAAATACTTTAGCGACTTAATTGCTGTGATGTACGCTGGTAAAATAGTGGAGTATGGCCCTACTAAGAAGGTTCTTAAGAACCCGCTTCACCCCTATACACAGGCATTGATCGACGCGGTGCCAGATCCAGATCCAAACAATAGGTTTAGGATGAGGCCTGTGGTACCCGGCGAGCCGCCTAACCCGATTAACCCTCCACCTGGATGCCGTTTCCACCCAAGATGCCCCAAGAGATTTGATCCTTGTGACAAGGACGAGCCTGTTTTAATGGAAGTAGAGAATGGGCATTATGTAGCATGTCACCTATTTAAGTAGGCTACATTTCCTTTTTCTTAACTAACCTACATTTTCCCTTATTAACTAGATTTTATTTATTAGTTTAGCCTATATTCAGACTAAATACCCAGTGTATTAGTCTAACTACATTTATTCGAGTAGATGAGTGTGATGTACAGTGCCGGAGGAATCTGAGAAGCTGCGTAGAGAGATAGGGTTCCTAGGAGCCTTTTCCATGGGCTTCGCAGATGTTGGAGCCGATGTATTCCTAGCTATCGGAATAGTAACTCTCTACGCGGCGGGATATGCTCCCTTCTCCTTTCTAATAGCCTCCATATGCTATATAACAACTGGACTAGTCTATGCTGAACTCGCCTCCCTCTATCCCTATGCAGGGGGTGGGCAGGTATATGGCATGAGGGCTGGAGGAGATATCCTTGGGTTCCTCGTCGGCTGGGCAATTCTCCTAGACTACGTCCTCGACATAGGTCTATTCTCAATCGCCAGCGCTGGTTACCTAGCCTTTATATTCCCGGAACTACATGATTATATTACCATTAACTTGGGGGTGTTTGAGTTCACCACCCCTTATATCGGTGTAACTGCTTTTATAATGGTTCTTTTCCTCATAGGAATAAATCTAATTGGCATCAAGGAATCGAGTAAATTTAATGAGCTACTTGTCATAGTCACGGTCTTCACTGAGGTGTCTATACTTATCCTGGCGTTTCTATTTGCTTTTTCACCCGAGAGGTTTATTGAGCAACTAAATTTCCTAGGAAATCCTGATCATCAAGAGCATGTGTTCTACACTGGACTGTGGGATATCCAGACTGAGAACTTTATATATGGTATAACTCTTGCAATGAGTAGCTTCATAGGTATAGAGTCCATTGCACAAGCCGCTGAAGAAACCAGGAACCCCTGGAAATATCTTCCGAGATCCTTTAAGTACTCTATAATAACTGTGTTGGTCTTCACTCTCTCATTCTCCATACTGGGGCTAGGTGTATTGGGTTGGGAGGGTCTCGCTAATTCAATATATAACCCTATTGCTCAGATAACCTCCCGGATACCTGTTATCGGGAGATATATGGCTCTAGCAGTTGCCTTCGTAGCCTTCTCAATTACATTGGTCTCTACCAATACAGGTGTGATTGGAGTCTCTAGGGTTACTTATAGTATGTCAAGATTCAAGCTTATACCCGCTGTATTTAGCAGGCTTCATAAGAAGAGGGCTGTGCCATATGTCAGTATAATATTCTTTGGATTGATAGGGGGATCTCTAGCCCTCACTGGGAATCTCGAGATGGTGGCCGGCCTATATAACTTCGGTGCTCTTCTAAGCTATATCCTTGTCAACTATAGTCATATTAGGCTTAGGCAAGTTGATATAGAGTCGTATAGACCCTGGAAAACACCGATAAACATACAGTTTAGGGGTAAGGAGATTAGTATAGTTGCGGTCATCGGTTTGATCGCTACAGCCTCTTTATTTACACTAGTAGTTATATATCATCCGATGGGTAGGCTGTTGGGGACTCTCTGGGTTGTTGCGGGCTTCATCCTATTTTTATCATATAGGGTATATAAGGGATGGGGGATAACTGAGAGTATCTCGGTAAAGATACTTAAACCGACTATAACAAAGATAAAGACAATTGTGGTAGTTCCTCCACTGGTTAAGCCTGAGTTAGTATATAGGGCTATCTATTATAACCTTGAGGATATACACGATATTCACTTGGTGAGCCTAATTGAACTCCCTAAGAGGTTTAGGGAGCCTGTGCATATAAGCTGGGCTGAGATAATATCTATGAAGAGAGATGTGGAAGAGAACCTCGGGTATATCTGCGAAAGACTAAGAAAATCTGGTTTTACGTGTAAATCGCATGTAATTGTCGGGTCGAGCGATAGCCTAACGAACTATATCGAGGGTGTGAACGCCGATACCGTGGTCTTAATAAGCGGTAAAAAGCCTAGGATAAAGGGTAAGAAGGGCTTTATATTAAATGATTTAAAGGGAGACATCAGAATCATATATTTGTTTATGCCGGAATTCGGGTGATGATGTTTGAAGGCTTTGATAGAGATTGTTGTAGAGCCGAAGAAGCTGGAGAATGTTTGTAAGAGGCTTTCTGAGCTTAAAGAGGCTGTGAAGGTATATGAGATAACAGGTGAGTTCGACGTCTTTGTAGAGCTTGACGTGGATTCGATGAATAGCCTGAGGAAGATCCTTAAGGAGAAGATTCTACGTATAGATGGTGTTAAGACCACCCATAGTAGTGTTGTATTGGGTGAATGGAAATCAGTATGAAGAGGATATTGATACCAGTTGGGGAATATACGGATCCAACTCCATTGATAAAGTTGACTGAGATTATAAAGGATCTAGAGTCTGTGGAGATCGTCCTATTTGGAGTCGTCTCAATTCCATTTACAACCTCATTGGAACAGGAGGAGATCAGGAATACCGAACCATATATAAGGATCAGGGATAAGCTGGAGGAAGTCAGCCAGTTTTTTAGATCCCTTGGGCTAAGCCCTAAGACTAGAATCGTCGTATCTAGGGATGTGCCTGAGGCCATTATTGAGGAGGCCTTGTCCGAGGAATATGATTTGATTGTCCTTATCAAGAGGCTTAAACCACCTAGATTTGTTAGGAGGAGCGTTAGCCAGGCGATTCTATCCAAGATACCTAGTCCACTACTTATATTGACCATGGACTAGACTGATTGATATGAATCCATCTCTATCTAACTTCTCGATATCCTACCTCCTCTCCCTATTATATACCTATAAATCTGATGTTGACAAGGCCTGTGAAAAATACCTTATTCCAAAGACTCTCTTCGAAGAGGTTTATGAGTTATTTAAGGAATCGCTGGAAGACCTGGATTTTAGGATAGATATTATTGAGGAGCTTCTATCTAGGGGGGAGTCCCCAGAGAAGATTGCTGAAGCCATGGATTGGAGGGACTTCGAGTACTTAGTTGGGAGATATTTTACTGAGAATGGGTTTAAAGTCGATTATAACTATAGGATACACCGTCCAAAGAGGGAGGTCGATGTCCTTGCTAGGAGAGGAGGGATGTTGATAGGTGTAGACTGTAAGAATTGGGATAAGAGACTTACCAGATCCATGGTTAGGAATGTGGTTGAGAAGCAAGTTGAGCGCCTATCCTATTTATGTAGCCGCAGCGAGTTCCGAGGATATAAGATATATCCTCTTGTCGTTGTCATGAGACGCGGTAGAAATATCTTCTATAATGGTGTGGGCATTATCCCCATTTCAGGACTCAGGGAATTTATACAGAACCTTGATATATTCATAATAGAGGGGTTATTGTCACACCTACCTTGCTAGAACCTCTCTCGATACATCCTTCCTAACTTTCTCTAGGATCATGAACCCACATTTAGGGCATGAGAAGTAACTCATTTCAGAGATTTCTTCAGCTGTGGATACAGCTCCACACCTCAGACACCTATATTTAATGTCTCTGGAGTAGACTCTTATGTTCTTCATGGCATCATCACTACAATTTGTTAGCTATATTCTCTTTATAAATATTTTTAGACATCCTATATCCAAAATTTAGTATAGTATTATAGTTATTTTATACCCGTCTAAAACCCTTATTAACAATATAATAGTCTTATGATTGCTATGATGCCGTGTAAGTGGGATGGTATGGAATGAGGATAGCGATGTTCCTATCAAAGAGGGAGCATATCATTATGCTTTCATCAATATATCAGCTTCTAATCAGGAAGGGTCATAAGATCTATGTATTTGATATTTTGGAGGAGTCGGGATGGTTTGAAAAAGGTGTTCAATACGTCTCCCTAAACTATAATAAGCCTGAGGATGTACTGGACTATGGAATGGGTGAGAGAGAGTCAATTGACTATCTCGTAAATATGTTTGAGAAGAATAAGATTGATCTCGTGATGTTCTCAGGCTACAGCGATTTCCTTATGAGGGTAGCTATAGCCTCCAAATTAATGAGGATCCCGGCCCTACATATTGGGTCTGGGCATAGGACCTACAACTATAGTGATGAGGATGAGGTTCTGAGGCAGGTAACAGACCACTTAATACCATTCCACGCTACCTATACCCCTCAGAACTCTAGCAATCTCTTGGCTGAGGGGGTTGACCCTAGGTATGTTAAGCTAATAGGCTGTCCAGTCGTCGATCTAGTTAGCCAGAGGCTTTCCGAGGCCTTGGATAAATCCACTATATTGAGTGAGATGGGTGTTGATCCAGGTGAATACATAGCTGTTGTCCTAAATAAGAGGGAGTCTATCGAACATATAGATGGATTCAGGAGTTTCTCCTCTTCCTCAGGCGAATATCTAATACTGCCGTTATCCAAGGAAAATAAAAAGGCATTGATAGACCGAGATAAATATTATGAGACGATGTCCGAGTATGATATCTTGTTTATGGAGATCTTCGACTATCTTGATCACCTAAGCTTTATCTATAATGCAAAGTCGGTTATAACGGATCAGGAGTGGGTGGCGCTTGAATCAGCGGTTTTGAGGAGGCCGACGACCCTGTTGATAAGCCCTGGCTCAAGGCCACTATATATACGGGGCAACTATGTAAATATCGTCCATCTCGATGAGAGTCTATCCAAGAATATAGGTAGTGTGTATATGAAGAGGAAGACAGGTGATGTTGGTCGGTATTATGGAGGGGGAGGGGCTGCAGAGGCATTGTCGGAATATCTATATGAGGTTCCGAAGCTACGCCTCAAATATCCACAGATAGATATCTACTCGGCGGTGGATGGAGATATCTCCCGGGTATCAAAAGATGTCATACCTGAGAAGTATAGGAGGTTGTTATCGTTATCATGAGAACACTAGTCTTCCTACCCACATATAATGAACGGAATAATATAGGGCCTCTTATAGAGGCCATTCAACATATGTCGAAGGAGCAGAAGCTGGATATCGATATCCTAGTTATGGATGATAATAGCCCCGATGGAACTGCTGAGGTCGTCCGCTCCCTAACAGATGTATATGATAACCTGAGTCTTATAGTTAGGCCGGGTAAGATGGGCCTAGGCTCTGCCTTGAGGGACGGCTTTAAATATTCTTATGAAAATGGTTATGAGTCGATGGTGCTTATGGATGCTGATTTCCAGCATCCACCTGATACTATTCCCCGTCTCATCGAGGGTGTCTCCCAGGGCTATAACCTTGCCATCGCCTCAAGGTATGTAGAAGGGGGAGGCATAGAGGGATGGAGTAGGTTTAGGAGGATTATCAGCTGGGGGGCAAATACATATGCTAGGATGGTGTTACGTTTACCCGTTAGAGACCTGACATCTGGTTTCAGGGCTTTCGACAAAGACGCGCTTGAATTCCTGTCTAAATGTAGTTTCCTCAGTAGAGGCTATGCTCTTCAAGTAGAGGTTGCGTATCTCCTGTATAGGAAAGGGTTTAAGATAGTGGAGGTGCCTTTTATATTTAGGCGGAGGCGATACGGAGCGTCTAAGCTCGACTCAGGTGTGATAAGTGAATATTTCTATAATATATTGAGAATGAGGTGGAGAGAGTGTCCTATAGAATAGGTGTTATACAGCCTAATATCGTATTTGGCGATGTAGAGGGAAATATGGAGCGGCTGCTGAAGCTGGTTAATGCACTGCGTGAATGGGATCTACTCGTGCTTCCAGAGCTAACCTTCACTGGATACGTCTTTGAATCCCGTGAAGAAGCCATTGAATATGGTAAACGGTATATGGATGAGTCACTGAAGTGGATGGAAAATATATCGGGGGAGTATGGAGGCGGTGTAGTAGCCGGGTTCGTGGAGCATGTTCATGGCAAGGTCTTCAACTCAGCAGCGATAGCTGTGGATGGGGAGATCAAGGGCGTCTATAGAAAGATACATCTATTTTATAAGGAGAAGGAGTGGTTTGACCCCGGTGATAAAGAGCCTTTTGTCGTGGATGTTGGGAAAGCAAGGGTGGGTATAATGATATGCTATGACTGGATGTTCCCTGAGGTCGCTAGGATCCTTTCTCTAGAGGGAGCCGATGTAATTGCCCATCCAGCCAATCTAGTCTATGGATATGCATATACGGCTATGAAGGCAAGGGCTATAGAGAACCTAGTATATGTTGCTACTGTTAACAGGGTAGGTAGGGATAATCGAGCTGGTATGGATATAACGTTTAAAGGAGGCAGCCAGATTGTCTCGCCTAAAATGGAGGTCTTATATAGGGCGGGTGATGGGGAGGAAGCGGGTGTAGTCGATATCGACCTAAGCCTAGCGAGGGACAAGAGGTATACTAAGCTGAACCATGTATTCAAGGATAGGCGTATAGAGCTGTATAAAAGGCTTTTAAAGCCTTAAAATCTCTGTTCCACCTTTAAAATCTGTCTCTCTTATATTTATTTTGATAGGGTGGTGTGGTTGACATGATTCCTAACCTGATTCTCCAGGTCTCTATAGACGTTGCCTCACTTCTAATAGCATTCCTAATAATCATAATTATAGTGTCCTTCCTCTCTGCATCAATTAAAATCGTTAGGGAGTATCAGAGGATAGTTGTCTTTAGATTGGGTAGGGCGATAGGGGTAAAAGGCCCTGGAGTCGTTCTACTAATACCCATTATCGATAGGCCTGTATTCGTGGATCTGAGGGAGAGGTATCTAGAGATCACTAAACAGACCTGTATCACAAAGGATAATGCCCCTGTGGACATCGACTTCCTAATATACTTCAGGGTGTTCGACCCGCTTCAGAGCGTTATAAATGTACAGAACTTCGAGGGAGCTGCCACTGGAATAGCGACGACGACCCTTAGGGCGGTTATAGGAGACATTAACCTAGATGATGTCCTGGCTAGGCGTGAGGAGATAAACAAGATCCTCCGTGGAAAGCTTGATGAGGTTACTGAGAGATGGGGTGTTAAGGTAACCAGCGTCGAGATACGTGAGATAATGCCTCCTAATGAGGTCCAAGACGCGATGATCAGGCAGATGAGCGCCGAGAGGAATAGGCGTGCCATGGTTACCGAGGCGAGTGGCCAGAAGGAATCCGCTATCTTGGTTGCCGAGGGTGAGAAGCAGAGCGCTATCCTGAAGGCGGAGGGTGAGAGGCAGGCGGCTATATTGAAGGCACAGGGATATGCACAGGCCCTGGAGATCTTATTCAACGTCGCTAAGAACCTTGATTCTAAGACCATGGCTCTACAGTATATGGAGATGCTGAAGGAGATCGGCCGTGGTGAGTCGACTAAATTCGTGCTTCCTATGGAGTTCACTAAGTTCGTGGAGGACATATCAAAGTTCATTAAAGAGATGACGGGTGAGGAGGAGAAAGAGAGTTAATGGAATATATCTCCCTCTCCAACAATAATTTTTTAATGGGGGTTTGATGAAGAAAACTATCATAATCCTATCTCTGGGCATAGCCGTGATAATGCTATTTACATCTATGGGCCATATATTATACGCCCAGACCCAGGGTAGAGTCATTATATTTGATATGGAAGCGACTATAGATGCTGGTGTTGAGGATCTTCTTAGTAGGGTGATAGCGTCTGCACCTATGGATACCAAGGCAATTATAATCATATTGAATACGAATGGAGGCTATTTAAACCCGACTGAGAAGATAGTTGACTTGATCCTGAGGTCTCCAATCAAGGTTATCGTGTATATCCCCATAGGCGGTAGGGCGTTCTCCGCAGGGGCGTATATCGCATTATCATCCGATACCCTGGTTATGTCACCTGGGTCTGTAATCGGCTCGGCGGAGCCTAGAAGTATAGGTGGCACAGAGAGCGATCCAAAGGTAGTTAATGCAATGGCCAGCTGGATATCTTCTCTAGCCTCATCCAGAGGCAGAAATGAGACTGCCGCTAGGCTGATGGTCACTGAGAACATGGACTATACTGCTGAGGAGGCTGTTGAAAACAATATCGCTGACTACCTAGTATCCTCGTTGTCCGAGTTGCTTGAGGCTGAAGGCCTAAGTGATTATAGCATAAATACGGTAGGGATGGATATTAGGTCAAGTCTTCTATCAATATTATCCGATCCATTTGTAGTTGGTCTATTGATAGATATAGCAGCCCTTCTCATACTAATAGAGATATTCCACCCGACCTTCATTGGTGGGGTCGGGGCTGGAGTAGCCTTTGTACTGGCTTTGCTGGGATTAGGGCTAGTGGGGACAGACGCAACCGCCGTAGCTCTTCTACTACTGGGTATAATCTCTATACTTATGGAAATAAAGGTGGGGCATGGTGGACCGGCTATCATCGGCTCATTTTTGATAGCCTTTGGAACAATACTACTATATAGGCAGGAATATTTTATATGGACATTCAACTATACCTCCTTCCTAATAGGCGGATTAACCCTAATAGTAATAGTGACGGGTATAATAGGTCTCTATCTCCATAAGATTAGGGAGGTCCTCATGAAGAAGAAGTCGATGCTTGACATGGATGTCTTGATAGGCAGGGAGGGTGTTGTCAAATCACGTATTGAACCCGCTAAGCCTGGAGTCGTCCTAGTTATGTCAGACTATTGGACGGCTGTTGCCGATGAAGTTATTGAGGAGGGGGAGAAGGTTATTATAGTTGCTGTTGATGGCTTGAAGCTCCGTGTAAAAAAGGCTAGATAGGAGTCTTTCTACCCCAGTAGTCCAACGCCTCTCGAAGCGCCTTATTCTTAGCAGCCCTCTCCTCGAGGCTCTCACCATGTATACTAGCGTCAATAGCCTCACGAAACGCCTCTGCACCCCTAAGCGGGCCGCCTGGATGGCCTAATACCCCTCCACCAGCCTGTATCATGACGTCGACTCCAAACATTTTAATCAATTCAGGCACTAACCCGGGGTGTATCCCTCCACTGCTAACTGGGAATATTCTCTTTATTCTATACCATCTCTTCGGGAGAAGCTTGTAGTATCCGCTTCTCCTAGTCGTTTTATCACGGCATATGCGGATTAATGGTATAACATCTATCTTAGGTGACTCGAGTTTACCTACTACAGTGCCTACATGAATGTGATCCACACCCAATAGCCTCGCTATCTCTGCCACGACCTTCATCGACATCCCATGTCTCCTATCCCTTGTGAAGGCTGCATGAAACGCCCTGTGTGCATGCACCGCCACCTTCAGATCCTCGAACTCCTCTCTAAGGGACTGTAGTGCCGACCAGCCTGTTGTGAGGATATCTATCATCACGAATTCTCCACCGAGGTCGCTTACCAGCTTAGCCCTCTCAAGCATCTCCTTATAAGGTGCAGTTATATTTATTAGATATCCCTTTCTTTCACCTGTCTCCTTCTCAATCTTATCCCTGAGTTTAAACATGGCTTTAGCCCTCTCCTCAAACTTGTTGTAGCCTTGGCTGGTTAGGTTTTCATCGTCTTTAACGAGGTCGATGCCGCCTCTCCATATCTCTGAAGCGGCTTCTACATATTCACTAGTATACATACCCACCTTTGGCTTTGGAACAGTAGCTAGAATGGGCCTGTCATATACCCTCATAATATCCCTGACGCCGTCTAGTCCATATTGGGGCCCTGGGAAGCTCTCGACGATCTCCTTAGGCCAGTATACATCCTCTAGCCTGAGCTTCTTTATAGCCTTCATCCCGAAGATATTCCCAGCTATACTGCTCAGTATCTGACTCATATTTCCCTCTTCAAAAAGCTCAGCTGGATACGCTACCTCCACCCACGGTGGATACAGTTTATAGGCTTTTGCACTTAGTTTTCTAATATGATCCTTCATTGTGGTTACTTCCGTCCATGTACCATTTGAGGATTCTGAGGCTACTCTTCCAACAGCCTCTTCAAAAGACATTCCCTTTATAGGCTCTACACGAAATAAGGCGATAAGATCTTTCTCACTCGGTGTATAACTCGTATCTACATATTCGATATATGTCATTTTAGGACACCTCTACAATAGAATATAATATATGGCGATGGATAAAATAGTGTGTTTCAATAGGGATTAATCTTGGTCTATCCTCTCCTTCTCAAGCTCCTGAATATCTCTACGTATCTCCTCCCTCTCCTCCTCCGACACTATCCTAGATACATGTTCCTCGGCCTCGGAGTAATATCTAATCAGTAGGATATCTCCCTTCTTCAGTATTAGACCTGTGGAGGGAGGGACAACTAGCCATTCCTCGCCACGTTTCATAGCCAATATCTCTATTCCATATCTGTCTAGGCCTAGCTCCCTAATGTTCTTATCCATCATTTTTTCATTTACACGTATCAATGCAATCCTCTCATCAGTACTCTCAAGAACCTCGTCAATCAGTGGATGAGGCTCCAACCCCTTTCTCAAGCCGAATGTCATATCCATAGCAGCGTCTCCCATCGCCTCACATGCATCCGCGATCTCTATCATACCTATCTTCTCCATGTCACTAAGTTCTCTAGACTTCATAGTAAGTATCTTGAATTCATGTGTCAGTCTGTCTATCGTCTCCTCAATCGAGACCAGTTCCTTGGCAAGCTCCCTACTATGTGTGAAGAGAGCCGAGTAACCGAGGTCAACCATCAACTCAGATATATCCTTGATGTTCAAGAGCAGGTCTATAAGACCCTCCTCAACATCCCTTATTCCACGGGCAGGATACTTCTTACCCTCCTTCTCCAAAAGAGTCTTTATATTCTCGGCCAAACCCATGATAAATAGCACGTCCCCGGGTTTGACGTCTATCTCCTTGGATGGTGATAGGATATACTCATTATTCCTCCTAATTGCTATCACGTCGAAGATCTCTTTTATCATCCCATATATCTCGTCAATCCTCTTATTAGCGAAGATAGATTCCTCAGTGACCCTTAGTGAATATACGAGTGTCGTCGATGTGTTTAGGAAAAAGTCCTTTAAACCTATGTCTATCGAGATGCCGTTCTCCGCTAAGACAGCTATATCCCCAGCCGCATCGCTTATCTTGTCAACAGCAATCATGAAGTCAAGGATGCTTACAAGCCTCTCAGCATCCTTCCTATCTCTCGTCGCAAGCGCAGCATGCATGATCAGTATACTCTTTAGATAGTCTATCCTCTCCTCAAGCCTGTTTATCTCATTTGTGATATCCTTATCTCCAAAGAATATACTGCAGTATGCGAGGTTAACCATCAGCTCAGATAGATTCTTAATCTGCATGAGGAGTGTTTTAGCTGGAATAGGCTCGTAGTGGATAACCCGCCTATCTTCAGACAATTATTTTTTCACCCTCCAAGATAAAATATATTATCAACACACCAACATATATTTAAACCCTGAATGTATCTTGGTGTTGAAACGGCATATTTAATTATTTTCAACGTTAAAATTTTCTACAATAAAGCATGTTTTTATGCATCTTGAGGTGGGGGGAAACATGAATTTTCCTATGGGGGTTAGGCTTGGAAGGCTCAAGGGCCTAGGCCCCATAGTAGTCCCCCCGCTCCTCGCCCTCTCAACAGGCATACTAGACCTCTTACCTGGTGCAATATTAGCTTTATCCTCTTATCTCTTCTCAAGCTTTATGTGGCTTCTACTGGTTTATCCTCCGCTTCTAAGTCTTAGGGGAACTATTGGAGGCGTATATAGTGGGAGGCTAACAACTAGTTTACACCTTGGTAACATGCTTCCCAGGATATTGGGGAATACAGATGAGTATTACACTCTTCTTCTAGCCGTCTCCCTACTCCATCTAATTGGGGCGGTGATTGTCACATTATCATCTACAGCCCTCCTTATCCTTCTCTTTGGATATGGTATCAATATTATATCTGAGGTCTTCCTCCTAGTCTTCTCCACCTTCTTCCTAACCCAAGTTGTCATGATTCCGCTGGTTACAATCATTGCAAAGGCATCATACGTCCGAGGATGGGACCCAGATATAGTTACTTATCCTTTTACAAGTAGTTTAGGTGACGTAGCCATCACCATCTTCTTCATATTCTCCTCACTCATAATACTGAATATGGGTGTTGGATGGCTTGCCCTCATCCTCTCACTACTGAATTTTGTGATGCCCATTCTATTCTATTCACTTGGATTTGACCCTGAGATATTCAGGGTAGAGGTTAGGGAGAGCCTCCTCGCCATAGTTATTACAAGCGTCATTGTAATGATCACGGGACTAGGGCTTAGAGGCATGGCTGAATATCTGGAGAGGAATCCCGTCCTATACTTTATATATCCCTCGATACTGACGTCCATAGGGGATGGAGGCAGTATAATTGGGTCGACGTCTACAACTAAACTCGCTTTGACCGGTGAACTAGATATAGAAACACTTCTCAAGCTAAATCTACCTATCATAGCAGGTTTAATAGCATTTCTATTCACCCTATACGGGCTCCTCGGTTTTCTACTCTTTTCAATACCTCTAGACATAGGTTTTCTAGTTAAGCTTATGATAGCAGGAGTCTTCTCCGTATCTATAATAGGGGTTATAAGCATCTATATCGCGTATCTAACGTATAGACGTGGTTTAGACCCGGATCACTTCGTAACCCCGATAGAGAGTTCACTAGCCGACAACATTACCACGGGAGTACTATACCTACTGTTTATAATAGTATAATATGGATAAACCTCATCATCCATCGTGTCAGATATAACTTTAATTAATATGTATAATTCTCCTCAATATTGGTATGGATACAGATACAGTAATATCTATTCCAGAGAGGATAATGGAGAGACTGAAGAAAGCGGGCTATGGAGTGGCATATCATGGTACTGTAGAGGTATGCCACTGGACTAAAAAGAGTCTAAGGCATCAAGGTGTCTGCTATAAACGCGTGTTTTATGGAATAGATACACATAGATGCTTCGAGTTTAGTCCAGCTGGTATGATGTGCCACTTTAGATGCCATTTCTGCTGGAGGCCGACTGAGTTTATGAGGAAGATTGAGCTGGAGCCAGACGCTGTCCTAGGCCCTGAAGAGTTGATGGAGGCGTTGGATAAGGAGCGTAGGAGGCTTATGAGTGGTTATCCAGGTACTCCAGCGATTGACAAGACTCTTTTGAAGGAGGCTCTTGAACCGACTCATTACGCAATATCTCTCTCTGGCGAGCCCACGCTTTACCCTAGGCTTCCCGAGCTTATTAAATATCTCAAGTCTCTACCTAAGACTAGATCCGTCTTCCTAGTTACTAATGGTGCAGAGCCAGAAATGCTTAGGAAGCTGGAGGAGCAGGATGCTCTCCCCACCCAACTATATCTCTCTGTTAATGCGCCTAATAAAGAGCTCTTTAGGAAGATAGTCCATCCCATGGTTGATGCCTCCTGGGAGCGGTTTATGGAGAGTGTAGACCTCTTGTCTAGGATAAGGACCCGTACCGTGATTAGGATGACGATGATCAGGGGGTTTAATGATCTGGAGGGGCTTATACCAGAGTATGTGGAGCTTCTTAAGAAGGCTAATCCACATTTTATAGAGGTCAAGAGCTATATGCATGTGGGTTTCTCCACCATGAGGCTTACTAAGTCTCATATGCTTAGACATGATGAAATAAAGGCTTATGCGATGAGGCTGGTGGAGCAGCTTGGAGGCATCTATAGGTATATGGATGAATATCCCCCGTCTAGGATAGTGGTTCTACAGAATACTAGGAGATATGTAGATAGATGGATACCCTAGGATACCTTGAAATTTATTTCTCCATAGGTATTTTATTGTCTTAGGATGTTCCTAGGCATAATAGAGCGTAAGAACAGGATTTTGGAGGAGGTCTCAACCCTATTAGATAATAGGTCGATTAGGAGAAGCCTCTCCGATCATCATTCTAGGAGAAGGCCGAGGGCATGTGGCCTAACGATACATACGGGTGTAGGATGCCCGTTCGAGTGTAGATACTGTTACATATATAGCATGGGTTTCCCAAATACAATAAGCCGTTATCTTCTTGAGCCTATTGAACTACTTTACTCGATATTAAGTAACCCCTATTTTATCCCGGGTGAGTACGGCACGTTTCTAGCACTCGGCTCAGTTACAGAGCCTCTCCATAATAGGGTTCTAGACTATACAATTGAGCTCCTATCCTTATTCAATAAATACCTGGGTAATCCAGTGCAGCTATCCACGAAAATGGCTTTGGATAGTGAGTCTGGTAAGGCATTGTTAAACTCGTATCCAAAAATAAGCTACTTGGTAACGGTTGTGGCATTAAGCAACTATAGAGTCATTGAGCCTAAGGCTCCGGATCCATTTATCCGGATCAAGGCGTTAAAAACCCTTAATGCCCTAGGTATACACACCTATCTATTCATCAGGCCAATTATACCAGGCTATACAGATCATGATATAGATGAGATCCTGAATCTAGCCTTGGACAACGGTACAGATAGAGCTGTCTTCGGCACCCTAAGGGTAAATAAGCATATTATTAAGCAACTGGCTTCTTCGGGTGTAGATACCCAACCTATATTGAATAGGGTTAGGAAGCCTCTTCAGGATAAGCGGCAGGTAAATATCTATGGTTCAGATATTAAGAATAAGCTTGTTGATAAGGCGGTTGAGAAGGGCTTTAAAGTATTTCCTTCTGCCTGTGCAGCTAATATCGACGCCGCTGGACAGGCATGTTCAATATGTAGATATGGACCATGTGGAGACCCACGTTTATTACCCAGGATAACTGAAAAAGATGTTATAGAATTCTTAGAATACCTAGGGTTTAGAGATATCCATGTATCAATCGAGGTTAATAAGCTCTCTCTAAGTATTGACAGGAGATATAAGTCTCTATGGAATAAAGAGAGGGGGTATGTAACTAACTTCCTAGAGACTGTATCACGCCGTAAACTAGTCCTTCGATAGTTTTTATGCTAATGTAAACTCTGTGAATATTATCGAGGGTGTATATATATTGAAGAACGTGTCCTCAACATCATTTCCAATCTCGATATTAGTTAACGCCTCATAGATATTCCCTGTTATAGTCAGTGGCTTAAGTATCTTCTCAATACTCCCTTTTCTTATATAATATAGCTCTGTTCCAACCATGTTTATAGATCCTGTCATATAGTTAATAGTATGCGCCCCCATTGGCATGTTCCTAACTAGGATCAGTTCGTCGTATGAGGACATTAGACTATCTAGATCCTTTGACCCAGGTTTTATAGTTAGGTTTGTAATGTCAACCCTTACCATACTCTCCCTTCTCCTAGCATTCCCGGTGCTCTCGACACCCATTCTCCTAGCGGTATATGTGTTGTGTATAAACCCAACTAGTTTTCCATCCACGACTATACTAGTCTTCTGCTGTGGATACCCCTCTTCATCATAGTTCCTCGTATTCCAACCATTCTCCAGCAATCCATCGTCATATATCGTCAGCCTCTTATCAGCTATTTCCTCACCAAGTCTCTTTGCAAGCGGGGAGTAGCCCTCTTGAACAGCTGTTCCCGTAATCACCCTGGCTAGGGAGAAATATAGTGTCGAGGAAACAGCTAGGGGATCCATCAGCACTGGACCCTTATATACCCTATCTAGCTTCACACCCTTAAGCAGCTCCAACGCCCTATTTACTGTCTCGTCAATAACCTTCTCAGACTCAATATCCCCTGTTTTTGAACGTTTAAAGCCGAAGGTATTCGACTCGCTGTCTCCATCCTTCGCCTTTACATCGATGAAGAATCCAAATCCATTAGTCTTATCCTCCACATTTACACCATTTGAATTAACCACCTTGTATTCAGTGGAATAAAGGCTGTATTTTATTGAGACGGGTATCACCCTATTATCTAGGCTCTTCATATACTTCAGATCTTTTTTAGTCAAGTTAGTCAATAGCTCTTGGTCAATAGACTCTAGGTCGCCGCTCCATGCATTGACTTGTTTAACGGGTTTCTTTGGATATGGAAGACTCTCCCAATATGGATCGGGGGGAGTGTTTTTAGCAAGCCTAATCAAGTCATAAATCGCTTCTTTGATAACCTCACTACTGTCGGTTGTGAGATAGGCCGTGGTAATAGCCTTGTCAACAACTACTCTAACCACGGTTTCAATAACCATCTTACTATCATTTTTAAGTATATCTCCTTCGGTCCTAGTCTCGATAACCTTCGTATATCTGGTGAATATCTCAGTCTCATCAGCCCCATTAGATAAAGCATATCTAATTATATTTTCCATTAACAAACACCTCTATTTACCACCTATCTGAAGTTTAGATATCCTGAGATATGGGCCTCCTAGGCCAATGTATACTGATTGCCCATCCTTTCCACATCCTCCGAAGGGCAATGTAAGTATCTCGACTTTGTCAGTCGCTGCATCCACGTGTTTAAGCATCTCCAGGATGTTTCCAGTTAATATGATGTCTCTAACTGTCTCTATAATCTCTCCATTCTTTATAATATATCCCCTGGAGGCTGTGAATGTGAATGTACCGTCTAGATTAGCCTGACCCCCTCTCTCATCATCAACAAGGATACCATATTTAGTCTCTTTAATTACCTCTTCATATTTCCAGTCCCCTGGGCCAAAATATGTATTCCTCATCCTAACTATCTGAGGATGACTATAATCCTCAGCCCTACCATTTCCAGTGCTGCTTATACCGTATGCTGCGGCTGTCTCTCTACTATGCATAAACCCCTTGAAAACTCCCTTCTCAACTAGGGTCACGGTTCTAGTCTCAACTCCCTCGCTATCAACCGGGTAGTAGAAGCTGTTCTCATACGGTGGGTATCCCGAGTCGTATATAGATACATATTCGGCTCCCAGTATTTCACCGACTTTATCATATAGTGGGGTGCTCTTTGATAAAGCAAAGTCTCCCTCACTCATATGACCAAAGCTTTCGTGGGCAAATACCCCGCTTATACCTGGAGCTGCAACTACAACTTGATATCCAGCTGGTGCAAAAGATGCTCCCGCCTTCTCGAGAGCGTACTGAGCAGCTTCAACACCTAATTTCACTAAGTTATCTTCCTCCAGTAGCTTATCCATTCCCCTACTTGTCCCTAAGTAAGTTGTACCATCTCCCCTCTTACCAGCTTCTTCAACTATTACCGTAGTCCTTATCCCCGTTAGTATCTGATGACTTGATACTTCAATACCTTCATTTGTCATCACTATAATGTCTCCGTAGTAGGCTCCATATGATACACTTGCCAGTGATATCTCGAGATCGGGTGTCTTAACCGTAGCCATATCCTTCCTAGGCGAGGCTTCAAATATTGATTCATATATCTTTTTGATTGCATCGAGCTTTTCCTCGAATGAGATATCCTTTGGATGATGCCTATAATTCTTTAGCTCATATCTCTTATTCCTACTTTCTTCTGTGGATAAGGTAATCTGATTATTGGATAGTTTAGCTATCTTGATCGCTTCGTCTAAAGCCTCCTCCATTCTAGCACCGTTATGTGAACTTGTGCTGGAGAACCCTATTGAATTGCCTATGCCTACTCTTATACCCACTCCAATATACCTGTTTATATTAGCCTCCTTCACCCTGTCATTCAAATACTGAATATATTCGTATCTCGTGTTTTCAATCCTGACTTCAACCCAGTCAACAGCTTTTCCTTCAGCTCTCTTAATCAGTTTATGACCATAATCTATAAGAAATCCGAGTTCATCCTCCAATTTTAATCACTAGGAATTATATTAAATATAGTCATATTTATTAAAACATATGTATTAAGAATCTGGTATACGATTAGAAGATTTCCTCTAGATAATGTATTATCCCAAAAAATTTGAGTGGGTGGGTTTAAAGAAAACTATATGAACTTCTTCTCTTCAGCCTCCTCCCTTCCATCCCCCAGCCTCTTCTTCATCTCCTTAACAAGTAAATATAGTTTGGACATTCTATTTAGGAAGGCCTCTAGATCCTCCACCTCAGTAACCTTGTCCGTTAACTTTAATATTGCATAAGCAACAGGTTGCTTCTCGAATCTCTTTAGAGTTACGGTGATATCATTATTCGGCTTGTATAAATTAAGTATGTATTTCCACTCGTTTCTTTTACTAGCCCTCCCAAGTGCAACAGTCTTAGTTTTTATGTTGCCCTTTATCTTAGTTTCCTCGGTCTCTTCGATGAGTTTTATCAACTCATCCACAAGCCTCTCCGTCTCCCCCTCATCTATTTCTATAACCACTGTACGCTTATTCTCACTCATCTTCCCACACCATAATACCAATATACAATAGACTCAACTAGTATATATGTAAAAGATAACAGACTAATTTCGTAGATATAGGTTAAATTATATATTATATATTTTAAATCTCTCAAGTAAAAATGGTGTTAATTATTATACTAAAAAAATTATTAAGGATATTAGATAAGATTATAAAAAATAAATTGAGGTATTTAGGGTGCTAACCCCTCTTTTCAATGGGGATGTACTCCTTGTCAACCTCTCCCACGTAGAATATCCTTGGTCTAATGATACGGTTGTTCTCTATGTACTCTAATATGTGGGCGGTCCACCCGACTACTCGTGATAGTGCGAAGAGTGTACAGTAGAAGTCAACGGGAATGCCTAGGGCCATGTATACTAGGCCTGAGTAAAAGTCTGTGTTTGTGAATATCTTCTTCTCCGCTAGCTTTGACTTCAGCGCTATCTCCTCTAGTTTGAAGGCTATGTCCCATATCCTCTTTACGTCTCCACCCACTTCATCAGCTAGCTTCTTAGCTATTTCAGCGTATAATTTTGCCCTTGGGTCATAGGACTTATATACTCTGTGTCCGAAGCCCATTAATCTCTTCTTTCTAGTCTCGATGTTCTCCTTAAACCACTCCTCTACCTTGTCTACGCTGCCGATCTCCTCGAACTGCCTCATTGCAAGGACATTTGCATATCCATGTAATGGCCCCCTTAAGGCGCCTATTCCACCTACTATCGCGCTGTAATAGTCACTTAATGTAGATGCTATGACTACCGTGGTAAATGTAGACGCATTCATTCCATGCTCTGCATATAGCTTCAGGGATAGATCCATGGCCTCCGCATGTAGTTTACTAGGCATCTTTCCGTGGAACATGTATAAGAAGTTCTCTGCATGTGAGAGCCTTGGATCTGGCTCCACGATATCCTGATTAGTCTTGATTCTATAGAAGTATGCTACTATTGTAGGCATCTTAGCTATTAGCCTAATTGCCTTTCTAAATATCCCGTCTCTACTGAGGTCGTGTCTACCTGGATCCAGATTTCCTAGATATGATACGGCGGTTCTCAACATCTCCATCGGTTCTATGTCTGGAGGGATATTAAATAATAGGTCAACGACCTCATCAGGGATCTCCCTGCTCTCCTTTAGCCATCCTGAGAAGTCGTCTAACTCCTTCTTAGTCGGTAGATGGCCATACAACAGGAGATATGCGACCTCCTCAAATGTACTGTATTTAGCTAGGTCTTCAATGCTGTATCCCCTATAATATAGTTTACTGTGGAATCCGTCGATGAACGATATCGTAGTCTTATCTATGCATACGTTTGCAACACCCTTATTTATGATTGGTTCACCGGTTTCAGGATCAATACACCAATGTTGCTCTTCAGGTTTTAACTTTCTAACCATAAAACAATACACCTCCCCCGAATCTATGGCGAGGTTATAATTATAATTATCTATTGTTTAGAATAAGTATTCATGAAAATATAGTATATATATCAAATATACTTTCTTCCAATTAAAACCCATATACTTACATTTTGCTCAAGAAATATTAACATTGTTAAAAATATGTATGGCGGGGATTGTCAGGATGTCGTGCAGAGGGACCATCCACAGTCTAGGCAGCGTAAGCAGCCTTCGGAGTATATCAGCTTTGTATTGCCACATTCTGGGCAGGTCTTGTACTTCTCCAGTATCTCCCCTTCCTCATTAATGGGGTTTGAGGCTCGCTTTGAGGGGAGGAACTTGAGCGTCGCATTGGCTAACGCCCTCTCATTCTTGGTCATGACAGGGGGGTCGATCCCCAGTCTCTTCATCATATCAAGCGTATTATTCTCTATCTCCAGAATATATTTACCCTTCTTCTGTGAAGGAGTGACGAGTACCTGAACCGCTTTAGAGCCATCCCTATATATTGTTATTCCCTTAGCGCCGAGCCTATATGCAAATAAATATGCCTTTTCAACATCATCGATAGTGACCCAGTTAGGCATATTGATCGTCTTACTAACGGCTGCACAGATCCACTTTGTTATCTCGGCCTGAGCCCTCACATGATCCCACCATGGTATGTCATATGAGACCACAAAGACCTTCTTCAGATCCTCGGGAATATCCTCAAGCCCCTGTAGAGAGCCGCCGTTGTCAGAGATCTTCTTCAGGATCCTATCGTTGTACAGTCCTCTTTCCTGAAGACTCTTCTCAAGCTCAGGGTCTACATAGAAAAATGTGCCTACCGAAACTCTCTTCTCAAAAACAAGAGCAAACTGAGGCTCTATTCCAGAGGATGTATCCGCTATCATGGATATAGATCCAGTTGGTGCTATTGTAGTTGTCTCCGCATTTCTAATCCCATGCTCCATAATCTTATTTCTAAGCTCTTCCCAGTCGAGGCTCCACTCCTCCCTCTGATAAAACCCATCTACGGGCATCTCCCCATCAGGATATCCAGATATCTTATAGAGTGGGAAGGGTCCTTTCCTCTTAGCCAGCTCGACAGACTCGTCCATCGAGTAATACGTCAAGTATTCGGCGAATCTCTTCATCATCTGGAATCCTCTCTCACTATTATATGGCACTCGCAACGCAAATAATGTATCTGCGAGTCCCATCAATCCAAGCCCTATCTTCCTCGAGTTCCTAGTATTATTCTCTATCTTGTCGATGGGGAATTGGTTCACATCAATAACGTTATCCAGGAACCTCGTAGCAACTCTAATGACACGGATATATTCATCCCAGTTAAACCATCTATTACCCTTCTCATCATACTCGATAAAAGCATATAGGTTAATAGAACCAAGATTACAGGATTCATAAGGATACAGAGGCTCTTCACCACAGTTGTGTATCATGATTCCATTTGCTATAAAGGCATGGTGCCCAGGTATGTTAAGGATGTCATATACTTCTTCAGTTGTGTCACTTGATATTCTCACTACTTTACTTAGGAAGTACTCCTTGTAATAACTCTTTTTATCATTGATCTCCCTCAACTTCTCTAGTTTATCGATTTTACACTTACTGAGGGGTTTTAATATTTTTGTCATTCTAAGGACATTATCTCTGCTGATGACAAGCTCATGTTCTCCATGGGCGTTATATACCTTTTCTTCACCTTCTTTTGTAATATAGTGGAATACCTCATGAGGCTCTCTCCTCCATTTATATATTTTACTGGGGATTCCTAGGGCAAGTAGAATATGCTGAAGTCCTTCTAAAATATCTATGCTTGATGAGGACACCCTTATACTTGCGTTTTTACTTTTCTTAATATCAGTTGTGCCATCGGCCTCCCATAATCCAGTAATGAATCCAAGTATGAATCTCCTGGGTGCCTTGAATACAAAGCTGGGTATCTTCCTCTTATGAGATCCCTCCACTGATATACCATGTTTCCTGAAAAAGTCAACTATCCTCTTATTTCTAATTCTAAGCCATATTGTTCCAGTCTTAACATAACTATGTGGCTTTATGTTTAGAGTGTCCTTAATTAATTCACTTACTTTCTTAGCCAGATCCCTCTCCTTCTCCTTATCAAAGAATAGATCTATGCTTTCGCTGTCTACATATCCGTCTCTCACAGTGTAACCTACTATGTAGCCTAGTTCCCATGTTAGTGGGAAGCCGTCGATCTCTTCTTCCCAGTCTTCCCACATATCCACTGAGTTTATAAGCAGGATATCTCCCTCTCTTAACCTTCCAGCTTCTCTCCACTCCAGCCTATATTTACATGCATTTCCATCTCCGCTTCCATCTACTCTCTCCGCTACCCTAACTCTATGATCAGGGGTAAGCCTTAATGTTAGCCCATGTTCAGTTTCAAGCTTGATAACAGGCTTTCTTCCGGTCTTAACGACATCTCCATTTGCCCTATATACTCCAATGGGTTTCCCATTTTGATATTTTAATACTGCTCTGTCATCAAGGCAGATAAGTGTCTCCTTATTCTCAAGCTCCCTTATCTCATATATCCCCCTCGGTGTATAGATTAAGGTGTCTCCGGTTATACAGGGGTTAGTGGACCTTATATCTCCCCTCCCCTTCCTAAGTATGTTCCTCTTGTTGATATTATCCATGAAGATTACTCCTGGGTCCCCTGTTTTCCAAGCCATCTCCGCTATTAGCCTGAATAGCTGCTTAGCATCAACCTCCTTCCATATCTTTTTATCCCTAGGATTTATCAATGGATATTTTTCTCCATTCTCATATTTCTCCCAGAAATCGGGTGTAACCATCACCGATACATTAAAGTTCTCTAACACCCCTGGTGTACTCTTAGCAGTGATGAACTTCTCGATGTCAGGATGCCATATTTCAAGAATACCCATGTTTGCTCCTCGTCTCCTCCCACCTTGTTTAATCACGTCTGTAACAACATCTATAATTCGCATGAATGAGACGGGGCCACTGGCTACTCCGGCGGTGGAGAAGACTATGTCTCCCTCCGGTCTTAGCTTACTGTAGTTTATCCCTATTCCTCCTCCGGTCTTGAATATTATCGCCGCATCCTTCGCCGCCTGCATTATAGAGTCTATATCATCATCTATATCTAGTACAAAGCAGGCGGATAACTGCCCTAGTCTAGTGCCGGAGTTGAATAATGTAGGTGAGTTAGGCAGGAATTTCTTGCTAACCATCAGATCGTAATACTCCTTATATTCCCTATAGTGATTTTCAAACTCGCCATTCTTAAGCATCTCAAAGAACTCGCTCCACGAGACTTTCATCTTCCCCGCTTTATTTAGGCGGTCATAGAGCTCCTTCATCTTCATCAAGTGATACCTGTTCCATGTAGCATCGTAAGTGCCGTTGTCACCATTTTTACCGAGTCCTAGTCTACCCTCCCATTCAGCGGGGTCAAACTCTTCATGTGGATGAGGATCTAACCCCCCTTCTTTTGAGAAGACTCTCTCGTCATATAGTATATCCGGGATAACTATGTGGATAGCAACCCTCTTAAACAACTGTTTTGGTGTCTCGATTATCTTACCCTCTTCATCCTTCGCTAGGTATCTTGCTGTTAACAGTCTAATTGCATTTAGGCTGAACGCCTTATCAACCTCATCTAGATAGTCCTTGTTGAGGAGGAGCATCTTCTCCTGCCTAATCTTCTCCCTCTCCTTCCTATAGAGGATATAGGACTTAGCCACTTCATAGAGGTCGAACTTAACAAGTGTGAACTCTACAATGTCCTGTATATCCTCTACATGCGGCATATTCTCCTCGTCATACTTCTCATTGATCACTCTAAGTACGTATCTAAGTACCTTGTTCAGCGTTTTCTCATTGTATTTGTTTACACTTATCATCGCCTTCTTAATCGCGTTCTTAATTCGCTCAGGATCGAAATCAACGACTCGACCATCTCTCTTAATAACTTTCTTAACTCGCATCTCCATCCTCTACCAACCCTGGATGTCTATTAAATTTTAGCCGAAAGGAGTTTTAAAGCTAACTCTCCCGCACTGGTGTTCTAAATAAAATAGAAAGCGTCTTCATACATTTTACAGGTGGTTTAAAATATTTATGTACCGAGTATATTCTAATTATACTCGTTTTTATTATAACTTACTTTAGTTATAACTAATCTATACCTAAGATAAATTTTGTCGGATAGTATAATTCTCCTAAGAGGGTAAATGTAGATGAGTATTTTGGCTGGATTAATAGAGTGGGTCACCAACGTGATTGAGGCAGTGGGTTATGAGGGTATCTTCATCCTTATGGTTTTAGAGAGTGCTGGTATCCCGATTCCAAGTGAAGCGGTTGTTACATTCGCAGGTTTTCTCTCTGCTAGGGGGAAGCTTGATTTCTGGTTAGTCGTAATAGATTCTACAGCCGCCAATCTAGTAGGCTCAATAATATTATATTATGTTGGTTACTATCTTGGTAGGCCATTTATCGAGAAATACGGGAAATACTTTTTCCTTGATATTACTCATGTAGAGTGGGCGGAGAGGTGGTTTGAGAAATATGGGAGTATCACAGTATTTGTAGGCCGTGTAACGCCGGCTATACGAACCTATATCTCCCTACCAGCTGGAATGGGTAAGATGAATATGCCAAAGTTCATCGTATACACCATAGCTGGATCCCTGATATGGAACTATTTCCTCGCATATGTAGGCATATTACTCGGGGAGAACTGGGAGATGATAATACCATATTTAGATACAATAGGGATAGCCGCTGTGATAGTGGCGCTGATTATATTCACATACTATTTTATGATTAGGAAGAAAGAAGGATAAAAATTAGGTTGAGAAAGAGAGAGCTAAGGTTTATAGGTGGATAACACATCCTCCTCGGGAGGAGGATTCTTAATAATATTACTCTCCATAAGTAGCTGAAGTGACTTCCGTGCATCTGAGATTATAGATACTGCCCTCTCCCAGAGCTCCTGTTTACTCGGCTTTATCCTGGCTACACCCTGTTTAATCGACTGTAACGCGGCTGCCACAGCCTCACGTGGATATGCCTCCCAGTCATCCATAGTAGGTATGATGTACTCCTCGTGAATACCCTTCTCCTCAGCATACTCGGCTAGGGCCTTTGCTGCAGCAACACACATTTCATCTGTGACGGTCTTGGCCCTTACATCAAGGACGCCTCTGAATATCCCGGGGAACCCTAGACTATTATTAATCTGGTTGGGGAAGTCGGCTCTACCAGTTGCAACTATTCTGGCACCAGCATCCTTCGCCTCCCAAGGCCATATCTCTGGAATTGGATTTGCTGTTACAAAGACTATGGCGTCGTCAGCCATCTTACTAATCCATTCCTTCTTAACCGTGTCTGGACCTGGTTTAGACGCTGCTATCAAGACATCAGCCCCCTCAAGAGCCTTATCAACACCGCCTTCTATCAAATCTGGATTCGTCATCTTAGCCAGCTTCCACTTCCATGGATTCTTCTCTCTCTCAATGATATCTCTTCTATTTGCTGATAGTATTCCCCTACTATCAACTAGTAGCATATTCTCAGGCTTTGCACCCGCCAGCATCAGTACTTCAGCGGCCTTTGTATTGGCGGCTCCCACTCCAAGTAGGACGATCTTAACCTCATCCATCTTCTTACCAACTATTTTTAACGCGTTTATCAACCCGGCTAGGATCACCGTCGCCGTACCCTGCTGATCATCATGCCAGACAGGTATATTCAGCCTCTTCCTAGCCTCCTCCAAGATATAGAAGCACTTCGGCTTCTCAATATCCTCTAGATTTATTCCTCCGAAAGTGGGCTCTATACATTCTAGGAACCTAAGCATCTCATCCGGATCCTTAGCCTTCACAACCAATGGAAATGCATCTACCCCACCCAAGTATTTGAAGAGAATCGCCTTCCCCTCCATAACAGGTAAACCCGCCTCTGGACCGATATTCCCAAGCCCCAGTACACGGGATCCATCGCTTACCACGGCGACGAAGTTCCATCTATTTGTGTATTCAAAGGATTTGTCCGGATCCTTACTAATGAGTTTACAGGGCTCGGCCACACCAGGAGTATACCAAATATCAAAATCATGTATTCCCCTCACGGCACATTTAGGCATGGTCTGAAGCTTTCCTCCATAGAACTTGTGGTATGTGGGGGAGAGCTTTGCCGGCTTATTAGCCTTTTCAATAAGCTCTTTAACCTTCTCATCGTTAATTGTCATGTTAACATCCCTCTACCCCGATACAAGTGATTATAATTTATTAACCATTTATTAGACTAAATAGTTTAGATTATTTTTTGAATATATTCTATATATCACAGCCAAAGTTAAAAAAGGTTTTAACTATTTAATAACTAATCATATTTCGTTCAACATATTCAAAAATTAGGATAATACTTAAAAAAAGATTAAGAAAAAACCTAATTTTTTAGATAAATTTACTATAATTATGTTTGTACCTTCAATATTGTAGACACATTCCATTATAGTTTTTTCATATATATTTTTTGTATTTAATTAAGCTCTTCATCTGGTTTAGTTTTTCTCCATAGCCATGTTAACTTTAACATTGGAGTTGTCTACATATATTATTTTAGAATACTGGTGATCTAGATGACCGATAAATTGGAGTTATATAAGAAGATGAGTGAGCTTGAGGAGGGGTATGCAGAGGCCTTGGAGGCCACTGCAAGGGAGCTGAGGAATCCACTTATTAGGGTCATTATTAAAGCTGTGGCCGAAGACTCCATAAAGCATTCATTGATATATAAGGCTATTGTCGAGCTTATCGAGGGCCCAGGGCCAATGCTTAGTGAGGAAGAGGCTGATGCAATTGCAAAGGAAATAGAGAGGCATATAAAGGTTGAAGAGGAAATGATTAAATCCCTTAGTAAGATCTTGGAGCTAGGCGTGGATAATAAGGCTATTGGTTTCTTGATAAAGGCCATATTAAAGGATGAGCATTATCACCATGCCCTTTTAAAGAGGGTCTACGACATGATCGTCTTGAGGGAGACGCTTACTGAGTCTGAGATGTGGGACCTGATCTGGAAAGACGCGTTATACCATGGTACACCAGGCGGATAGAGAAGAGTTTTGTAAATGCTACTGCTGTAGCTCCTTCAATTTTTTAACGACTTCCTCAACGTGGCCTTTTACTCTTACGTTTCTCCATATATATGCTATCTTCCCATCTGGATCAATTAGGTACGTTGTCCTAATAACCCCATAATACTCTCTTCCATATCTCTTTTTAAGCCCCCATGCGCCATATGCCTCCAATACCTTATGTTCTGGGTCACTTAGTAACGTGACCCTAAGGTTATGTTTACTCATAAAATTGAAATGGCTCCTAACTGAATCTGGGCTGACGCCTAGGACAACACCATTATACTTCTCTATCTCCGGGAGCGACGCCGTGAAGTCAAGGGCTTCACGCGTACATCCACTCGTATTGTCCTTGGGATAAAAGTATAGAATAACCCATTTCCCCCTAAGATCACTGAGGCAAACCTGTTGATTCTCTTGATTAGGTAGACAGAAGTCAGGTGCCTCATCACCTATATTCAATTTATCGGGACTCATATTATCATCCAAAATATAATTATATAGAGTATATCTCCATATATGTAGCGCTGTCCTTATATCAAATGTATAAAATTAAAGTTTATCCCAGCCCATTATAATAGATAGATTGGATTAGGGTGATAACCTTGTATAAAAAAACCTTTTCCATTTTGTTCCTACTAATACTTGTGACTCCCCTTCTACCAATCCTTCAAATCAATGTCATACCATGGGTATCGGCACAGCCAACTGACGCGGTTCCATTCGACTCATATCATGTTCTCCCGGTTAACAATATCCTTTATCCTAGGCTGGCGATGCCGATATTCGGTGTATGGGGTGAGGAAAGAACCATATATCTAGCCCCCCAGTCTTCAGATGAATCTCTTGATGGATGGAGCGTTTCCATCTACAGCAAGGTCTCTGGAAACTCCTATACGTTGGAGGTTGTCAACGCGGAGTGGGTTACTGACAATAGGCCTGAAATGACTATTAACAGATACATAAAACTTGTGGTGAAGTTCCCCGATAATGTTGAAAAAGGGCTATATAACCTCATAGTGGAGAGAAACGGGGTATATACCGAGCCTAACAGTATCTATGTATTTGGAGAAGCCTACCCTGATAAGATCGTCGTGGGCCATATCTCAGATACACACTTAGGGCCCAGCGGTAAGCCAAAGTATATGAAGGAGGACAAATACTTCTGGAGAGCTGTCTCAACCCTCGAAGCCATAGGTGTAGACCTCATCGTTGTGACAGGAGATTTTATAGATGGCTCTAGAGAAGAGTCCTTTCATCAGCAGGTATATGAATGGCTTTCTTCACTAAATATACCGATTATTCCATGTATGGGTAATACAGATTACTCGGTTATAGAGGGAGGTAAGTATCACTGGGAAAAGTATCTTGCTCCCAATTCAGGAGCGACTAGGTTTAGCAACATCCTCATACTATCGATAAACAGTAGGAATGGAGATATCCCAGATCCTACTGTCGCCTGGGTTGAGTCTATTCTAGAGGCGAATATTGATGCTGATATAAAGACATATGTATGGCATTATCCAGTTTTCAGCAAGGACTATAACTCTGAGAAGCTCATTAACAAGATAGCGGAGTGGGCTGAGAAATATGGGTTAAACCTGGTTTTAAACGGTCATTTCCATACTGACGTGGTTAAGACGCCGCCTGAGACGCCAGCTACTGTAATAGTCACTACTTCAACCGCAACTTCAAAGCTCTATCGTGGATATAGGCTTGTATACTTGGGTAGCGATGGAGGCATATCATATGATGATGCAAGCACAAATCTATTTGAAAAGTTCGTTGAATATGCCCAGATAAATGACTATTCCTCAGTCGGCCAGACAGCTGTCTATGGGGGAGCTGATGATAACTTCACACTCGTTGTTAAGCTAAAGGACCTAGGTAAAGAGGCTGTTGTAGAGGGCGGTGAAAAACTGGCTGAGTATGTGGCGGATGGGCGTAGGACTGTATTGGTCAAACCCTCTTCTCCATCAGGGATAATAAAGATCTATCAGGAGGAAGATACTACACCTCCTGATATAAAGGTGGCTATAGGAATAACTGTGAATGAAGTAACGTTAAAACCCATTGTAAAGGATTATGGCCTTGGTGTAGAGGATGTCGTTGTATACTATAGTCCAGACAACTCTTCTTGGACTGAGTTTACGCCTAAGGTTGAGGATGAGGTTAAGATGTTTGTAATGCCTACACCAGAGTACAAGATATTCTATTATAAGGTGGTTGCAGTTGACTATGCTGGTAATAAGGCGGTTCTCTATGGGTCTAAGGAGACTGGTATTGAGGTTCCTGAGGAAGGTGGAGAAGTAGGTGGTGAGTTGCCTCTTCCATTTTCATATATTGCTATAGCTGTAATCGCTGCAGTAGCTATAGTACTACTGGTTTTATGGAGGATGAGAAAATGAGGAGACGTTTTTCTCTCCTCATCACTCTAATCCTTATTTCTATCGTATTCACTCCCTATATTAGCGTCGGAGCGGAGAACTCTCCGTCAACTATTGATCTCATTGATATAGACCGTCTGAAGCCGATGGAGACATATAGCGGCTTCCTATATCCACGGCTAGCTCTACCTGCATTTATAACTCCAGAGTCTAGTTTCAAGATAGTCCTCTACACCCCTATTACAGGAAACAATGTTGAGAAGGTGTATCTAGACTATGATGGTGTTAGATATGATTTAGAGATAGCTGGTGTAGAGTCACTGGGGGAGAGGACAGTCGTCTCTGTAGCTGTCGGCGATCTACCCGATGGCCTTTACGACTTGTATGTAGTTGCAGGTGGAAAGACCTATGCTGAATATAATTCCGTATCAGTGAAGTCTAACCGAGGCTATCCTCTTAAAATCCTATGGTATTCTGATACGCATTATGACGCTAGACGCTCTGGGATAAAACAGAGGGATAACTTCCTAAAGCTGATTTGGAGGGCTAACTTCATAAACCCTGATTTTGTAATTGTCACTGGAGACGTTTTGAACACTGCCACGGAAGAAAACTATGTATCGTTTATAAAGGATATTAATAGCCTGCTTAGAGTTCCCCTGATACTAGTACCTGGAAACCATGATCATCATTACAAGGAAGACCTCTTCACAAAGTATCTAGCACCCTCCAACATTAGTATAAATATAGGGCCTCTACACCTAATCCTAGTTGATACTGGGCCCAATGGAATGAATGGATGGATAACCAACGAACAGATTGAGTGGATACGGCAGGACCTGGCTAAATACAGTGATATGGAAGTTAAGATGATGGCTAGTCACCATCCATTCTCAATGCTGGAGGACAGTGATATATCGAACCGCGCTGGATTAGAGGAGCTTCTACAGGACTCAGACGTCGACTTAATTATCCATGGGCATATGCATTACTCCATTGTGGAGGATGATAAAAAGCCTCTTAGGCTTACACTGCCAAATGCATATGAAGGAGGCCAGCCATACACCGCCTTCAGAATCCTAAAGATTGTGGGGCCACATGACATAGAATGGAAATATGGTGATAGTAAGGATCCATATCCCATGTTCGACCTAGAGGTGTATGAGTATCAGATACAAAACGGGTCGTACAACGGCTTCTATCTAAAGGTAGTTAATAATATGGCTGTCGAGGTTGAGGGAACCCTATTTGCTAAGATAAAGTCAGGTGGCAATATTTTGACGGAGGGAGTCCCAGTAGATGATCTGAATAAAATGGAGTTCCCAACCTTCGTCATCTACTCTACCGACGTCACTGTGAAGCCGGGTGAGGCAAAGGTGTTTAAGATATATGGAGAAGAGGATGATGAGCCTCCATCCCTGGTAGACGTTAGTATATCATCCTCTAAGGGTAAGAGGATAACCGAGCTTATATACCTCACTCTTGAGGACGAGGTCTCTGGCATCGAGAGAGTCGAAGTCTCATACACCCTAGATAACGAGACCTGGAGTGAAGCCACTGTATATAGGCTGACATACAACCTCTTCTACACTGAGGTTAAGCACGACCCAGATAGTGGATTTGCATTGAGGGTCACAGCCTATGATCCCGAAGGAAACAAATTTGCCAGCGGCCTCCTAAACTACAACCTTACAGTGCCGGGGGCGGGACCCGAACCCACAGGTGGTGGGCAGCAGGTGTCGATACCATATCCAGAGACAGCTATCATCGTTATCGCAGCCGCTTTAGCCATCATCGTCTACATAGTATATAGGAGGAAACTAGCGACTAAATAACCTATTTTTTCCATATTTTTGTAAGCAATCTTAATATATTTTGATTTAAAATCTTATGTGTAAATTACTATAATATGTGGTGTAAACTATGAAGCGTTTGATTTATGCGTTACTACTAGTTCTGCTAGTGAGTCCCTTGTTCGCTGCTGCTTTCCCCGCCCAGGCTCAGAGCAAGAAGGTCGGTATTGATTTGACTCCTGGGAGGGTCAAGGACATTGATAACAAATGGTCTCAGAAGTTGCTTAAGTCTTTGGAGGGTAACTTGACTCAGGCTGGTTATGAGGTTGTTGAGCTGACCTCGATTACACCTGAGACCCTAGCCGACTTAGACGCCCTCGTTATTGGTAAGATGTATAATGAGGAGAGCGGCTTCTCCCAGGCTGAGGTTCAGGCTATTGCCGAGTGGTTTAAGCAGGGCGGTAAGTTCCTATGGGTTGGTGCGGACAGCGACTATACAGAGCCATATCTAAATCCTGAGGACACTTCATTCAAGGCCAAGGAGCCAAACAAGATTCTAGAGGCAATCGGCTCCAGCCTAAGGATTGACTATATGTCTGTCGAGGATCCTGAGAACAACGCGGGAGCATCCTACAGGGTCGTTGCCAACAGGTCTGTAGGTGGTATAAATAGCGAGGGTAAGGCAGCTGCATTGACAGCGGGTGTCGACAGGCTACTATTCCACGGTCCAGCTGGAGTAGTTGGATATAAGGACGGTGCCTTCGTACCTCCTGAGGAGGTCTTTAGCAACGACGTTTTCTGGGTTGCAAGGACTGGTGAGAAGGGTACCGTGGTTAGCCACGACGCGGTGGAGCCACAGGCATATGACGTTGGTTACACAGGCAGGCTTTATCTAGCTGTCGCTGAGGAGATACAGGTAGGTGGAGATCTATTCACAGTAAAGTATAGTAAGGTCATTGTAACAGCAGAGTCCCTAATCGGTGACAGAAACATATTTAACAGCGAGTACCACGGCATTACATTCCAGGGACCAAAGTTCACTATGAACGTATTTGCATGGGGACTGACTGAGAGGACAGAGTCCAACATGACCGGCTATGTAATAGTCGGCGTCGTTATAATGGTTGTCATAGCGGCTGTAGCACTATTCATAACCAAGAAGAAGTAGGTCTTCTTTACCATCTCTTTTTTCTTATTTTAACCTACCTACATTTTTTATTTTAATATCCTAATTTATTTAATGGTTAATAGGCTATCTATCTTTAGTAGTATTTAGGTGATACACTGTGTCCAGGGGCTTAACCAAGATCCAGGCCATAGCTATTCTCGCTATTATTATAGTCGCTGGTATAGGTGGATACCTCCTGTTTTCATCTGGTGGCGGCGGCGAGGTTAGTGAACAGCCTGAGGGAGTTGTTCTAAAGATCATCACTAGACATAGCTCTACAATCTGGAGCCTCACCAAAGAAAAGTTCCTTCAGACTGACCTAGCTAAGGAATATAATATAGTCGACCTAAAATTCCTGGGTCCCAACCCAGTTCTATGGCGCCAGACTATTGAGAGTACGGGTGACATTGATGTTGCATGGGGCGGTGGACCGACCTTGTTCGATGAGTTGATGAAGGCTGGGTTATTGGCCCCGATAACCGATGAGGAGACTCTTAATGTGGTGGCTGAGATACCGGATGAGTTCGGTGGAGCCCCGTTAAAGAGGTTTTCTAATGGGGAGATTGTGTGGGTTGCAAGCGCAATATCATCATTCGGATTTATAGTTAATGAGCCTGTGCTGGAGGAGTGGGGTCTTCCGTATCCAGAGCTGTGGGAGGACCTGGCATCCCCAGAGTTTGGACAGCTATTACCCAAGCCTACAGTAGCGTATTCAAGGCCTACCCAGTCGACTTCCCACACTAGGATATATGAGATCATCCTACAGAAATTCGGTTGGGAAAGAGGATGGGCTATCTTGGCTAGGATAGCTGCAAACGGCCGTCCATACTCAGGTAGTGTAGAGGCGTTGAGCGCTGTTGAGAGCGGTGAGGTCGCGGTCTCCATCGGCATAGACTTCTATGGATATAGTGCTGAGGTCCAGTTCCCAGGGAACAAGTATGTATTACCGTTTAACGAGTCTATTGTAAACGGCGACCCGATAGCTCTTCTAAAGACCTCTAAACATCCCGATGCTGCACTGGCCTTTATACGCTGGGTCCTCTCAGTCGATGGCCAGAAGATATGGCTTGATAAGAGGGTAAATAGGATGCCTGTTAGGGAAGACGTCTTCAATACTCCTGAAGGTAAGGAGAGGCCTGATCTATATAATAACTATATGGCCACGAAGAACAACATAGGTATACCCTTCGACGATAACCTGGCGCTTAGCTACGAGTACTCCATGAGATACTATTTCGACGCTGTCTTTGCTGATGTACATGAGGATCTGGTGAAGGCATGGTCACTAATAGTAAGTAAGTATCTCAAGGGTGAGCTTACAAAAGAAGAGTTTGAGTACTGGGCGTATGAACTGGGTAAGCCGTTAACATGGGAAGAGAACGGTAAGAAGGTTACTTTCACGATGGAGTTTGCACAGCAGATCAATGATGGCCTTAGGTCTGGCGATCTCGTCTCTAAGTATCAGAGGATATGGAGAGACGCAGCGGTCGCTAGGTACAACTGGATTGTTCAGCAGCTTGGAGGTTAAGGGAGGTTGAGCCTCCTCCCATCCCCCTTTTCTTTTAAGGATATTAGGAGATGGATAAATGAGATAAGGTGGACTATAGACCCGTTCATAGCCTCCCAGCTACTTATCGTTGTCAGCGTATTTCTAGCGTTTTTAATAGCACCGCTCATTAGAATAGTCTATAATGCTTTTATCTACCAGGGAACTCTATCACTCGCATGGTTCTACAGCATATTCTCAGATCCATTCTACATATCCCCACGTATAAGCCTCACAAACGAGTTTCCATATATTGCTATAGAGGGAATTAAAGGTTCCTTATACAAAGTTATTACTAGACAGACAGATTCAGGTATAGAGACCATAATCCTACTAACTGGATATGACATGGGTGTAATACCAAATACAATTCTAGTGGCTATATCAACAACTGTATTAAGCACGATAATAGGCTTCGTATTCGCCTTTATATTCGCTAGATATAAGTTTCCAGGGGCGGAGCCCCTGAGGATTCTCCTCCTCGCCCCTCTATTATCAACACCCTTCGTAGGGGCAATTGGTTTGAAGAAGATGCTTACGAGCACAGGGGTCATAAACACCTTATTCTATGATATTCTCCGGATACTACCCTTTAAGATCGAGCCAAGTGGCTTGATGGCCGTTATAATAGTTCAGACACTTATCTTCTATCCAATTGTATTCCTGAATGCATATACATCCATAATAAATATCGACCCTACCATGGAGGAGCAGGCGGAGAACATGGGCGCCAGCGGGTTCTACCTATTTCGGACGGTCACGCTTCCACTAAGTCTTCCTGGCGTGGAGGCTGGCGCCCTTCTAGTATTTATATTGAGTCTGGAGGATCTAGGTACCCCGATCGTATTTAGGGGGACTAACGCCGAGAAGGTCTTGACCTACCAGATATTCTATAGGTTATTTACGCCAACTGGATATGTAACTGGAGAGGCCACTGCCCTGGCCATGATACTCCTCACCCTGACTATAGTAATATTCCTAGTTGTCAGGAAGTATGTGAGTCTAAGGAGATACGCCATGCTGACTAAAGGAGGTATATGGAGACCTAGGGTGAGGAAGCTCTCCCTGAAGGTTACAATACTAGTCTATATAGCCGCCTTCTTCACGCTGTTTATGGCTCTACAGCCGCATATTGGGGTGCTCCTCTTGGCATTCGCTGGAGAATGGGGCCCAACACTATTACCTGGCTACTTTACCCTCGACAACTTTCTAGTCTTATTCAGCGATCCAGATGTGTTCCGCTCTATTATGAATAGCCTGATATACTCTTCTGTCGCTACACTCCTCATAATATTGCTGGGTGTAAGCGCTGCATACATTGTTTCTAGGATTGAGATAAAGGGTATCGAGATGCTTGATGCATTGGTTACGCTTCCAATAGCAATCCCAGGTATAGTAATTGCAACTGGTTACTTCCTTATATTCCTAAAGACCCCCCTTGATCCAATAGTCAACGGTGCATATCTCCTTATCATAAGTTATACAATTAGGAAGTTCCCGTTTACAGTTAGAGCAGTATTCTCAGGGTTTGAGCAGGTGGATAAGGCCCTTGAGGAATCCGCTATAAATCTGGGGGCTAGCCGTGCAAGGGCGTTCTTCACGATATCCCTGCCACTTGTTTTCTTAAATGTATTGGCCGGTGGTATGCTCAGCTTCATATACTCGATGTCGGAGGTTAGTACAGGTATAGTAATTGGTGACGCAAATCCATATACTGCTCCCATGACTTGGAAGATGTATGATATCCTGTTTAAGGGCCTTACAGGCGGTTTGTTTGTACCCGCGGCTATGGGTGTTATATTAATGGGGTTACAGTTTATAATGATTGTGGGTGCTAACTTACTATTGAGGAAGAGGGCTACCGCATTAATAGGTGTATAGTAAGATGGTTAGGATTAAAACAGTTAACATAGTAAAGAGATTCGGCAACTTTGTTGCATTAAGAGGAGTTTCCCTTGAGATTAAGGATGGCGAGTTCTTCACTATACTGGGGCCGAGTGGATGTGGTAAAACCACATTCCTAAGGAGTATTGCTGGTTTTGAGAGGGTGGATGAAGGGAAGATATTCTTTGATGATGAGGATGTAACATATCTTCCTCCACATAAGAGGAACACCGGCATGGTGTTCCAGAACTATGCCTTATGGCCCCATATGACTGTATATGACAACATTGCATATGGCCTGAAGGTTAGGAAGGTTCCTAAGGAGGAGATTGATAAGAGGGTCAAGGAAGTCCTTAAGATGGTTCATCTAGAGGGTATGGAGAAGAGGACTCCTCATCAATTAAGTGGTGGCCAGCAGCAGCGTGTCGCTCTTGCACGTGCATTGGTTATAAACCCGCGTGTCCTACTATTAGACGAGCCGCTTAGTAACCTCGATGCCAAACTGAGGCTGGAGATGAGGGCAGAGCTTAAGCGTCTTCAGAAGCAGCTGGGTATAACAACCATATACGTCACCCATGATCAGGAGGAGGCTATGAGTATAAGTGACAGGCTTGCTGTAATGGACATAGGTGTGGTTAAGCAGGTGGGGACGCCGGAGGATATTTATAATAGGCCAAGTGACGCGTTTGTAGCTAATTTCATTGGTCAAGGCACTTTCATAAAGGGTAACGTCCTGGAGATACATGATGATAAGATGCTTATCGAGCTTGAAAGTGGACTAGGTAAGGTGTATGCCGTCCCAAGTGACCCGACCAACGCGCCTAAGGAGGGGGAGACTGTCTTAGTGACTATAAGGCCTGAGAACTTTGAGTTGGGTAGCCGTAAAGATATGAATAATTTTGAGATAGATGTGTATCACGTGTCATTCCTAGGTTCTAAGAAGAGGGTGCAGGCGGAGGCGAATGGCATAAAGTTCTTGGTGGATGTTGATCCGGATGCGGTGGTTTCCGCAGGCAGCAGGGTAAAGGTGTGGGTTGACCCGAGGTATACCCTGGCAATAAGGATATCATGACAAAGTGTTTATTCTGTGATTTAATAGAGAGCTATACTATGATTAAATTATGATGTTGAAATGAGGAAGGTCCCCATTTTAGCAGCTATACTTATTGTAATATTCCTGATACCTCATTCAGCAGTCTATTCATGGTGGGATGTAGGGCATAAGACACTGGCCACTAAAGCAATCGACTACCTACCAGGTAAGTGGAAGACATTTTTCCGTCACTATGAATACTTTATTCAAGAGACCTGTGTCTGGCCAGATACGGTGCTGGCTAGGAAGGCTGGGGAGAGTTATAACCATTACTATGATAGTGAATATAGTCTGGAGGCACATCTAAAGAACCCGAAATATGGGCGTCTCCCATGGCGTGTGGCAGAGCTTATGGAAAACCTCACGTATTACATAGAAAATGAAGACTGGTATAATGTAATTGTTACAGCAGGAGTTTTATCGCATTATCTTGCAGATTCAACCCAGCCATATCACTCTACCGTAGACTACAACCCACCTGTAACCAGTAATGTATCAGCACCGGGAGTTAAGCCTAAACATGCATTGGTGGAGGGGACTCATGCAAAGCATATAGATGAAGTTATTCCACCTGACTTGAATATCACACCAATCTATATCGAGGATCCTCTGAAATTTATGTTTAATATCATTAATGAGTCATACTCCTTCCTAGATGAGTTGAACTCCATCGTCCTTGGACAAGATATAACGGATCCCAGTGACGATAGAGACTGGCCTGAGCTGAAGCCATTGCTTGAGAACAGGAGTATACGGGCTATATGGCTGATTTCAAGCATGTGGTACACAGCTATTGTAGACGCTGACGCCGTTGATAAGGCGCCTGACCCCACCAAGTTTATGAAGCTACATGTTTCGGTAAAGGGCCTCGAGGTTCCTGCGACGAAGGGAGGCATGTATGTAACGATAAAAGTTGTTGATGACATAGGGATTCCAGTTGATGTAGATAGCATCTCAATCACATTTGGAGATGACAAGCTAACTGCAAAGAGGTTGGACATCGGCCAATACTCTGTTGACATAACCTTCAGCCAACTACTGAAATATTCTGGAGAAGCCATTACATTTAAGATTGACGTGGGGAAATCTGGGTATGATGGTGCAAGCTATGCAGAGGAATTATCTATACCCGTGTATGAGGAGGAGAAGCCGACGCAATTCACTGGAGACATTATGATATACATCGCTGTCCTTCTAGTAATTATAGCGGTGGCGGTAGCCCTGGTATTCCTCCGTAAAAGGAGGTAGCCGATATATTCCCCTCCCTCAAATAATTTTTATATCATTCTTTCTACCTAATGCTAGTATCCCAGCCCTATTTATTCAGGCTGGTGTCTCTATCTCTAATTAGAAGCTTCTCTGTAATTATTATTTATTGGTGCTTGAGGTGGTTACATGAGCGAGAAGAATATCTTGGCTATACCTGGGCCCACGATGTTCCATCCCATGGTTCTTAGGAGCCTTGGAGTAGAGAATATGGGTCATATGTCTAGAGAGTTCGTGGAGATATTTTCAAAGGCTTTGAAGGATCTTAGGAAACTGGTGTATGCAGATGACGGTGTACAACCGGTTGTATTAGCCGGATCTGGTACACTTGCTATGGAGGCATCGGTATCCAACTTGATATCCAAAGGAGACAATATTCTAGTCGTGGTAAACGGATATTTCGGATGGTCTATGAGGGATATCCTAAACAGGTATCCCGTGAATATCGATCTTATCGAGATTAAGTCGCCTGGTGAAGTTGTTGATAACAAGAGAATCTTTGAGAAGCTTGATGAGAAAGAGTATTCTATGGTGACGGTGACACATGTAGATACAAGTACGGGTGTAAGGCACCCAATTAAGGAGTTGGCTGAGGAGGTTAGGGATAGGAAATGTATCCTTGTAGTGGATGGCGTATGTAGTGTCGCTGGTGAAGAGATTAGGATGAGTGAGTGGGGGATAGACGTGTTATTCACAGGGAGTCAGAAGGCGTTGGGTGTACCGGCTGGCCTAGGTATACTATGGTTGTCTGAAAAGGCTTTGCACAGGCTAAAAGAAACGGAGTCAGCATTATCGCCGTATTACATGGATCTCAGTAGATGGGTTAAGGTTATGAAGTCATATGAGGAAATGAAGCCAATATATTATGCTACTCCAGCGGTAAACCTTATATGGGGGCTTTGGAAGTCCCTGGAGATAATCTTTGACGAGGGTTTAGAGAACCGGTTTAGGAGACATAAGATACTTAGTAGGGCTCTGAGAAAAGGCCTAAAGGCTATTGGACTGGATATAATGGCTAGGGAGGAATACGCCGCCTCTACAATAACCTCTGTATACCTACCTGGAGAAGTGTCTCCATCTGATTTCAAGCGCGAGATGCTGAGTAGGAATGTGGTAATCGCTGGAGGAATATACCCCGGCCTTAGAGAGAAGTACTTTAGGATAGGTCATATGGGTATAATGGACTTCAATGACGGTGTAAGTATACTAGCGGCTATAGAGCGGTCGCTCTATGTCCTCGGATATGACTTGGAGCCTGGTGCTGGGTTAAAGGCATACCAGAATATGCTTTTGTCAGAAGGAGTTTAACCTTATATAAACTTCTTTCTCATCCATGTTAATTGATTAGATATTAAATAGTTAAATATACTATAGAAAAATATTTTATTCTATTCCTACCACTATGGATGAGATTATCTGGGGGTTTGGCTAATGTTTAAGGGAGGCTATAAAGGGAAGATCTTATTTGTAGACTTATCTAAGAAGGAGGCCAAGGTTCATGAGCTTAGTGAGGAAGAAGCATATAAATACATTGGTGGAAGCGGACTAGGTGCCTTATATCTAAACCGCCTGTCTGGGCCGGAGACTGATCCGCTGGGTTCTGACAATCCACTGATCTTCATGACCGGTCCTTTGACAGGCACTAAAGTTCCTCTAAGTGGCCGGCATCAAGTAATTACTAGATCGCCTTTGACAGGTATCCTTGGTGAAGCTGATGCAGGTGGTTATTGGGGAGCTATGTTGAAGAGAGCTGGGTTCGACGGTGTCATAGTCGCAGGTGCATCTGAGAAGCCAGTTTATCTATGGGTTCATGATGGTAGTGTGGAGATTAGGGATGCAAGCCATATATGGGGCCTGGATACGTATGAGGCGGATGAGGCTATTAGGAAGGAGACCGACTCTAAGATGGTGGCTGCGTGTATCGGCCCTGCTGGAGAAAAACGGGTCTTGATAGCGGGGATAATGCATGACGGGAGAGATGCACGGGCGGCTGCAAGATGTGGTGTAGGTGCGGTTATGGGTAGTAAGAGTCTGAAGGCTATAGCGGTATATGGTGAAGAGCCTATTTCAGTGGCCGATGAAGATGGGTTGAACAAGTCTCTTAAAGAGATGGGTCCTATAATCGTTAAGGAGGGTAAGGGGCTTGGTAAGTATGGAACAGCTGGTGCAATTGTCACTATTGAGAAGGTTGGTGACTTACCTGTTAAAAACTGGGTTGAAGGTAAATTTGAAGGCGTGGAGAAGATATCTGGCCAGAAGATGGTGGAGTCGATCTTGACTGGCAGGTTTTACTGTGCCAGCTGCCTGGTTGGATGTGGTAGAAAAGTCAGGGTTGCGTCAGGTAGATATGCGCCTGTCGATGGAGCGGGGCCTGAATATGAAAGCCTCGCGATGCTCGGTGCATTGAATCTAGTAGATAATCTGGAGGCTCTTGCAAAGGCGACTGAACTATGCAATAGGTATGGGCTTGACACGATCTCGACTGGGGCCGTTATCGGCTTCGCTATCGAGGCTTTTGAGAGAGGTCTTCTAACAGAGGAAGACACCAATGGTGTCAAATTAAAATGGGGGGATCCAGATATTGTTATAAGGCTTGTCGAGGAAATAGGTGAGGCAAAGGGGCTTGGTAGGCTTCTTGGATTAGGTGTCAAACGAATCTCTGAGAAGTTAGGTGGCCTTGCATGTGAACTGGCTATACATGTAAAGGGCCTAGAGTTCCCAGCTCATGACCCAAGGGCTTATAATAGCCTTGGACTTGCCTATGCAACTTCAAATAGAGGGGCTTGCCATCTACAGGGCTTCACACATGTATTTGAAAGGTCTTTGACGATGCCCGACCTTGGCTTCGACGAGGTTCAAGACAGGTTTGGTATTGAGGGTAAGGGTGAGCTTGTAGCTAAGCTACAAGATTTAATGTGTCTCTATGACTCCCTGAAAATATGTAAGTTTACACTATTCGCTGGTGTAAAGCTCCGTCATATACTCCAGTGGTTCAATCTAGTCACGGGGTGGGGCGTCGACTTGGTGCACTTTATGAAGACCGGTGAGCGTATATTTAATCTAAAGAGAATGTACAATGTTAGAATGGGTATAAGCAGGAAGGATGACACTCTGCCCCCACGTATCCTAACACTTAAGAGGGGTGTGGGAGGAGCCGCTGATAACCTTCCTCCACTTAATTATATGCTCGCTGACTACTATAGATACCGTGGATGGGATGAGTTCGGTATACCAACAGTTGAGAAGCTTGAAGAGTTGGGGCTGACCAAGGAGTTCCAGTAAACAAACTCCCTTAATCTATTTTTATCTGGTTATGTAGCTTTTAAATACCATTTTAAACTATTTTTTATCCTATTAGGAGATGAGGCTTTTAATAAGGTACTTCCAGCCTTATGACCAGCTCGTGGGGCTGAAGGAAGAGTCTCTAGATGTGCCCGACGACGCCACTACCAGGGATCTACTTAGAATACTGGTTAACCGCCACCCCCGCCTTGCGGACTACATATCATTTGATAGTGATGAAAAGCAGATGCGTAGACTGGTTGTTGTACAGAGGGATGAATTCTTGAAGCTTGAAGATAGGTTGGCAGAGGATGAAGTTCTAATATTATATCCGATATCAGGTGGATAAAACGAGGAATATCCACTTATTTAATTTTCATCTGTTGTATATATATAAAATTTTACTGGGTTAATAAGATTAATAAGAAACAGCAATCAATAATATATATGTTTTGCTAATATTTTTTATAATTCCTTCTTAACAGGTAGTGGGGGAGACGTCTATGGGATTTGTTTTTAAGAGTGGGAGGAACCTAGTTGGTTTCGAGATTACTTTATACAACGTACCGGGGTCGTTAAGTACAGCGACGGGTGTCTTTAAACAGTATAATGTGAACATAGTGTTTATTGAGATGTTTTCAGTCGCCAAAGAAGAGGGTATTCTATTCGTCGTGGGAGACTTTACTGATGTTGAAGTAGATCCAGATATGGTTTACAAGGATCTGAAAGACCTGAGAGACTATATCAAAGATGTTAATATAGCACCTACTATAGGAGACATCGTGTACAGCTCAAATATTGTTGTAAAGGATCTTGGTGGGGTGAGGGCAATAATCTGGAGCCATGCCAATATGAGTGGGTTTATAGAGGGAGTGAGGGAGAAACTTGGCGTAGAGATGGGTGTGAATTTATTGTTCCACATTGGAAGGGATGTGGGTGAGAAGGTATATGACTATTATATTAAAAAGGCTGGTGTATCAGCTGTTGAAGATGTTGTGTCTGGGTTGAACGCGGTTATATCAGGGCATAAATGGGGTAAGATAATAGATAGCATGGTTGATGATAAACGAGTTATACTAAGATTTTCCAATCTATGGGAATGCGAGGTTCTCCATAATAAAGTTAGTGAACCAGCCAGCAACTTCTTCAGAGGTGTATTATGTGGTCTTTTCTCCAGATTTTATGGGAGGGAGGTTGTTGTAAGGGAGGTTAAGTGTGTAGCTGTAGGAGATAATTATTGTGAATATGTAATTGAGGTAGTTTGACCTCATTTCCACACTTTATCAACCACTCTAATAATGTTCTTCCCTATGGCTTTTGATATCTCCTCCTCTGAATATCCATTTTTAACCATCCACCTGATTATATTAATGAATTGCGACGGGTTCTCTAATCCATCTACATAATCGACCATTGGATGACTAGGCCTGTCATCTTTCTTATCTGTGATCGCAAGATACTCCATGAATATCTTATGTAGCCCAACGTGATCCCCGAATATAGTGTCTGGACCAAAGGCAACATAGTCTATCCCCACCAGGCTCTCGATATACTGGAAGTGCTCCATAACGCTTTCTATAGAGTGTTTAATATGTTTCTTTGTTAGCGTTGTATGAGGCGCAGCCTCCACACCAAATACGCCGCCTTTTTCAGCCAGTGCATGTATAACTTCATCGGGCTTCATCCTCTTAGTAGGCCATAGGCCTCGGGCTCCTGCATGTGTTATAAAAACAGGTTCCCTACTATACTCTATAACATCCAGGGATGTCTTATCACCTACATGAGCTAGGTCTATGGCGATACCGAGTCTATTCATACGGTCGATAAACTCATATCCTAAGTCAGTTAACCCCCTATCATTCTTATCCGCCAACCCAGACCCAAATTCATTACCCCTGCTATATGTGACTCCAATACATCTAACTCCTAGTCCATAGAGCATATCCACTTTATCTATATCCTCACCGATTCTAGGCGGCCCCTCAAGATGAAGTACGAAAGCTATCTTATTCTCCTCATAAGCCCTTTTAATATCCCCTAGGCTCTCTGCAACTACGGCTATCTCCCTATGCCTATTAATATCTGCTTTAATCATCCCAATCTGGTGTATGACGTTATCCCAGTCCCATGGATCTGGAGACCGTATCAATGCTATTCCATCAAGCATCCCATCAAATACTACATTTAACCCTGAGGCCTTTAGCCCACGGTATCCGATCCACCATCTACCACTCCTAATATAGGGGATATACTCCTCAGGCTTTTCTGGGAAGACAATCGTGTGGTCATGTAGTGAGATACATATATTCTTCTCTAGGATCCCCTGAACCTCTTCCTCATCCTTTTTACTCAACTGTATTATAGTTGAATCTACCCTATTAACCTCCCTTGCAAGCCTAAACTTTTTGGAAACCATATTCTCCCCTAGGAAATGCCATGACTCCCTAATCTCCTCTGGCATCATAATCCGCCATCTCCTGTGTAGAGACAACTGTAATAAAAATAGATATATCCTGTTGTCCCTTTATCTCTTTTAAAATCTATGGTGATTACAATGGCTAGTGAGTTTAAAATAGTCAGGTTTTTATATGATGGTGAGGAGGACTTAGGTTACCTCATCAACGGATATATAATACCCTTTAAAGAAGTAGGTGGTCTACCTAAATACCTATCATATCCCTTTGCAGGTGACGATGATATCCTTAGGATATTCTCAGTAGGAGATCTGAGCAACTATAAGGCCCTGCGTATTGAGGATGTAAAGATTGTGAATCCAATTAGGTTCCCAGGTAAAATCGTTTGTGTAGGTCTAAACTATATGGATCATGTTAAGGAGGGAGGTAGAGAACCGCCCAGGGATATCGTGTTTTTCATGAAACCAAGGACAGCGTTGGCGGGGCCATTTGACACGATATATGTGCCGCGTATAGTCAAGAAGCTTGACTATGAGGGGGAGCTGGCTGTAGTCATAGGTAAGAGGGGGAGGAATATCCCTGCTGAAGAGGCATATGAGTATGTATTGGGTTATATGATTATGAACGATGTCTCTGCACGTGACTTCCAGTTTAGCGATGGGCAGTGGACACGTGGAAAGGGCTTCGACGGGTTTGCACCAATTGGTCCATGGATCGTTCCAAGAGAGTTCATACCCGATCCCCATAACCTCAGTATTAAGACATGGCTTGATGGAGAGCTGCGGCAAGATGGTAATACAAGGGATATGATCTTCAAGATTCCAGATATAATTAGAAAGGCTAGTGAGGTAATGACGCTTGAACCAGGTGATATAATATCTACTGGCACGCCTGCTGGAGTAGGTATATTTGACAAGACAGGGGAGAAACTTATTCAAGATGGTAGCGTGGTTAGGATTGAGATAGAGAAGATAGGGTTTATAGAGAATAGATTCCGGTTCGTAGACTAGCCACAGAGTATCTCCTTTATCCTCTCTATATCAATATTTCTTCCACTCACTACAACAACCGTCTCTCCATCCCCAAATTTATCACTGTGCCTCGATAATGCAGCTAACCCCGCTGCACCTGCACCTTCTGTAATAAGCTGGTGATGTTTAATAAGATCCCTAATCGCACCCATAATATCCTCTTCCTCCACGAGGAGGATCTCATCAACATACTTTCTTATCACGTCGAAGGTAATCGAGTCCTTTTCAATATTTCCATGTAATCCCTCTGCTATAGATGGCTTCAGCTCAACCTCAACTATCCTACCCGCCTTAAGCGACTCGTACATAACTGGAGATGATGTGCTCTGAACACCATATACCTTAACATCTGGATTTATCTCCTTTGCTGCAAGAGAGACCCCGGATATAAGTCCTCCTCCACCCACTGGAACCACGATATTATTTACACTTGGTTTATCTCTAAGGATCTCAAGCCCAATCGTGCCTTGGCCAAATATTATCTGGGGATCATTATAGGGTGACACGAACGTCATACCATGTTCAACAGCATATTCATGCGCCTTTTTCTCAGCCTTATCATAACTCCCCTCAACTATCTTCAGCTCAGCTCCATATCTCTTAATAGCCTCTATCTTTGTCTTAGGAGCATATTCCGGGACAAAGATAACCGCCTTTATTCCAAATAACATGGATGCATATGCCAATGCCTTACCATGGTTACCTGCTGAGGCAGTTACGACTCCCTTAGACCTCTCCCTCTCTGAGAGGGTAATTATCTTATTCAACGCTCCTCTAACCTTAAACGACCCTGTAACCTGTAAACTCTCTAGCTTCATAAATACCTTGCCACTAGTGACCCCACTATAATATTCTGAATATTCCAAGGGAGTCTTTCTAATATACTGCTGGATCCTATTCTCGGCTCTGATGACATCAAGTAGATTCATAAAATATTGAATTGGCTTGAGACTAAATTAATCTGTACTGACCCATGTCCCTAAAGTTTTATTAGAGTTGGGTGAGAAGATTAAAAATATGGATATAAAGGATATTCAGAAGATGCAGAAGGAATTTGACCTCGAGTATTTTCCAAAATTCTGGGAGCTAAGTAGCGTGCAGGACTTCATGGACTCCTTGAAGCACGTCGCCATAGGTCTAGCTGGAGAGGTAGGGGAATTCTCAAACCTTGTTAAGAAGCTAGATAGGCGCATTATGAACCTAGGGGGAGGGATAGAGGAAGAATATATGGATAGGCTTAGAGACGAGGTTACAGATATTTTCATCTACGTCCTCATAGCTGCAAACCTCCTTGAGATGAATCTAGATGATGCCTTCCTCAAGAAACTCAAGTATAATAGGGAGAGGTTCCAGGAGTTTAGGGATAATGATTAGAAGTTAAGATATCTGTTGGTGTGTATATAAATGGATTCGTCGATAAAGGTATATCGGATCGAGGCTGATGAAGCTGATAGGTTCGGTCTCCTAGTGAAGACCATGTGGATGGAAGCTAAGGAAACAGGGAGTCTCCTAGGCTGGTCAGGGGCTACGGATGAGGTTATAGAGGAGCTTACAAGTAAGGATGTAATTCGGGAGATCCTGGTTCAGAATATGGTTTATGTAGCGGAGATTGAAGGAACGCTTGTCGGCTTCGCCGCGTTGAGACTATTGGATGATGAGGGTGGGGAGCTGGCGGGTATAATGGTTATGGAGAGATATACTGGTAGAGGAGTAGGCAGTGAATTATTTAGGAATGTTTTGGAGGCCGCTAGGAAGGCTGGTTTATCTAGGCTTATAGTAAAGACTGAGAGGGATAATATCAGGGCCATCTCCTTCTATAAAAAGATGGGTTTTAAGCTGGTTAAAGAGACTGTTGAGAAGGTCGCAGATTCAGAAGTAGCCATAGTGATACTCTCTCTCGATCTATAAGAAAACAGTGTAGGGAGATTTATGATGAGGGTAATGAGCCTCTTATTAGGATTGGCTGGTTCATAACTGGATTCATATCAATAATACCCGTTATTGATCTACTGACAGAGTTTACTGGATTCTCTAGGCATCCTCTTAGAAATGTCCAAGGTATCTCCATTATCATCCTCAGCAGTTGTACTTATAACTTATAGATGTATCCTATCCTCTATAGCCACATTTGGCATAGTGTTCTGGGCATATACTATTAGGGTTCTTATCCTGAGGATTGGGAAATTAGCTAGGTGTTGAGTAGGGGCTAATCATATTTGAGGTTTTTAAGCACTTCCTCCGAAACCTCGATGGTCCTCTGTATGTCCTCTTTTGTATGTGCTAGGCTCAGGAACCATGGTTCTCCCTCTATAACTCCTCTAATGATCACCCCGTTTAACAACATCTTCATCCAGTGATTTGCATATGCCTTACGATTATAGTTTAACACTACATCTCTATAGTTCCTCGGCTTCCATGGCATGAAGTGAATGGTGCCAACTGATTCTAGTGATGAGACACATAACGGTAGTTTATGATCGGCGATTATGTCGCTTAAACCTTTTGCAAGCTCTCTTCCATTAATGTGTAACTGGTGATAGGCTGTGTCAGTCAAGACCTCGGTAAGATTTTTATATGAAGCTGCTACAGATAGTGGATTCCCATTATATGTGCCGCTATGTATATGCCTACCATTTGGATACATTATCTCCGCCAAGTGTTTCTTGAAGCCGTAGGCAGATATAGGTATCCCTCCACCTAATGCTTTGGCAAGTGTCACGATATCTGGCTCCACACCAAAATATTCCACAGCTCCACCTGGAGCTATTCTCAACCCAGTCTTTACCTCATCGAATATTAGTAGAACTCCATGTTCCTCGGTCAGTCTCCTAACTTCCTTCAGATATCCGTCCATAGGCATTATTAGTCCGACGCTATTCATAGCCACGGGCTCTAAGATCATGGCGGCAATTTCTCCCTCATATTTTTTAAGAGCATATTCAAGCCCCTCCAAATCATTGTATAACACGACTATAGTATCCCTCTTACAGTACTTAGGTACACCGGGGTCTAGAACTTTCCTCGGCTCTTTCTCAGAGCCCCATTCACCGGGTTTTACACCCACGCTTATCGATACACTATCATATGTACCGTGGTAGCTTCCCTCTACCTTAATAATCTTCTCCCTACCTGTATATGCACGTGCAAGTTTAATCGCATGCATAACCGCCTCAGACCCTGTATTGGAAAGCCTAAAACCCGCCATAGAAGGGTATCTCCTTATCAATTCTTTGACTAGCTTTATCTGGGGTTCAAATGGCATGGTATATAGGGTTCCGTTCTCCACCTGCTCTCTAATCGCTTCAACTAGCTTTGGATGTGAATGACCAGGTAGGTTGGCGCCATAGCCCATCACATAGTCTATGTACTCGTTTCCATCTACATCCCAGATCTTGGAACCCCTTGCTCTCTCGACATAGAAGGGATAGGGAGGGTAGTATCTTAGGCTACTATGTACTCCACCGGGTGTATATTTCACCGCTTCTTTGAATAATTCTCTTGACTTTTGTGTCTTAGCCGTATAGGCCGTGAGGAGAGAATCCTCGAGAAGGTCGTATAAACCCATTTAGGTAGTCACCAGCAAAAATAAGGCCTGCCGTGTTATAAAAACCCTCTAGCCGGTCTCCAGCCGAATGGTAAAACAATTTTTCTTTAAATAATGGTGGCTGAATACAGACAAATAAGGGATATTGGAGGGGCATGTCATGTTTAAGGGACATATAGTCTTGGAGGAGGTTTCACCTGACCTGCTGATGATGTTCAGGATTAGGAACGTGCTTCTAAATACCAGGACAAAGTACCAGGAGGTACAGATAGTAGATCTACATGGTTTTGGCAGGGCATTGATCTTGGATAACTATATACAGTCAACGGAGTTAGATGAATATATCTATCATGAGACGCTTGTACATCCCCCGATGACTTCCCACCCAAATCCTATGGATATACTCATTATAGGCGGGTCTGAGGGGGCGACTCTGAGGGAGGTGCTTAAGCACAGTTGTGTGGAGAGGGTTGTAATGGTCGATATAGATGGCGAGCTTATTGAATACACGAGGAAGTATCTAGAGACCATGCATAAAGGGGCTTTTGAGAGTGAGAAACTTAGGCTAGTGATAGGCGATGGATATAAGTATGTGATGGAGGCGGGGCCAGACCAGTTTGATGTCGTTATACTAGACTTGACTGATCCATATAGCTCGGAGATAGCTAAGAAGCTGTATAGTGTGGAGTTCTACATGGGGATTAAAAATATTCTCAGGCCGTATGGCGTTATGGTTACTCAAGCTGGAAACTCTTTCTTCTACGCAGATGCCTATCTCGAGGCTAGGGAGAACATCAGGGAGGTGTTTGACAACCTGTTGGAGTACTGGGCATGGATCCCGTCATTTGGATATAACTGTAACTTTATTATGGCTTCTGACTATAAGGAGTCTCTATCTATAACCCCGGATGAGGCTGATAAACGGCTTTCTAAAAGGGGTGTTGAGACAAGGCTCTACAATGGAGACTATCACATGAGTCTATTGAAGCAGGGCATCATAGTTAATAGAGAGTTTCTATAGTATTGTATTTTAACTCCTCATTTACTCTTTATTAGTTTATTCTAACAATAATGATTTTAAAACAGGGTGTTTTCACCCCTAGGTAGTGATTTAAAGAAGGGTTTCAGCATCAAACCAATTCTCGGGTGTGAATATGTTGAGTGAAGACTTGGTTTTTAAGGCTCTGGATAAGGCGTTGTCCCTAGGAGCGGGATATGCCGAGGCAAGGCTGCAGTCTGATAAAGAATATACAATTATACTTCGTAACGGTGGGTTGGAGGCCTATGGACTTGGTGTTAACGAGGGCCTTGCTGTAAGGGTGGTTGTAGATGGATCCATGGGCTTCGCTACAACCGATGTACTTGAGTCAAATGAGGTGTTGGAGACGGCTGATCAGGCGGTTAAACTGGCTCGTGTCCAGGGCGAGGGCGGTATTGAGATGGCTGAAGTCCCTTCATATAGCGTATCCTATAGTGTGATTCAGAAAAAGAAGTTTGAAGATATTAGTATGGAGGAGAAAGTAGCCTATCTGGAGGATATTGATAGGGAGATACGTTCATTATCAAATGATGTCAAGATCCCCAGTAGAACCCTCATAATGTCTTTTAGACTAACAGAGAAATATCTCGCCACAAGCGACGGCATAATAGTTAGGAGCATTGTCCCCCGGCTGATTCTAATGGGGTATATTGTATTGTCATATGGAGATCGGTCTATCACTAGATTCACTGGTGTAGGCGGTTCTATGGGCTGGGAAGGCATTGATACCTGGGATCCTATTAAATGGTTCAGGGATAATACGAGGGATCTTACTAACGTGATTAAAAATGCCAAGCCCGTTGAGCCTGGGTATTATGATATAATACTGGGTCCAGAGACAGCCGGCCTTGCAGCCCACGAGGGCTGTGGACATCCCTTTGAACTGGATAGAATCATGGGTAGAGAAGGTGCACAGGCTGGTGAGTCATTTATGAAGATTGAGATGCTTGGTGATAAGATATCTAGTGAGGAGGTTACGGTCATAGATGACCCTACTCTACCAAACTCATATGGCTTCTATCTATATGACGATGAGGGTGTTAAGGCTAGGCCGAGGAAGCTTATCGACAGGGGTGTTGTAAACGAGTTCCTCATGAATAGGGAGACCGCGGCAATCCTAGGCCTAGAAAGCAATGCGGCGGCTAGGGCAGCAGCCTATAACAGGGAGCCTATTGTGAGGATGGCGAACACGTATTTTGCAGCTGGATCATATTCATTCGAGGAGTTGATAGAGGATGTGGAGAGAGGGATATATCTAAAGTCATTTGGGGAATGGAACATTGATGATAGACGGTTTAACATGAGGTTCATAGGGCAAGAAGCGTATTTAATTGAGAAGGGTGAGTTGAAGCATCCACTTCTAAATCCCGTGTTCGAGATCACTACACCAAAGTTCTATGCTAGCATTGATGCTGTTGATAAGAACCTAGAGTTCGGTCCAGCTACATGTGGTAAGAGCGACCCCCATCAGGGTGTGCCTGTCTATGTGGGTGGCCCTAATATAAGGGTTAGGAAGGTTTATGTCTCTCCCCCTGTTTAGGAGGTGGATTAAATGGATCTAAGTATATTGACTGAGGATCTACTTAGGAGGATAATGGGGTTTGCTGACGATGGAGCAGTGTTGATACATAGAGTCGTATCCCATCAGATAAGGTTTTCGGGGAATAAGATAGATATAGGGAAGACATGGAGAGAAACATCGATATCTCTCATGATGGATAAGGATAAGAAGGTTAACATCCTCAACTTGTCCTATCCAGGTGTCAAGAATATAGATGAGGTTTTGGAGGCTGCCAAAAAAACATTGGAGAAGTCGCAACCCAGGCCAATCTACGCCGAGTTACCTGATCCCCCTCCATCATATCCATCTATAGGGGATAAGGTTGATAAAAGGATTCTTGACAGGCCCGATCTCCTAGCTGACGTGGCTAAAGTTTCTATTGACGAGGCTCTGGTAAGTGGAGCTAGACGGGTTTCTGGAGCTGTTAGAGGAAACTATGTAGAGATATACCTGGCTACGTCTAAGGCAAACACCGTCTTATCTGACTCCTATACTAATGTATATCTGGATGTAAGGGCTTTTGTAGATGGTGAGGACTCTGGCCACGCTTCCCAATTGGCTAGGAATATAGACGGTCTTGACCCAGAGAGGCTTGGTAGGGAGGCGGGTGAAACCGCTAAGCTTAGCACCAAGACCGTTTCAGTTGATCCAGGTAGATATGACACTGTAGCTACACCAAATGCCGCTGCAGCCCTGGTCAATCTAGTAGGTAACTCTGCCTCCGGTTTCTATGTATTAATGGGACGCAGCTTCTTCAGAGATAGACTTGGAGATGATGTGGCTTATGAAGGCCTCACTATAAATGACAATCCACATAGTCCATTGAGTAGGATACCTAGATCATTCGACGATGAAGCTATGCCTACTCGGAAAAACACAATAATTAAAGAGGGCCGTCTAACAACATATCTCCATAACCGGTTTACAGCTAAGGTATTCGACGCCGATTTAACGGGGAATGCCGGGTGGATCATGCCCTCTGCATGGCATCTCGAGGTATCGCCGGGAGATATGTCGAGGGACGAGCTGGTGGAGGAGCTTGATCATGGTTTTATATTGAATAACGTGACTTACATCCGGTTCCAGAACCATATTAAGGGTGACTTCAGTGGTGTAATTAGAGACGGGCTATTTTATGTTGAAAATGGGGAGATTAAGGGAGCTGTAAAAGGACTGCGCTTCTCAGACAATATGCCTAGGATACTCAATAACATAGTGGGTATAGGGAAGGATGTTGAGAACATCTTCCACTGGTGGATACGTCTCGATGTCACTACACCAAGTCTATTGATTAAGGACTGTGGATATACCAAGGCCTTTGGACTATAGAGAAAAAAAAATATTCAAAGGGACAATCTACATCTACAGAATGATCTAAAATAATTGCATTATAATTTCTATACAATTTTCTCTTTATATTTAAAGTTCTTAACAATATTTTATTTTTTGGGTAATTATAATGGTATTCATATATAAAGATGGAAGAGACCTTGTAGGCTACGAGGCTGTTCTTCCCAACGTCCCTGGTGCAATACGGTATATAGCGTCTATTACCGAGAAATACGGCCTAAACATTGTTTATATAGAGGAATGCACGGTCTCGGAGGGTAATGATCTATTTTTTATAGTCGTTGACTTCACTGATAAGGATGTTGACCCCGAGATGCTGCTTAAGGAGTTCCGGAGGAATAAGAAGTATGTTACTAGTGTTGAGATGTCCCCTAGTTTTAAAAACGTTATCTTCCCGAGGTACTTCTGTGTCAAGACCCTCGGTGGCCTCCGGGTTATTCTAATGGGCTTCGCTAATATGAAGGGGCTTCTCAACGGCCTTAAAAAACAGTTGGGTGAAGAAGCTTCTTCTTCATTCATATATCACTTGGGATATGGGGTAGGTAGGGAGCTCTACGACATTTACAGTAAGTATACTCCGATTGAAGGACCAGAGGAGGGAGTAAAGTTATTGGAGGCTTTGACTAAGGGAGCGAGTTGGTGTGAACTAATAAGCTACTCGATTAAAGGGGACAAGATAATTTTAAAGTTGGGTAAGCTATGGGAATGCGAAATGTTAAGAGGAATGGCCGATAAACCCACTAGCAACTATGTTAGGGGAATGCTAGTAAGCTTCTTCGAAAAGGTACTGGACAAACCAGGCGGTCTCGTGGCAATAGAGAAGAAATGTATCGGCCAAGGCGAACCATACTGTGAATTCGAGATAAAAATAATATAAAAAACCACTAATAATTGCCCCTTAGTCCCTCTTCATTAAGGTATTCTAAAGGTACTTCCCAGTTATATGCATTAATTTTATGTGGATACCGCAGGTAATCTTTAATAATATCTACTTTCAAATTGCAGCTATATATACTTCCCTTTTCCCTAGAGGATGTTTCCCCTCCTAATTCTAAGGTTAAGCCCATATAGGTTTTCAACTATACTCTTGTATGAAAGAATAGCCTCGTGGTCAGTCGATGTAAATTTAATATAGTTATCATACTCTTCATCAGCAAGGAAGACATATCCATCGCCGGCTATCATTCCATAAAATATTCCTCTTTCCTTGCTGAAAACCTTCTTAACCCCGTCTTCAGATATTTTCATCAGGATACCTGGCTCTCCTGTTTTAATCTTTAGAAATTTATCTGTAGCATAATATAACATGCTTCTTGGATAGATCGAGAGTAGAGTATCCTCATAGTAAACAAATATTGCGTTGGAAGAGATATCCACAATGTATTTACCAAAAATCTTACGATCTATTATATCTCTTGAAACATCTTCTTCAAAAGAAATGTTATCATAATCAAATCTCTGTGAGTATTGGGCTCTCCTACTGCCACCGCCCAAAAACAACCCACCTGAATAACTAAAAAATTATATTAGATGGAGAAATAGACTAAAGGTAAATTTTGGAGCCGGGAGTGGGATTTGAACCCACGTGCAACTGGTATCCGCCTCTCATCGCCCAAACGGGCTCGAAATACCAGTCTGCAGCCAGCCCCCTAGCCACTCGGGCATCCCGGCACGTGATGTAAATCATTTTCATTATTCTCTTTTTTCTATTATATATGTCTTTCTTGTTGTTTTTATGTTTTTGTCTATGTAGGTATTTTTCTGGTTTATAGCTTGGTTCTCTTTCTATGTTTTTATGTTTTATTGAGGTTTATTTATTTTTGGGTATGGTGCTGTTGGGATATAGGCCTTTGTTTGCCCTATTTATACTGTTGGGATTGTTATCTTCTCTATTCTTGGCTATTGCTTATGCCGTGGATTATGCCATTCCTCCTTCACCAGAGTTTCTACCTGATAATAGTTATACGTGGACTCTGTTTAAGGGGGATTCAGGGTCTACGATGCATAGTTCTTCGGATATCCCTCGGATACCTAGGGTTTTGTATAGTGTGAATGTGTCTTCTAATTTGGGTGGGAGGCTGGCGACTCCATTGGTCGGTGACGGCCTCGTTGTTATAGCGGATTCCCGGAGGGTATGTGGCTATAGTGATGTTGATGGTAGTTTGATATGGACTGCGGATATTCTCGATACATATGGTGCGTCTATAACGGCTCTTGGCATGGATGATAAGGTTTACATCGCTACCTCTGGTAGGATAGATGTCCATGGTGAAGATATACCTGCTCTATTAATTGCTCTTGACAAGTGGAGTGGGGCATCTGTATGGGTTAGGGAGCTTACTGGGATGAAGTCCTCTGTAACATCTAACCTGGTTATTTATGAGGGTAGGATAGTCTTTGGGACTATATGGGCGGATAGCAGTGTATATTGTTATGATCGGGATGGGAACCTCATCTGGGTTAAGGGTTTGACGGGATTAGGTAATATCCGTGGTATAGCCGTCGGCAATGGCATGGTGTTTGTGACTGGTGAGAATGATTATTGGGTATATGCCTTGGATATAGACACTGGAGATATTATATGGAGTTATGAGCATGGCGCTATTCCTGGAACCCCATTATATTGGGAGGGTAGGTTGTATTTCATTGATTCACGGGGATATCTACTATGTCTAGACTCAAATGGAGCTGTGCTGTGGAGTAGGGATGTTGGGGGAGGAAGTGATGTAAACACGAATTCCTTTCTCACGATAGATGATGATGGACATATTTATATTGTGAAGACACTTGGAGAGGATAATGGTATTCTTAAACTGGATAATAATGGTAATGAGATTGGGTTCTTCAAGATATCGCGGGGTGAAGTAACGGATATACCTGTGATGACCAAAAGACTGTTATTATTACCTGTCTCGGGCCCAGATTATGTAAAGATATATTTCCTATGGAATGGCTTGAATGAGATACATAGCATTGTGTATAAGCCTGAAGAGACCTTTAGACCTTCTATATCAGTCGCCAACGCATCTATCTATATTATTATCCCATATGATAGAAGCCGGCAAATGCTTATGAAGCTGGTAGATGATGAACCGCCTATCATAAAGGATATAAGTGATGTTAAAGAGGTATTGGCAGATGAGGCTGTCGATATCAATGCAACTATATATGACGGTAGAAGCGGGATCTACAAAGCAATATTATTTTATCAGGTGAATAACTCGGAGCCAAAGTATATTGCAATGGATATCGTTAGGAGGTATATTATCGAGCCAATAGGGGGATACGGATTTAGTGAAGAGCAATATATAGCGACCATCCCAGGACAGCCGCCTGGTTCGAATGTTACGTACTGGATATTAGCTGTTGACAATGTAGGTAACTACCTATATTCAGATGTATATAGCTATATTGTTGTCAAGCCCAAGATGCCTCTACCTCCCCAGCAGCCTAGTGAGCAGCCTTCCCCTGTCGAGGAGCCTCAGCCTCCATCGATATGGATGATCATAATCCCGGTTCTCGCTGTCTTGGCTGTCGCTATATCAATATACTTTATACGAATTAAGAGGTGATGTTTCCATAGTGGTATACATATCATTAATTAGAGTTTTGATGTGATAATATTTTATGTTGGTGAAGAAAGTATGTCGCAGCCTGAGAAGAAGATTGACTTGACTCCTGATGAGATGAATAGGAAGCTGTTTACATATATTACGCAGATTCTCGGCCTCAGGGCATATGATGTCATGCATGACGCGACATTCCAAGATGGAGACACGACTGTAGAAGAGGCCGCTAAGAAGATGGCTGAGGGCGATGTATCTGAGCTTATCGTGGTTGATAAGGATAAGAAGGTTGTCGGCATAGTAACTGACAAGGATATTGTTAGGAGGGTTGTCTCAAAAGGCCTCAATCCTAAAGAGGTAAAGTTAAGGGACATCATGACTAAGGAGGTCGTGGTTGTATTGGGAGAGGCTGATCTAGGGACGGTTGTCCAGCTCATGAATAAACATAAGATTAGGAGGATGCCGGTTGTAAACAAGATTGGCAAGCTCTTAGGCGTTATAGATGCTAGGGATTTGGCGGGTGCATTGGGTGCCCAGAGAGATGTGTTGAAGAGGATTGTACAGGGCCTGGAGACACAGTTGGTTCAGATAGCTAAGGAGGTTGAGGAGGCTAAGAAGAAGGCTGAGGAAGAGGAGAAGGAGAAGAATAAGAAGATATATGGCTGAGCCTAATAGCCTGTTTAATCAAGTCTTACAAGTATCTTCTCCCTCTCAAATAGCATCTTTCCGATATAGAAAATCATAATATCGAGAATGATCAGTATCACTATCATAGCCACTAGTGTATTTATCCCTAGGAAGAAGGCTCCTGTTGCCTGGCCTGCTATTAACATCACAATCGGTATTATGAGGACACCGCTTATCTCCTGAGCTTCTCTAAACCCCTTGACCCTGGCTGATATAGCGACTATCAAGCCTATAGTTGCAAAGGCCACGGCTGGAGCCGCACCGAAGATGAGTAGGAGCCATGTTGTATTCGGCAGGATATATTTCCCATAGAATATGTCGTAGGTAAGTACATCAACTACAATTGTATAGACTGTGAAGGATAATATGGTTACTGCCATTGAGGGTATGAAGGACACGAGTATCTTACCGAGTAGGAGCTCATCATCTGATATTGGTGTGGCTAACAGGGCTTCAATAGTCTTCCTCTCCTTCTCCCCTGCGAAGCTGTCTGACGCGATCACGCTAGAGGCCATCAACGGGATTATGAGGAAAAATGGTGCGAATAAATATGTTAATACGATGTAGATCATAGCCTGTCTACTATCCATCATACTTATCTGGCTTCTCACTTCACTAGGGATATTCTTTATGAACTCCGTTACGTCCCCGGTATATACTCCTTGGTTATAGACTGCGCCCGGCAAATATATCATTATAACTGGTAACACGATTGTGAGGACTAGGGGGACTGCTATAATAGGTAGTATAACCTGCCAATTCCTACTGATTTCTTTCCAATCTTTTCGAAATATTAGATATGCCTTTTCAAGCCTTATCTCCATCCTCCTTCACCAGCTTGAGATACGCATCTTCTAATGAGGGTCTTATTGGAGTTACAGAGAGTACTTCTCCCCCCGCCTCAACAATATGCCTAACTATAGTTGGGGTTACCTCCTCAACATCCCTCTTCGTCTCCACTCGAATAACAGTTTTGCCTATCTCAACTCTATCAACGCCATTGATCTCCCCTAGGATATCCTCTACCTTATTAAGTGGGTGCCTAAGCCTTATCTCAAGGATGTTATATTCATTAACCATCATACTTAACTGGCTTGGACTGCCTAGCGCTATTCTCCTTCCCTCCTTTATTATCATCACTTTATTACATAGTTTCTCAGCATCCTCTAGACGATGTGTCGACAGTAGGATTGTACACTGTTCCCGTTCACTCAGCTTCTTAATCAAGTCCCGTATAGCCTTAGATGACTCTGGATCTAGATCAGATGTAGGCTCATCCAAGTATAGTATCGGTGGCCTGTGAACAAGTGCCCTGGCGATAGCGAGTTTCTGCTTCATTCCCTTGGAGAATTTCCCAACCTTATCATGCCTACGGTCCCACAAGCCGAAAAACTCGAGTAGCTCCCTAATCCTGATACTCCTCTCCCTAGGATCAGTTATGTTATATGCTTCTGCAAAGAACTCCATATTCTCATACGCTGTTAACCTCTCATATAGACATGGATTTTCAGTCAAGATGCCCGTTATCTCCCTTATCCTAAGCTGATCCCTCCATATACTATATCCGAATATCTCCGCTTCTCCCTTTGTAGGTATTAGGAGACATGCCAACAGCCTGATTGTAGTGGTTTTCCCAGCTCCATTTGGCCCGAGTAACCCAAATACTTCTCCCTCATCAATCTCAAAACTAAGGTTGTCAACGGCTGTTAAGCCCCCGAATCTCTTGGTTAATCCATGTGCAACAATTATACTCATATCGACACCAACAGGATGTTGATTGATTTGGCCAGGTCCTCAAAAAATATTTTCGACATGAGTCGTAATAAGGATAATACAGTGGTTAAGTTTTTTCTAGATTGGATAAATTTATAGGATGGCTTTAGATAGACAAATTTTTTTATTTTATCTATGATTAGTTTTTTACATGTTTAGTATTTATATTGACTTTAATTGAGTCCCTCTGATAATATTATTTGGTGTAAAGGACTATGGGCGGCGATTCTAACGTTAGTGGCAGAGATTCTAGTATATTAGAGTTCTTTGCTGCCCGTGTTGATAGGATGCGTTCTAGCGAGATAAGAGAGCTATTAAAATTAATCAGGAGGGATATAATCTCCTTCGCGGGAGGAGCTCCAGATCCAATTACATTTCCCCAGAAGGATCAGCTTAATGAGGCTATGGAATATATTAGTCAAAATTATATGAAGGCCTTCCAATATGGAATTACCGATGGATTGCCCTCGTTTAGAGAGGAGCTAATTAAATTTATGGAACGGAATATGGGTATAAAGGCTAGTTTAAATGAGGTTCTCATTACACTAGGTAGTCAGCAGGCTATTGAGGTTCTGGGTAAGGTCTTTATAAATAAGGGTGACAAGGTTGCAGTCGGCCTACCCACTTATATAGCGGCTCTACAGGCATTTAACCTGTGGCGGCCAAGGTACATCGGGGTCCCTCTTGATTTCGAGGGTATGCGTGTAGATCTATTGGAGGCTGTAGTCAAGAAATATCGGAACACTAGTAAACCAATTAAATTTGTATATGTGATTCCAACGGGTCAAAACCCGACTGGGACGATAATGCCCCTGGAGAGGAGGAAATACCTCTTGGAACTGGCATCCAAATACAATTTCTTCATAATAGAGGACGATCCATATGGATTCATAACATTCTCCGAAGATATACCTCCGAGGCTGAAGGCATTGGACACTGAGGGTCGTGTAATCTACATATCTACATTCAGTAAGATATTCGCCCCCGGAATCAGGATCGGCTGGATAGTTGCCACTAGCGAGGTCATGAGATATCTTTCACTGGCAATACAATCATCAACTCTATGTCCACCTAACTTAAACCAGTATATGCTCGAGTTCTTCCTTAAGAAACGCTATCTAGATGAGAATATCATCAGGATTAGGAAGATATATAAGGAGAAGCGGGATGCGATGCTTGAGAGCATGGATCTATATATGCCCGATAAAGTTGAGTGGACTCGCCCAGTAGCAGGATTCTTCGTCTTTGCATATCTCCCAGACTATATTGATACAAAACGCCTCTTATACTATGCCCTTGAGCATGAGAAGGTGGCCTATGTACCTGGTAGAGGATTCTATGCAGATGGCTCTGGATATAATACTATGAGGCTGAGCTATAGCCTACCGCCTCCAGACCAGATACGTGATGGCATTAGGAGACTGAGTAGGGTCGTAGCTAAGGCGATTAGGAAGGAGATCGACTATCGAACTATTGAAGAAGCTGCCGTATAGTCCATCTTCCTTAATATAATTAATTTTTTACTACTTTATTTTAGACAAATCTCCAATAATAACCTGATTTGTTTGAATATAAATTAAATGAAATATATAGCTCCAGTGATAATAGATTTATTATATTAGCGGTTGTTTAGCATGGTGTCCTTATATGAGTAGCCTACCTGAAACTGTTGAAAAAGAGTTTAATATCTTCTTTAAAAAGACGAAGACATCTAAGGAGATATATGAGAAGACGAAGCCATTGATACCCTTTGGGGTATGCAGTAACTATCGTTCTCTAGAGCCGTATCCCATTTATTTTAAGGCTGGACGGGGGAGTAGGTTATACGATGCGGATGGAAATGAATATATCGACTATAACCTCGCCTTTGGAGTGCTGGTCGCTGGACATATGCATCCAAAGCTGACTGAAGTGGTTGAAGAAAGAATTAAGAACGGCGTTATACTGGGATTTGAGTATGAGAAGATCTTTATCTTAGCTGAGTTACTGAAAAAGAGGTTTAATATTGATATGGTTAGGTTCTCCTCCACAGGCTTGGAGGCTACTCTCCATGCATTGAGGCTTGCAAGAGGATATACCCAAAGGAATAAGATCATCAAGTTCCTTGGAATGTACCATGGGTCCCATGACTTCATGCTGGTCTCGACAAAGCCTAATATCTATGCAGCTGGGCATGTTAAGAGACCGGCTAAAGTACCCTCTGGACCAGGTGTGTCAAAAGCAGCTTTATCCGAGATACTAATCGCTCAGTATGGGGATCTCGAGTCTGTGGAGATGTTGTTAAGAGAGAATCCTGATGATGTGGCTGCTGTGATCCTTGAGCCGGTTGCAATGAACATTGGTGTTGTAGTCCCTTCAAAGGAATTTATGAAAGGCTTGAGGAGGCTCTGCGATGAATATGGAGTTATATTGGTATTTGATGAGGTGAAGACCTCGGGGAAGCTATATCATGGTGCCGAGGAATTCTTCGGTGTAAAGCCGGATCTCAAGGTCATGGCTAAAGCCATTGCTGGAGGATTCCCTTTGTCGGTAATAGCCGGTAAGAAGGAGATTATGGAGAATTACGGTCCAGGCCTGGTACCACATGCAGGTACATTCAACTCAAATCCACTCTCCATTGATGCAGGTATAGTTACTCTCTCGGAGATCTTGACTAGGGAGGCGATGGATAGAACAATAAAATATAATATGGAGCTTGTAAAGGCATATGAAGACATATTGTCTGATGCGGGTGTAGAGCACCACGTCGCATATTTTGGAAATAGTGCCACGGTCTTCTTTAGTGAGAAGGAGATACGTACCTGGCATGACTTCCTAAGATATCAGCATGTAGGTAAATGGTGGGCATACTTTGTCGCTATGATGAACCGTGGGATAGTGCCGACTGCACCGGGTTACGATGAGCAGTGGACAGTTAGCGTCCAGCATACTGAGGAGGATATTCAGAAGACGATCGATGCACTCAATGATGTGGCTCCACTCCTGGCGGAGAAGATACCGGACTTTAAGATTATAGAGGCATTCTAAACGACCTCTTCCAATATTTTTTCTACTAACTCCCCGAAGTCGTCGAATACCCTGTCTGCATATCTAGCCCCCTCCTCCTTCAAGCCGTATCTATCGAGCAACACCGTGTATACCCCTGCCTTTTTAGCAGGTATCACATCGTAACTGGGATATGCCGATATATGTATCCAGATATCACCTGCATTTATACCAAGTATTTCCCTGGCCCTGGTAAAGACCTCTGGGTCTGGCTTGTATATCTTGATATCCTCCGCTACAATAACGTGTTTGAACTCCACCTCCATGTTCCTTATAGATGCCTTGATGAATTCCCTATCTGTATTAGAGATGATTCCCAGTTCACCTGCTTGAGAAAGCTTAGCCAAGTTCTCCTTGGTGTCTGGGAATGGCATCCACTCCTTTATAGACTCGACTAAACTAGAGACTATATCATCGTCATATGGTAAGCCTGCCCTCTCTAACGCATATATAAATCCTTCTCTCAAGATCTCTCTATAAGGTCTATAACCCTGTGACACAAGTCTCCAGTCAGCCTCTCCCCAATAGCCAATTACCTCATCAACCTTCTCTCTATCTATATCTGGATATAACTCCATCAACTTCTCCCTCGTACCACCAAGCCAGTCTATAAGCGTACCATAACAGTCGAATGTAAAGATAATTTTCTTCATAGCCACTTCACCGGGTAGCCACTTCTCCTAAGATATATCATGTATTCAACTATTAAAAATTGGGGTGTAAACATATGTAAACATCGATGTAAAAAACCATTTTCCATGAGATATGGATAATAATTATATATAGGTCTCCTTCTCATCTAAGATATAATCTGGGTGTCTGCTCTCATCATCGAGGTGGGGGGTAATTGCTATACTACATTACGTTGACTCAAGTATGTGGCTTAAAATGTATCTACTGCCAAAATACTCCGGATCCACGGATACAGCCCATTGATTTAAACTATGATATCGATATATTGAAGAACTTTGTATCTCTGGATCCGGAGCCCTACATATGTTTCTATGGCGGAGATCCCTTGATGAGAGTGGATTTGATAAAACTTATTATGGATGAGATCCCAGCCAAGAAATATATCATTCAAACTAATGGCCTAAATCTCCGTAAACTAGGAGGGGATTATATCAGGAGGATAGACACATTGCTTGTATCGATCGATGGACGGGAGGAGACGACTGACTACTATAGGGGAGAGGGAGTATATAAGAGGGTTCTAGAGAATATTAGATGGGCTAGGGAAAACGGGTTTAAAGGCGATCTGGTAGCCCGAATGGCTGTATCGAGTAACACAGATATCTTCGAGGATGTTTTACACCTCGTATCACTACAACATCCCAAGTTTAATCACGTGCATTGGCAGTTGGATGTCCTATGGGATTATCCTCCTGCTCAGAGATATGATGACTTTGATAAGTGGGTTAGCGAGAGTTATAACCCAGGGATATCGCGGCTGATTAGATACTGGGTTGATGAGATGGAGAAGGGCTATGTACCCGGTATAGCTCCATTTAAAGGCATTGTCTATAGTATGTTAACTGGTGAAAACATTAGACGTCTCAGGTGTGGATCTGGAATAGATGCATTTGGAATATCAACTGATGGAAAGATCATAGCGTGCCCAATAGCCCCAGAATACAAGTTTAATGTAGTGGGTGACTTGAGGAGTTCAAAGCCCAATCAGCTACCCTATTCCACGGTTGTAGGCGGTCCATGTAACTCATGTAAATATTATGACTTGTGTGGAGGAAGATGTCTATTTGCTAATAAAACAATGCTATGGGGTGAAGAGGGCTTTAAAAAGGTGTGTGGTACCGTCATCCACTTAATCAATGAGTTGAGGAGGGTGTTACCCAGGATTAGAAATATGTTAGAAAGAGGTATTGTGGAGCTGGATATGCTGAGGTATCCCCCGTATACCAATAGCGTCGAGATTATTCCTTAGACTCTTCCAGCAGTTTCTTTAGTGCCTCCACGTTCTCCTCATGAACAGACTTCCTTCTCTTGTCGACGTATATTCCAAGTCTCCTCGCCATATCCAGTGTAACCCCCGCTGCCTTCAACTCGCCTATACTGAATCCCCGACCAACCCTCTTTTCTCTCTTCCTAGTACCCGGTTTATACACTTGTGAGGAGACCATGGAGCACCACCTCTCCCCCTTTCAAGTGGTATCTTTTTTATAGAAGCTTTATATAAATATTTTCCCTCTACTCGTAGATCTTCGATGGAGGCGGGGCTTCCCTCGCCAATGCATTAAACAGCATATTCTCCAGCTTCATCTGATAGGCAAGTATCTTGGCGAGGTCGCTTGCCGTGACAACGCCTACAAGCCTATTTTCTTTATTTACTACAACGAGTTTCCTAACCTTATTCTTAGCCATTATTAAGGCTGCATCGGTTAGGAGGGAGTCCTCTATAACTGCTATTATTGGTGATGACATAACATCCTCCGCCTTAACCTCCTTAGGATCCTTATCCTCAGCCAATACCCTCCTAACTAGATCTCTTTCAGTTATTATGCCTACTACCCTCTCCCTCTCCATTACGAGGCTATAGCTACTCCTAGCCTCAGCCATCTTCTTAGCAACATCGATTATAGGGTCCTCGACACCGACTACAACTAACTGTGTCCTCATTATATCCTTTACCTTTGCCTTAATCACTTTATCAACTGCCCCCTCGAACTCTTCATACATCAATTATCACTAAAAATACATATATTACGTTATTAAATACCTAGTTATACAAATAATTCATATAGATACAATAAATTTTAAGGTTTTGTTGCTCCTCTACCATATATGACAATAGTATAAAAATTTTATGTATTATTTTTAACTAGGTAAACAAAATTAATAAAGAGGTATGTTATTGAGAAGAATTTGTGGTCTGGAATGGGAGTTAAAATAAAGTCTCCTCCAGAATGGGGTATCGATAGGGTTCCAGAGAGGATCAAGGAACTAAGGACGATTGATTTCTTCGTATTATGGAGTAGCCTAGGCATAGGGTTACTTGTATTCGAGGCAGGGGCATTCTTATCTCGCCCATTTGAGGAGTGGGGTTTTGGCCTAGGCCTTGGAGAGGCATTTATGGTCTCTCTACTAGGGTCTATAATAGGTAGCTTCCTGCTGGCAGCCGTTGGTGTTATAGGCGCCAGGGAGTCTATACCCACCATGGTCTCTCTCAGGCCTGGCTTTGGCATATTCGGGTCTTATCTACCAACTATATTAAATATTATCCAGCTGGTTGGATGGGCGTCTTTTGAATTAATCATAATGGGTGAGGCTGCGGAGTCATTATCGGGGCTTCCAAGTCCAGTATGGATTTTACTATTCGGTGTATGGGCCTTTATAATGGCTATTTGGGGCCCGTCTAGAGTTGTTAGGGAGTGGCTTGAGAAATTCGCTATATGGTTTGTCTATGGTTCCACAATTTGGATTACGTATATGATCCTGACTTCAGGAGGGATTTCAACCCCGGTATTTAGAGGGACTGATTTATCCACGTTTCTCCTTGCATTAGACCTTGTAATTGCGATGCCCGTATCATGGATACCCCTTATATCCGATTATAATAGATTTGCTAGAAAGCCTGAGGATAGTTTTAGAGGAACCTTCTTCGGGTATCTACTGGCGAATACATGGTTTTATTTCCTAGGTGCAGCATTATACCTACTTTATCCAGGTGAGTCTATCGTAAGAAGTATTGCTATACTCTTCTTCGGTAACGTGGCTCTGCTGCTGATCCTCGTCGATGAGACTGATAATGCATTTGCAGACATATACTCAGCCGCAGTTTCACTGCAGAATATAAATCCTAAGGTTAGGCAGTGGATATATGCCCTAGCTGTCACGGTTATAAGCATTGGAATCGCGTTAACGATCCCTCTTCGTGAATATGAGAACTTCCTCCTACTAATCGGAGCTAGCTTCATACCCGTAACAGCAATCCTTCTGGTGGACTATTTTATTGTCCGAGGCAAGTCCTACAACGATGAATTACTTTATAAGAAGCCTTTCTCTGTGAGGCCTCAAGCGATCATAACATGGATAGTCGGGTTTATAGCCTATAACGTCTTCGTCTCAATCTATCCAGTTATGGGCGCCACCCTACCTACTCTGGGGGTGACTGCATTGATATACTATGTTTTATCAATTATATGGAGGTGAGAATCGAATGATCAAACTTAATATGTCTAGGAAGCTTCCCGTTGCAATGACCATAGCTGGCAGCGACTCGGGTGGAGGAGCTGGTATACAGGCGGATCTGAAGACCTTCGCAGCTTTCCAAGTCCATGGAACCTCGGCTATAACAGCCATAACTGCCCAAAACACATATTCAGTTACAGGGGTACAGGCTATAGACCTTGATATTATTGAAAAGCAGATAAGGGCCGTTGTAGAGGATATGGGTGTAGATGCGGCTAAGACAGGGATGCTATATAATACTCAAATAATTACTCGTGTGGCAGAGGTTCTTAATGACTATGATTTCCCTCTTGTAGTTGACCCTGTTATGGTAGCTAAGAGTGGAGCAGACCTTCTTCTTCCTGAGGCGGTTGAGGCGCTGGTAGAAAAGCTCCTGCCTAGGGCATTGGTTGTAACCCCCAATAGGAGGGAGGCTGAAAAGCTGTCGGGGATATCGATCAATGACCTCAAGATGGCGAAGGAGGCTGCTAAGGAAATTGCCTCCCTCGGTCCTGAAGGAGTTATTGTTAAAGGCGGCCATATCTCTGGCTCTACATCCACCGATGTATTTTACTATGAAGGTGAGTTTCATCTATTGGAGTCACCGAGATATGATGATAAGACGACACATGGAACGGGCTGCAGTTTTTCAGCTGCAATTGCAGCGGGATTAGCAAGAGGCTATGATGTTGTGGAAGCTGTGAAGGAGGCTAAGGTATTTATATCAAACGCTATTAGATACGGCTTATTGATTGGAAAAGGATATGGGCCGGTCAATCCAATGACCATGATGTATCGAGAAGCCTCGAGATACGCTACAATTAGGGAGTTGAGTGAGTTTTTAAATTGGCTCTCTAAACTAAAGGACGTGGGTACACTGGTACCAGAAGTCGGTATGAACGTGGCATATTCCACGATATATCCACTTGACACCGATGATATAGCTGCGGTGCCAGGTAGAATTAGGAGAATGCCTTATGGTGGTATAATATTCTCAACACCCGAATATGGGTCCAGTGACCACCTGTCTAGATATCTCCTCAAGATTAGGGAATATGACGAGTCTATCAGGGTCGTGGTTAACATTAGATATGACGAAAACTACATATCCCGATTTAGGGAGATGGGGCTTAAAGTATCTTATTATGACAGGAGGATGGAGCCTGAGGAGATTAAGAATATTGAAGGAGCAACGGTCCCATGGGGTGTAGAGCAGGCTGTAAAGAACCTGGGTAATGTGCCGGATGTAATTTATCATAAGGGTGATATTGGTAAGGAGCCTATGGTCGTCTTCTTCTCCAGGAGTCTGGAGGAGGCTAAGAAGATAATCAAAGGCCTTTTAGGAGGTGAAGAGGATGAGGCTTAGTATAAGGATATCCATGATCGGGATCTTCACAGCATTAGGCGTATGGCTTGCACCACTCTGGTTCCCTATATTGACGTCAAGAGCTTTTCCATTCCAGCATATGATAAATGCATTGGCAGGAGTTATACTAGGGCCCATTGACGCGGTCATAATAGCGTTTCTAATCGGAGTCATTAGAGTATCGTATAACCTGGGTAGTCCATATGCATTTCCAGGTGGATTACCAGGTGGGTTTGTCGTTGGTCTGGTGAATATACTGCTTAGACGTTATATGAGTAGGGGAAGAGCGGCGAAGATAGCTGTCTGGACAGAGCCCATAGGCACGGTCTTAATAGGAGCAACATTAGCGGCGTTTATCGTAGCACCTTGGATCATGGACATTAAGATGATGAGTATGTTATCTGAAAACGTTATACTAGGGCTGCTAACATTATATGGGGGATGGGCACTGAGTAGTTTTATAGGTGTTACAATAGCGTTCTTCATTATAGTATTCATGGATAAAAGTGGCCTCTTTAATAAGCTGGTGCGTGATTAGGTTGTATACCATTAGTAAGGAGTGGATCCAGAGTATTCTAGGGAAGTGGATGCTTATATTAGGGGACGTCGGCACTGGTAAAACTAGGTTTACGTCCGAGATTACGGAGAAGATGATTGATCTAGGATATGGAGATGATATCACGGTTATAGACCTAGGCCCGGAGACAGGTGAAGTAGGCTCTACACTAGCCTCCTACCTCCATAGGATAAGGGAGGTTAGATACCTGCATCCAGCCAAGCTTTATGCACCTAGGTTGATGGCGAGGGACATAAGTGAGTTAAACAAGTATATGGATGAAAACTATAGGATGGCTAAAGAGGTGATGGAGAAGTATCGACTATCTCCAACCAAGATCCTCGTTATCAACGACCTGACTATATTCCTGCATCGGGGTAGTGTTGATGAGCTAATGGATATAATCAAGATTTCAGAGACTTTTATAGGCAATGCATATTATGGGTCGTATATCACTGATAAGTTCAATACAGGTATCGATATAATTGAGAGGATGCGGGTTGAAGAGCTCATCAAACACATGGATATAGTGATAGATCTAAACAAGGGTGATGACTATCACATTTCAGTCGAAGGATGAGATACGGAAATATGTATGGACTGAGATGGAGAGACGCGGGGTAGCGAGGTTCCCCCTTCCACCATATAACAGAATACCTAATTTTGAGGGTGCGGAGGAGGCAGCGGCTAGGATTAGGGAGCTGGAGGAATATCTCTCTTCGCATATAATAAAGGTAAACCCTGATTCTCCCCAGCGGCTAATAAGAGAATATGCCTTGAGGGATGGGAAGACCCTTGTAATGCCTACTCCAAGGCTTAAGAAAGGGTTTCTAGTTTTAAAGCCGCGTGTCGTCAGGGGACGTGAGAGGCATGCCTCTACCATAAGGGGTAGCTTCAAATATGGGATAATTTATCCATTGGAGAAGCTGCCTTTCATCGACTTCATTGTTGAAGGCTCTGTAGCCGTGTCACTAGACTGTGGTAGGATCGGCAAGGGAGAGGGATATGCAGAGCTGGAATACGCTGTTTTACGCGAGCTAAATCGCGTTGAAGACACCACGCCTATAGCAACAACTGTACATGATATACAGGTCTTCAAAACATTGCCTCAGGATATCTTTGATGTACCAATAGATGTAATCGCGACTCCCACTAGACTGCTACGTCTCGAGTGTGATAAACCCCGTCCAAAGGGTATTTACTGGGATCGCTTGTCAAATGAGAAGCTTAAGAAGATCCCTCTTCTCAGGATTCTCAAAAAGAAGTTGTTTGGAGGTCAGCGGTGAATGTTAGAAACCTAAGGTTTTTCAAAAATTAATGTTGGGGTGCCTATTTACTAGAACTCGTCCTCTTCCTCCTCTTCTAACTCCCATTCCTCTTCTTCCCAATCCTCTTCCTCCCAATCCTCGTCGAAGTCGAAGTCCTCATCCTCCTCGAAATCCCACTCCTCATCCTCTTCTTCAAGATCCCACTCTTCCTCCATTGGAAGCACCCCCTAGCCTAATAATCATCCAATTAAATGATTGAAAAACCCTATTTAAATCTTTCTACACCTACGGTTACCCTGCTATAGGGATCAGAATGGATTATCTAAGACATATTATCCTCTGATTTTTCAACTCTTTTACGCTTTCCATAATGATTTATTTAATAAATTTTATATATGGGATATGAATAACATTGTATCTGGGGGTGAGGTGGGATGGGTGGGAGAGACTATGAGATTTATTCTGTTGAAGAGCTTAAGAGTAGAACGCCGAAGCTTTTTGGCGTCGCTAGCGGTGTTGAGGGGCTAGATGACTTGTTTTATAAGGTTGAGATTGAGAGCGGCGAGATTATTAAAAAGCCTTTAGGTGGCTATCCTTACCTGGGGGTTCTCAATATAACCGGTGTTGCAGATACTGGTAAAAGTCTTATGGTTGAGCAATTCGCTGTTAAACAGGCAAGCCTGGGATATAACACAATATTTGTTACTGTAGAGACGCCGAAGGAGTTTATAGCACAGTCCCTGAAATATAGGGCTATGGCCATGGGCATAGACTTCGCGGAGATTGAGAAACGTCTGTTTATTATTGATGCAGCGTCCAATGCACAGTTAAGGGAGGATCTCGATGTACTCTTCGATACACTGGCCTATGGTATTAAGGAGTATAATGTTAAGAATGTAGTTATAGACAGTGTTACAGGCCTCTTTGAGGCTAAAGAGGTCATGGCGAGGATGGTTGTTAGGAAAGTATATAACTTCCTCAAGAAATGGCACCAGACCGGGTTGCTAGTATCCCAGAAGAGGAGTAGTAGCGAGGAGATGAGCGCCGAGGCCGCTGGCGGATATGGAGTCGCGCATATCGTCGATGGGACTATCGTATTATATAAGAAGGTTATTATGACGAGATATGACTCTAATACATTCGGGCTTCCAATAGGCTCCATAGTTAGGTTATTTAGGATAGATGGGTGTAGGATGACTGGACACGACTCTAGGGCATATGTGATGGAGATTACTGAAACTGGGTTGGTTAAGATAGTCGCCCCCCTAGCCGATTATTATAAAAAAACAGGTTTTGGGAGGTGATGGTAGATGGTTATGGAGATAAAGCCTCCAAAGGATAGGGATGTGGAGAGAGACGAGCAGGTTCTGAGGATGCTTATAGAAGCCATGAGGATACTGGGTGGGCCTAGGAAGCTTGTGCATATGAGGAACCTCACATGGATACCGAGCCTAGTAAGGGCATGTTACGCCCTATTACTCAGAGACGCCGGATACACGTATGAGGCTATTGCAGAGAAACTGGGCTCGACCAAGGCGACGGTTCAGAAGATGCTGTCCGCCGACCCCGAGGCCGTTCTAAGGAAGATCCAGAGTGAGGAGGATGTCGAGATAGATGACCACGTGGCCGGTGGAATAGCGAAGCTAGCCTATAAGGAGATGAGGAGACGCGTCTCAGAAGAGGAGATCAGCCTAGTCTCAGAGACTGCAAAGGTGCTTGGTGTCGACTGGGCTGTTGAGACGATGACTATGATAAAGGGCCTCGATTTCCCTGTTGACAAAGAGGATCTTCTGGAGAGGCTAAAAGGCGTAAAGATATTCAATGTTCCCATCGAAGAGATCCTCGACAACCTTAGATATCCGATTAGGACGCCGGCTGAGTTGGTAAAGGAGATAGCTAGCTATCTTAGAGGTAAGAATATACATCCTGCCAAGGGCTAACCCCCCTATTCCTTTTTTATATGTTTCTGATTAAATAATCTCAATTACTCTAGAGATTCTCGCCGATCATCCAGTTCTATATTACCTATTTATATAAACTTATATATCCCAGTTTCCAATCTAAAATCAAAGTGTAGATGGTGAAAGCATCATGGTTAGGTATAAACAGACACACGAGATATTAAAACTGATTAAAGACCGTAATTATGTTAGGAACATTGGTATTATCGCGCATGTAGATCATGGTAAGACGACTCTATCCGACTCTCTACTGGCTGCATCCGGTCTACTTAGTCCGACTGTTGCTGGTGAGGCGAGGGCTTTAGACTATCTTGAGGAGGAGCAGAAGCGTGGTATTACAATCAAGACTGCGAACATAAGCCTTCTCCACGAGTATGAGGGAGACAGTTATGTCATCAACTTGATCGATACCCCGGGGCATGTAGACTTCACTGGTAAGGTTACTAGGGCTTTAAGGGCTATTGACGGGGCTGTCGTTGTTGTAGATGCCGTTGAGGAGGTTATGGTTCAGACCGAGACTGTGACGAGACAGGCTCTCCAAGAGAGGGTTAAGCCTATTCTATTCATCAACAAGGTAGATAGGCTTATCACTGAGTTGAGGCTTGGTCCACAGGATATTCAGAAGAAGCTTGCTAGGATTATTAGTAGGTTTAATAGGCTTATTGATATCTTTGCTGAGGAGGAGTTTAAGAAGAAGTGGATGGTTAGACCTGACCTAAATAATGTCGCTTTTGGATCGGCTAAGGATAAGTGGGGCTTCACACTTAAACAGGCTCAGAAGAAGGGTATGACCTTCAACGATGTCCTAAAATTCTATGAGGAGGGTAGGTTGGAGGAGCTTAGGAAACTATTCCCTGTTCATGAGGCGGTTCTAGACATGGTCATAGAACATATACCGACTCCGATAGAGGCTCAGAAATATAGGATCCCTAGGATATGGAGGGGAGACTTGAATAGTGAGATCGGCCAAGCCATGCTAAACTGTGATGAAAACGGGCCTGTGGCCTTTATGGTTACAAACGTCATGGTGGATGAAAGAGCTGGTCTAGTAGCCACTGGAAGGCTTCTATCGGGGACTCTAAAGCCTGGCATAGAGGTCTATATGATTAACAAGGGTAAGAAGGATAGGATTCTACAAGTTGGGATGTATATGGGTCCATATAGGGAAGTAGTTGACCACATGATTGCTGGTAACATTCCAGCTGTATTAGGGCTTGAGGATATCACGGCTGGTGAGACCGTTTCAACCCTACCAGACATGGTTCCATTCGAGGCTATCCAGTATATTAGCGAGCCTGTTGTAACAATATCTATTGAGCCTAAGAATACAAGGGATCTGCCTAAGCTCATCAATGCATTAAGGAAGCTAGCTATAGAGGATCCAAACCTCCAAGTGAAGATCAATGAGGAGACCGGTGAGTACCTATTATCAGGCATGGGTACCCTACATCTAGAGGTAAGCCTACATTTCCTAGAGGACATGGGTATTCAGGTCTCTGTATCGCCACCGATTGTCGTATATAGAGAGACCGTTACAAAGCGTAGCCCGATATTCCCCGGTAAGTCTCCGAACAAGCATAACAAGGTGAAGGTGAGGATAGAGAAACTGGATGATGAGATAGTGAATATGATCGTGTCAGGCGAGCTGGATGAGCGTATGGGTAGACGTGAGATACAGAGAATCCTTATGGAGAAGGGATGGAGTGCCGAGGAGGCTAGGAGCGTATGGGCTATCGACAAGGAAGGCGGAAACATCATGATAGACCTCACTAAGGGTGTACAGTATCTGCAGGAGTCTAAGCAGATGCTTATAGGGGCGTTCTTCGATTTCGTCAAGGAAGGTGCATTGGCCCGTGAACCAGTTAGGGGGGTCAAGGTAATCCTCCTAGACGCGACTTTCCACGAGGACCCGGCTCACAGGACACTGGCTCAGGTTGTGCCCATGCTACATAGGGCTCTGTTGGGAGCCGAGTTGGCGGCAGACCCCAGTCTCTATGAGCCTATAATGAAGATACAGGTTCAGGTGCCTACTGAACTGATCGGCGCTGTGACCAGCGTCTTGGCAAGTAAGCGTGGCCAGGTGACTAACATTGACCAGAGAGAGTATTATTCGGTAGTCAATGGATTCATACCTGTATCCGAGACATTTGACCTGGCTCAAGTCCTGAGGGGGGCAACAGCCGGTAGAGCGTTCTGGCAGACGCAGTTTAGCCATTGGCAGCTAGTTCCTAAGAGCCTACTTCCATCTGTTGTGGCGGAGATTAGGAAGAGGAAGGGCTTGTCAGAGACACCGCCGAACTACAAGGACTTTATACCGCCTGGCGAGCAGATAGAGGAGTAGCCACTCCTCAAAAATATTTTCTCAGATAATCTATATCTTTAAAAAAATTTGGGGGAAAGAATTTCTACTCCTTCTCTTTTCTATCGGCCTCTCTCAAGGCCTTCCTATGCTCCTGTATCGTTACGATCTCCCCACTATCTTCTTCAAGCATCTTCCTAAGCTCATTCAAGTTTTTGAACCCAAGATCCTCCATTAGATACTTACATCTATTTCTAACCGTGACCTCAGTTATCTCAGCTGCGTTAGCTATATCCCTCTGAGTAATCTTATATCCATTGAGTAGAGCTGCGTAGTATACTGCTGCCGATGCAAGGCCCACAGGATCTTTTCCAGCCGTTATCTTCTTTTTCTTCGCTAGATTAACGATCTTCTCTGCATGGACAGCGACTCTACTAGATAGGCCTGCCTTTGATACAATCGATCTAATATATAGAGATGGATTAATTACGGGAGTCTTTATATTTAACTCCTTAATTAGGAGCCTGTAGCATCTACCTAGCTCCTTCCTATCTATACCAACATGTTTAGCCATACTCTTAAATGTACGTGGCATCTGGAACTCTCTAAGGGCAAGGTATAGTGCGGCTGCAACTATGCTGCTAATGGCTCTTCCCCTAACCAAGTCCTTCTCAAGAGCCATTCTATATATCTGAGCGGCTCTCTCAAGGACATTCTTGGGTATATCCAGCTTCTCCCCGAGTTTCTGAAGGACATTCAATGCATTCTGGAGATTCCTCTCCTGGCTACTAGCGCTTGATGTTCTATGTATCCAGCTCTTTATCCTCTGAATCTCCCTCCTCCTACTCTCCGAGATCTTAGTCCCCCTTCCATAACCCTCCTGGATGTTTCCGAGAACCGTAGTAATTCCCCTATCGGTTATCAAGGGGGACTGGGGTGGACCTGCACGGGCCCTGTCAACCTCATCTCCCTCAAAGGTCCTCCATTCAGGGCCCATATCTATGTTTATAACCTTAACTACGTAACCACAGGTTTTACAAATTACTTCTCCAGTGGATTTGTTATATATAAACTCACTACCACCACATACAGGACATCTCTCAACGCCAAAAATATTTGTCATTATACACCTCCTCCATAAAAATTTATATATCCCCTATTCATGTGTAGGTATCCTATATTTAAATTTTATCATTTTATTTTATCATGCTAATGTAATAATGATGTTATATGTCTGAGATACACAAAACGTATTATTTAAACCCTATTCAACTATTATTCTTATTCTAGATGGTAATATAGTGGGGATGGATTGTGCTTAACGAAGTTCTAAAAGACTATTTCAATAGACAGATAAGGATGTATGAGATTGGAGAGGAGGGTATAGAAAAGCTGAGAGAATCTCATGTCGCAGTGGTGGGGGTAGGCGGCCTAGGATCATTTTCATCACTTTTGTTGGCGCTTAATGGCGTGGGTAGACTAACGCTGATCGAGCCTGATATCGTTGAATTCTCCAACCTAAACAGGCAGATACTTTATTATCCGATGGATGTCTGGCTCTTCAAGGCTGAGGCCGCATATAATCGTCTAAAAAGATATGCTCCGCATGTTGATGTCAGGGCATATCCTGTTCTACTTACACCACGTACCATAGAGCTGTATCTTAAGGATGTAGATATAATTCTCGATGGCTTGGATAATATGTCCTCAAGATATCTAGTAAACCGGTTCTCAATTAGACATGGGATTCCCTATATTTTCACTGGTGTAGGGGGATTTGAATATAACGTATCGTTTATTCATCCACCTGAAACCCCTTGTCTAGAATGTTTCTATAGGAATATGGATGATAAATATGTCGTTAGATATATTCGGGAAAGAGGTATCATTAACTTTACAGTGGGGCACGCCGCGTCTATACAAGTGGCTGAAGCAGTTAAATATCTAATTGGCATGTCGCCTAGCCTTAGAGGCAGGCTAATGATAGGGGATCTGAAGAGCCTAAGCCCAGAATATATGGATGTAAAGAAGGATCCTGAATGTAGTGCATGTGCCTCACCCACCTACAATGAGTTTCCTAGTAGGTTTTATGGAGTGGACACGGTTGTCATTGACTTGGAGGGCGATATCAACTTGGATGATGTGATTGACAAGTTTGGAAAGGATCTCATCCTAGTTAGGAGAGGAAAATTGGGAGTAGTCTTCAGCAAGGATAAGACTGTAATTGGGATATCTAAATATGGTACACTAGTAATTAAGAATGCTGAGGATCATGTAGTCGATGATATCATATCTAGGATACTCGACTAACTATATGCATTAAGTATCTCCATCATCCTATATAAAATCTGCTTCAATAAATTTTGATGCTGAGATAGAGGTAAATACCAACGTGTATAATGCTATTATAATCAGGCCCGTAACTGGATCAATAAGTCCTTTAGGGATCTCACCCGCCTCTATCAGGCTATAGACGATGGAGATCGGTATCTCAAGCGGCCTATGTGGGAGTAGATTGGAAAGAACCTCGATGATGGAGTAGTTAGATAATCCAAGCCCATATAGTAGGTACTCGGTGAAAGGTGATATTAGAAGTATTGATAGTGAAAATAGCGTCACGTGTATCCAGCTCCTCATCCTAATACCCAGATAAATCGAGATCGTATAGAATACAAGGCTCGCAAGGGCGAATCCCGAGGTTATGCCGAGTAAGATAATGAAATCAATTGATACCTGGAATATTATGTATATAGTTGTCGCTATAATAGCCTCTATAATCATGATATATGTGATTAATGATAAGTATCCGCCCACTAACTTACCAATAAATAGATCTATCCGAGTAGATGGGAGTGTATATAAAGTATCCACATACCCTTCTTCAATATCGTGTGGAAATACGTCTGCTCCAATAAATATCCCAAGTAGATATAGAAACAATGCGGAGGAATAGAGTAATATAGTCCATAGGTACTCATCTTTTACATAGAGATATCCAGTAAATACCTCTGACAATCCTCCAGCTAAGTAAGTGTATATTATAAAGAATAATGTTATTATAATGGCGGCTAGGGACATTAAATGATTTCTCCTCTTACGCATACTATATTCGAACTCACTCCTTAGCAGGGCGAATATAGCATCTTTATTTATCATCCTCCTCCCTCTTACCCATCCATTTAATCCATTTGATCTCAATTTTATGGCCCTTAAGTATCTGCCTGATGTTATTTATCACTCCTGTATCGGATGTAATCCTAATCCTTAGTATCCTATCTTTAATGGAGAGATCCTCGATTCCCTCAAGCCTATTTATCTTTTGCCATATATCTCTCCTAGCTTCCGATATTTTTATCAATACGACAGTGTCCGACAACATTTTCTTAAGTTGGTTGACGGTGCCTTCATATACAATTCTTCCCTCGTTTATGAAACCTATTCTCTTTACGTATAGTCCTAGTTTATCTAGGTCGTGGCTGGATATGAAGAAGGTCTTTCTCCCCCTGAACTCCCCAATAACCTCCTCCATGATATCTCCAGGGATATCTGATACTTCGTCTATTATGATTAGCTCGGGATCATGAGTTAGTGTACTAAGGAATACTAAAGCCTTCCTATACTTTATGTTCAGCTGCATAATCCGCCTATCCCTATGTTTCCATAATCCGAAATCTCTTAGGTACTTGAGGAACACATCCATATTCTCCCGATTATAAGTCTCACGCTTTAGCTTTATGATGTGTTGTAGAGTAAACCAATCTGGATATCTAGGATCTTGAGGCGTATAGCCTGTCCTAAGCAGGACGTCCCTCCTATGTATCGAAGGATCCATATTAAATATCTTCAGTATTCCACCGTCTCTAGATATAATGTCAAGCATCATCTTTATCAAGATTGTCTTCCCAGCCTCAGGCATGCCATATAATCCATATACGTCTCCACCAGCCACATCTAGAGACAAGCCCTCTAATACTGGTATACCGGAGAAGCGCCTTGTAACGCCCCTTGCCTGAATAACCCGCATGATATAGGTTACCTCCATGTATAGATAGTCAAAACCAGGTTACCCTAAAGTATTAATCGGATAAATAAGAATATTAATTAGCATTCTCGATAAGAGGGAAGAAATATATATGGTGATGTATATCATCTTCTCTGGTGATGACGAGGCGGTGGCTGACCGAGCATCGGCGATGAAGATAATGAAGCGACTCGGAACCATATCCTAAGTATGTATTACCAAGTCTGAATAACATATATACCCATATTTTACTTAGAGATGCAACCATAAACACATATATATCTCATGGATAAAACACTGTTATTTAGAGCCGGGTGTAGGGAGATGGCGTCTAGAATGTCGTTGGCCGATGTTCCACAGGGAAGACGGATTAGGGTCGTGGACATAGAAGGTGGTGGATATAGGATTCAGAAAATACTTGATATGGGACTTACACCCGGCGTGGAGGCTTTTGTCAGGCAGAATCGTTTTAAAGGGCCTATAGTCGTTGATGTCAGGGGCGTCAGCCTAGTCATTGGGAGAGACTTTGCAGAGGGGATCCTTGTTGAGCTTCTGTGACCATTCTCAGGCAAAAGTTCCTGGAGCAGGCGACACATATTACGTGGCTTTAACTGGTAATCCGAATGTCGGTAAAAGCTCGTTATTCAACGACCTAACTGGTGGAGAAGTATATGTAGCGAATTGGCCTGGGGTCACCGTTGATCTTAAATATGGTAGCCTAACTCACCACGGCATAAATATTAGGCTGATAGATTTACCAGGTAGCTATAGTCTAACTATGGGTGATGAGGCTGAGAAGGTTGTAAGGGACTTTATATTGAATAATAAGCCGGATCTGTATGTGGTAATCACCGATATGACTGCATTGGAGAGAACTATATATCCTGCTATAAAGTTACTGGAGGCTTTTCCAAATGTATTGATAGTTCTTAATATGGCGGATATTGCTAAGAGGAGGGCGCTACACGTAGACATTGAAGCCCTCGAAAGGTCTCTAAATACATATCTCGTTAAGGTATCCGCCTTATCTGGTGAAGGCCTGGGTGTATTGTTAGACAGGATAGTTGATTTCCTAACAGGTAGGAAGAAAGGCAGGGTGATACGAATAGACTATGGGCCGCTCGAGCCATATATTCATCGACTAGAGGAACATATAAAATCTTCATCCCCAGATATCCATCTATCTCCTCGATGGGTTGCCATCGAACTCCTGGAGGGAGATAAGGATCTTAGGAAGGTTCTAATAGAAAGGTTTGGTCTAGACGAGGATTTCATATATAGGGTTATACGTGATGCTGAGGAGGATCTTAAAATCGATCTATCTCTACATATCATTAGGTCTAGATATGGATTCATATCAAGGCTACTTAGTGGTCGTATTATCGAGACCCGCCTTATACGTCCCAAGTGGATGGAGGCACTTGATACGCTGTTTCTTAAGCCATATATTGGAGCCTTATTTTCCTTATTAATCCTCTTCGTTGGTTTCATGATCATATTTACGTTGAACACAGGTTTCCCCCTTAACATCATACTAGATAAGATCGGGTTTACGTCCGCTGCTAGGATGCTTGAAGAATATAGCCTAGTTGAGCTTGTCAGCCTCTTCTTCAGCCTGTTATCTGATTTAGTTGGGAGCTGGCTCTTTTCAATAGATGTACCTGAGTTCTATATCCTGCTAATAACCGATGGATTATTGGCTGGAGTGGGCGCAGTGGTATCCTTCCTCCCCTTGGTTTTCCTCGTATTTATCCTGAATTCATTTCTTCAGGATACAGGGCTCTATACCAGGATAGCAGTCTCCCTACACGATGCATTTCGAAGATTTGGGTTGAGTGGAAAATCTATATATCCAGTGGTTGTGGGCTTCGGCTGTAACGTACCAGGTATACTCGCAACCAGAGGTTTAGATGATGATAGGGAACGCACTGCGGTCGTCTTCTCCCTCCCATTTATACCTTGTCAAGCCAGGCTAGTTGTATTACTCGCAATATCCTCAGCAATTAGTAGCGACCCATTTATACAGGCCTTCTCCCTATTGTCACTATACATGTTGTCAATACTCCTATATCTAATCACTTCTAAATTGTTGACACGTAGAGTTTATGGTATGAAGAAGGGACCTGAGCTCCTGATGGAGCTCCCGCCATATCATAGTCCACATATAAAGGTTCTATGGTGGTATTCTAAGTTCCATACAATTGCATATCTTAAGAAGGCTGGTTCCATAATCCTTATAATCTCCCTAGTGATGTGGCTCCTACTACATACCGGTCCAGTAGGATACATATCCACATCTGTTTTAAGGGCTAATCCAGGCGCCTTAGAGGATTCATATGCTGCTTTCATAGGAAAGATATTATCTCCTATCATGGGGCTGATAGGCCTGGGAGACTGGAGGGCTATTCTTGCCTTGGAGGCGGGTTTCTTCGCTAAAGAGGGTGTGATCAGTGCTGTTGCGACTATAACTGGCGTGGATAACCCTGTAGTCGCCTTTAATCTAATCGGCCTTACGAAGCTCCAGCTCTATATACTTGCTGTCTTCATGTCCATATATACACCTTGTCTCCCTGCAATAACCGCTATCAAGAGTGAACTAGGGAGGTTTAAGCATGCGTTTCTAGTGGTATCCTATGAGTTGGTCATTGCATACATGATATCCTTCATAATTTACAAGATTGCCGTATATCTTCTTCCTGTGTTAGGGATCCCTATATAGACCCGAGTTGTCTTTATATATGGCTAAGTAGCCGTTTACTTAGGAGAAATCCTAATATTGTCGTGAATATTCCTAGTGCTATCAAGTACATCAGGCTATCTACCGACACTGCCCCGCCTGCCTCCAGTATAAAACTCCTGATGATCTTGTTTGTATGTGAGATTGGGTTTATTGAGGCGATGAACCTCAGCCACTCAGGCATCTGGCTAGATGGAAATATACTGTTGCTGGCGAACATCAGTGGTAGATTAAGTAAGTTGTTTATAGCCATACTCGTCTCATGCTCCTCGATCTTCATCGATATTGCTATAAATATGTTTCCAAATATGAGTGATAATAAGCCTAGAGTCCCGTATATGCCTAGAAGATCTAATACTCCAAAGCCTTCTTTTATTTTGAGGCCCAGTGCAACCGCTATTAGTAATAGGGCGGTGAGCTGTATAAGGCTCTTTATTATCGAGGCTAGTACCCGTGAAAAATATATCCATTCCCTCCTAACTGGCGATACTAGTAGCCGGTTGAGGAACCCCAGTCTCCTATCGAATATGAATGTCATTCCACTGAACATGCTGCTGAATAAGATGAATACACTGAACATGCCGGTGGCTAGGAAGCTGAAGTAGTCTAGGGTTCCGAAGGCTGCTAACAATACTTCATCTATCATCTTCTGTATAATTTGTATGACCTGTGGAGGGGCGGATGATGGTGGTTGTAGCAGATTATAGAAGTTTATGGACTTTCCGAATAGACCTAGCCAGAAAATAGGTGTTATAAACGTGAATATTATTGCTATCCTCCTCCTAAACCATTTCTTAAGCTCCCTCATAGTCAGGGTATATAGTGGGTTTAGAGTCTTCATCTCATCCTCCTCCTCATGATTCTAGCTTTAACCGTGTCTAGAGGCTCTTCCTCCTTAATCTTTCTCCCCGTCAAGTATAGGAATACCTGCTCCAAACTGGGTTTTAAGACCTCTATAGAGGTTATTACGCCATCTTGCTCCATAACCTTCTTAATTATATGGGGGAGAGCTTCCTCACCCTTTTCAACGGCTACTGTAAGCTTATCCCCGATGTACTTTACATCCTTTAAGCCAGGTACATCACCTAGTAAAATATCTACCTCCGACAACCTCTTTGTAGTTTTTATAACAATTATGTCTCCCTTTATTCTCCTCTTTAGTTCATCAGGCGTGTCCAATGCTCTTATCTTACCCTTGTCGATGATACCTATTCTGTCACATAGATAGTCGGCTTCCTCCATATAATGAGTTGTTAAAAATATCGTTATCCCCTGTTTATCTCTAAGGTTCTTTATATATTCCCATATTCTCGCACGTGTCTGCACATCTAACCCTAGGGTTGGCTCATCTAGAAAAAGTATCTTTGGCTCATGTATCAGTCCCATAACCAACTCCAGTCTACGCCTCATCCCACCACTGTATGTCTTTACAAGCCTATCCTTGGCATCTAGTAAATCAACCATATCCAGTAGTTCCTCAGCCTTTCTAGCTGCTTCATATCTATTCATATTATAGAGACTGGCTTGGAGCATCATATTCTCCCATCCAGTAAGCTCGTCATCTGCAGTGAGCTCCTGTGGAACCAAGCCTATTATTCGCCTTATGCCGCTGGTGTCACGTCTTATACTAAGCCCATCGATAAATGCATCGCCCTCCGTAGGAGGTATTAACGTAGTCAGCATATGTATGGTTGTGGTCTTACCAGCTCCGTTCGGCCCTAAGAACCCGAATATCTCTCCCTCATATACTTCAAAGCTTATATGGTCTACAGCCAATACATTCCCGTTATAAATTTTGGTAAGGTTCTCAACGTTAATTATCTTCCTCATCCTCCCTCACTAATTTCTCTATCCTACTAAAGGCCTCTTCAAGTATCCTCTTAATCTCCTCCTTCTCCCTATCCTCTAGGCTACCCCAGTTATCATAGATTAACCTAGCTATATCCGAGATCTCCTTATATGGGAAACCAGTTTTAATAATTTTCTCGAAGATCTCGGTGATAGGCGGATCAAGGCTTATCGCAACTCTACCTTTATCGGTAATCTCATAAAGCTTTTTACCATCATCTTCAATATCCCTGATCAAACCATTCTTCAATAAATTCTTTAATGCTGGATAAATTACTCCCGTACTAGGAGTATATGTGTTGAAAGATAGTTCCTTAATACTTTTTATTATACCATATACATGTAAGGGACCTCTCCTATTCAGGGTATGTAGGATTATCCTCCTTATGACTCCACGTCTCCTCATATTTTAGATATATCTAAATATATCTAAAATAAGTATTAGCATATATCCTGTGTAGTCTTTTAGTTAGGTTTTGTATTTAAGGGAATATGGTAAAATATTATTAGTTGATGTGGCGTTGAGGGATAAACTAGCCTTCTATAGAGCGAGGCGGATGATCAAGGGCTTTGGTAAGAAGTATAGGGAGAATAGAGACTCTATAACGGAATATGATGTTATAGAGTTTTATGATTCTCTCGCCAAGTATATGGCGTATTTCTTTCTGAAGGTTAAGGATGAGAATGTTAACTATCTGATTAAACTAGGTAACCTGCTTATTGATGAAACACATGATGTAGAGTCGGATTTTATATTTGTTATTCCACTTATCCACTTAGAGGTTCTGTATATAATGGTGGAAGAGGATTATACCGAGGTTGTTAAGAAGCTATATGATATTGTTAATGATGATGAGGGACTCTTTTTCCTAGTCAATAATACCCTTGAAATCCTTAGGGAGAAGTCTCTAGAGGATGCGGTGGCCTCTTCCTCAGGCATACTTATCCTTGGGTTAGACGCCTTTTTAAAGAAGGATGAGGAGACCGCCCTAAAAACCATATATTACTATATCCTTGTATCACATATGCTGTCTGGATATGAGGGTGAGAACTACATATTCAGCCTAATATCATACTTCTCCCTCTCTCTCCTGCTAGAGATCATTGGGAGCGATATTGAATTCAGTAGGAGAGTCGATAACCTAGGGGACCGTTTTTATGCCAACTCGTTTATTGCATGGATAGTTAAGATGGATGATATAGGTAAGGAGGATCGTGCTCTTCTAAACCGTAAGCTCGGGAGTTTCATCAGGTCTATTATAGCATCCAATAAACACAATATCTTGATGCGGGAGTCAATAGCAATGCGTTGGTACTACTATAAGTTTAGTAAGAAGAGGAGTAGCCCAGTGTTAAACAGTGTACTCAGGGTCTTGGAGGCCTTGGTCAGGGTTGTACGTAATGATGTGGATAGGGAGATTGAGCTGGCTGAACGTATTTATATGGAGAAGAGTGAGGCTACAGCACTGAGTGATGAGGAGAAGGATCTCCTTACCGTAGCTGCTTTAAAGCTCTATAAGATGGGCTTGAGGTCAAGTTATGAGAATATCATTAATTTTCTACAGAAAGTAGGTAAAAGAGGTGGAGACGAGTCAATCTCACTATTAGCCTCTATACTGAAGAACGTTGCCGATGCCGAGAATAAGGAGGAATAGTGTTAAGCGACTTCTATTCTAAGCATATCCGTGGATTCTGGACGCACTCCAACCGTGAATATAACTATATCTCCCTCCTTTATAACTCCCTCTTTCCTTAGTTTTGACAACGCTCTCTCAAGTATGTCATGATAGTCTTCACCCGCCTCTTCATAAATAGCCTTTACACCATATAACAGGCTTATCTTACTTGCTACAACCTCATTCTGGGTAACCATATAGACCATACTCTTAGGCCTATATCTAGCTAGTCTCCTCGCCGTATTTCCCCTCTTGGTATATCCAATTATCTTACCCTCTAGTAGATGGGACATGTAGATCGCTCCTCTCGCGAATTTATCGAACAATGTTTCTTCAAAATCCCTGTTATAAAAGATTGTTTCCTCATTAAACCTCGTGTCAGCTTCCTCAAGTATCTTGGAGGCCCATTCAACGGCTTCAACTGGATACCTCCCTATTGCAGTCTCTCCAGTCAGCATTATAGCATCGACCTTCTCCTCTACAGACTTGAATACGTCAGTTACTTCCGCCCTAGTAGGCCTTTCATTCCTCCTCATACTCTCTAGAATCTGTGTAGCTATGACTGTTATCTTTCCTCTTCTATTTCCCTCATATGTAATCGATTGTTGTAGACTAGGGATCCTCTCAAGGGGGTAATACTGTCCCAGATCTCCCCTAGCGACTATAACCCCATCTGCTTCACCAGCTATCTCACTTATATTCTCAACACCACTGGGGTTCTCAATCTTCGCGAGTATCCATGGATCGCCACCGAATTCCTCGATCTTCTCCTTCAGGATCTTTATATCATCTCCAGTCCTCACCATGGATAAGGCGATGTACTCAATATTATGCTTGAGGGAAAACTCCAAGTCCCTAATATCCTTCTCAGTTAAAGGCGTGTCTACTATTTCTTTGCCTTTAATCAATACCTTCTTATTAGAATACAGCGTTCCATCTATCAAGGCTTTCATATAAATATGGTCTTTATGAGTCTCGTCAACTTTAAATAGAAGTCTCCCGTCGTCTACAATTAGGATATCTCCTCGATCAACTCCCTTAAAAAAGGCTTCATTAGGTATCCACATACCTCCACTGGAATAACCAACCCTATACCTCTTCCCCTTTCTAATATCAACTGCGTCTTTAGTTAGTATTCTAATTACAGGCCCTTGAAGATCCGCCATCACAGGGATCATTCGACTGACCTTTTTAGAAACCTCTCTAATATGTCTTATAATTATCTTCTTCTCCTCAAGCGTTCCATGACTGAAGTTTATCCGGAATGAATCGGCTCCTTTTACCGCCATTTCCAGAATCTTATCAAACTTGTTTGAGGATGGTCCTATTGTGGAGATTATCTTGGTTCTCCTCATTCCAATTCACTATTGAAAATTTCTCGTATTAACTAGTTAAATATTATCTATTGTCACGCAACATGTATACGGTAATGATAAATTTAGGTCTATAACCTTTCTTTTTATGATAAGTTATGAGCACGCGGACTAGAGGGCTGCTTGAGGGCCTGGGAGCAGGCTTAGCCTTTGGATCAGCCTCCATATTTATCCGCTATCTTATATTGTTTGATGTGAACATATATGCAATCGCGTTCTTTAGGCTTCTGATTGCGACTGGAATACTATCGTTAATAATCTTACTCATGTCAAGATATGGGAATGTGGCTATTCCCCGTGTAGATATCAAAACATTAATATACATAGTATCTATGGGGATAGTCATAGGTCTCCACTTCATATTCTTTATCTCCGCTGTAAGAGATACATATATAGTAAATGCCACGGTCTTAGTAAATACGACTCCGATTCTCACATTGATATTAGGCGCCTTATTATTCAAAGTATCGATAAGTAAATGGGATGTTCAAATAGTGACTGTGGCTTTTTTAGGCGCTGCACTACTCGCATTACAAGATCTCCATCTGACAGGTAGCTTAATAGGTGATATAGAGGCTATTTTAGCCGCCTTCTTCCAAGCCCTATACCTAAATATCGGTAAAAAAATCAGGGGGAGCACACATATACTCCTTATAATGGCTATTGTATACATCGCCGCTATCCCAGTTATATTTTTGGCATCGGTAATTGAAGGAATAAATCTATTTCAATTCAGCTATACCCATACGGTTATTTTACTCATGTTTGCCGTGGGGGCGATACCAACAGCTATTGGACACACCCTATACGTATCATCCTTAAAAGGCCTTAAATCCTTCGAGACAGCGACCCTAGGACTGTTGGAACCCCTCTCTGCCTCGATATTAGCATATATCTTGTTCTTCGAGTCACCCGGCATATTATCGATTATTGGAGCAAGCCTGGTCTTAGCCTCGATATTCATGATATCATATAGGGAGAGGAGATGAAGGACTCATTTTAGTGTATCTTTTATAACCTCATCCATTCCCTTCTTCAACTTATCATATGTGTCCAGCAGGTACTCAACCATAACTTTCGTGTTGGCTATGATAGGCATGAAATTAGTGTCGCCTACCCACCTAGGCACTATATGCATGTGATAATGCTCCTCAATCCCTGCTCCCGCGGCCCTACCCAGGTTGGCACCAATGTTATATCCATGTGGTTTCATAACCTTATTAAGGGTTTTTATCGCTAGCTTCAGTAACATATGTATCTCCAGCACCTCATCCTGCTCCAGTTCAATAGGTGTCGGTATATGTCTATATGGAGCTATCATCAGATGACCATTGTTATATGGATATCTATTCATAAGTATAAACGCCTTTTCCCCCCTGTACAGCAGTAGATTGTCGCGATCCCTCTTCCTATCATCCTTCGGTATCTCGCACAGTATACACTTATCTGTTTTCGGCTGAATTATATACTCGATTCTCCAAGGGGCCCACATCCTCTCCAAGGAATCTCCACCTAATAAATAATATTTAGGTGTGAAGTAGATAATATGATTATACGAATAATCGTTTAGCAATGCTGGGGGCAACTAATATGAAGAGAGCCATCCTTATCCACGGCGGGGCAGGTAGGGTTAAGAAGGAGCTATGGCCCTCTAGGATCGAGGGTCTAAAGGAAGCTGTCTTAAGGGGATATGAGGCTTTGTTATCTAAAGACGATAGTATAGAGGCGGTTGTTGAAGCTGTTGCTGCGATGGAGGACTCTGGCCTCTTCAACGCCGGTAGGGGCTCTACGATTAGTTTCAAAGGGACGGTTGAGATGGATGCTGCTGTAATGGACTGGAGAAGCCGGTTTGGAGCTGTTGGAGGAGTCCCTAATATCAGAAACCCTGTTAGACTGGCGAGGTATGTGATGGAGGAGTCTCCACATAGGCTTATCGTTGGGTTAGAGGCCAGGAACCTTGCATATCGACTTGGGTTCAAGGAATACCCTATTGAGGAGTTAACTGGCCTTAGGCGGGTTGAAGAGTATCTAACACGTGTTAAGGATAAGCCCAGCTCCTTCTATGGAAAACTATTTGAATCTGGTAAGAAGATTTTCACAGATACGGTTGGGGCAGTTGCTGTGGATTCCCAGGGAAGGGTTGCTGCTGCTGTATCTACTGGAGGCCTCTTGTTTAAATTTGGAGGTAGAGTGGGTGATAGCGCGATATTTGGAGCGGGCATCATGGCAAATGCAATATGTGCTGCGGTTGCTACTGGTATAGGTGAGTATATCATGGACTCACTACTTTCTTACCGAATTGTGGAGTATAGGCGTTATATGTCTCTTGAGGCTGCTTGTAGGAAGGCGATGGGCTTTCTAACTAGGTATAAAGGTATGGATACTGCTGGTGTGATATGCATTGATCGTTTTGGGAACTTGGGCTGGATGCATAACACTGAGATGATGGGTAGGGCGTACATGACAGATGGCATGGAGTCTCCAGACGTGGGTATGGTTGGAGAAGGCTTTATAAAAGTCTAGAATAGTCTTTGGGATAAACTATTAATAGATGACTTGGGATAAGTATAGAGTTTAGAGGATTGGGTTGGTGATTGGTTTTGGATCTAGGTCCGGGTGAGATATTATTTCTCCTTGTATTGATACTCGTGATATTTGGCCCGGACAAACTCCCTGAGTTAGCTAGGAAAATTGGGAAATACTATAGGCAACTTAATGAGTATAAGAGGTACTTGGATGAGGAAATCCGTAAGGGATTTTTAGAAGGTGGGGAGGCGAAGGGCAAGAAGGACAAGGCGAAAGTATCTACCAGTAGGGGTAGGGAGATCGATGAGGATTTAGCTGCCATAGCCATGACGCTTGGAATTGACCCAAAAGGTAAGGATAAGGAAGAATTGGTTAAGGAGATTAAGGAGGCTATTGCCAAGAAAGAGTCTGTTGAGGAGTCCATGGAGGATGGGGATGTAGATAATGAGTGAGGAGGCGCTTCAAGATAAAGAGATGAGTTTCTGGGAGCATCTAGCCGAGTTGTCTATCCGGCTTAGGCGTATAATTATAGTCGTTTTTGTACTGACCTTCATCTTCATGATGATACCATCAACCCTAGATATCAGTAGCTTCCAGCCGTTGATATCTGGTGACTGGATGGAGTATAGGCCTCTCGTAGCAGGCATTCTTGACCAAGTTAGATCTGACCTGCTACCTACCAATGCAACTAGACTCATATCTCTACAGTTCGGGAATCCAATTACAATCTATATAGAGGCAAGTATCCTCCTCGCAATAATCGTATCTCTTCCATATATAGCCTATGAAATATACATGTTTATAGCCCCTGGGCTATATCCCCATGAGAAGAAGTTTATCAAGACTTTCATCTTCTCATTCAGCTTCCTATTTGTGTTAGGAGTTGTATATGGATATTATCTCATTATGCCCCTGACTTTCCAGATACTCATATATTTCGCGGTTATATTAGGGTCTGAACAACTGTTTGACATCGCGGATTTCTATCACTTGACTTTCCTGGGTCTCGCATTAACAGGCTTCTTCTTCACGATCCCGGTTTTCCTAGTATTAGCCATGAAGTTCGGCGTTATATCTCCTGAAACCCTGACAAAAAACAAGAGATACATCTATGTAGGGCTCTTCGTATTGACAGCTATCGTAACACCCGATCCAACGCCTGTCTCAATGATACTTCTCTCTCTTCCTTTTATAGTCTTCTATGAAGTATCTCTTATAATAGGTAGGAGAGTGGCTCCTAAAGACTAGCTATCTTTTCTTCCTCTTTCCTTTCTCAGGCTTCTTCTCCTCAACAACTTCAGTTTCCTCCTTTCTCATGAGGTTCTTAGAGAATATGTTTGAGACTAGTGCTATTATTAGGAATCCAATACTCGTGTAGAACATTATACTCATATCTATATTCAATTTCTTAACCTCCAGCTTCTCCGTATACACCTCATTCTCAACAACGTCGTTAAAATATAGATATGATGATATTTGGGATTTTCCATTTGACTTCTTCCAGACAAGAATCTTTAGATTCAGGGGTTCTCCAGTGTAAGTTACGTTAGCACTCCAGTAGATACTGGAGTTCTCATATATCTTCCCATAGTAGTCCTGTACTATAATCGAGAGAGTGTCCTCACCACTACGCCATAGAGAATAGTATATCCTTGTATTCAGCCTGGTATCGTATGGCCATGTAGCCGTGGCATTTCTGTAATAAACTTGCTCTCCATCCAAATATATCCTTAGCTCGTTTGATATAACCTGGCCTATGCCTAGGATTGACCCGGGTTTTAGAGACTCATAATATTCAATTTTAAACCCTATCTCAGGAACCTGGACTATAAAGGCCCCTATAACCATATCTCCACTCTCGCTTGATAAGGTTATCTCAATATTACTTTGCCAGGAGCCTAATACTGCACCTGGATATAGGAACTCAATCTCGGAATAACCGTCTGTATTCCCACTTCTAATATCGGTGGGGTCCTCTGACTCCCATATACCGACTTTATTTGAGACCACGAACCCAGCCTCATCTTGGCCATATATAGCTGGAAGGGTTAGAAGTATTAAGATGATTATTATCGAGGTCGTTACAATCCTACCGATCCTTCTATCAGCCATTTAATATGCACCGCCATCTAGCATAGTCATTATAAAAGACTATATTATAATTTGTATGGTGACCTGTTTAAAAAATAAATAATATATCTAGATAGGGGAAGTAGCCACATAGGTGGGTGGACACCCGGGATCAAGGCATCATCTCCCTAGGTGTCCAGCCATACCCTAAATAATATTATTGCTTTCATAATATAGAAAAAATTTTCTACTATTCCTCTTCACCTCTGCCTCTCATGAACCCTCTTATTAGAAGTGGTATACCAACGGTAGATAGGCCTAGGCCTAAGACGGTATATGGGGGAGCTTTCAACAGATACGCTATTCCCAATCCAATGAGGACGTGTACTGCGCCGGCTATAATAAATGCAAGCCTATACCGGATTCCAACTGGATACGTGGTGTATAGCACCCTTCCTATTGAGGCGTCGACTATACCTAGGTACTCTCTTTTCTTACCTCTCATCCTAATCTCATACTTGAATATCCAGATCGGGATGTATATCAGGAGTATTTGCTTAACATCTATACTGATATCTAATTCACTTATATCTTCACAGCTTCTCCCAATTACACTTAAGACTCTTCTCCTTGCTTCTTCAACAGCTCTCTTCCTTGCTTCCTCGGGAGATATATCCACGTCAACAATAATGGTGTTCATCTGCTTATACCTTTCTCTATCGAAGTAAATCCTCATCTCAGACGGTATCCTAACGTTTCTCAGCACCTCATTTATAAAGACTTCTCTACTTACATCCAGCTCCCCAAATTCTTCTCTGGATGTGGCTGGCATAGCATATGAAACGACTCTCTCCACCTGTCCAGAGGTCTCTCTATATCTCCTCCTCATATACCTATAGGCTGGTTTCAGCCCCTCTAGAAGGGATATTCCTTTAATACCATAGAACTCTGCATCTCTTGAGAGCCCACTATAATCCGCTTTTCCCTCCATGATCACAAGCCAATATGGTAGTAGCATTAGAACGGAGCTAGTTATATCCGCCTTAAAATATGTCTCTTCAGGGACTCCAAGCCTCTTCTTAATCCATAGTAATAAGGTGTCTAGCGCAATGCTCTGGCTAAGGTTCACAGGTGTCATGTATACATGGCTTATAACACCATCTATACTGATGTACTCCTCACTACACTTCTCACACCTATATAAGTATTCACCAGCCTTTACTAGCCTCTCTCCACATGTAGGGCACAATAGTTTATTCATGAATGCTACCTCCCCTAATCATAGACTTCCTCATGTGCCGTGGCTCTCCACATTAAATATCCACCCACCAAGGCCGAGATTATCCATGCCACGTAATAAGCCGGACTGGTTAATTGTGTTGAGAGAAATGTCCCTATCCCAATAGATGTATATGCCAATGCCCCGTATAACACTCGCTTAAGAGGTTTTAGAGGCTTCTCCATCCTAATAACCATGTTCTTAACTGCATCGGCAACACCCTTGTACCTACGCCCTCTATATAGGTAGTTGAACTCGATTATGGGATAAAATATAAGGTCAATCTCCTCCACCTTGATACGTGGCTTAAGCTCAAATACTTCAGTCATCTTACTAGTGGCCCATCTATATAGGCTGTCCTCGACCTCATCATCGATCTTCTCCCTAGCCTCTTCAATCATCAACTCAGGTGCCAATAATCTCCATCCTTCTCCTATAAATTCCTCAGGCTCAATATACTCTCTTGTCTTTAGGGCATTATCTAGGATCTCATCCAAGGCATATATCTCTAAATCGATTTTACCCGAGACCGATACATGCTCATCAACTTTCTTGAATCCCTCCATAGGTATGTATACAACATATGTCTCGACATAGGTCTTTTTACCAACCTTCCTAGTACGTGTCCTTGTCTCCCTCTTATAACCCCTATAATAACAGTCTCCCTTTACATATCCCCGCCAAATAGGCAGTACATAAGGTCGTATATTATAGATGGAGGCTTTACCACCCACCTCCCTCAATAGAAACTCCCTTATTGTGTTCCTCAATTTTGAAACGCTTACCGATTTCGGGGTTTTTATAAGTGGGAGATACCCTGGTTTAATGTTTATGTTTATCTCTCCACAGTATTCACATTTAAAGCCTATAACCTCATGTGTCCCCTCGGCTTCTGCACCGCAATATTTACATTTAGGTTTCTCACTAGGAGCTATATTACCTAAATCCCCTGTCTTCATTCCTTACTAAAGAGTAAAATATCCTAGGGCTATAAAATATAATTTGTGGCTAGTCTTCATGTAGTGGGGATAATGATATGAGTGAGGAGAGTGGGAAGAAGGAACTGGGTCTTTTGGAGAAGATAATGTTATTCATCCCAGGCTTCAAAGGCTATAAGGAGAAGGAGCTTAGGAGAGAGATGGATAGGCTTGTTAGGGAAGCCGTGGTTCGAAACCTGGATGAGGCTGAGCAAGTATTTAGAAGTTCATTAACAACCCTCTCAGGCCCGGTTCCAGAGGATATAATGACTCTTATAGACATAATTATCTATAGGATTCAAAGGCTTAAAGACTCTATTAGAGTAGCTGACTCAGGCTACTCTGGCTTCTTCGACTTGGTGAAGGTGAGGGAGGAGCTTCTGGATAAGGTATTGTCTAAGGACGCGAAGCTTCTAGAGGTATCTAAAAAGGTCTCTAAAGATATTAGGGAATTGTCTAGCAAGGGGTTCATAGGTATGGATACTAGAAATAGGCTATTGATGATCATAGAGGCATTGAAGGTCTTGGAGGAGGAGTTTAGAGAGAGGATAAAGATCCTATCTGGGTTGGAGAATTAAAGTAACTATTATCTTGGTATCTAGATAACAATTATGAGGCTGAAGCATATTCATTTAATTATGTGGGTGTAAGGATATGCCTATGGTTATTGAATGGAAGGATCCTGGTGAAAACGAGATAGTATATAAGTATCCTATTGAAGAGATCGAGTGGGGTAGCCAACTCATAGTACATGAGTATGAGGCCGCGGTGTTTTTTAGAGATGGTAAGGCATATGACGTATTTACAGCTGGGCGTCACACCATAACCACATTAAACCTCCCTCTTCTAACTAGGATACTATCTAGAATAGCAGGTTTCGACGAGGTTCCATTTAAGGCAACCATTATATTCGTCTCACTAAGACAGTTTCAGGGTAAGTTTGGAGCCAAGGCTCAGACTATTGAATATGCACCTCTATATGTAAGAGGGGAATATTGGTTCAAGATACATGATCCATCGTTATTCGTGAATAAGGTCGTAGGTGGTAGCAACGCATATACTACGGACCAGGTGAATGAATATCTACGTGCATATTTCAATGAGAAGATGATCACGGAGCTTAGCAAGTATTCGCTCGCTACTGTATTTACACGCCTAAGAGAAGTGAGTTTCAGCACTAAAAACATTTTATATGAGGCTTTTAGGGCATTGGGTATAGAGCTGGTGGATATCAAGATCGAGAGTGTGGATACTGATCCAGAGTGGAGGGATAGGATATTCTATCTCAAGGCGGGTGGTGTAGGTGCTGGAGAGCTACTTAGGATGGAGACGATGCAGAGGGCGGCGGAATCCCTAGGTAAGTCAGAGGGAGCTGGGTTGGGAGCTGGCTTTGTATTGATGCAGGGATTGACCCAGCCATATACACCTATGACGCCGCAGACCCCACAGGTACTATGCCCAAAATGTGGGTCAGCCAACCCTGTAAATGCCAACTTCTGTTCTTACTGTGGATTTAACTTAAGGGAATATAGAGCAGGACTAGCACCTAATCAGGCGACTGAGATGATTAGATGCCCAAATTGTAACACCAGTATTCCAAAGACGTCTAAGTTCTGCCCGAACTGTGGCTATAACCTATCGCAAGGAGGAAGTGGATAGGGAGTCTACCTTTATTTTTTAACTAATCCATTTACTTAACCATTTTAATATTGCTCCTTCGGGTAATGCGCCTACAAACCTATCTACTGGCTTCCCCTTGACGAAGAGTGCTACTGTCGGGATCCCCATGACACCATATCTAGATGCCGTAACCGGGTTTTCATCTACATTCAATTTAGCAAGAAGTACTTTCCCTCCAAGTGACTGTACAACACGTTCTATAATGGGGCTTAGCATATGACATGGGCCACACCATGGTGCCCAAAAATCCACCATCACAGGCTTTTCATAGGATTTCATGATGACATGGTCCTCAAAGTCGGCGTCAGATACATTGTATATCAATGTGTCTTCCTTGGTGCTATAGATTTCCCTTAGCATCTCCCTCATTTTCTTCTCCAATAGTTTATCTATCTCATTATCGTTCGACATTTTATATCAAGTAATATTTCTAACTATACAAAATTATATAAATTTGTATGTATTTCTATACATTGTATACCGAAATGAAGATAGATAGTATAGACAGGGAAATTATACGGATCTTGGAGGAGAATGCTAGGACTTCATTTAGGAAGATAGCTAAGAAACTAGGCCTGAGCCCGATGGCGATAGTCAAGCGGATTAGAAAACTTGAGGAAATGGGTGTTATTAAAAAATATACAGTTATCTTGGATCCAACGCCCCTCGGTTATAATTGTAGCTTCTGTATATTTGTTAGGGTTAAACCAGGTTATGATGTTGAGGAGATAGGAAGGATGATCTCAGGGTTCCCAGAGACCTTTATAGTGAATATGATTGCTGGAGACTACGATTTAGCTGTTCTAACGAGGTGCAAGGACAAAGAGGCTATTCAGAATTATATATCCAAAATAAACAATATTGAAGGTGTTGAACGGGTGAATTCCTACTTCGTAATTAAAACAATAGTTTAGGATAATCTTGGCGATATATCCCGTTAATATTTTAACTCAATATTTCGAGTAACTTTTAGATATATCTAAATAAGGGGGGGGGGTTCCTATGTCTCTCCAGCTATTACCCCCGAGCTCATCGGGTTGTCCATGGGTATGGCGGCCTTCGTAGGGATTGTAGGTGGTTTAATACCTGCCTATAGAGCATCGAAGGTTATGCCAGTTGTTGCACTGAGATATGAATAGGGACAATGATTCATCTAAAGCTCGAATCCAAATGCCCTTAGGGACATAAGTGTTTTCTTAAGCTCATCTCTAAACTTCATGCCTTTCTGAGTTAAATATAGGCCATATTCATCTTCGGAAACGATTTCCCTATTCTTCAATTCCTCCAGATACTCTGTAAACCTTTCGTAAGACAAGTTTGCAAAGAACATCACCCTAGTAGGTGGGGCTCTGCCCTCCTCCTCCCTAAGATAATGAATATTCTCGATTATGTCGTAGAGTATCCTTATCCTACTTCGATACTGCATCTTTCCCCTCTTCATCTACTTCTCCTCTGGCGGGGTTATAAATATCACTAACATTAGAATGTATCCGATGAATCGGGATAGCTCGGCACCGATAGATAGATATGGCTCGATTAACGAAAGTATGATCATTATATAGCTTAGCATCAAGGCGGTGAATCCAATGAATATCACAAGATTGCCTTTAGTTCTATATAAAATGTATCTGGATAGAGTTATGGAGGAGAGGTATGAAGCTAGGATAAGTAGTATGAGGTATGGCACTGCCCCTATAATACCCAGATATGCTATTCCCAATGCGGAGAGAGTCATCTCATAATCCTTGGGAGCTAGGGTTCTATAGTATGATGCTATTATCCCTAGGAAACCGATTATCTGTAGTATTAGTGAGGTGATCCATAGCGTCCTAATTGTGGCTGTAGCGGGTATCTCTATTATGGCAGTGTGTCGAATATATCTCTTTACCATCAGCATCGTTGTAGCCGGCTCTAGTATAATGCCGGCTCCAATGAGTAGGAAGGAAATGGACATGTATAGAACAAGCTTATCCTTAATATCAAGGTATCTAAGACCTAAGAATATTCCTATGGCGAGTGCAGCCACTCCTGATAACAGGGTGAGGATATTATCGGCGAACATTATCATAGCTAGATCTGGCCTAAGCTTCCCCATTTGAGATACAGCTGATATAAGATATGTAATCATGTTTAGAGCCGTCTCACTCCAAAGACCGTATATCGTGTAGAGTATGCTGCTCATTATAATAATAGATATTGTCCCTGGATATACATATAGAAAATTCCTGGTATACATAGACGATTCGTCTATATGAATGGTTCATAAGGCTCTTAAATACACCCCAACTTGATTTAGTGGTGATGTTTGATGGACGGTAAAAAGATTGGTTTAGGGATATTGGCCATCTTTATAGTGGCCTTATTCGCCGTAGCAATGTATACCGATGCTGTAGCAGCGTACACTGGACCAGCGTATATGTTCTCACCATCTGCCGAGGATGATGAGACAGGTAATGTAACTAGGATAGTGCATTTCATCGCCAAGACACAGGCGGATGACGGCACTGTATACTTGATCGGGGGTAGAATAAAGATATCTCCAGTGGATATGGATGACACCAATAAATACTATGAGATAACTGGAGGAAAGTTGGTTTACAAAATCGCTGGCGAGAATACAACTATCACGGTCTTAGACAGTGTATCTGGATCTGCAGTTGTAGATGAATATGGTTTCGTAAGTGGTGAGATCACGGCAGTTAACGACGATGGCGTCGTAGTATCAATTACATTTACAGGTGCACAGTTTAGGAAGCCTGCTAAGATGGGTAATGGAATGGAGGGCGGTGAAGCTGAGCACGCCAGTGCGGATGTCGGCGAGGGCATGGGTCATCAGTTTAAGGGCCATGGAGCGCCTAACTTTAAGGGCAAGTCTCTTAAGAAGGTTAGGACCCTCGGCTCAATCTCAGTATCTGCTGTTGTAGACGGTGTATCCACGCAGGGCTACGGAATCTTTGCAGTGGGATGCGGCTGCTAGTCTAATAGTTCCTCATCCCCTATTTCTCTTTTTTCTCAATCCATATTTTTTCTACCGCACTTACTACTAACAATGAGAGTGCCGTGCCTATAGACATCTGCATGGTGTTGAAAGGTACCTCTGCCAATGCAGCTACTCCTAATATGACTTGTTCATATAGGAAGTAACCTAGGACCATGGTCATTCCACCAGCGATTGTAGATAATATGTATCCAATATAATTGGGTTTCTTCCATGATAGTCCAATGACTAGTATTATTATGATCACTGCAGACAGCCCCCATATGATCTCTGAGAAGTCCACGGTCATCGTAGTTGCTCCAAATAGGTTTATCGAGATCTCCGCTGTACCTACGTAAAACTCTTTACCCACGATATACATGAGTATACCAAATAATACACCTATTAATACACCGATAGGCCTCTTACTCTTCTCCCTAAAAATGGCCTCAAGCTTCATAGCAAGGTATCCTACTATAAACCCTTCTACACCCTTTACTACAAGTGTTCCTGGCGCGTATTGCGAGTATCCCAGTACAACGTCACTTAACATTGAGCCAAATCCACCGGCGATCATTCCTACAATGGGGCCTCCTGTAATTGCGGCTATGTATACACCGGTCTCTCCAATGTTGAAATAGCCTCTTGTCTGAATAATGTATACGTTGAAGACCACGGTGAAGACGAATACTATCACGGTCATTATAGCCGAGTATGTTATCTGGAGTGTAGGGTTAGTTGAGACCATCTCCCTGATCTTCATATCTCACATCACCTCTTGCCGAATGTTGAGTCTATTACCTTATTCTCCACCTAATAATAGTATAGAATACAGTCGCCCAGATTTATTTTAACGTCATAAACCTACATTCTAATTTTAATTTTTCAGGGTAAATAATATAATTTGGCCCCGCCACTCACGCACCTACGAGGGTATGCTGATAAAGCGTCTCGATGAGTAGGTGTCGGTCTGGCGGGGTACAAACATCCTCCTAACATTCACTGTCGTATCAAAGTATGAAAGTTTTTATTTTCAGTGTTACCTTATATTAGGTTATATCATAGAGTTGTTTATCGAGTGGATGTACCATGGTAGATGCAGATTTCCTGATGAGGAAGTTTAAGGAGGAGGAAGATAACTTAATAAAGTTGACTCAGGAGCTTGTGAAGATCCCTAGTGTAAACCCGCCTGGAGACATGACTGAGATAACTGGTTTCCTAAAGGACTATTTTAACGACGCTGGCTTAAGTTATGAAGTCTACGAGCCTGAGAAGGGGGTTATAACGCTGTATCTGAAGTCTGGAAGAGATGAGGAGAACGATTTCCTGCATTTCAACGGCCACATAGACGTAGTCCCTATTGGAGAGCGTTCTAAATGGACTGTAGACCCATTTGGTGGAGAGATTATAGATGGATATTTATATGGACGTGGGTCAAGTGATATGAAGGCTGGTGTCGCGGCCACAATCAAGGTATTCGAGATACTAACTAGATATTGGGAAGGCTTGCCAAGAAGGATAGGCTTATCACTTGTCCCCGATGAGGAGACTGGTGGAAGGCTTGGGACGAGGTACTTGATCGATAAGGTAGGTGTTAGACCTAAATATGTAGTTATAGGTGAGCCGTCGACGAGCTTTAGGCTGGAGATTGGGGAGAAGGGAGTATATAATATGACGATTAGAGTAGAAGGCTTCCCAGCTCATGCAAGCCTATCTCCACATGTTGGAGAAAATGCTATTATGAAGGTGTTGAAGATCGGTGACGAGATATATAAGCTGGCTGAGAAGACTGTTGACGTCCCGGAGAAGCTTAAGGACGTTGTTGAGAATAGTGGCTTCATAGTTGCACAGTATTTTAATAAACCAAGCCTCTCTAGGCTATATAAGAGCCTTTCCATAAACGTTGGGATGATAAGGGGTGGGGATAAAATAAATATCGTCCCATCATGGGCTGAGATTGACGTGGACATTAGAATTCCCCATGGATGGACTAAAGATGATGTTAGGAAAATGGTTGAGGATATCCTAGCCAAGTATGACGGTACTGCTAAGATAGTTAGTGACAGAGGGGAGAACCCGAGTTATACAGATCCAGACAGCCCGATTATCCAGAGTATTATAGAGGCCAGTAAGGATGTTATAGGCTTCGAGGTTGCTAAACACCTAGTTGCAGGTGCAACTGATGGACGGTTCTTCAGGAAAGTAGGTAGTGATGCGGTTATCTATGGCCCTGGAGAGCCTGGGAGGATACATTCCTATGATGAGCGTGTCGCTGTTGACGATATTAAGAAGGTTGGAGAGGTTCTTCTAAAGGCCTCTTATAACCTAATTGCCTCAAATCCCTACTAAACCTTATCCCCATTTTTTATTTAAGATATCCTTTAACACCCATCTACATAAAAACCCTATTCTGTATAACTTAAATTAGGATAAAAGAGGGTTGGATACGGGGATCCTAGGTATCTATAGATATTTCCTTGGATCAGTTATCCTTCCTTCAATTGCACTAGCGGCTACAGTAGCTGGTGAAGCTAGATAGACGTAGCTGTCTCTGGCGCCCATTCTACCTATAAAGTTTCTGTTGCTTGTCGATACCGCCACCTCCTCCGACGCCAAGATACCCAGATGTGTACCTACACATGCTCCACAAGTTGGGTTTGTAACCACAGCACCGAATTTTAGGAATAGGTCTATTATACCTTCTTTAAGGGCCTTGTCATAGACTCTTCTTGAGGCCGGGGTCACTACAAATCTGACTTTTGGATGAGCTTTCTTACCCTGTTTTAAGGCTTTCCTAACTATTTCGGCTGCTATAAACAAATCCTCTGGACGGGCGTTTGTACAGCTTCCGAGGAACGCCTGATCTATCTCGACATCCTCAACCTCTGTCACCGGCTTTACATTTCCAGGGCTATGGGGAACTGCAACCATAGGCTCCATCTTCGTAACGTCTACAAACATTTCCTTGTCATATGTAGCCTCCTTACCCGGTGTGATCCAGTACATCGGCTTCCTACCTACTTCCTCCAAGAACTTCATAGTGACTTCATCAGGTGGGAAAATACCTGCCTTGGCTCCCATCTCGACACTCATATTAGACATAGTGGCCCTAGCCTCTATAGATAGCTGCTTAACTGCCGAGCCTGTAAACTCCACACTCATGTATGTAGCCCCGTCTATAGTCGCCTCGCCAATAATATAGAGGATCAGGTCCTTAGAATATACGCCCTTAGGGATATCACCATCCAAAGTTACTTTGAATGATGGCGGTATCCTAAGCCATGTACTACCAGATTTCCAGATACTAGCCATCTCAGTACTGCCGATTCCAGTTGCGAAGGCACCGACGGCACCGGCTGTTACAGTATGTGAGTCGGCACCGAGTAATAGCATTCCCGGGACATCAAATACATCGAGGAGATACTGGTGACATATATTTCCCTCTGTGTAATAGGCACCTTTCTCGAAAGCAAAGTTCCTCAGCATCTTCTGGAGTAGAGCTACTCTCTCGTTAGACGCGGGGAATGTATGGTCGGTTACCAGAAGTACCCTCTTGGGGTCAAAGAGGTCTCCGTCACCCAACTCTCTAAAGACTTTTATTGCTAGCGGCCCTGTGCCATCTGTCGCCATCGTCAAGTCGGGCGAAGCAACTATTATGTCATCCTTATATGCTATCTCCTTCTCCTCATCAACCCTCTTTATAGTAAGTATCTTCTCGGCAAATGTTAGTGTCTCGTCTTTCAGCACCTTATTCACAAAATCCTCATCTTTCTTTACCCTCGGCTCCAGCTGAATACTTTTATCTATACCCATTATCATGTCTATACTCATGTTTGTCACCATCTACCTGACTATAAAGGTATTTAGTTATAATAAATAAACAATCGTTTTCTATTTAATAATGATAATATAATTCACCTCGTAATCAAGCTAAGTATTTTTGGATAAAAAATATGTTAAAAAGATGTCGGGGATAAGCGGTTTAGAATTCGAAGGTGTATTCTCCACCTGGGTTTATTACCACCGCCTCGGCACCGGTCTTCTCACCGACCTTCTTCTTGAACTCCTCAGGATCTGCATCTATAACTGGGAATGTCTTGTAATGCATTGGTATCACATATTCCGTCTTCAATAGTCTAGTTGCCTCCACCGCCTCATCAATACCCATGGTAAAGTGGCTGCCAATCGGTAGTAGAGCCAGTTTTATATTGTATAGCTTACCAAATAACTCCATGTCACTAAATAACCCCGTATCTCCAGGATGATATACTGGGAAGCCTGGGAACCTAATTATGAATCCAGTTGGAGCACCGATGTCTGAGGAGTGTGTGGAGTGTACCAGTGTAATCGGGAGCCTAAACCCATTCTTCTCAAAGAACCATGTTCCACCTATATTCATCCCAATAGCCTCATTTCCCCCACGGCATTTCTCTTGTACATGGGTTGCTATCTCGAATATTCCTACACACTTTGCACTGGGGTTCCTGCTTAGGATGTCACATACATTTCCCATATGGTCGAAGTGGCTATGGGTCACTAAGACAAGATCGATCCCCGTCAACTCATTGAGAACTTCCTCCTTCTTATCTCCAAGCGGCTCTAGAAATGGGTCGATCAGTATCTTGACCGTCTCCTCACCCTCATATGTTAGGAGGAACGTAGAGTGAATTATCCATTTGACTCTAAGCTTTGCCATAACATCTCACCTCAACTAGGTTTCACAATAAAATAATTTTTCCCTTGTTTGTTGATAAATAATGGTTATGATAATGTTATTTTAGTTGTTTTGTCTATTAAAATATAAGGAAACGGTGGTTTAGAGTGGCGTCGAACACCAAGCGTATTGAGGAGCGTTCGGCAGGGGCCATTGTCTTCTATGAGGAAGGTGGAGTAAGAGAATATCTATTACTTAAACATCATAGGGGCCATTGGGATCTGCCTAAGGGAAATATTGAGCGTGGTGAAGTACCTTTAGAAACCGCTAAGAGAGAGGTCTTTGAAGAGACCGGGATCAAGGAGCTTAGGTTCTATAATGGTTTTATAAAGAAGATCGAATACTTTTATCGGAGGAAAAATTCTCTTGTGCATAAGGAAGTGATATTCTTCCTGGCGGAGAGTTTCACTAGGAAAGTAGTTATATCCGACGAACACAAGGGATATGCATGGCTCACCTATAGCGAGGCGCTGGAACTCGCTACCTTCAAAAACACAAAGCGTTTGATTAAGGAGGCTGAGACTTTCATAAAGAAATATGAGAGGGAGAAATAATAACGTTGTTATATTACTAAGTAAATATTAACAATTTTTTTGTTGGTGTCTGCTGTGGTTGTGTACGACAGATATGGGCGTCCAGTTAGAGGAGCAAGGATTAGTTTAAACAGCTCTAGCTATTGTAATTTCAACTGTGTATTTTGTCATCGCGAGGGAATACATGGGAATGGCAGGGAGTTGATGACGCCGAGTGAGATAGGTAGGATTGTAAGGATATTAAATAGATTCGGTGTCCAGTACGTTAAATTAACTGGTGGCGAGCCTCTGTTGAGAAGTGACATACTTGACATCCTAGATGAGATAAAGTCTGCTGGGATTAAGGAGATCTCCATGACCACCAACGGCACTAGATTGGCTGAATTAGCGTATGATCTTAAGAGGCACGGCCTAAATAGGGTTAATGTTAGTATACATAGCATGGATCGATGGAGATACTTTCTATTAACTGGTGTGGACGCCCTTGACTATACTCTAGAGGCTATAGAAGCTGCTGTAGATGCTGGTCTAAGACCGGTTAAACTTAATATGGTGGTCTTGAGAGGCGTTAACGAGGATGATCTTGGTAAATTAATTGAATATAGTAGGGAATTAGGTGGTGGAGACACTAATGTTATACAGCTTATCGAGCTCCTAAACATATCTAATGATTTCTATAGGGCTTATCATGTTAGTCTAGAGTCTTTAGAGTCTAGGGTCAAGGATATGGCTATGGAGGTTAGATATAGACGCCTACATAATAGGCCTGTTTATATCCTGCCTGATAATGTGTGGATCGAGTTTGTTAAGCCGGTGGATAACCAAGCCTTCTGCCAAGGTAATGATAGGATTAGGATTACATATGACGGTAAGTTCAAGCCATGTTTGATGAGGAGTGATAACCATGTCGATTTTCTCACAGCTATGAGGCGAGGGGCTGGTGACGATGAGCTCGCCAGGCTCTATCTAAAGGCTGTTCTACTGAGGGAGCCGTTTTATAAGGAGGGTGAGGAGTTCTGTGGAAGAACTCTACCCGATATCTGTATAATATAGCCTCTATAAACTGAGGATATTATATTAGCGTGGGGTGTTAGATGTTGAAGATTGATAAGGAGAGGGGGTTCAAAGATCTATGTTCAGTTGATGATGCGTTGAAAACCATCTTGGAGAGGGTTGGGACTGTTGAACATGAGAAGGTCGATTCCTATAGGGCTTTTGGCAGGGTTCCCGTTGACGACGTTGTTTCTCCACTGGATGTACCGCCTTTTAACAGGGCGGCTATGGATGGGTATGCGGTTAGGGCGAGGGATGTTACAGGAGCCTCTGAACTAAACCCTATCCGCCTTAAAGTAATTGGTGAGGCGAAGACTGCACAGCCATTTAAGGGCGAGGTTTCTAAGGGGGAGGCCGTTAGGATCGATACAGGTGCTCCTATGCCTGATGGTGCGGATGCCGTGGTCATGGTTGAATATACAATGCGTAGAGGAGACTATGTTGAGGTTTATACGCCGGTTTCCCCCCTTCAGAATGTCTCTGTTAAGGGTGAGGATGTTAAGGCTGGTGATGTCATTGTCTATGGAGGCGTCCCACTAACATCTATGGATGTAGCTGCGTTAGTCAGCGCTGGAATACAGGAGATAGAGGTCTACCGGAAAGTTAGGGTATCCATCGCCTCAATTGGCAATGAGCTTAGAGAACCCGGTTCATCTCTAGACCCTGGATATATCTGGGAGACAAATCGTATTATGATAGGGGGGATGATAAAGCATTTTCCCATTGAGATCGTTAGATCTGTAATATTGTCGGATGAGCCTGGTGATATCAAGAGATTTATGGCTGCCGCGGCTATAGATAGTGACTTGATAATTACTACTGGAGGCACTTCACTGGGTGTAGGAGATACTGTAACAGATATAGTAGATGATTTCGGAGATGTTCTTATCCATGGAGTGGCGCTACAACCCTCTAAACCTGTTTTACTCGCTATTGTAGACTCTAAACCTTATATAGGCTTACCGGGATACCCAGTTGCAGCAGCGATCTCTACAGAGGTTTTTGTAGCCCCGGTCTTAATGAAATTATCTGGTATAAAGGGTGTTTATATGCCTCCAATTGTAGAGGCACGGCTTATGAGGAGGGTTGCCTCCCGGCTAGGCACCAGGCATTATGTACGTGTTAAGCTGTATAGGGATGAAGATGGTTATAGGGCTAGGCCTGTATGGGTCTCGGGAGCAGGGGTATTGAGCAGCCTCAGTCTTGGAGATGGTTACCTAATAATACCTGAGGATGTAGAAGGGTATGAGGAGGGCGACATAGTCAGTATTCGTCTTTATAGGAGGTTTGTGAGGCTTGAGTAAGATATTTAGGAGGCTTGTCGATGTAGTTGAGGCAGTTAGGCTACTTGAAGAAGCGCTTCATCCTTCTCCCCTGGGGGTCGAGAGGGTTTCTCTGGATAAAGCGGGTGGAAGGGTTTTGGCTGAGGATATAGTATCTAGAATTGATGTCCCTTCTTTCGATAGGTCTCTGAGGGATGGATATGCAGTTAGATATGAGGATACGTCGCATGCCCGGGAAGATGATCCGGTTAAACTAAGGATTGTAGGTGAGGTTGAGGCAGGGTCAGACAAGGTACTTTATATTAGAAGGGGGGAAGCCGCAAAAATAGCGACTGGAGCACCTATACCTGGGGGAGCCAATGCTGTTGTCATGGTAGAATATACCCGGGAGAAAGATGGATACGTATATGTATATAAGCAGGCTAAGCCTGGGGAATGGATACAGTATGCTGGATCCGATGTAATGTATGGGGAGCCCGTTCTCAGGAAAGGCATAATATTAGGGGGTAGGGAGATAGGTGTGTTGGCCGCGATCGGGGTTACTGAGGTTCCTGTCTATAAAAGGCCTAGGGTGGCTATCATAAGTACTGGTGATGAGATTATCCGCCCCGGGGATCCCTTGAAATATGGCATGATATATGATGTGAATGCATACACCCTATATACTCGTCTATTGGAAGATGGTGCTGAGCCAGAGTATCTCGGGATCGCGAGGGATTCCCCGAAGGAGCTGGAGTCTCTATTGAGCCGTGCTATAGGAGATTATGATGTGGTTGTGACGAGCGGCTCCACAAGCGTTGGACTTAGGGATAATTTATATAAAGTACTGTCTAAAATGGGTGGGCGAGGCATTTTATTCCATGGTGTAAAGGCTAGCCCTGGAAAGCCTACAATGGCTGCTGTTGTCGAGGATAAGCTTGTAATAGGGCTACCTGGATTCCCAGTCAGTTGTCTTATGATGTATGACAGGATATTCTCGAATATCATTAGAAAGATGTCTGGGCTAGGCGCAGTTGAGAAGCCGAGGATAAAGGCTAAAGCCGGCTTTATATTAAGAGGTAGAGAAGGCGTTAAATACTATCATCCCGTTTTCCTGAAGAAAGTGGATGGGAAGACCTACTTCTACCCGATACATGGTGGGAGCGGTGCTATCGCTGCATTGGCGAATGCAGATGGGTATGTTGAGATCCCTGAGAACGTCACATATATAGATGTAGGTGAAGAGCTGGAGGTAAGTCTCTTCAGCAGCAGTATCAGACCCTCCGACTTAATTATCGTAACTAGCCATAGTATAGCTCTTGATAATCTAATCAGGGCTTTTAAAAACAGTCTTCCTGAAGCTAATGTCAAGAATATATACGGTGGATCTACCGCAGCTGTATATGCCATTAGGGATGGATATAATGATTTTGGGGGGATGCATATCCTCGATGAGGAGACTGGTGAATACAATATACCTTTCCTCAAGTCAATAGACATTCGAGACATAGTTTTATACCGTGGCTTCCTCAGGGAAATTGGTTTTGCAGTGGCTAAGGGGAATCCAAAGAAGATTAGAGGGTTTAATGACTTGCTGAGAGAGGGCATCCGATTTGTCAATAGGACCCAGGGTAGTGGCACAAGGGTTTTTATAGACATTAATCTACGTAGGACAGCTGATGAGCAGGGAATATCATTCGATGAAGTAGTATCTATGATTGAGGGTTATAACATTGAGGCTAAGACCCATACATCTGTAGTAGCTAGTATAGAGTCGGGTAAGGCTGATGTAGGTGTAGTCACCAGACCTGCAACGATTGATAGGGATGTAGACTTTATCCCATTGGGATGGGAGAACTACGATCTTATTGTAAACAAAAGGAGCCTTTCATCCTCTGGAATGTTAAAGGCTTTTATACAGTTTTTGGAGAGTGATGTAGCAAGGAGGATCCTAAGGAGTGTAATGGGTATAAAGCTTGATGATAGGTATATGAGTGTATTGCTTGAGCTATAAAGCTTAATTTTTGGATATGTTGATTTATTGTCATTAACTAAAAGGTCATTTAGGTGTCTAAAGGTTGAAGAAGAAAAAAGGTGGGAAGAAAAAGGGCTTCTCAATAAAAAAGCTATTGGATACGAAGCGTGTTGTATCTATCATAGTATTACTGCTATTTATTGGATCTATAGTTGTAGCTTTTGCACCCACTATATTCTATGGTTTCTTTGTCAGGATGAAGCCCTTATCCGAGACACCAGTGATAAACCTCGATACAGGTGAGGAAGCTCTGTTCCAAAAGTTTTCATCTAGGAACATGCTTGTAATTATATTCGATAATACCAGGGGAGACGACTATAAAAAACTCGTTGATATGATCTCCGACCTCAAAAACTATATAGAGGGTAGAGGCCTTAGAATTATCTTCATATTATCGGGTGGGGATAAGGAGAGTCTGATAAATTACCTTACTCAGGAACATCCATATTTATTTAATTCATTGACATGGCTTCATGATAAGGATGGTCTTTTTAAAGATAAATTGGGCGCTGACCTATCCAGGGCGAGGATATACTACGTCACCAATATAGACTGGAGCTATAAGTATATAGGGGACTCCGATATACAGGAGTCTGCATTGATATTCAAGATCGATAAAATTGTTAGGTCTCTCTAAACTTATCGATTTCCTCCTCAACTTCTTTTAGCTTCTCCTTGATTATACTAGCCCTCTTCCTCATCCGCCGCTTCCTAAGCTCCTTATAAGGCTCTTCCCCCCAAATCTCCATGTTACGGTCATATTGGGATGGTATTTTATCGCCTTCAACTATATGAACTGGATATAGGATATAGAAATGCCTATTTCTTCCCTTCATGCTTAAAATCCTTGCTATTACCAATTGACCGGGTTCTAGAAACTGGGTCAAGGGAGCCTTTTTATGGAATATGCCTATAACCCCCTCCTTGTCATATGTGACCACTCTGCCGATTTCCTTTTTCTTCGATGGTTTTGTGTATACAAGGACGTATCTAGGCATTTTACCACACCTAACTATTTATCGGTGTTTCTATCTTGGTTTTAGAATATGTCTTTTATAACCATTATCTCCCTTGGATATATCAGTCCCTCTATCTTCCTCTTTAGTCTAAATGGTTTCTTAGCCATAACCATATATGACCAGAAGCCGCCGAATGATGGGATGTAGGTGATGTACATCTTATAGTGTCTATAAACCTGTTTAACGTTTTCAACGAACCTGCCTATAATATCATGGGAGACTGGATACACCTCTAGGTGGTATACTATACGCCCATCGTCAGACAATATGTTTTTGAGCTGGTTTAGAAACTTGGTTGTATAAAGCCTATTTACTTGGCTTCCCTCCATACCCTCTTCTCTCAGGTCTGTTAGATCACCTATGATATAATCGAATTTCTCGGAAGTCTCCTCCACATATTTAAAGGCATCTGTGTTTATCAGCTTAGTTCTAGGGTCGTCAAAGACCCCGTTTGGAACGGAGGGAATATATTTTATAACAGCCTTAGTAACCTCTATATCTATATCAACTACGGTTATCTCAGCCTCAGGTAACGCTCTCCTTATCTCCCTAGCAGTTCCCCCATCCCCACCTCCTAGTATCAATATTTTCTTAAAGCTTTTCTTTATACTTGGTAGTACCAATGCCTTGTGAAACACTTTTTCGTCATATTCAGCTAGTTGCAGAATATTGTCGAGGAACAAGCCTTTTCCAAAAGGCGTCTCCCCAATAAGTATCTCCTGATATTTACTCTTTTTTCTATAGAGTACTTTATAGACTGGTGTACCGACATAGGATTCTCCAAATGGTCCTTTTATAAACTTCTCCAGAATAATCTCTGGTTTCTCTCTATTCATTTTTCTCAGCGATATATGTGGGTGTAGCCTCAGGATTATATATGTAGCCTCTGGACTTGACCACCTTCTTCAATTTCTTGGGCTTAAGTCCCTCAATAATTATGTCAGCTGCCTTCAAGGCCTTCTCCCACTTGTCACATGCAAATATATCGATGGTGGCATGCTTATACTCAGGCCATGTATGTATAGATATATGGCTGGCCTCGAGTAATGTTATGGATGTGAATCCCATAGGAACAAACTTGTGGTAGAGTGTCCCAAAGGATTTTAGGCCGCTTTGGGTTACAGCCCTAGAAATTAGCTTGTTGAGGAATATAGCATCATCTAATTTTTCCGGCTCCACTCCATATAAATCCAGCATTATGTGAATACCTTTTTCCCTCTTCATTTCTCCTCATAATTCCAGCGGGTTGTTAAAGGAGACCCGCTACCTAAATTAATTAAAGCAATTCATATATTACCCCCCATTATTTATAAAGTTTTTTATATAGGGTTTAATGGATATAGAGGAAGTATCCCTTCAAGTATCTCAGCTCCTTATCGATACTCCTATGCATATGATCGGGTGCAGCTCCCCTAACCATCCCTAGATACAGATATCTCCTCCTATTCTCCTCCAAGATCTTATCGATGATTTCCCTTTTCAATATCTCGGGGGTTATGAAATAGCTACAGCTTGATACGAATAAAATCCCTTGGCTAATATGTTTAACAATATCCTTCAAAACTTTCCTATATTTATTTACTCCCTTATCTAGGCTGGCTCTATTTTGAACTAATGCTGGGGGATCCGAGATAATTACATCGAATTTTCCCCCCGACTCATCTAGGAACTTCTCTACCCTTCCTTCATATACCTCTGACTTCTCCAGGACATCGTTAATCTTTAGATTCTCATATAGTAATTCAATCGACCGGGGTGTTTCCTCGACAAAAACCGTCTTCTTGGCATTGTTGACCAGAGCCTGAATCCCGAATCCCCCTGTATAGCTGTATAGGTCAAGCACCTTCTTATTACTGGTATATAATCCCGCCTCAAGCCTATTAATTCTCTGGTCGAGGTAGAACCCAGTCTTTTGACCTTCTTCAATATCTACCTTGAAAATTGCTTTCCCTTCACGGATGGTCAATACTGTTTCATCTCCCTTTACCATCCATCCTCTCCACCTTTCTAGACCTATCTCCATCCTGCTCCTCTGATCATTCCTTACATATACATAGTTAGCGATCCCAGACCTCCTTAATATCATTGCTATTAAATCAAGCCTGTTGTCCATACCTATGCTACTGCTTTGAATCACAGCAGTATCCTTATACAAGTCTATGATAAGCCCAGGTAAATGGTCTGCATCTGCATTTACAATTCGTTTTGAATCAAACGGGTAGAACTCCCTTTTCCTATATGCGTAGAGAATGTTTCTTCTAATTATATCAGAAACGTCCTCTTCAGCCCCTATCTTTAAAAGCCGTACCCCTACTGCACCTATACCCTCATAAAAACCTATTCCAATAGTCTTCCTCCTAGAATCAACTAGTATAATATCTTCGCCCGGTTCAGCTCCACCATCATCCTCAATCCATTTGGAGTAGATAGTCAGTAACCCGTTAAGAACTTGTTTTTCAGCTCCTCTCCTAAGCCTTACCACCTTAACCATATCCACCACTTTTATAATACTCGCATAAATCGTTTAAAGGACAATCGCTGCATCTTGGTTTCCTAGCGAGACAGATTTTCCTCCCAAATGCTATGAGCTGGAGATGAGCATCTTCATAATCTTCGGGACTAAGTGCATCCATCCAGACTCTACTAATCTCTTCATAACTTCCCTTCTCGCTAACTAGGCCGAGTCTCCTAGTTATTCTCGTTATATGTGTATCAACTGGAAACGCCTTTCTCCCAGTAAATAACAAAATTATATCGGCGGTTTTATATCCTACTCCAGGTAGCTCAAGGAGCCTCCTCCTAGCTTCCTCCTCATCTACATCAAGTAGCTTCTCCATATCTCCCCCGTATCTCTCCAATAATATTTTTGTAACTTCCTTGATTTTCTTGGCTTTGACGTTATATAATCCCGCTACCAAAATGCTTTCCGCAATATCCTTTTCACCCGCTTTATGTATATTCTCAATCTCGACACCGATTCTCTTCTCTAGATTCCTATATGCATCTATACTATTCTTGTCATTGGTGTTTTGGGATAAGATTGTGGCAATCAGCATCCTGTATATGTCGTTAGAGGATTTCACGATTTTAGATGTATATCTAGTTCTCCTTCGGAGATTAATCTTCTTCAGTCGATTATATACCTCCCTAGCCAGATCCAGTTTATCCTCTTTATTTCCTGTGCTCATGCTCTCCTCCAACTATATTTCTTATCTTATTAATACTATCTCTATACTCAGCCTCATCCATATTTCTATATGGATATACATGTAGCAAGCCTATTATCCCGACTCTGTCCAATGTCTCTCTAGTCATAACAGCTCTATCAACCATAACACCATCTTTAGAAGCATCATTAAGTAGCTTAAATGAGGTATCTGACCTGATCATGAGAAGCAGCTTGTCTCCACCTATTATGTTACTGGGTAATATAATGTATTCATTTAAGACTTCTAAGGCTATTCTCATATACTTCCTCATCATACCTTGGATGTAGGAGTCTATCTCATCGTAGTATATAATGGCCCTGGGTAGTATAGTAGTTGATGCGAAGCTGCATTCAACATACTCTTCTAGATTAAATATATTCTTTACCAGCTTAGGCCACTCTCCTTTACCTGTCAATAAGGAGAGCGGGGGATATCCACAGTGTAATTTGTCCAATGGAATACTTAATATTACTATGCTCTCCTCTATATCGGCTTCATTAAATATCCTCCCTATCTCTCTCATAATCCTAATCATCTCGTCTCTCAAGGAAATTGGCCCCTTAGCTTTCTCTAACTTATATATGTGATTTAACCCGGATAAGTCGAGTATTATGCCGCCCTCGTTCTTAGCTGTTATCTCGAGGGCATGTTCAATATGTTCTATGTCGATCAAGCCGGATGGAGTCGGTATAGAAGTTATATAAACCATATATTCGGATGAATTTCTTTCCAAGATGTCCAGATCAGGTTTAAATTCATTGTTAGATGGGATTATATATGGTGTGAATCCGTTTAACTCAATTATCTCCCTAATAACTGGATCGATAAACTCATCAACATAGATGGTGGTTCCTCTACTGATGGTCTTTAGTAGCTTAGCGTAAATTTTTCTATACCCTAATACAGGATGCATCTCACTAAACTGGTTTAATAGGGGAAACCTTTGGCATAGGTGGTGTTTCACGTCATCTTTGGAAAAGTCTAATGGAGTAAGTATTTTATTACATAGTTCTAGTGACTTTATCTCCACATCCCTGGATCGCGTTGTCGCTACATTATCTACGTTGATATGGTCTTTTCTTAGGAATCTCTTCATGATAATAAAATATTCTCATATAAGCGATTTATTAGTAAAGCAGGGGAAGCCACATTGTCTAGGGGGATTTACGGAAGTTTAGTAGTTGGTTAATAAAAAAATGATATGGGATATTTAGAGAACGTCTTTCTTAGCGCCTTTAACTGTAAACTCTGGATATGTTCTAGTGGTCTTCTTCTCAGCTACTTGAAGTGTATGCACGAGCTTCGCACCCTCTTTGTATTCTAGGTATCCAAACACTTCTTCAGCGAGTTTCTTCCTGAGTAGCTGGATGGCCAATGCAGGGTCAACACCCTTTGGACATACCTCTGAGCATGAGCCTGCAAGGTGACATCCCCAGCATCCATCTGGAGAGTCGACTACCTCAAGTCTCTCGAGAGTTCCTTCGTCTCTACTGTCGGCGATAAACCTATATGCGTTGGTCAACGCCTGCGGCCCTAGATAGTTCATGTTTGTGCCGGATGTTGGGCATGCAGAGTAGCATAAGGCGCATGTAAGACAATAGGTAAACTGCATATACTCCTCATGCTCTTCAGGAGTCTGGATATATTCCCTGACAGGATCCCAATACTCTTCCTCATTCCTCCTTATTAAATACGGCTTGATCTTCTTCTGCTTCTCAAAGAAAACTGTGTGATCCACTATTAAGTCCCTGACGAGAGGAAGGTTTTTCAAAGGCTCCACAACAATAGTGTCCGTATTTAGATGTAGTATCTGTGTAGCACATGCCAATACCGGTTTACCATTTACTATGACTCCACAAGTACCGCATGTAGCCATTCTACAGCTTCCACGGTATGCTAGAGAATGATCTAGATTTTCCTTGATATATGTGAAGGCCTCTAAGACCGTCATCCCCTTGTATACTGGTATCTCAAAGGTGCTGATGAAGAACTCTCCCTTATCTGGATCCCATCTCTTTATCTTCATAACAATAGTTTTCTCAGCGTTTTTACCACTCATTTCTCCCCCCTCCTAAAGCCCGGCAGAGACTATTATCGGTGCCATTCCATATGCCATTAGCAGTATATAGACGATGAACAGTGTCCATGAGATCAGTATCCTCATCTTCTTCTCTGTAGTATACTCAAATAGGATATTTCTTATACCAATGAATCCATGTGTAAGTAGTGCAAATAATAAGACCGTGTATAACGCATCATAGAAAACGTTGTCCATCCTAGCTGCTACAGCCTCCCATTTCTGGGCATCAATGTATCCGGGTCCAACTACAGAGGCGAATAGCTGGAAGTGGAAGAGTATTAATACTGCTATCACTAATCCAAGTAAATATTGGGTTAGTCTAATATACGACTCCTTCATATCACCACACCCACACCAACAGTAGTTCATATGCGACGATCAGTAGGAGAATTAGTCCGATGATAATCATGGATATCAATAGCGTTCTCGGCTTCTGTGTCTTCAAGACCTTTCTATAGGGATAGACTGGCTTTGTAGGCTTTCCTAGTAGTAGCCCGAATTCGTTCAGTATTAGTCTCAATCCATTTACTCCATGGAATATTACTCCGGCCATAACGAGGAAGAGTCCAATATCAAATATTGGATTGAAGATTACGCCATGAGCGGATTCATATGCTTCAACGCCATACATTCTGGAGCTGGTTACAAATATGTGTAGTATTAGGTATAGGACGAGTCCTACTCCAGTTATTCTATGTAGGAGATACATGTATCTCTCTATGTTATACTTGAGGTTCTCTAACCAGCCTTTTGTACCTGCCATATTATATTTCGACTTATATTTCTTATCTCTCTTTGCAAACACTCTACCCACCTCCTAATACTTTCTCTCAACAGGCTTCCAATATAGTATCGTCACTGGACTGTACTTTATAATGGGGCCGTCGACTCCTCTGTAGACTAAAGTGTGCTTCAGGAACTTTTTGTCGTCTCTCTTTGGGAAGTCAAATCTGTAATGTGCTCCTCTACTCTCCTCCCTAGCTAAGGCGCCGACTGCTATCACCTCTGCAGTATCCAGCATGTTCTCCAATTCTAGGGTGTATATTAAGTCGGAGTTGTATACCCTCTGTTTGTCCTCTACGACAACTTTCTTGAACTTCTCCTTCAACTCCCTAATCTTCTTCAGCCCCTTCTTCATGTCCTCACCGTTTCTAAAGACGTGGAAATTCTCATCCATAGTTATCCTGAGTTCCCTCCGTATTTCATAGGGATCTTCACCAGTCTCTCTCCCAAGCAGTTCATCGAATATCCTCTTCTCCTCTTTCTCCACCATCTCCATAGGCGGCTCTGGGAAGTCGTATTTATCCATTGCATATAATGCCGCGTTCTTACCGGCTATCGCACCGAATACTAGGCATTCGGCGGTTGAGTTTGTCCCAAGTCTATTGGCTCCATGGAGGCTTATAGAGGTTACTTCTCCAGCGGCCCAGAGTCCAGAGGCATCCGTTGCACATTCAATGTCTGTTGAGACGCCTCCCATCGGGTAGTGGGCTACCGGCCTAACTGGGAGGGGCTCTTCAATAGGGTCTACTCCAGCGAATTTTATCGATACCTCTCTAATTAGGGGTAACCTATCCAGTATCTTTTCTCTTCCCAGATGTGTGAGGTCTAGAAGTACGTATTGGAGGCCATATGGCCCTTCAAATCCTCTTCCCTCTCTAATCTCTGTCATCATAGATCTGGATACAACATCTCTTGGAGCTAATTCCATGAAGTCAGGGGCATATTTCTCCATGAATCTCTCGCCTTTATTATTCCTCAGATATCCCCCTTCTCCCCTAGCTGCTTCTGAAATCAATATTCCGGTGGGTATCAAACCCGTTGGATGGAACTGAACGAACTCCATGTCTTTTAGCGGTAAACCTGCTCTATATGGTATTGCAAATCCATCGCCTGTCGCCGAGAGGCTGTATGTCGTGAATCCATACATCCTCAGCCCCCCGCCTGCAGCCCATATCGCTGCTTTAGAGACGAATACGTGGAATGTACCGTTATACATGTCAATGGCGGTCATACCCTTATACTCTCCATTCTCGATGAGTAGGCTTGTCACGAACCATTCTGGATAGAATGTTATATTGTCAAATCTCTGTAGAACGCCCCATAGAGTCTGCATCTCAAAGAACCCCGTTTTGTCTGCTGCGAATGTAGCTCTGGGGAAGGAGTGGCCTCCGAATCTCCTCTGAGCTATCCTCCCATCCTCCCTCCTGCTCCAGGGCATTCCCCAGTGCTCAAGCTGATAGATCTGTTTGGGGCATTCCTTAACGAATCTCACAACAACATCCTGGTCAGCCAAGAAATCTGATCCCTTTATCGTATCCCATGCATGTAGCCATAGACTATCGCCTTCATTGGGATAGAGTACGGCTGCAGTCCCTCCCTCTGCACATACTGAATGAGACCTGTTTATCTGTAGCTTAGATATTACAGCAATGTCCAGCTTACCTTTTGAAACTAGGGCGGCTTCAACAGCGGCTCTTAAACCAGCTAATCCACTTCCGACTATAATTAGGTCGTGTCGTATTATCTCTGTCATGAAAATGTCACCACGTGTACTAGGTGGAACCTAATTAATGCTATAAATTAAAAATAGTACATTCATCAATAAATGGTTAATATTAAAAAACTATACATTAGAAACCTATGTCTATTGAACATTAACCATTATTTCATTACATATTTTAATAAGGTTGATAAACCACCATTAACCTGGGAGTTTGTGGGTTAATGAATAAAAAATAAGAGGTTGGTGGCTAGAGCTTCTTAAGGATATCGTCCAACCTTGTCTTAGCCTTCTCCTCAATATCCTTATGTATGCTCTCACCATGTGTATCCATTGTGACAATTAGCGGTCCAAAGTTCTCCACTTCCAGTATCCATAATGCCTCTGGCGTACCCAGGTCTATCCATTCAACACCAACTACCTTCTTCACTGCCAATGCAGCTTTTGCACCCAGTCCACCTGGAAATATAGCATATACAGCGCCATATTTACCCAATGCCTCCAACGTCCCCTCTTTCAAACCTCCTTTCCCAACTATTACACGTGGCCTAAAGTATTTTATGAATGTGGGTTCGATATACTCCATCCTCGTGCTTGTAGTGGGCCCTGCTGATATGAATATCCATTCTCCATCGATTTTCTTGACAATAGGTCCACAGTGATAAAGTATGTTTCCCTCAAACTCAACGGGGAGTTTCTTCCCCTCCTCATGATACTCCACAGCCCTCTGATGCGCCTCATCCCTAGCTGTTATGACTCTGCCGGAGACAAATAAAATGTCTCCTACTCTAAGCCTCCTAATCTCCTCTTCAGGAATAGGTGTTTTTAAATGATATTCGGCCATCCATTCTCACCTCACAACTTAATATCCTCCAGCCTAACACTATGGCTTAGGAACTCCACTTTTCCATCTTTCGTTACTCTGACGGTGGCTCTCCTAGCTGCCCAGCATTGTGTAACAATGGCTACCGGCAATGTAGCTGGATGCCTATATGCATATTCAACATTTACTCCTAGTACAGTGGTGTCTCCACCTAGCCCCATCGGCCCTATACCAAGTGAGTTAAGCCTTTCAAGCAACTCCTCCTCAAGCTGTGCAACCTCAGGCTCTTCATGCCGCTTATCCAATGGCCTGAGTAAAGCCATCTTACCAAGTTTTAAAGCTATATCGGCTCCTCCACCGATCCCCACTCCCACTATGATTGGTGGGCATGGTTTCCCACCTGCTTCATACACCGCCCTTATAACAGCCTCCTTGACGCCCTTAATACCTAGTCCTGGGCTGATCATCCGTAGCTGTGAAGTAAACTCACTACCACCCCCTTTCGGTAGGAGAGTGAGTATAACGTCATCACCCTCCTTAATCTCCCAGTTTATCCATGGCATAAACCTACCAGTATTATCCCCACTATTCCTTGCCCTAATAGGATCTACAGCATTTGGTCTTATTGGAACCTTCATAGTAGCTTCTCTAGCGGCCTCCCTAATAATATCTTCGAGCTCCAATAGGAGTGGGAAGTCCGCGCCTACCTCCACATACCATATCAACGTCCCAGTATCCTGACACATAGGGCGCCCTGACTCCTCAGACATGGTATAGTTGTCAATTATAGATGCGAGTATCTTCTTCGCCACTGGACTACTCTCTTTTTCATAAGCGGTTTTAATGGCATTTTTAACATCATCCGGTAGTGTTGTTACTGCCAGCTTGGTTTGCTTCACCAATGCATCTACTAGAATGCTTCTAAGGTCTTTTGACAAGTTTGACACCTCTCATTTCCAACAATCAAAATTAATTATTATCATCGGCATCACTTAATTCGAATAATTTAAATAGTATAAACTAAACACCCTTCCTAGGGATATATTCATATCAATTGATATTTTAAACCCAATCTCTGTGGATAATAGTTATTTCCTACGGTACACGTATTAGATTTTTTGGTGGGTTGTATATGGTGGAGTTAAAGGTCGTTCCCATAGAGATTCCTGAAGGAGTAAATATAGTAGCTGGGGTATCGCATTTCATAAAAACTGTTGAGGACATTTATGAAGCGTTGGCTACAAGCAGTCCTCATCTAAAGTTTGGAGTAGCTTTCTGTGAAGCTAGTGGACCTCGCCTAATTAGATACGATGGTAATGATAGGGAGCTGACTAATTATGCAGTTGAGGTCGCGAAGAAAGTTGCTGCTGGACATTTCTTTGTAGTAGCTATTCGAGAGGGTTATCCAATTAATATACTGCCGAAGCTTAGGAAAGTAGATGAAATCGTGAATATCATGGTAGCGACGGCCAATCCAGTCCAGTTCATAGTCGCTGAGACAGACCAGGGGCGCGCCGTATTAGGCGTTGTAGACGGATATTCTCCATTGGGAGTCGAGTCTGACGAGGATAAGAAGAAACGCCATGATTTCCTTAGGATGATAGGCTATAAACGATAAGGCCCTGCACTACTACCTAATTTTTTCACATGACCCCGGATCATATCCTAGGAACTTCGATAACGCCTCCGGCCTCTCACTATGTATCACACATAACCTCCGAGGCTGTATCTCGTTGACAACGTATTTTAAATCAAGTGGATGTATATGGCCACTACAATGTACACGGTATGATGGGATGTTTAGAGCGGCCAGCCAGTTATAAATTTTCTCTTGACTTATCATACCCTCCTCATTAAAAGGCTCTGAATTACTGAATATAGCGATAGCCCCTTGAGAGAAACTTGTATACATAAGGTTTGATAGATAAGTGTCAAAATCGTTATAAACATATTTCCCGGGCCCTAATTCATCGAAGTATGTTATCAGTTGATACCCTTCATTAATCCACTCCTCATAATACTTCTTTCTCCATCCAGTGACCTTAGTCTCTCCAATATATATTTTGATCAACTCAGGATCAAGAGATATTTTCCTGCGTAACACCTCATCTTCTCGGGATAATTTCCATATGAATAGGAAGTGTCTATCTGCTACGACAGCCTCTCTCTCCGAGTCGTCTAATGCCTTTAATAGACTCTCAAATCTATCTGTATCCAAGTATGAAAATGTCATTAATATGTCTCCATCATATCCAGAGAATATCCTCGAGAACGTGGTATACACATCCTCTTCACTCTCTAACGAGGAGTCATGGAACCTGGTTCCCTCGCTTATCATAACCTCGATATCTCCCTCCCGTGCCTTCTCCAGCATATCTCTAGTCCATGATTTTTCATCTAGTATCTCTCCATGAAGCCTGAAGTCTCCCGTATACAACACATTTCCCTCGGGTGTCTCGATAAAGAATGAGTATGCCCCTGGGACACTGTGGTCAACATGAATTGGTTTGACTGTATATGGCCCGATTCTAACCTCGTCCCCCGTTCTAAAGGTATTGTAATTAATACCTTCGTAGCTTACGTATGCAGTGTTTCTACTGATCTCTCTCCTTACTCCTTCTATAATTAGACAAGTCTTTCCCAGGAATACCTCAATATTCCTATTTACCTGTGATAGAAGTCCTATATGATCCATATGTGCATGTGAGACGAAGACACCTAATATATCTGTCTCCCTAGAAACGAATTCCGACTTATTCTCCCAGCTAACATATAGACCTTCAATATCTGGTGCGACTCCCAGACGTATCATCTCATTTATTCCCCTATGGGTCCTATGTGGCCATTCATAGTACTCTCTATATTTGCTAAATGATAGCCCGATGTCAAGTACTATTTTCTCTTTCTTATAGTCGAGTAGAATGATATTACCCCCTATCTCCCCCAGTCCGCCATATATAGTTATACTTAAGTCTCCTATGGATATTGTCTTGAAATCAGTATTTCTATGCATATTTACCTACCCATCAAAACAGGTTAATTCTCATCAAGTATTGCTCTACATAAAAAATTTTTTCTTATAGCTTTATTAGTATCTCCTCAAGCTTTTTAACAGCATCTATGGAGTTGTAGCCAGATACGTATATAAAGCCTTCACGCCCTAACCCTCCTTCATCTACAATTACATCACTGGCTTTTCTTATCATTCTTAGAAGCTCGTCATCGTTTTTAACTCTATATCTCTCGATGGAGTAACCCATTCTTCTAAATCTCAATATCAGCTCTTCATCATATTTGACGCCTGTCATACCCTTCGTAGTATAATCCATTTCATACAGTCTTCTCAAGACATTACCCATATGCCTCGACCCTCCGACCCTAGGTGGAGAATGAACCATTATCCTATTTTTAACACACACTATTCTACCTGGGAACCCTATCACTGGATAATCCTCTATTTTTCTACCGACTTCCACAAGGCGTACTATGTTTGTTGATACCTCTGGTATATAATGATGTATATTAGGTATCTTAGTAAATATTCCATAGGCATCTTGCACCTCGACAAGAGCAGTGTTTAGGAGCATCTCACCATATGTCCCTATTATTCTCCTACAGAGAGTCTCCTCATCAAATAAACCCATATATCTCATTCTATCCCTAACTATTTCCCTACATATAATTCCTTTTGAATTCCACTTTATCCAGTAGGTTAATATGACTTTACTAAACTCTATGAAGTCAAAGTTTGGTGAGTAGATGTACCTCACAATCCTCTTAACATCCTCTTCTATTTCATGCCAAGTCTCTGGATATATGTAATCTGTTACGCTCTTTCCCTTATATTTCTCAAGAGCAGCTGGTGTGAGCCCCAGCCTCCTAGCCAACTCGGTTTTACGCATATTCACGTCTCTCGTATTGATTATATATGTTTTGATAGCTGGTAATATTCTTTTGGTCAGCACGTCCTCATTGATAAACATACTTCTCAAATATCAAAATAATAAGTCTAGTGTAATATAATTGCAATATCTAGGGTTTTCATTCGGCGTGTCTTTAAGGTGTTACTGAGTAGGTAGGTAACATAGATACATTGTCAATATGAGTTGAAGACGCTTCTCATTTTATTGGTTGTACTATGGTTCTTCTTCCAGGGATGTTGAGGGTTCCAATTAAGTATGAAAGAGAGTTTTTAGACGCCTGGGAGAGTCGTGACTATAAACGTATCTTTAGTCTCTTTGAAGATAGCTCCATAAACGGGGGTGAAGGCCCTGGATACAAGGGGTACCTAATGTATAACATATATGAAATTAATTTGGTCATTACTAAGTACCGTATCCTAAGTGAGAACATTAACTTGTATGGGAAGGAATATTTAAAGAGGAATACGATTAAGAATATGAGGGCTCTCAGGAGGTTGTTTGTCAGGATGCTCTCTATAAGAGAGCAGAGGTTTATGGCTAAATATGGGATTAATGAGGAGTGGCTGATGGTTAAGATCCTGGGTAGGACCCCTAATATGAAGCTTGAAAACTATTATTATAAGGTCTTGATAGACGACATTAGCTCTTCCATTAAGGAGGGAGTTAAACGTAACAATCCTTCTCGCCTAAAAGAGGGTCTTAGAAACTGTATTAAGTTAGGCATCGAACTATCATTGATCCTTGGCTGGTTTATGTTCCTAACAGTATACTCTCTAAAGCTTGTTGAGAAGCTATTGGATAAGGATGCTATTGAGGATCTTTATGTTGATAATGGATATGGGGAGGCATCTGTTAAACTATTGTTTAAGTTGTCTAACTACTTCTCTATTCACATGTCATGGCTTCTAAGATATTTTCCGCATAAGCTTCATCTGCATAGCATAAACTCATATGGCACTGTACGTAGGAGTCGGAACTCAGTCATGTGGATAGGAGTAGTAGAAAGATGCTGGTCCTTCATCTTTGTAATGCATTTGGATAAGGCCGGGTTAATAGAGGAGGGGTCATATGACTCGATATGTAGGGTGTGTATGATAGGATGGGAGGCGTTATACAAATATATCTCAAATAGTTTTTCGAAGGTAGAGATATCCAATGGTGTAAAAGAAAAGCTTGTCTGTGTAATAAATATAAACGCATATTATGAGATGGATAAGACTGAGGTCAGGGAACCGGTGAAGCCTGTCGAGTCACATTCAGAATAGCCCCTATCCCTCGATCAAAGGTCTTCTACTTGTTAGTATCCCCATATATTCACATGGATGCTTCTCAGGACAGTCTCCGAATACGAGGCATGGCGGTAAACTGTATTTTCCTAGGGCGGGGTTGATATTTGAGACATATCGTGATATTTCTGCCGTTATCATCCTAATCTCCCACTGAGCCCTGAGGCACCGTCTAATTGGCAGGGCACCGATATAGTTCCAGCCATCTATCCTAATGAGATCATATACTGTATGTGCATGGGATATGACTCCAACGGCATCCTCTGGACTATATCCCTTTTCCACCAATTCATGATACAGATTATACTGTCTCTCCACCTGTTCAATAAATTTATCTCTCCATTTACTTCGGGCAATCTCAGGAGGTATCACATAGTCTAACCGTTTTAACGCATCGTAGATAGATTCTACATAGTGCTGCCATGTTCTCTGACGTACAGCCTGATGGTATGTAACGAGGCTCATCTTTGTCAGGAAGACATATACATTATGCTTCAATAGACCGAAGAACTTTTCATCCTCATCCTTGAGGGCCTTCTTAAGTTCATTTTCATCTAGCGTGAAAGGCTCGTCATAGGATAATAATGCAACTGGATCTGCATCATGCTCCTCGATGATTTTTCTCATATATCTATTCTCCTTCGCAAATAGCCGTGGAGCGGGATAATATCTAACTCTATAGTAGTTTGGACCCCTGTCTTTAAATAATTCTGGCGCGATCTCCATGGCTTTTGATAAGGCGTCGTTGACTAGTTTCCCAGTGATCTTGGGCACTCCATCGTCTCTAGCCATTAAGAATAGATGTGTTAGTTCCCTAGCGTTGCCAGTTGTCTGGATATTTGTCACGGTGTATAAGGGGAGGATAAACCTCGCATCTTCCTTGGGAACGCCGTTCTCCACCATGTTATAATACATTTCCATGCTCTTCTCCATCACCATTGTTACTTCCCTATCTTCCTTAAGCTCCTCTGGAAGATATATTCCATAAGGCTCTACATACCTCATAGATTGCTGTAGGTGGCTTAGATAGAGGGGTGAAACTAAGAATAGTGTAGTTAACCTAGGTACATCTCGAAAGACGAAAGTGAATACAGCCTGGTCTAATACATCTATATGCCCACTGCTAATGGTAATATCTAGGAGACGCTGCTTAATCCTGTCCACCTCCCCTTTCTCAACAGCCTCTTGATAAAGCGTATGTGCATCGCCTTTCTTCATAGTGGCCCTGGCTCCAAAGGCCACAAGTTCCTCGGGTCCTATATCTCCATATCCAAGTACACCAACGAGTTTAGCAGATGGCTTCACTTCAAATACCATTATTTTTTCAACTCCTTTTTCTTCTCCTTAATAAGAAGCTCAGCGAATTCTATAAATCCATCGGCATACCTGCCTTTTGTGATATAATCAGCTATTGCTTTTAACTCTCTTGGAGAATTATCTACAGCGACTCCATACCCCGCCTTCTCCAATAGAGGAATGTCAAGCTCACTATCTCCTATAGCCGCGATATAATCCGTTGGAAGGTTTAGTAATTCAGAGACGACTAGTAGAGCAAATCCCTTATCAATATCCTTAGGATGAATATGATATGCAAATTTACTATCTATCACCATTAAATCCTCATATTCATTAACGACTTTCTCTACATAATCCTTTGGTATCGTCGGTTTAATCGCTATATCCACATGTCTATATGGATTTGACCAGCTTTCCCTAATCCTATCGCCATACAGCGTCTTAAGCCTTGTTAAAGCCTCTCTAGGATGACGGGAATCTCCATATACCCTAATATTACCCAATATCTCCACTACACACCCACTTTCCGCTATAACGGGGCCAGTGGCACCTATATATGTGGATAACGCCTTAGTGACTGGCAATGCATTCCCACTTGCTAGGCTCACCATAACTCCTGTTCGCTCAAGCATCCTAATCTTATCCACAGCTCTAACATCTAGAAAACCTTTTTCATCCGTTATCGTCCCATCTATATCAACTACTAATACTTGGATCTCAGATAGCTTCTTCATCCCCGATCAACCTCTCATCTTCTTCAGCTTATTTATCACATCAATCTCAAATGGATCCTTCTTCCTTAGATATGCCAGATAGATACTAGCGACATCAGTTAATAATATGGCTCTTAGGATCTTCTCTATCCTGCTTTCTCCCACTAAGTCTATTATGAGGTAATCCATCTCCAGGTCATCCAAATGTTTTATAAATGGCTCTAGGTTATCCCCATGATCCTTGAATATTATTGGGTAGGCCACTGGATCTATTATCTCCTTAAACGCCTCTACTTCATTATGATACCCCTCTGGGAACGTCTGGTAATATGCGTTTATCTTCGCATTCTCATTTAGTGAGGACTTCGCCCTATGTAATATAGATAAATAGCCTTCATCTGCATATAGGATGGGTAGCCTTCCCCAGATATAATACGCTAGTTTGAATGCCTTATTATCCCTTGTATCCAAGCTATATTCGGAGGCTTCATCCCTTAATACATCTGCTATCTTCATTAGTTCCTCCACCGCCTTCTCTCCCAAAATAATCTTTAAGGCTGTAGCTATGAGCTGTGGCAGCGCCGCCCTAGGTGCTAGGGCCTTCTCTACTCTTATAACATTGAATCCTTTTTTCTCACTAAGCTCCAAGAGTTTCCCGCCTGTAGTTATTCCTATGACATCCGCTCCCTTTGAGAGAGCATCTGAGACGGAAGATAATGTCTCTATAGTGTTACCCGAGAAACTAACTGCTAAAACTAGATCTCCCTTACCTACACAACTGGGAAGCCTAGTATATTTAAACACACGGATATCCATCTCCATACCAAGATAGTCTCTAAGGATATCCCCAACTATACCTGATCCGCCCATGCCAACTACATATAGTGTTTTATAAGATATGCCTAGAGAGGGGGTTTTCTCCAACGCCTTCTGAAACCTCTCTCCCCACTTCAAATATTCTCCCAAGAAATTTTTCTTATCATATTTAGCAGCCAGTTTTTTAACATCATCCCATTTCAACGACATAGAGCCTCACCATCTCAATGTAAGTATTATGGTATAATGTATAACGCTCTCAAAATATTAATATTGAACCTCAATAGAGATAGGTATACATATTGGATTTATGTTAGGTTTTTATGTTATAACCATAATTAATATTTGTATTCAGCTCTAATTTTTTGAATGGTGATTTTGTCCCATGGGTAAATATATCAGGATTCTAACCACTCCTCCGGGGCCGAAGGCTAAGGAGATTATTAAGAGGGATGAGGAGCTTTTAATGCAGTCATATGTCAGGTGGTATCCCTTCGTCGTAGCAGGCGGAGAAGGGGCTATTGTCGAGGACATCGATGGCAATCGTTATATTGACTTCAATTCTGGCCTAGCCGTTCTAAACACTGGGCACCTGCATCCAAAGGTTATTGAAGCAGTAGAGCTTCAGTTAAAGAAATATATCCACTATAGCCTTACTGACTTCTACTATGAGTTGGCGGTCGAGTATGCAGAGAAACTTTTCTCGGCGCTTCCATGGAAAGACAATAAGATATTCTATACCAATAGTGGTGCAGAGTCTATCGAGGCGATAATCAAAGTTGCCAAGGGATATTTCGAGGGTAAGCGGAACTATTTCATAGGCTTCTTAGGAGCTTTCCATGGTAGGACAATAGGTAGCCTAAGCTTTACTGCAAGTAAGGCTATACAGAGGAAGTTCTTCTTCCCACTCATGCCAGGTGTAATCCACGTCCCATATCCATATCCGTATAGGTGCCCGTTTAACTCCAAGACTCCCAAGGAGTGTGCAGAAAATGTATTGGGATATATTGAGGAATGGATATTCAAGAAATACGTTGACCCTGGAGAGGTAGCTGCATTCCTTATTGAACCAGTCCAGGGTGAAGGAGGCTATGTTGTTCCCCCCAAGGAGTTTATGACTGGGCTAAAGAAACTCGCTGAGAAACATGGTATCTTATTTGCAGTTGATGAAGTCCAGTCTGGAATGGGTAGAACAGGTAAACTCTTGGCAATAGAACACTTCGGTGTAAGACCAGATTTAGCTGCTTTCGCCAAGGGTATTGCAAGTGGCTTCCCATTAGGAGCCCTAGTGGGAAGACGTGATGTAATGACATTGCCGGGAGGTTCACATGCAAATACCTTCGGTGGGAACCCTGTTTCACTGGCAGCTGCAAAAGCAACCCTAGATCTATTAACCAGCGGTCTCATGGACAACGCCAAGATACTTGGGGAATACATCATGAAGCGGTTTACGGAATACATGGAGAAATATGAGATAATTGGTGATGTTAGGGGCCTTGGTTTAATGATTGGCGTTGAGTTAGTTAGGGATAGGAAGACAAAGGAGCCTGCTTCTAAGGAATTGAGCACGATCATCAATAACTGTTTTAAGAGAGGGGTATTGGTAATCGGTGCTGGAGCTTCATCGATTAGGATTGCACCTCCTCTAGTCATAACAAGGGAACAGGTTGACGAGGCACTTGAGATTATTGAGGATGAGATTAGGAAGGCGGATAAATCCCTCAGGTCCTAGTCTTATCCCAAATTTTCTATTCTTAAATGTTTCTAGGGCATGTTTAACTAAAAAGGGTTTTCTATGGCTCCTCAAATCCTATCATAGGCTCCACATCGATCTTAACCCCATATTTCTTCTTAATCCTCCTAGCCTTGCTCTTAAGCGTTCTCTTGACCTGTCTATATCCCCATGGTGGAACGAATATAAGCGCCTGTCTATCACTGATCATCTTCACCTCGATATCATCACCTAAGTCGCCTAATTCACTTTTTATAGCCTCTTCTATTCTAGAGGGAGTATCCCTATATCCAGTGTATCCATACGTGGGTTTACCAACGGGTATAACGAATACTCTCCTTCCAAATACATAGAACTCGTATTCAACCTTCTTTGTAAAGAAGTCCCTAACTTCCACCACCGGCCTAGACAACTCTTCCTTCATCAAGCCATGTGGTACCCTAGCCGCCATAGAAACTTCGTAGACTTTAACGACTTCACCTCCCTCAAGGAATATAACTGTATCCAATACGCTGGGTATCATCCCGAGCTCTAGCCTCTCTACAAACCTCTGTACAGCATCAATCGGCCTTGCGGCATGGACTACTCCAACCATACCTACTCCAGCTAGCCTTAGATCGATGAATAGCTTAAAGTCCTCGGTTGTCCTCATCTCATCGAATATCGTGTAGTCCGGCCTTGATAGCAGCATTATGTCATAAATCTCCTTTTCATCACTATAGTTCTTACTATACTGGGTTATATCAGGAGGTAGCTGCAGATCCCTGGGTGACTCAATTGTCTTAACTACTTTCCCTAGGCTTCTATAGAACTCTGCTAGCGCCTGGCTAAACGTTGATTTACCCTCTCCAGGGGCACCGGCTATCAATATACCCTCCGCCCTTTCCCTAAATCTATTTATCAGGGAATTAGGGAGATTATAATCTTCTAGCTTAAGCTTCTTAATCGGCCTAACTGCAGTAACCTCATATCCATCACTGAACGGTGGCCTTGCTATTATAACCCTATAATCTCTCATCTGGACGATAGTAACACCCTTACCCTTACTCTCTATAAAGCTGTTCTCATCTAACTTGGAGAATTCTAGTATCTCATCAACAATATCCTCCAAATCCTCTCTAGTTAATGGCCTCTCATCAAGATCTACATATATCCATTTACCGGGCTTACCCTTCTTGGCCCTGGGTGGCACCCCCTCTTTCAAATGGACAGACATTGTGTCGCCGTCGAAGAACTCGGATAGACGTGGTTTATCACCCTTTATCCTGGCAATAAACTTTACTTTAGCCCCAAGGGCATCTAATAGCCTCGCCTTATCTATATCGGAGGTGAGAATAACCGCATCCCTCTCTATAGATAAGTTCAGTAGATAATGATATATGTCTCCAGAGTAGGAGGTGTCTCTATTGATATATTTTAACTCCAGGTTCTCATCCTCTGAATACTTCTTTATTTTACTTAACTCGTTTAAAATCTTCTCCTTAGCTATCTCATCTGATTTAGCCTCTCTCTCGAGCATAGAGACGACTATCCACGGGAGGTATATTACACCCCTCAGCTCCCCCTTCTTTATCAATGGGGATACCAATCCACCCCTGATCACATCCGGAGCCAATATATATTTACTTTCTCCCTCTATATTCATCTCCTACACCAATATTATCGTTTCCTATATCTGCATGAATTCTTATATATATAAACTTTTAAGTTGTTATCCTTCCTCTGGGAGAATCTCTATTATCTTATCTAGTGCCTTGAATCCTGATCCCGTTAAGGGAATCAGTATTTCCTCATCCTTCTCCATCCTATCATGGGCCTGAATATATGCGGCGTAGGCTGTTGCTGACGTGGGCTCAACGAACAGCCCCATTTCATATAGTTTTTTTAATGCCATAATTATTTCACTATCATTGACGACATGCGGGTGTCCACCAGTTTCATTCAATGCCTCTAGAATCTCATCCATCCTCGGTGGGCCTGGAACCCTCAAGCCATCGGCTAGATCAGATGTTTCCCTAGGATATTTCATCTCTCCATTTACCGCTGGATATATCCTCTCATACCCAGCTGCTTCGACCGCATGCATCCTAGGGATCCTCTCAATCAATCCCATGCTATACAATTCTTTAAACCCATGGTACATGCCTAGATAGAGCCCTCCGCTACCAACAGGGATAAATACTTCATCTGGATATACTCCCTCTTCGTAAACTTCATACGCAACAGTCTTCAAGGCCATTATAAAGAAGGGATTCCATACATGCCCTACGTAGTAGACTCCCCGGTCTTCAGCGTCTTCAATTGCTAGTTTATTCGCATCTCCCCTATTTTTTCCCAATATTAAATTTCCACCAAATAATCTTACGAGCAACTTTTTGTTCTCAGGTGCATTCATAGGCATGAATATATTTGGTTTAATGCCATATGCTCTTGCATAAAGAGCTATTGCGGTTCCAGCGTTTCCAGAAGAATCTTCATTGACTTCTTTAACACCAAGTCCCTTTGCCACTGCGATTGTTAGGGCAGCTCCCCTGTCCTTAAAAGATCCACTTGGATTCAAATACTCCAGTTTAAAGTATAGCATCCTTCCATCTTCTTCAATTAAGTGAAGTGGAGTCCCCCCTTCTCCCAATGTTGTATAAGGCACGTTTGGAATCAGATGCTGAGAATAACGAAATATCCCCCTTCCCTCCCCTGTTCTAAGCGAATCCTTCTCTTCCTCCCTTATATTAAGGGCTTTTCCACAGTGAGGACACTTATAGTATAATGCACCCAGGGAATATTCCAGTCTACATTTCCTACAAAATAACTTGATATCAGCTAGGTTGTTTTTCATATAAATCTCATTTTCTATGTAACGGCTTTAAACTTTATCCTATCCTCTAGATACGATACAATTAAAAGCCTCAATACTGTTGATGCCGTGAGACCCTCTTTTTTAGATTTCTCCTTAAATTGATTCCAGGTCTCTTCATCAATCAATATACTAATCCTCCTTTTAGCCATCTTTCTCCCCGTATAATCTTTAGCAAAAGTAATTTATATAAATTTTCTCTATAAATTAGATATATTACCACATTACAATTGATATCCTTTATATGTAGTTGATGAGGATAATTTGTTGATTATCCACATCATCTTGGTCACACATTTGATGATACGTGAATTATATATAATAAATAAATATCTTCTTCATATTTCATCATGAAGAAAAATTATAAAGAACGGTATATAGATTTATATATTATTTTGAAGAATACTTTGATGTGGTTCAATAGTATAAACAGGGATTGAAAATATAAATATGATTGTGGGTGGTGTATATGGAAATTAGGAAGGTTCAGAAACTGGGTTATTCTACGATAGTGGTTTCATTGCCTAGATCCTGGGTTAAGGAGAAGAGCATCAAAAAGGGTGATAGTGTTATCGTCAGGGTGGAGGAGGACGGGTCCCTCAGGATAATACCCTATAACATGGGTAGTGAGAAAACCGTCTATGAGAGATATATTGTGGACGTTACCAACCTATCCTCAAAGGGCCTTGTCGAGAGAATACTAATTGGTAATTATCTATTGGGACACGATACTATTACTTTCAAGACTAGCGATAAAAGAATGCCTGCTTGGGTTTTGGAAGAGGTTATGGACGCTATAAATCGTCTTGCAGGGGTAGAGATAGTTGATCAAAGACTTAATGAGATCACTGTACAGTGTTTTATAGACCCAACAAAATTTAAACTAAAGGGCCTGGTACGTAGAATGTATACACTGATATTCTCAATGATAGAGGGTATACGTATATTCCTAACAGAGGGGGATGACTCAATATTCTCCCAGATATCTGGCTTTGAGACTGAGGCCGATAGACTTTACTGGCTTGTTGTTAGACAGCTTCTTTTGTCACAGAGAAGTTGGAGAGTTGCTAAAGAGATTGGTGTCACACATCCATATCACATCGTGGGTAACAGAGCGATAGTCAAGGCTCTTGAGGACATCGCTGATAGGATTGATGATGTGGGTACGGAGCTAAGGAGGATACCTGCGGACTGGATCGATAGGAGTAGGGATGAGCCGGATGGTGCTGTTAGACGTCTTGATGGGCTTTTAAGTGAGATAGATAACATGGTGGGCGACTCTATGCAGGCATTTATAGAGTTGAGCATAGAGAAGGCTAATGACGTTATTAACGAGGCTGAGAAGTTTAAGGAGAAGACTCAGGAAATAGATATATGGTTTATATCCAATGTCAAGGATCCATTGATACTAAGTACCCTAAGGCTTATGTTGAGTCATTTAATGCGTGTTATAGACAACGTACAGCTGATAGCCGAGATCACCATCAATAGGTCTCTAGAAGCCCCAAGTAAATTCTATTATTGGGAGGCTATGAAAAAGGAGGAGGCTAAGTAGCCTCCACATCGAATATTTTATTATTCCTCCTACCCTTATTCAATCAACAAGTATATCTAGACTCAGGTCTCGTCATATACTTTGATTATAGGAGGCATCTTAAGTTTATGAGTATTTGCTCTATACCGGCTATTTACAAGAGCTATAAGGTTTTTCTCAACTCCCAGTTTCTCCATTATCTGTTCATCTGTATATCCCAAGTCAAACTTCAAGTATAGTATGGGATCAACCTCATCATACGTTATCCCCAATTCCTCCTCCGCCTTATGACCCGGCCATAGCTCCGGCGAGCTCGGTTTCCTGATTATGTTCTCAGGAACCCCAAGGAATCTAGCGAATTTCCTTAGTTGGGTCTTGTAAATGTCTCCTATCGGAAGTATATCCACTCCTCCATCCCCATATTTAGTGAAGTATCCTAATAATAATTCAGATTTATCTCCTGTCCCAATGACAAGAGCATGTTTTTCAGACGCTTTGTAATACAAGGTTATCATTCTTATCCTTGCAATAGCGTTTCCAAGGGCCTTCTTATCAACGATATTAAGGGTTCCTCTCACAGCTTTTACAATAGGTTCTATATTTATTTTCTGCCAGTTATCCCTAGGTAACCCTATCTCCTTCACAACAGCCAATGCATCTTCAATAGACTCTCTGCTCGTGAATCTAGTTGGCATGATGTATGCATAGAGGTTCTCTGGCTGGAGCGCCTCAGCAGCTAAAAATGCAGTGGTACTACTATCTAATCCACCGCTTAATCCAATTACTCCTTTCTCAAAACCATTTTCCTTGAAGTAGCGTCTTAGCCCAGATACAATCTTGTCCTTTACAATTTGCCAATCCAGCTCAGGAGGATACATCGTCATTCACCGAATAATCCCACGAATCAGTTTTACCCCAAATATGATTAATTATTATATTATATTAACCACATAAATTTTTAGGATAGTGGTGGTCCTCATGAATCCTTCTATAGAGATGATTCCAATTAGTAAGAGGATTGATGATAGTGTCATTCACCTAAAGAAAATAACTATAGGCTCTGGAAGCCCCCGCCTGTTTATAGGGGCTTCGATCCATGGAGATGAGCTTACACCGATTGGAGTCATATGGAAGCTCATCGAATACTTTAGGGTCTCTGAGGTTAAGGGAACCCTAACCATGATATCGGGAATGAACCCGGAGGGAATAGCGTTTAAGAAGAGGGTGGATCCCTACTTTAATACTGACCTCAACCGGGTTTATCCGGGGGATCCGGAGGGGACTCTCCCACAGAGGATAGCCAATGCAATTTATAGGATCGCGATTGAACATGATGTGGTTATCGATCTACATACCGCTGGAAACTGTGTTCCATTTATTCTTCTCGACCCAATTGAAGGTGGCCTTAGGAAGGAGGTGGAGGACCTAGCATTGTCAATGGGGATCACGGTATTGGATGAGTATGTGGAGGATAAGTATGAGTCTCTAAAACTGGGGAACAGTCTCCCTCCTCAGGTGCTGAAGAAGAATATCCCGAGTTTTACTGTGGAGTTACCTGGTGGTAGCAATATCGATTGGACGGGAGTAAATGTAGGTTTTAAGGCTGTTTTAAACTTGATGATTCACATGGGCATGGTGGATGCTAAGAAAAATGAGATTACTGAGACGTTTGTATTGGAGGAGTTTGGATACAGGAGATATGACGTCTACTCTAACAGAGCTGGTATACTTGAAAACTTTGTTAGGCTTGGTGAGCTAATAGAGAAGTTTACTCCACTAGGCGTATCCAGAGACTTCATTGGTAATGTAGTCGAGTGGATAAAGAGTGAGGAGACTGGCTATGTAATATCATTACCAAGTAAATCCATAGTATACCCTGCTGACAGAGTCTATTTATTAGCTGTCAAAGAATAAATAATTTTTAGCGTTTTATAGGGGCACGGTGTCGCCAATGTCAAATTCAGAACACAGTCAGAAAGATGGTATGATTATATGTCCAAGATGCGGTGCTGAGAATCCTGACCATGCAAAATTCTGTATTAAATGCGGGTATAACTTGGCGTTGGTCAAGGGAGGGAAGGTCACAGAGGCCACGATAAAAATAGTGTTCTTTACTTCGATTGCATCCCTACTCGATTTCCTGCTTAACACAGGGATTCTTAAGGCTGCTGCGGCAAATAGCATGCTCGGTATATTGGAGATACTCAGTATAATAAGCTCCATCGCAATCTTCTACATCTGGTATAAATATAGAGGGGTAGGGCTGCCATTCAGCGACACCTACTTTAAGATATTCATGATCTTACTCCTCATACTCTTCCTAAGTTATCTCTCATACTATATAATATTCATCCTAGTAGGTGTCATCACAGTCAGCCCACTATGGATACTATATGGATATTTTTTGAGGAGTATCTATAAGAAGTACAAGGAGGCATAATGCTCTTCAGGGGGTATGGGGGAGTTTTGAAGGCATCTGAAGAGATTATTGAAGTCGAGGTAGTCAATATCGATGAAAAAGGAGTTGCATATGGCTATTATAATGGTAGGAAGATCAGGGTTAAATATGGTATTCCAGGAGATAAAGTAAGGGTTAAGCCATATATAGTTAGGAAAGGGAGGCGTGGCAGGGTTAAGGAGCTATGGGGAGACATCATAGAAGTCATATCCCCTGGTGTAGGGAGAATAGAGCCCAAATGTAAACATTTTGGGCTATGTGGCGGCTGCAGATTTCAGAACTGGGATTATAAGCATCAGCTTATGTATAAAAAGAGGCTGGTGGAGGAAGCTTTCAAGAGATATGGTATGGATATTGAGGTTGAGGATCCTCTCCCAAGTCCTAGGGAATACTACTATAGGAATAGGATGGATTATCCAGTTGGGATTGTAGATGGCTCTCCAGTCATTGGTCTGAAGATGGTGGGTAGGTGGGATGTAGTTGTTCCGCTGAAAGAGTGTCACTTGATGTCTATGGAAAGCATCGAGATAATCAATAAGGTACGGGATTTCATGTCTAGAAGGGGGATACCGCCCTACAACATATTTACTCACGAGGGTTTTATGAGATACGTCGTTATTAGAGAGGGAAAGTATACAGGTGAGAGACTTATATCACTAGTTACCGCATTAGGGCCTTTCCCATGGCTCGATGAGTTAATTGACATACTGAAGGAGGATGCCACAGGTATTATATGGAGTATTAACCCAAAGATCACCGATCTATCTATTGGAAGCGAGATTCGTCCATTATATGGTAATGATCACTTGAATGAGGAGATATCTGGATTTAAATTCTATATTCATCCGAACGCCTTTTTCCAGACCAACTCTTTTCAGACGGTTAACCTAGTCTCACTGGTTAGGGAGCTGGCTGAGGGAGGTGATGTCCTCGTAGATGTATATAGTGGAGTCGGTCTCTTCAGCTTCAGCCTAGCCAGTGAGTATAGGGTGGTTTATGGCATTGAGATAGATGAGTATTCGATCTATAGTGCAGGGATTAATCTAAAGCGGTATAAGGGTAGGAACGTTACCATACTTGAGGGCGCGGCGGAGGATATGTTGTCTAGAACACCTGCTGAGCCTGATACAGTTATAGTTGATCCCCCTAGGCCAGGGTTAAGTATAAAGGTTAAGGAACTCCTCCTAACTCTAAAGCCTAAGGAAATCATATACGTAAGCTGTAATCCAATTACCCTAGCCAGGGATGTTGAGAAGCTGTCTGAGAGTTATTTATTGGATGGCGCCGTAAAACCAATCGACATGTTCCCGCAGACTCCGCATATTGAATGTGTTGTACGGCTTATTAGAAAGACATAGACTATTATATTGAGGAGTCTAGGTGGGTACATATGGAGATAAAGATACTTGATGTCTCAGCAGGAAACGTCTCTGGAGACATTGCATCCTATCTACTGATTACAGACAAATACTGTATCATCATCGAGACCGGACCCTCGGGAGCCGTAAAAAAGCTTTATCAGGGGCTTGAGGAAGAGGGGCTTACCGCAAGAGACATAGACATAATAGTCGTGACACACATACACCTAGACCACGCCGGTGCATCTGGCCATATAGTGAAGAAGAACAGGGGCATAAAACTCTATGTACATCCCCGTGGGTATCCACATATGATCGACCCCAGTAAGCTATGGCAGTCTAGTAAAGAGACTCTGGGTGAGTTGGCTAGGATATATGGTCCTCCAATACCCATAGCCAGAGGTAATTTGGTTAGAGCGGACGACGGCTCCACATTGGACATTGGAGAGGATGAATTAGTATTTATACATACTCCAGGCCACGCCTCTCATCATATGACGATATTACTTCGGGGAAATGGCTTCCTATTCAGTGGAGATGCAGCTGGGTTATATCATGATAATGTGTTGGTGCCAATAACTCCTAAGCCACATAATCCTGAGAAGGCTATAAAGAGCCTTGAAAAACTCCTTGAGTATGATGTGAAGAAAGTCTTCTTCACGCACTACGGTGTCTATGCTCCTGGGAAGGATGCAATTGAATATGCTATTAGAAAGTGGAGGGAGTGGAGGGACACAATCTACGAGTTCTATAAGAAGGGTTATGACCTGGATAGGGCTTATCAAGAGTTGGTTGAGGTTGATTTAGAGGCTGGTATAATGGATAAATACTTCAAGTCCAGGGGATATGCTGGTGATGAGCTTAAAGTTAGTGTAGAAGGAATGATGAGCTACTTTAAGTGGATTGAAGATAACCCTCGGTAGGTTATTTAGGAATCAAAACAAATAAAATGGGGAGGCGGAGATAGGTCTTATCCACCGCCTACTACAGGCATTATCGAGACCTTGTCCCCGTCTCTTACCTTTGTATCAAACCCTTTCATGTTATATATGCTTACACCATTTACTAGTATAATGGAGTTCTCGGGATGATTCTCTATGTACTCCGCCAGTTCAGGTGATATCCTCTTAAGTATGTCTCTAATGGCTATGGGCTTCTCTATCTCCAGTTCGATTTTTTTCTTGCCTACATAATCTTGGAAGAATCCTAGTACGACTACCTCGATCATCATGGCGTCAACTCTACGCCCATCGCCTCTAACTCCCTCGCCTCCTTGGATAGCCCAAGGTTATCGAATGTACTTCTTCGTGGTATGCCGTTTCTATCCCATCCACGTAGCTCGTAATATGTGTCCAGCATCTGGTTATATGCGTCTAGACTTAGGTGGGCTCCCTTCTTCGGCCCCTGCGTCAATGGCTCCTCGAACCATCTCATTGGAGGCATATCCATACTCCTCATCCAATATCCATATTCCCTGATCCAAAATCCTCTGACGAGTGTATAGATTCTATCCGCGATCCTATTCAAGTCTTCTGCAGTGTATTTGATTCCTGTTGCAGCCTCCATAAAGGTCAGGTAATAGTCTAGGCTTAGACCTACCTCAATCCACGGAAGCCTGCATGTGACAAATGTCTCGAACCACCCGCCTCTTATCCTCTGGAGTTCAATTACTTTCTCAACCTTGGTCTTATCCACCTTCTCAAAGCCATACTGCGCCTCCCACGCTATTATCCACGCCTCCTTATGATGTGCACCTATAGATGATGTTCCAAATGCCAGTGCCATTCCCGGTGCCACATGGGCGTCATATGCTGTTATCGGTAGACCCTTTACATGCATAGCGAATTTCACAGTGTCACCGCCAAGCCTTAGAGAGGCGTATCTGACGCCTGCTGCAAGAACTTCGCCGAACTTCTTCCTCTCCACAATTAAATGCATGATGTCCAATGCGGAGGATGCGTCTCCCCAATCAGGTTTTATACCATCTAAATCATCATCCTTCAAATATCCCTTTTTATAGGCTTCAATTGCAAATGCTATCGCTGAACCCACCGATATAGTATCTATACCTAGGTCATCAGCTTCTCTAATTAGTTTGATCACGTCATCCATATTGGATACGCCGATGTTGGAGCTTAGCATTGCGACATTCTCATAATCCATCTCAGCCTTTGTACCTTTATAGCTCTCCCTAGCCTCAGCCACGTTACCACATGGCATGTTACAGTTCGGGCATCCCTTCTGATACTTCTTATACTGTTCAGCCATAACCTTACCAGTAACTTTATCAGCCTCCTCGAAGAATCCCTCTCTAAAGTTGTATGTTGGGAGAACACTATTCTCCTGACACCATTCATAGATCATCATTGTACCCTGCTCCATCCAATGAGGATACATAGGCGCACCCTTAATATCCTTATATGCCTTTGTACCCAGCTCCTTGATAGTCTTCTCATCAACAGCCGGGAGGGGTTTCTCTCCTCTTATCACCAGTGCCTTGAGGTTCTTACTGCCCATGACTGCAGCCATTCCAGGCCTTCCACCTGCCCTGTCCTCTTCAGACATTACAATGGCATATCTAACTAGATTCTCTCCTGCCTTCCCAATTGTGAGTATACCTGAGTCCTTACCATATTCATCTGTTAATTCCCTATGTACTTCCCTAACATCTGCTCCCCACAAGTCCCTTGCACTATGTATGGTTACATCCTCCTCCTCTACATATACATAGACAGGTTCATCAGCCTTGCCCTCAACCACTATTGCATCGTACCCAGCTTTCCTCATCATTACCGAGGCCTTGGTACCGATGTTTCCGTCTCCATAGCCGCCTGTAAGCGGCGATTTTGATGCGACGACTAGTTTCCCACTGCTGGGTAGGGGGAATCCTGTTAGAGGGCCTACTGCAAATATTAGGAGGTTATCTGGATGCAGTGGGTCGACGCCTGGCTTTAAATGATCCCATAGTATCCTTATGGCGAATCCCCTTCCACCAATATAATGTAGAGCCATTGACGGATCATATTTCCATATTGTTGACTTCTCTTTAGTCAAGTCTATCCAGAGGATCTTACCTGTCCAACCACCTTTAAGCAATGTAATCACCCGCTTAACAGTAGATATATTAGGTTTATCTTTCATATATAATTATCGCATAAAGAATATTTTTAGACGATACTCATAAAAACTATATCAAATTATATATATCCACCTAAGTTTGTATTCTATAATGGTGTTATATTTGAGTGGGAAGGTTACGAAGGAAAGGGTTTTGGAGGCATTGAGAACGGTATATGACCCGGAGATACCTTTCAACATAGTTGATCTCGGGCTTATATATGGGGTGGAGGTTAAGGACGATGTTGTCTATATCAAGATGACACTGACCGCCCCAGGCTGTCCACTAGCCCAATTTATAGTCGAACAGGCTAGGGATGCTGTGCTTTCAATAGAGGGAGTTAAGGACGTTAAAATCGATCTCGTATTTGACCCGCCTTGGACACCGGACATGATATCCTCTCAGCTGAAATCCGAGCTAGGATTTAAGGACTAAGCCCGTAATAAAACAACAGTATCCCTAATATCCCCATTTTATTATAGGTATGTTTTAGGAGGGCATCCTATTTGTTATAATCCTGTCTTATTACTTTTATTAAGGTATTATAGTTAATTGTAGTGGTGAGGGGCGGATATACATGGATGATGAGATAGAGTTTATCAAACGCAAGAAGATGGTTGAGTATATGCAGAGGATTTTGGAGAGGCAGATGAAATCAGTTGAAGCAGGTGAGAAGGAGGACATCTATGAAAAGGTTAAGCCATTATTTACTCCTGATGGATTTAACTATCTAATAAGTATCCGGGATAAAAACCCAGGGCTGGCTGATAAGATATTGAAGAACCTATTGTTCCTATTGATCAATGGATTGGCGAGTGTACCGGTTGATAAACTTAGTGTAGAGATCCTGGAGAAAAAGCTAAGTGGCTATAAGGGTAAGATATATGTGGAGAAGAAGGGGGAGCTTAAGGAGTTTGGAGAGGCGTTGAAGGAAGACGAGGATTAACCCTCCTCCTTATCCCTATAAAATATAAGTTTATTCCTATATAGACTGTGTGGGACGACCTTTATCCATGGATACATTCTCCTAATCGTCTCTATAGTCGCTGGATCATCCTCATGATACTCGACTATCTCAAGCCCTTCATCTATTAGTCTCTGGATTACACAAGGCTTATACCTCATATCTGGGTCTCTGTTTCCAGGTGGCCTCATTATCAGTAGGTTATATGGAATCCCGAAACGCTTCATCTGCTCTACAGTGTATCTCCTCATATCCTCAGGCCTACCAGTCAGCAATATTATTCCATATCCCTTGTCGTATAACCTTCTAACAAGGTTTATCGTCTCCTCATCAGGCTTGTCTAGATGGAGATATTTATCGCTGAGAAATATCCTCCAGAACTTCTGCCTTTTCCAATATGGCTCCTTATATAGTGACTTATCTAACTCTAGACCCGCTTCCCTAACACATGTTACGTATCTCTCGGACACATCGAGGAGTGTATTATCAATATCGAAGATAACTATTTTCTTACCATGGATCTCACTAGGTATCTTAAGATCATGTTTTACACAGTCTTCGCTATTCATATTACTAATCAATAATGACTAACCCTAAATTTAAGTAAAATAAAGTGTCACTTGATGAAATCATCGAGGGGTCCCCGTTTAACGTCGGATGGCCTGGCATCGATATATTTCTTGATGGTCTTAAAGTCATCGATTAACATCTGCTTTAGACCTGGGTTGTATAAGGCGGCTGCGGGATGATAAGTGGGTATTATAATGACTTTGATCCTGCTTATCGTAGCAATATTAACTGTTCCGTGTTGTTTAGTTATGCTCGTAAATTTTAGGCCTGCTAGATCCATTATAACTCTCGCAGCATGCCGACCTAGTGTTACTATGAGACGTGGTCTAATTATATTTATCTGTCTCCTTAGATATGGGAGGCAAGTGTATATCTCCATCTGACTAGGGTCTCTGTTTCCAGGTGGCCTACACTTGATTACATTCGTTATATATACTTCCTCACGAGTAAGCCCGATGGATTCTATTAACATAGTGAGTAGTTTACCTGCGGCTCCTACAAACGGCCTACCTGTCTCGTCTTCACGGCCACCCGGGGCTTCTCCGACAAACATAATCTTTGGATCGAGACTACCCTCGCCAGGAACGGGTTTTGTCCTGGTTTTGTGTAACTCACATTTCGTGCATTTTATTATCTCCTGAACTAGGTTATCATATTCCTTTTTATCACTCATCTTCTTATTCAAAAATAGGAATTTTACTCTTGAAGAATATAAATAGGGTGTCTCGGGCCTCTTTATAGTGACGACAATAGTTTTTTTAGCTTTTTCATAGCTATACTCGCTTTTTCAGGCAAGTATACGTCTGCTACGGGCGTTATTGCGGATTCCTCTGGATTTATCTCAATGATGAAGGCTCCCATCGTCTTAGCCCTTACAGGTATGTGCCCCGCTGGATACACGACTCCACTTGTCCCTATAACAAGCATAACATCTGATTTGAGCCCCTCGTCAAATGCGAGTTGAAGGATAAGCGGGTCAAGCGCTTCTCCAAACCATACAACATCCGGCCTCATTATATTACCACATTTGTCACATCTCGGCATTGACTTCGGAAGCTTCTTTAGCCTCTTCTTATTATCACAATATATGCATTTAATCCTCCATATGTTTCCATGTAACTCAATCACATTTTTGGAGCCTGCTTTCTGGTGTAGTTCATCTACATTCTGTGTAATTACGGTCTTTAAGATACCCTTCTTCTCCCATTCTGCGAGTATCTTATGGGCTTCACTAGGCTTCGTATCCTTAAGTTTCTCCATCCTCATGATATACCATTGCCATACAAACTCAGGGTTTCTGATAAAAGCTTGATATGTAGCTATTTCCTCAGGCTTGAACTTTGTCCATAAACCGTCTTTACCTCTGAAAGTAGGTATACCACATTCTGCAGATATACCAGCGCCTGTGAATGCGACCAGATAATCAGCTTGTTTAACCGCCTTTGCTGCTCTAACATATTCCTCTTCCATGCGGCTCATCCTAATATTATTAATTCATTACATAGACTATTATTATTTTGTCATGAGTAGAAACTTAATGAGGGAGATATTAAGTGGTTTCTTCATCGTCGCCCATAGAGGTGCTAGCGGCTCTTATCCTGAAAACACTATGCTATCCTTCTCCAAGGCGGTTGAATTTGGAGCTGATGTTGTGGAGCTAGACGTAAGACTCTCTAGAGATGGAGTGCCTATTGTATTTCATGACAATACGTTAGATAGACTAATTGGATTGTCTGGTAAGATAAGTGACTATGATTATAATGATATAAAGACGTTTAGGGTAGGTGGCGAGCCTATTCCCTCTCTAGAGGAGGCCCTCGGCTATCTAGTGGATCACGTCGGGGTCTTTATCGAGGTGAAGGAAGATGCTGGTATCCAGGCTATAACAGATATTATTATCGAGAATGGCTATGAGAAGAATGTTGCAGTCATATCCTTCAATGAGGGTCCCCTAACCTATATTCATAACACGACTCCAACCGTAGTCACGGGATACATATATATGAAGCCCGGTGATGGGATCGTCAAGGCTAAGAAGATAGGTGCTGAGATTGTTTTACCATATTATAGACTGGCCAGTTCCAAGGCTATTGCATTTGCACATAGACTCGGGTTAAAAGTCGTTGTCTGGGTAATCAATGATACTGATATGGCTTTGGAGTATCATAGACGTGGAGCAGATGGTATTGCAACTGATTATCCTGAGAAAATTATAGAGGCTTTGAAGAGCGTCTAGACATAGTCTTCTTCATACTCCTTCAGTTCAGGTGATGCTTCTTCAACCTCCTTAATCTCTTTATATATCTCTCTCAATGTCTCCATATAGTCTCTCTTCCCCATCTCAATCTCTAGCATGAATTTCTCAGTTATTCTGGTTCTGTCTTCGGAGACTAGGTGTCCGTATCTCTGTGATAGATAGCTGTATACCATCTCTCCCTTTGGCCTGGGTATAAGCCAACGTGCATTCTTACTTTCAAATACATATCTCCTGTCAAGTAGGGTCTTAACTATCTTTGCATATGTACTTGGTCTACCTATCTCCTTCTCCTTCATTAGTTTTATAACGTCTCCCTGTGTATATCCGGGAACCAAGAACTTCTCTCTAGTTTCTACGCTAATAGGCCTTACATTTTCCCTCGCCGGGGCTTGTGACTTAACCCGTGTGAATCCATATATCTTTAGGAAGCCTTCATCCAATATCTCCACGATCCTATCCTCATTTAGAACCTCTTTATCCATGAGTCTTACCTTAACATTCTGTTTAACAGTCTTAGCAGGAGCCATCTGACTAGCTATGAACCTGTTGAATATTAGGCTGTAAAGTCTGTAGTGCATCTTTGTAAGCATTATGCCGAAGGCCATGTCTCCCTGCATTACTAAGTCGATCAATGTCTCTGTATCAATAGGCCGTGTAGGTCTTATACATTCGTGGGCCCCACCCTCCCCCCATTTCCTGGGTTTGAAGAGTCTCTTCCCAGCTTCTCCAAATCTATGCTGTAGATATTCCTTGGCTATCTGTATCCCTGCATCCGATACCCTACTGCTATCTGTCCTATGATAAGTTATCAATCCCTGTTCAAACAGGTCTTGGGCAAGTCGCATAACTTGGTCAGCGCCGATCTTCAACACCCTATTTGCCTCTTGAATAAGCATGTCTGTTGTGAATGGCGGAGGTGGATTAATCTCCTCCACATATTTTTCTCCTCCCTCCACTGTAAATTCAGTCTCACCAACCATATTCCTAAGCCTAGGCGATACATCATCTTCCTTTAACTCTATGTAGAGATCGTATGGGAGCTTTATCATAAATACCTTGGCCCTACTATTCTCGACCTCTCTCCATCTCTTTATTATCCATCCTAATACAGGCGTCTGTACACGTCCAGCGCTCCATTCTCCCTTCCTCCATCTATACCAGTGTTTATCCCCAATCTGTTTCCTAAACTCAGTCTTCAGTTTCCCAGTTAATACAAACCCTATCCACCTATCCTCTATCCTCCTGACTATCTGGGCCTCTACATATCTCTTTAGGAACCCCCTCTGCTCCTTTAAAGCTTTCAAAATCGCTTTTCTCGTGATCTCGTGGAACTCAAGCCTATGTATATTCTTTGTATAGGGTCTTAACAGCATAGCTATATCCCATCCAATCTTCTCTCCCTCTACATCTGGATCGGTTGCTATCAGTACTATATCTACCTCAGTGGCTAAGTCTTGGAGAAACCTAACCCTATTTAATGAATCGCTTACGAGGTCTGACCCACATTTAGGGCATTTGATACTCTCTGAAGTAAATTGGTGTCCACATGATAGGCATCGTTTAATTGAGTTATAAAGTGGGATAAACTCGTCATTCTTAACATATACTCCATGCCAGAGACCCTTCTCATATTCTATCTTCTTTGGTAATGTTATCAAGTCATATACATGTCCACCACTAGCCGTTATCATTAGGATAAGGTTACCTATAGACACCTCATACACAGTATTTCCATCTCTTTTACGGACGGTTGGTCTACCAAAGAACCTCGCTATGGTTCTAGCCTTATTTGGTGACTCCACAACCATCAAGGCAGTTTTAACTGGATCCTCTATCTCCCTCTTAATTTCTCCTGTGACCACCTTCTTAACCATCTCCCTGTCCCGATCGACCTCCTCTATCAGTTTCTCTATATCTATCTCATTGAAGTCTACCCAGCTTGTCTCTTCAATTATCCATCTCATCTTTCTCATAAGCCCCTCGAGTAGATTCGGATAGTCAATGATCGACACTGCTAACCCACGTGTAATTCCACCAGCGTACAACCTGCTTGTCCTCCCACTGGCTTGTATATATGTCATTAAATCAGGGATCAGGATATAGAACTCTCCATTTTCCTCTAGGACCTGTATATGACTAAGTTTCTTAAGTCTTTCTCTAATAACAGGGTCAGAAAGCTTTGACCTAATATACTCGAGTATATTAAGCACAGTTTTCTCGGTCTTCGTACTAGCCTCGGCTTCTCCACGTAATACCCTTGTAAGCTTCTCGAGCGCTGAGAATGAGCTGGTTTTTACAATACGGTTCAATATCCTAAGCATCTTATCAAGCTCTTCCTTTTCCTTACTCTCAACCAGCTCTCTCAATAAACCGAGTGTCCTTAGCATTTGAATGGGCCTGGGCTCCTCAAACTTGGCGCTGAACTTAAACCTAGGTATGCCCACGAATATGGCGTATCGGATTCTCTGTGGAAGATCTAGCCCTCTTACCATTACACCATAGTATATGGCCACTCCAACTAGGACATCTATTTTTCCATCTACAAACTTATTATATATGTCTAGCTTGCCAGATGTAAATACTTCTGCTGTGATCCCCTTTTTCCTGAGGTACCTAGCCACTTCCTCAGCATATTCTATCCCCTTGTCAACGGGGACATACACCAGTCCTCCTCCACCTAATCTGGAGACAAGTTTATAAACCACTTCGAGGATGCCGTCTTCCCCTGGGTGGATATATGCATCAACAATATTCCTCAAGGTTTCGGATCTGTATCCAACTTGGAACCCCAGTAGTTCCCGGAAGAGTTTAACCCTCATCCCCCTAGGCCTACCGGTTGCAGAAGAGACTATAAGAATCCCCTTATCTCCCTTTCTAAGTTTCCCTAGCTTCTTCTTAAGCTTCTCTATCTCAGATAAAAGATTCTTCCTCTCTTCATCGTCTCTGGTCCTCACGATATTCGTCTTTAAACGTATAAGTTCTAGGGTGGTTGATATACTCTCCTTGGTAAATCCGAGTAGTTGTAGTACCCTGTCTATATTTCTACTACTTCTTAGAATGGCGTCTACATCATCGACGAAGATGAAGTGGAACTTCGTCCCCTCCAATGCATCGAATCTCCTCGCGATAAATTGGCTGGTGGTAACCAGTATATTAAACTCGCCTCCTCTAATTTTCTTCAAAACCTTCCTCCTACTCTTTATCTTGGAGTGGTATGCAACAATATCTATATTTAACCCAGCTCTATCTGAGAACTCGATTAGTCTCTCATATACCTGGTTGACCAGGGGCGTTGTAGGAACTATAATATAACATTTCTTATTCTTACTCCCAAGATATAGGCTCATAATCATCCCAAATAGGGTCTTACCTACTCCAGTGGGAGCTACGATCGAGAAGCTCTCTCCTTTTAAGACCCTCGTCGCCCAAGTCCTTTGGGCGCTCCAGGGTCTGCTCTCCAGGGTCTTATAAAATAATTTATTCAATTCTTCTAGTCCTCTATGGAGTTCGTATAACTCCCTGTATGTTTTTTTGAGTGTTCCAATCTTCTTCATAATTTTGTATAGATTCTCGATATTTGCTTGCTCAATGACATCAGGGATACATCTGATGCATGGCAGCCCTCGGGATAGCCTATAGTCTTCATTCTCTCCATGGCAATTTATACAGCTATGCATATAATTTCCATGGACTCTCTCTACATCTAGAACTATTGTACTATCGCCTTCTGGCAAAATATTTCACCAAATATTTAAACTGTATCTATTGAATATTTAACTATGTCCATTTGAAGTATCCTGTATATTTAGTCTTATTATACATTTTATTATTTGGGGATCGTATGGAGAGACTGTCAACCGGGGTACCGTCTTTAGATAAACTTATGGATGGAGGTATCCCCAGGGGATTCTTTGTAGCGGTTGTTGGTGAGCCTGGGACTGGTAAAACCATTTTATGTATACATTTTATTGCTGAGGGAATAGCTTCAGGGGATTATAACATATATGTAACCACCGAAGAATCGAGGGATTCTATTATCAATCAGGCAAGTCAGTTCGGCTTCAACTTTAACAAGGCTATTAACGAGGGAAGGCTTATCCTGATCGATGCGTTGATGGGTGATGATGAATGGACCCTAAGGCACCTGGATATCGATGAACTGGTGGATATAGTTATAAGAGCCAAGAAAAAACTTGGATATGGAAGAACGAGGCTGGTTATAGACAGTGTATCTGCTTTCTGGCTGGCCAAGCCTAGCATGGCTAGGCAATATTCATACACTCTTAAAAAGATATTATCCAAATGGGACTTGACCACGCTAGTCACGAGTCAGTATGCCATCTCCACATCCGAAGCATTCGGCTTTGGAGTAGAGCACGTGGCGGATGGTATTATCAGGTTTAGAAAGAGCATTAAAAACTCTATGCTAAGAAGATACGTGTTGATTGAAAAGATGAGACAGACAAACCATAGTCTCTATCTATATGAGGTTCATATACTGTCTGGAAAGGGCTTGGTGGTCACAGCGCCAACCTTATTGAGAAAGGAGGATGTAGCCCTGCCTGAGAAGGTTAAAAAAAAGGTTAAGAAAGGTGGATTAACAGGTGAGTAACAGAAAGAATGTACTCCGAGTTGGGGGTGGTTGAGTTGATTACGGCTGAGTCGATAAAAAAGAAGCTTGTGAAGTCATTTAAGGCGAAGCCTTGTCGGGCGTGTGAATACTCTGATAAGATGATCATGGACTTGCTATCCGTCGGCTTAGAGGCTGCTGATCCTACTGTAGCCGTTACCCGCTTCATATCTTTAGACGGGAAACGGATATTGCTGGATGAGGAGGGGAATAGGACTGTAGACATAAGTGGGGGTTGCTATGTGATCGGGTTTGGAAAGGCCGTCGTTGGGATGATGAGGGGGATACTGGATAGGAGCGAGGGATATGTAAAGGATAGCTGTATTATCGTGCCTAAAACACGTTTTATAAAAGGGGATGTCGAGTATCTGGTTGATAAAGGTGTGGAAGTTTTATACGGCGGCTTTCCTCTACCAAATAGCGATACAATAGCCTCTTCCAATAGGCTTCTAGATTTTATTATGGAGATTGATGAAGAAGCGACTGTAGTCGTCCTAGTAAGTGGAGGCGGTAGTTCTCTATTTGAGCTTCCTTTTGAAAATATTTCGTTGGATGAGTTGGTTAAGGCCTATTATACCATGATGATCCATGGCCTAAATGTTAAGGAGCGGGCTGTAGTTAAAAAACACCTCAGCAGGGTTAAAGGAGGTAGGCTTGCCTCAATCATCCACCCAAGGCGTACAGTAACCCTTGTATTATCCTCGGTATTCGACGACGACATCTCAGCGGTTGCATCAGGCCCGACGGTTCCCGATCCATCGACATATGAGGATGCCAAGAACATATTAGTTTACCATAAGCTTTGGCGGGTTATGCCCACTAGTATCGAGAGGACGATAATGGAGGGTATTGAGGGGCTTGTTCCAGAAACTCCTAAGCCTGGGGAACCCATCTTTGATAACGTTGATAACGTAATAGTTGGTAGTGGGCGTATTGGCCTTAAAATGATGAGGGCTTATGCAGAGTCCAAGGGATATAATGTTTTTCTCTTAACTAGTCGGTTTGAGGGTGAGGCTAGGGAGGTCAGTAAAGTAATTGGAGCCTTGATTGAGGAGATATACAAGGATAACAACCCGATTGAGCCGCCAGCAGTCCTGTTAATCGGGGGTGAAACTACTGTAACCCTAAAGGGAGACGGCATCGGAGGCCGTAACCAAGAGCTTCTATTACCATTGATAAGTAAGGTTGCTGGAATGCATGGGGTTTCGATCATCGCATTTAACACAGATGGCAGGGATGGGATAAGCCCTGCAGGTGGAGCAGTTATAGATGGATGTACGATGCATGAGGCTTTGAAATATGGGCTTTCAATAGAAGATGCGCTGGAGAGGAATGATAGCTATAGCTTTTTCGATTCTCTTGGGAGAGCCCTTGTAACAGGGGATACGGGGACAGATGTAAATGACTATATCATTGCGTTGATCTCTATATAATCGGCTTATCTTGGCCAATATACCTTGAGTTACGCCTCTCATCATATCCAACTTTCGCAGGGCTAGTCAGCTTATGAAATATTATCTGGACTATTTCGAGACCCGGGCTTAATAAGACAGGGGTATATCCCCGGTTGGATATTTCAAGGGCCAGGGGAGCTGGTTTCTTTAAACCTGTTCCTGGATTGACGAGGCCAGCTGCATGCACAATGATCCCTATTCTAGCTAGACTACTTCTACCCTCTAATGTAGCTGCATATCCCTTTCCGATCCTAATCCTCTCCCTAGTTATACCTAGGATAAACTCGCCTGGCTTTATGATATATCCTTCTTCACCAGTGTCAATTATCTTTACAAACTTCGGAATATCTTCCTTATTACGTGGGTCAATTAACCCTCCTCCTCTGAATATGGTGAATTTGGAGTCGAGTGTAAGGTCTACGCTACATGGGCCAAGCTTCTCCTCGTTAAAGGGGATTATTTCTATCTCCCCTTTCTCCATCGCCTTCAATATATCTTTATCTGAGAGTATCAACTCTTCTCCCTCCCTCTAGATAAGTAGATTCTGGCTATGGATATATATTAATCCGAGGGCATATCCCTGTTGAAAAGTATATTTAAAATATACATTTTAAGTTATTCAACTATATTTTAGTGGTTATTTAATTATATATTATGTAATTTGGGGGTGGGGGCCATGTCTCTAGAGGATGTTTTCGAGGTAAGAACAGGCCCTGTTAGAGTTAGTGGATATGCTATAAAGCTTAGGAGGGTAATAAATGGTGTCTTGAGGAAATATTATCTAGACAAGGGATTAGACCCTAAGAAGATAAATGAAAGTGTGTCTCAGCTAAATAGCAAGTTATTTGAAGTCATAGTCAGGCGTTATAAGGTTCCAAAGGATGCCGTGGTAAATATACAGCTCAGGTTTAGTGTTAAGGACAACTCCATCGTTACAGAGGATATTAACGTAGATGTCTTCGATAAGGATGAGATTTTAAGTGGAAACATCACTAGTGACGTAAAAGAACTCTTAACAGGATAATGACTGGGTTGAGAGGCAGGTCTGTACCCGAGTATATGGTTTGGATATAGGCGTGTTTTGAGGATGAGTAGGTATGGTGGTAGGTGTTATACTCGCTGGGGGTAAGTCGACTAGATTCCGAGGAAACAAGCTCTTGGCGAATGTAGATGGTGAGCTGGTTCTTAAGAGAGTATATGATAGGTTAAGGCCGATAGTAGATAAGGTATATATATCGGTAAAGTCGGAGGACCATGAGTCTACGTATAGGGAGCATCTTAAGAAACATGGAGTAGACATTGATTCAATAGGTTTTGTATATGACTATCCAGGGGGTGAGGGCCCTCTTAACGCTATCCTCACCGCATTGGATACGATTGATGAGGATGAATTCGTGATAACGCCAGGTGACCTACCATGGATAGAGTCTTCTGTATTGCTACGTCTCATAGCATATGGGAGGGAGAATAGTGCGACTGTTGCTGTACCTGTATGGGGCAATGGATGGAGTGAATGTCTTGTTGTCTATTTTAACAAGGACATGTGTAGAGGCTTCTTAAAGATACTACGGTGGTTGAGGAGAGAAGGAAGGGCTACAGACTTACAGAGAACAGTCTCTAAACTTACTTTGGTCCCGATATCGATGTTGACGTCGAATCCATATTCATTTGTACATATCACTACTAGGGAAGACCTTGTTAACCCAAAGCTTAAAAACTCTTTGGAGGGTCCAGTGAAGGAGATCATCAATATTGATAGGCGGCTATGGTCTAGAAGCCCCTTCATAAGAGCTATGGAGTCGGCTTCAGACGGTGATTATATTACCGCCATAAAGTACTTGATTGAAGAGGTAAATACCTATATCTCATACCATTTGATACAGCTTGTACATCATACATTAATTGACGCCCTCAAACTGTCTTCGGCCGCGGTCTAAAATTAAATCATGATTAAATAATAATATTCTTAAGCACTCGGAGGATGAGTCAATTGCTATGGGGTCTGATGAAGCTAGCGATAGCCATTGGACTTTTTTTACCAGCATATTATGATTGGAAGACTAGATGGGTAGATGATAGGAGTTGGCTGGCTCTTCTCCCAGCATATCTACTATTAGGATATGGTGTTTTGATAGAAGCATATCCCCTCATCTCTGTTTTAGAAGGAGTGATCTTCTCCATTATAATCATCGGATGTATGTATCTATTTAGGAAGATGGGTTATGTATTGGGAGGCGCAGACTTCATATTAATGGCTATAGTTGCTCCCCTATCCTTCGTCTATAAATGTCCGTATCTCTCCATTGGAGAAGTATTTCCAGGCTTTCTCCTCTTCCTATTTCTAACGAGTATTTTAAGCGTAACTTACGTCTTCATAGTCGCTATATGGCGGAACAGAGATAGATTTCATAGAGTTAAGGGGATAAAGGACTTTATTAGACTTCTATATTCATATGAGACTGAGGAGGTTGACGAGGATAAGGAAATACTTGTGTATGATAGGGATGGCGTCAAGTATGTCACCCCAGGAATCCCCATGGTCTCCTTCGCATTTATAGCTAGTCTCCTACTCCTCATATTAGATTTCATACCATAGCCTTTTATTGCATAGTATGCCATATTTTTTAATAACTTCCTAGGGCTACAATTAATTATAGTCGGGTATGAATAAGCTAATGGGTTCTAAGGATCTGAAGGTTGCCAGTTTCTGGAGAAGGGAGGACGCTCTAGTCCACTGTTTTTTATGTGCTAGGCACTGTAAGATACCTGAGGGCCAAATAGGGTTCTGTGGAGTTAGGAAGGTTGTTAATGGCACGTTATACTCCCTAAATTATGGACGGCTTATTGCAATGGCTATGGACCCCATTGAAAAAAAGCCGCTTAATCATTTTAAACCTGGATCTGATGTATTATCAATAGCAACGGTTGGATGTAACTTCGCATGCCAGTACTGTCAAAATTGGGATATTAGTCAGAGGAAAAAGGTAACGGGATCATATGTTCCTCCCGAGGATGTTATTGAGACTGCAGTGAGTTACGGTGCGTTGGGCCTCTCATATACTTATAATGAGCCGACGATATTCGCTGAATACGCCATTGATGTTATGCGGCTTGCCCATGAAAAAGGTCTTTTTAATACATGGGTCACCAATGGATACATGACCGTAGAGGCCATGGATGAAATCGGTAAATACTTGGATGCGGCTACCGTGGATTTCAAGGGTCATGGCAACAGAGATTTCTATAGGAAGTATATCTATGTCCCAGACCCGTCTCCAATATACAATTCCTTGTTAGCTATGAAGGAGAAAGGGGTCTTTATAGAGATAACTGATCTCGTTGTTCCTGTGAAAGAGGGTTCATCGACTAAAGACCTTAGGAGACTAGTTAAATGGATCATAGAGAACCTTGGTCCAGAGACACCTTTACATTTACTTCGCTTCCATCCTCACTATCAGCTACTGGATGTGCCTCCAACTCCCATAGAGGTTTTGGAAGAGGCTGCTAAGGTTGCCATGGAGGAGGGCATGGAATATGTATACGTTGGGAATGTATGGGGCCATAGACTTGAGGACACATACTGCCCCAAGTGTAAATATAAGGTCTTGGATAGAGAAGGATTCTATATCCGGAAGATGGACATAACTGATGATGGTAGATGTCCTAAATGCGGATATAAGCTTAACTTCATCCTATAGCTGGGGATTGACGCCAAGTCCAAACATCTAGTATATATACCTACTATGCACACATCTGGATTGTATAGACTTTACAATATGGTTGTAAAAACGATTTCTACACAATATATTCGAAAGTAGATGTTTTTGGTGTTACCATTTTAAATTTTGGTGTTACAATAATGCACATTCCAGACGGGTTTCTGGATCCATGGATGGTTCTAACCACGTTCTTAGTCGTCGGTGGATACACTATTATCTCATATAGGCGGATGGGAAGGCTGTCGATGGATAGAGTCTCCCTCTTATCATCATTCTCTGCTGGGATATTCGTGGCGCAGATGCTTAATTGGCCGTTGCCAGGGGGTACAAGCCTTCATTTAGTAGGTGGTGGATTAGCTGGGATATTATTAGGCCCCTATCTAGGGTTCTTCGCAATGTCCCTCGTCATCATTATACAATGTATAGTGTTTCATGATGGTGGGATCACCGCGTTGGGAGCAAATATACTGAATATGGCTATATTGGGGGTGGTGACGGGGTATCTGGCGTATAAAATAGCTATATCAATTCTAGGTAAGAATAACAAAGGAAGGTTTATAGGCGGTTTTCTGGCTGGATGGCTAGGTATTGTAGTCGCTGGGTTGGCATGTGGTATAGAAATAGGCCTCTCGACATACTTTGGATTTAATCTTGATGTTACTATCCCAATAATGGTGTCTTGGCATGCAATCTTGGGGGTGATTGAAGGCCTCATTACTGCATTTATCGTCGAGTATATCCATACACGGAACCCTGGTATATCTTATCTGGAGGTGTAGAAGATGAGGGGACTAGATAAGCGGTATATGATTCTACTAGTGATACTAATATTGATTAGTCCTCTCTTCGGAGTCTATTTATCAGATTTAGTAGGTTATCATGAGCCTCTTGATCTAGCTGCTGAGCACATCGGTCTTCCTGATTTGAATGAGGAGCTTAACTGGACGCCCCTCTACGACTATGGTTTCCCCGCCTTGCATCCAGTGCTTGGATATATTGTCTCAGGCTTTATTGGAGTTGCCTTAATACTAGGGATTGGGATGCTTCTTACGAGGATTGTTAGTAAATCCGAGTGTGTTCTAGAGAATGAGGCTAAGGAGTAACTTATTCGATTATCTACTTCATTCCCTAGGAGAGATTTTCAGTCTATTATTTAGCGAACCTTCTAGATCAGTAAATATCCATCCTGCTACTCTATTGATGATACTAGTCCTCCTATCCATATCTTCTTCGTTAACAGGCTCTCAACCCCTACTCACATTCTTTGCAGTGGTGTTAGCCATGTTATCCATCTACCTAAGGATATCTATCTATAAGCTGGTCAAGATGATGCTCCTAATAGTTGTGATAACTATCTTAATATATTTGCCAATGACAGTCTATCAAATTATAATCAAAAATCTCTCTCTAAATGAGACAGTCACCATCTTGATATATGGCAAGGGGTCCCTTGGATTGTTGATTATGAGGAGCTCTATAGCCGGTGGTTTCCTCATTTTAATACCATTATCCCTCGGGGCCCAAGGGATAGTTGCTGGGCTTAAATCAGCCGGGGTTAGTAGGGAGTCGATTCTCTTAATTATGCTGACAATAAGGTCTATCCCGTCTATGATAAGGGAGGGAGTAAGACTTTTAGTTGGTAGGCGCTCCAGAATATTGGTTGAGGATAAAGGGATGTTATCACTCTGGAGACTCTTCTCTACAGTAGCTGGTGAGCTTCTCATTAGGAGTATATATCGGGGGGAGCGGCTTAGACATACACTTGAATGTAGGATATGGATGGATTCACCATTTTACAGCAACCCTATTTCAACAAGGGATATGATGATCATCCTCATGATGTTAGGGCTCATAATAATAACTATGGTGTTTATGGAGGGTCTTTAGATGGATTGTGGCACACCTCTCTACATTTGTAGAGATGTATCATATACCTATCCAGATGGTTCCGCCGCTCTGGATAACGTGTCTCTAGAGATATGTCGAGGCACCTCCACAGCTATAATAGGTGTTAATGGTTCTGGTAAGTCTACTCTACTACTAATACTATCTGGATTGCTTAACCCTAGTAAGGGAAGCATCTTGTATAAGGGTGTGCCTCTAGATAAATATAGGGGTTTACGGCGGGAAGTAGGCATCGTGTTTCAGAATCCAGAGGATCAGTTTATAACATCTACTGTCTATGAAGAAATTATATTTGGGCCGAGGCAGCTAGGCCTAGAAGATGATGAGTTAGAGTCTATTGTTGAGGAGGTATCAAATCAATTCATGGTTAAAGATCTTCTCGGGAAATCACCTTTTAGATTGAGTGGAGGGGAGAAGAGAAGGGTAGCCATTGCATCAATCGCATCATATGATCCAGAGATTTTTATCTTGGATGAGCCTTTCCAAGATCTTTCACTAAATTATAAGATCATGCTGATAAAATACTTGGTGAACAAAGCACGTGAGGGTCATACAATCATCTACTCATGTAATGATACTGATATTCCAATATTCTTCGTAGATTATATAGGAATCCTCTATAGAGGGAAGTTAATTGCATATGGAGAAGCCGGTGATATAATTAGAGACATGGATCTACTTAGGAGTGCGGAGCTAGATACTTCTATTCTCAAGACATTCTACCGGTTGCTGGATAATGAGGATGTTAATATCCCATTTAGTATCGACATTCTAGATAAGATACTGGATTTGTAGTATAATCTAATGTTTAATGAGAAATAATTTTTATCTGTTTGAGGGACATTAATTTATTCTTATCTAGAGGTGGTGTATTTGAAGACTGAGCTCCTCTATTTAACAGATTCCTATGTCAAGGAGACCGAGGCTAGTGTGCTCGAAGTGTTGGAGCAGGGTGTGATTTTTGACAAGACGGTTTTCTATCCCGGTGGAGGCGGGCAGGTACATGATACTGGATGGGTTGTGAAGCACGGTGTAGAATATAGTGTTCCCAGGGTATTTAAGAGCGAGGGTGAGGTGCTTCATGTGGTTGAAGGTTTGGAGTTGGAGCCGGGTGACTCCGTCGTTCTACGTATTGACTGGGATAGGAGATATCGGGTTATGAAGATGCATACAAGTCTACATATCATAGGAGCAATTATGTATACGGACTATGGAGTCCTAATAACGGGGTCTAACATATTCCCTGACAGGGCGAGGATCGATTTTCCTATGGAAGAGATGAATAAGGAGGTGGCGATGGCAATAGTTTCTAAAGCGGATTCAATAGCTAAGGAGGGGCATGAGGTTAAAGTATATTTTCTCCCTGCTGATGAGGCAATTAAGAAGCGTGACCTATTTAGGGTGGCGGATTTCAGTAAGTATGAGAAGTATCTCAAGGGTGATGTAAGGATAGTCGAGATAGTTGGTATTGATGTAGAGTTGGATGGGGGGACTCATGTAAAGAATACTGGTGAGATTGGTGAAATTAAGTTTCTGAAATATGAGAGTAAGGGACGGAGAAATAGAAGGATATACATAACTGTATAGCCCCTATCCATCTAACTCTTTTAACACCTCTAGAAGCTTCTCAATAACTTTATTAAATTCTATTGTAAAAGGACTCTCTAGGTTTTTAATAAGGAATATTTCCCCCCTATCAGCTGATCCAGCTATATTTGGGTCAATAGGTATTCTGCCCAGAAGTGGAATTGAGTATTTATCTGAAAGCATCTGCCCTCCATCGCCTGGAAACACCTTATAGACCTTATTCTCAACTGGGCATAGGAATCCACTCATATTTTCCACTATTCCCAAGATCCTCACACCCGATTTCCTAGCGAAGTCAATTGATTTAGCGACGGATATCGCCGAGACTTCTGTTGGCTGTGTCACCGCAATCAACCCGGTTAGACTCGGTAGAGTCTGAACAAGGTTAATAGCCTCATCTCCTGTACCTGGAGGTAAGTCGATTAGCAAGAAGTCAAGGTATCCAAATAATGTTGAGGCGAGTATCTCCTCCAGGAAACTCTTTTTAAGCGGGCCTCTCCAAATAACCGCTGTAGTTGGATCAGGAAGGAAATAATATATGCTCATAACCTTGATTCCCAATGGCCCCTCCACGGGAATAAACTTCTTGTCTTCAGTGACTAAGACTCTCTCATCTTCAAGGCCAAGTATCTTTGGGATGCTTGGACCGTGAAAATCACTATCTATAACTCCTACTTTATACCCTTTATTGGCAAGAGCCACGGCTAAATTAGCCGTTACAGTAGACTTTCCAACTCCACCTTTTCCACTGATCACCCCAATTTTATACTTTATGTTCTTCATAGACTCCTCTATCAGCCTCTGCTTTGTCTTCATCGTTATCAAGGCTTGTAGTTTCTTCTTAGCTTCTTCCTTGGAGACCCCCGGTTTCACAGCCAATTTAAACACCATCTATAATATGACAACACAATAACACCTAATTATATATCCATCTACATATGATTAAATAACATAGTTATAATGCTTAGAATATATTGTAAACCATGTTTGTCTTCCAAAGATCATATAGAGTAAAACCTTTAACCCTCTAGGAACCAAATTATAATAATGGGTATGAGTATCGGAGTGTCAAGCTCAGACATTGGCTTTATGCTTGTGGTATCAGGATTCATATTGGTATTTATAGGTATGGTGATGCTCTCTCGAGGCAGAGGTAAGGGAGGCGGAATATTATTAATCGGCCCTATACCAATTATATGGGGAAGTGACAGGGAGAGCTTGAAATGGATTGCGCTTATATTCGCTTTACTAATCTTCATTTACATAGTCTTCTCACTCTTCTGGCTTTATCGGCCTTAGGTGGTCTAAGATGAGTGACAGGGCCCGGGAAATCCCCTTGTGTGACCTCTGTGGAACTAGGGAAGCAGAGTATGTATGTAAGGGCTGTGGAAGACTTGTATGTAGAGTTGATTTTGACTACTCTACGGGTCTATGTAGGTCTTGTAGTGAAGATTTTAAGCCTCTTGTGCAGGTTGAAGGTGACATTTTTAGGGATATGATCTTGCCCACAATATTTATATTCCTAGGTTTTATACTGATATTCATTGGTTTTATATTATTATCCACGCCATATTTGGGTGCGATTCCGGGTAATGGAGGGGATTTTATCGTGGTTATTGGTCCTCTACCCATTCTATTGACTGGGCAGATCGGGTTATTGGCGGCAGTAATATACCTTGTTTTCATGATTATAGTAATCTACTTACTTTTTAAATGGTTCTTGAAATAATCACTTAGCCTTCTACCTATAGGGCCCTTATACACTAGCTTATCAGGGACATCCCTGTAGCTACTTGATTCAAGGATATAGGCTAGCATTCCGAATAACCCTGGTATCGATAGAATATCCGGCATATTACTAAGGATTCCATATTGCTCAAACAACAAGGGTGTATACAAGTCTATATTCAGATATTTGCCGCGTTCTCTCTTGATATTTCTCTCCATACTTTTTATTAAATTATATTTTTCTAGAAACGGTTTATCCCTTAACTCACTGTGCACAACTTCCCTGATTATATTCAGTATATGTTGATTATAGTCCCTACAGTATTTTTTAATGAATGAGTCTTTGACCTCATTACCAGTCATGAGATCCAATATGATTTCTTTATAGATAGTGGCTACCTTCTCAATATCCTTTTTTAGCCCGATACGATAATTGTTTAAGACATCAATGTAATTAACCCCCAATAACACATCCTTCAAAACCTTCAAGGTATCTTCATAGCCACGAGTATCTAAATATAAAATTAATATCTTCTCAAGGCCCCTTAGGACTTCAACTCTGCTGAATACTGATGAGATGAATAGCCCATAAACATCTGGTGATAGATGATTCTCCAATATACTATTAATTACTTCTCTAATCACCACATTGGCTCTATCTCCATGGGTATTTGACGTCATATATCCCAGTATCTCAGAATGCGTGTGATATTCCCCTGATATTAGAAAATATGCTGTTTCTAAGAATGAGAAGTTATTGTTTATAAAATCCTCTATGGGAAATCCCCTGTAATATATTCTTCCAAGCCATGGATGATGATAACTAATCTCTGTATCTACAATATATTTATCTCCCTTGGTCATGGCGTCATACAAAATGGATTCCCCCTTGGACTATAATATAAATAAATCCCTTTTCCTGAGGGTCTATTTCTGCATCTCTAGTATCCTGTCGATGCTGGGATATGCCTCGCCAGCCATTCCATGTAGGAAGGATCCGCCGCTGACGCAGAGAATTCCCCCTGTACTCATTATAATCCTATCAAGTCCATACATTGCTATTTCAGCAGTTGTATCTCCACCTAGGAATATTAGTCCATTTCCAGCTATCATTTTTGTAAACCTGACGCCATTATCAAATCCTCTCTCAAAGACTCCAAGCGGGCCCGCTCTAATTCTAATCTCCTTTCCCTCCACTTCCTTGGCGTACCACTCGACTGTCTCTGGCCCGATGTCGAATATCACTCCCTCAGTCTTATTTATCTCTTTTAACGATACCTCCTTCTTCTCACCATTTTCAACAACTATAAAGTCTTTTGGATACCTTACATTGAATTTCTTTAGAAGGAGTTTTGCGGCTTCAAAATCCTTGTCCTTAAATTTCCTTCTCAAGAATCTATTGTTTACTTCATTTAAGTCATGCCCATCTGCATATGCAAGTAGTTGTCCAGGTAATCCACCGGTGTATCCATCTGCCCACTCAAGTATCTTAACAAGATAGTTTATCTTAGCTAGTTTGGAGCCTCCCATTATAAGCGCTACATCCCCACCCTTATTCTCTAGAACCTCATTTAAGGTCTTCAGCTCCAGAACCGACCTAACTCCTACATATGTAGGGGCTACATATGGTAATGCCATTAGACTTGTATGAGCCCTGTGCCATACTGGTATCGCATCGTTAACGGCTGTCTTTATCAACCCTCTAAAGAACCTGATAAATTTACTTGTCTCTGGGTTAAATTCCGTCTCTTCATCCATCATACGGATATTATCAAGTAATATTATTCTTCCCCTATCTAGATCCTTAATCTTCTTCTTTGTTTCTTCGGTAAAAATCTCGTCAAAAGGTATGAACTCTATGTCAATATAAGACGGTAATAATTTCCTAAGGATTATCCAATGTTGTTTTAGACTTATAAAATCTTTCTGTCCCTTTCTTCCTTGGTGTGCTACAGCCACTATTCCCGCGTACTCAGAGACTAGTGTTAGGACATCCGCATATACATTTAGTCTATAACTATCTTCTACGATGCGTCCATTAACCACTGGTATATTAATATCTATTCGCATAAGTGTCGGTGTATCCATCTGCCGAGATAAATTGATTAACCAGAAATCTCTGGTCTCGTTATAATAATCCTTCAACCGCCATCCCCCCGCCTTAAATAGCCTCATGAGAGGGTAAGATACTAAATATAATTTATCATGTAACGTCATTAATAAAGTATCCTTAAAAATCTCATCAAATTTTCTCCTATTTTTATAAAGACTTTTAAACACCAAAAATTCTCATGAAGACCTGGTTGCTTTATTTTTTGATAATGTTCTGATTTTAAAGGCCTGTATGAAGGAAGCGGCATATTTATCTGCATTCTGTTCAGTGCCTCTATGTCTCATATCCTGATACCTTAAATGATGATAATATTCATGTAGGACGACAAATGGGTTATTGAACAGCTCGCCATTCTGTATCACGATTGTCTTCGTCCTAGGTAAATATACAGCTAATGCTCTAGATTTTCCTTTGACCCTGCCCACCTTAATCTTAGGTGGATCGATTCCATATGAATCAGATAGTCTTTTAATGGCCTCAATAGTCTTTCCTTGGATTATCATAGAAACAATCTCTGCTTTAAAATCATCATCCATCTCAATTCACTGCAATACATACTGATTAGGGATTATTTAATTATTATTCTGATGAAGTAGTGTAAACATGCTTTACACTTATTTACATAGGTGTAAACCGGGTGTCCATCGGGTTCAAAAATACCCTTATTGTGTACACTTGTATCGAGTTACATGAAAATTTAATTTTCCCTGAATACATATTATCCTGTTATAACTAGCTATGGTGTGATGATAATTATGTGTAGGCTACTAGCTTTAATATCACCTAAGCCGAGTAATGTCTATCACTGGGTTTATGAGGCGGAGTGGCCCTTAGTCCATATAGCGAGACCAGGCTATAGAAAAGAGTCACATAAGGGGCATAAAGATGGATGGGGCATCGCTTGGTTCACTAAGAATGGGTATATGCTTGTCAAAGAGCCAGTAGCTGTATACGAGAGTAGCGTTGCAAAGGATGTAGTTGCAAACGCATACTCAGACATAATTCTCTTTCATATTAGGCATGCTACAAAGGGACTAGGGAGGGTTTATGTAAATACCCATCCATTTACATATGGTTCCTACGTATTCATACACAATGGTGAGTTGAAGAGAGATCCCATTCTATCGATGGTTTCAGAGGAGTTTAAGAATCATCTACATGGGACGACGGATTCAGAGGCCTACTTCATTTATCTTATTAGCAGGATCATGGAAAAAGGTGATATTTTGGAGGCTCTTACCGATAGTCTTCCTAGACTGATTGAGATAGGAGATGGATTAACGATATCGGACATAGGCCCATCGCTAAACTTTGTACTTAGTGAAGGTGATAAGATCTATGCATTTAAATGGCGCTTAAAAGATGATGAGACACACTATAGCCTATATTATAGGAGACTAGGTGGTGACGGTTTTCTAGTATCTTCGGAGCCTCTTGACTCTAGTAAGGATTGGGTCTCTTTTAGGAATGGAGAGCTTATAGTAGTTGATAAAGATTTAAATGAGGAGCATATAATGATAAAAACTTAGTTTTCAACGGTCTTCTTCCTTCCTATATATCCCCCCACAGCTCCACCCACCGCTGTGAAGATAATTATATTTAGGCCTGTAATAGTCGCTCCCCAACCAATAAATATACTAAGTAATATCCCTAGAGGTCCTAAGAAGGCTAGTCCAAGTAGGATTATTCCACCGACGATTATAAGTATGGATACCAGTCCTCCGACTAAACCTATAACTAATCCTTTTACCACACCTTCTCCTACTAAATATCCTGGGATGAAGCCGGATAAGAAGGGCCCTAGAATAGGTATCCACCAGAACATTATCGTTAATACAAATACTAGGGCCATTCCCAATATCATCTTATCCACCTACTGAAACTCTGCCTATACCATCAAGTTACCACTATTATGTCAGGTTTAATACTTTAGGGATAGAAGAATATAAATATATACTGAGTTTAAAGGCGTTTTAATCTATTTTGGATAATATATGCCTTAGGATCTTTATCCCACGTTTTTCCTCCAACTCAACTATTAATGATTTTATTTTTGATATACTGCCTCTGACAACGATTATCTGCAGGCAGTTAGCCTCATCTAGATGTACATGGAGAGTTGATATGATTATATCTATGTAATCATGCTGAATATGGGTAAGTTCATGTTCTATATTTCCAGCATGATGCTCATATACAATAGCGATTATACCTACTGCTTTTCCTTCTTCGAGTAAGGCGCTTCTCTCTACGATATATATGTTTAGCGCCTCGTTTATCAGTCTTGATCTACTTGTGTATCCCATGGCTTCCATGAACTGGTTTAACTTTTCTAATAGGTCCTTATCTAGGGTGACTCCAGTCTTAACTGTTCCCATGATTCACCTCCTCAAAATAATATTCAACTATTCCCTTACATATGTAGGTTTAAAGTGATTGCTGAACATTTTTCAATTAATGGATAATTTGTTTTACAACGTAATATATTTTAAATACATTTTATATAAAATATCTGAATCATAACACTGTTAATATTTCCGCGTTAAAATAATTTTTGTTAAAAATATTAAAAAAAATTTTAACATAATATAGCCTATACTCTTAAGTAGGTAAAGCTTTATATATAGTTATATATAAAATTAATATCTTGAGGGTCCTAAAATGAGTATTAGTAGACGTGATTTCTTAAAGATAGCCGCTGCTACAAGCGCGGCTTTCGTGCTTTCGCAGTACAAGGCTGACATAATTAAGGTCTTTGCTCAGAAAGGAGATTATGTCCATATCTGTTGGCTAAACGGAGCTGCTTGTACGGGTTGTAGCGTTTCACTTGCCCAGGCTGCAGACCCTGATCTCCTTGAGGTCTTGATGAGCATAACTACATATACCTCTGGGTTGCCTATAGCGTTACCAGATTGGATGTATGTTGTTCACCCCGCTTCTGGGACACTTGCAGTGGAGTATATAAATGATTGGATAGCGCATGAGGGGCCTGGACCTAAGATCCTGGTTGTGGAAGGGGCTATGCAGATGCCTGGTTTCTGTGAGACTGGGGGGAGGGACTTTAGAGACTGGGTCAAAGATGCGGCGGCAGCCGCTGACTATATTGTTGCTTTTGGCTCATGCTCCTCATATGGTGGAATTCCACATGCAAAGGGTAATCCAACGGGTGCTATGGGCGTACAAGACTTTTTAAAGGAAGTTGGCATGGCTGATAAGGCTGCTGGAGTGGTAAATCTACCACGTTGCCCTGGCCACCCAGATAGCCTGATACTAACATTAGCCAGTCTATTACAGGGAGTAGTGCCTGAGCTAGATGAATATAATAGGCCAAAAGCCTTCTACGGAAGGAATATCCATGAGGAGCAGTGTCCATTCAGGGCATTCTATGACCGGGGAATATTCGCCGACTATGGTGATAGCGAGCATGGATGTAGATTTAAGATCGGTTGTAAGGGACCCGCGACATGGGCAGATTGTCCAACGCGTAAGTGGAACGACCATACATCCTTCTGTATTGAAGTCGGCGCTCCATGTATAGGATGTTCGGAGCCGGCGTGGCCCGATGGAGACTTTGCACCGTTCTTCGTAGAGCTACCGCAGGTACCGACGCTACTAGGATATCCTGCGGAGACATGGGGCACTGCATTCGCTGGAGCCGCAGCCCTGGGCGTGGCAGTCCACTTAGCCCGTAGAGCAACTAGGAAAAAGAGTGGTGAAGAGAAGGAGGAGGGAGGTGAATAAAGATGCCGTCTTTTAAAGTTGATCCAATAAGTAGGATAGAAGGACACTTGAAGATTGAATGTAAGATTGAGAGGGTTCCTGACCTTAACAACGAGTATTTCGTGACAGAATGCCGCGCACCAGTGACGATGTTTAGAGGATTCGAGATATTCATGGTTGGTAGAGATCCTAGGGATGCGCTGTTATTCACACCTAGAATATGTGGTGTATGTCCAAATCCCCACAGCATAACATCTGCAATGGCCCTAGACGATGCCTTTGATGCTGTTCCACCGCCTGCTGCTATCTTAGTTAGGAATATAGAGGAGGCGGCTTACTATATCTATGACCACTTGATCCACTTCTATCTATTGATAGGTCCCGAGCTGGGAGTTATAATGGGTCCAGAATATGGTGCCCCCATACTACCTCCAGTCGCAGGTACTGCTGGCCTTGCACAGGGTATTGGAACTCACTATGCAAAATGTATAGAGGTTCAGAGGAGGGCTAATGAAGTAGTGGCGATGTGGGGAGGCAAATTCCCACATGTAACAAGCTATTATCCTGGAGGGGTTCTTGTAGAGCCTACTCTCGATAGGATCACAAATACAATTACTTCACTTGTACCACTATGGGAGTTCGTCGCCTTAACCCATATGCAGGATATTATGAACCTACTCGAGGCTAATGAGAGGCTTAAAGAAGTTACCGAAGCAGTTCTCGGTGTGAGGGTCGGGTTGGAAGATATAGGCGTTGGGACGGGTAACTTCCTATCATTTGGAATGATGCCGCAGACCGATAACTATGAGGGAGACTGGCTAGAGACCTCCAATAGAAATAATTCACTTATAAAAGCTGGAGCATTTTACGATGGTTCTAGGCACTCACTTGATGAGAACAAGATCACCGAGGATGTTAAATACTCTTTCTACGATGTTCCAGATGGACTACATCCATGGGATGGCGTGACAGTCCCCAATAAGGATAAGCCTGGTGCATATAGTTGGACTAAGGCGCCTAGATACGATAATAAGGTGTTTGAAGTCGGTCCATTAGCGAGGATGCTAAATACATTCGGAATGGAGTGGAGAATTCCAAGGGTACATCCAATCACTGGAGAGAACTATGGTGATTTTGTGTACAGGGTTAGAAACCCCAAGGGATCTGTCTTGGACAGGATCGTTGCGAGAGCAGCATGTGTACTCCTCACTGCAAACGCTGTCTTCCAGTATGTCAATGAACTAGTGAGCCTTGTTAAAGAGGGTAAGACCGAGGTTATGAATAAGAAGCCGGTGCCTAACGAGGCTAAGGGAAGGGGTCTATGGGAGGCTCCAAGAGGCGCGTTAAGCCACTGGGTCAAGATCAAGGACCATAAGATAGCTCATTATCAGTGTGTCGTGCCAGGTACATGGAACTGGAGTCCCAGGGATAGTCAGGATAGGCCGGGGCCCGGTGAATCCGCTATTCAGTGTGGAACCACTTGGGTGCCTACGCTTAATGTAATCCAAATAGCCAACGCTCTATACTCAGGATGGGGAGATGTCTTGGCTCAGGCATTGACAACCCTCAATCCAAAGTATGCAAACCTGAATATGGAGCCTACGGAGACCGGTGAGTATGTGAATGCAACCATAGCGCTTCTTGTAGTGAGGTCATTCGATCCATGTCTGGCATGTGGTGTCCACATCATTACTCCGAATAAGAAGACCTACGTTTTTGAAGTTGGCCACGGACTATGTAGCATCTATTAGGTGATACGTGGTGAAGCGGGTTACGATAAAGAGGCACCTACTAGGTACAAGGATACTGCACTGGGCTATTGTTATTGAGGGCATTATACTTGGATTAACAGGGATGCAGCTTGGTGGAATCTGGGGAGTCAGAGTATTCCCTGGAGGAGGAGTATGGGCGATACACGTGGTCACAGGCCTTGCGTGGATATTCACCGCTCTCTTTCTGGTATATTACCTCGTGGCAACTGGAGAGTATAAGTGGTATGATTGCAGAAGACTTCCCTATGCATGCCGCTACCTATATCAGGAGATCAAGGCGTGGTTCGGTCTTGGAGAGCATGTTCATGAGCCAATTAAGTACGATGAGAAAAAGGGCGAGTATATTGAGAAACTCGTCCCTACAGAGATAATCGTCTGGTGGCTATTCGTAGTGATAGGAGTCATTATAATGTTCTCAGGACTGGGCATGGCTTTCCCAGAGCAGTTCCTACCCCTGCTACAATTCTTCGATAGCCTAAAATATGTCTTCGGGGGAGGTGCCTATTCGATAGCGAGGTCAATGCATCTAATAACGATGTTCATAATACTGGGGATATTCATCCTTCATCTCTATGCAGTGTTTCTCTATAAGATGGTCAGGGGAATTATATTCGGCGACCGTGAGGAGCCAACCATATAATCCCCCAAGAATCTTTTTATTCATTTCTTTCTTTCATTAATGGATATGAAGATGAATAAACCTCCTTTCATAATAGTCGGAGTAGGGAATATCCTATGTTCCGATGAAGGCATCGGCGTCCATATTATCAACAGACTTAAGGAGATGGATCTCCCAGACTATGTAGGTTTATATGACTGTGGCACTAATGGGATAGCTGTTTTGGAGGCTTTAGACGGTTGTAAGAAGGGTCTAATTATAGATGCGGTTTCAATGGGTGGTCCACCTGGAAAAATATATCGATTTAGTGTAGATGATATCCTCGGGATGGAGGATAATCTATTTAAACTGGTTTCTCTCCATCAGTTCGATCTAATCTCCACATTGAAGGTAGCCCAAATAACAGACGTATATAACCTTCCAGAGGACATAGTTATAATTGGTATAGAGGGTAAATCATTTGACTTTAGCCTTGAGCTGACAGATGAAGTCGCAAATGTGATTCCCGATGTAATTAGGATTGTTATGGATGAGATAAAGTCGTTTAAGGGCTAGTCTAGTAACGTTGTCTTTTTTAGACACTTTTCGAGTTCTAATCCAAATCGTGTTGATGTAATTTTATCTGCTCTCCCTTCATCTGCATATAGCGAGGCCTCTGGATCAATTGGAAGGCTACCTAGGAAATGTATGTTATATCTTGATGCCAAGTCCTTTGCCGCATCTACACCGAATGGAGAGACCTTATTATCCTGGAGCTCAAGTCTAGACATATTCTCGATAATACCAATTATCTCTACACCCGTCTCATTCAACAGCCTTATCAGCCTGTCAACCACCTTTAGAGAAAGTTTGGAAGGCGTGGTCACTAGTATGACTCCCCTCCTACCCCTAAGATACGTGAGAGAGGCTAGTAGGACGTCTCCTGTCTCGGGTGGCATATCCACTACAAGCACATCTGTTTCTCCCCAGTGTGTTAAAGCCAGTAACTCCTTTATAATCTCCCTCTTCTCTTTACCACTAACTGGAATCGGCCTTCCCTCCACAAATTGGTCTATAGACATTACCTTTACTCCTTCAACGACTGGTGGTATAAGCCCCTCTTCTTCTTCACTAGGCATCTCCAGATCCCCATATATCACGCTTGATGAGGGGCCGTGGAAGTCTAGATCCAGTAGGCCCACGCTCAGGCCGTTCTTAGCTAGGATCAGGGCTGTGGTGGCAGATACGAGGCTTTTACCTACCCCGCCTTTACCGCTGGCCACCAATAAAATATATTTGATCGTTTTCAACCTCTTGGGTATAAGAACCTCTCTATAATCGATTTTACTCCTCGAATTCAACGTAACTCACCCTTATTCCCCTACCAGATCTAATCTCCAGGTCCCTCCCACCGCATTTGGGGCATCTAGAGAATGAGGAGACTAGTTCTGGGAGGAAATGAATCATCTCCTTCTCATTTTCGCCAAGGGGTTCTATCAAGTCTGAGAATCCCCATGTAGATTCACATGACTTACATAGCACATCTGCCTTCTCAACCTCAACATCCACTTGGGTATCTTCTAAGATAGAGCCTTTTTTAACTTCATTGAGTAACTCTTCAATTAAGGCCCTATCAAAACTAGCTAGTTCCCCTACGGCTACAGTAAACCTAAGGATTTTCTTATTCTCCTTCCTAGCTAGGTTTGAAACCGCCTCTATTATTCCACTTACAATGACGAGTTCATGCATCTCTACTCACTACAACCAATTAGAATATACGATATTCTAAATATAGTTTTGGTTGTTTAGTTGACGCTAACTCAACGGCATCCTACCTGCTATTGTAATCTGCCCTAGGGCAATCCCTCCATCACCAGGAGGAACATTATCGTTAGTTAAGAGCCTCACACCTTTTTCACGGCATTTCTGGCTTATCGCCTTAATAATAATAGTATTCACCGCTGCTCCTCCAGAGACTACTATTGAATTTCTAGCATATTTAAGCGCGATCTCAGCTAAGGCCTTTCCTAGACTCCATTGAATATTATATGCCAGCAGATTCTTATCGAAGCCCTCATCTATATACATAAGCAAGTCTCTAAATAGAGCCGTGATATCTATTTTCCAGGTATCATCACCGTGTATTATGGGGGCTTCTAGAAATATCTCTCCAGGTGTAGAGGCGGCTTCCAGCTTCATAGCAGGCTCGCCCTCATATGTCCTTATATGGGCAATATCTAGTAACACGGATGCCGCGTCTAAAACCCTGCCCAGGCTTGATGACAATGGTCTTCCCAGCTGAATCTGCCTGAGAACTGCATTTAACTCATCAGGTTTTCTACCAGCCTTTTCGAGGAGTCTCCTCCTCTCCATAAACCTAGTCAACTCTTCTTCACTCAAAAACTGAGATAAGATGCCGGCCAATATCCTATATGGATAGTACGCTGCAGCGTCTCCTCCGGGCATGGGGAAATACTGAATATGCCCAATTCTTTTAAATTTCTCGTAGGAGGCTAGCAGAACCTCTCCACCCCATATATTCCCATCTATACCATATCCTGTTCCATCAATAGCTATGCCGACAATCTCACCATCTATCCTGTGCTCGGCCATCACAGACGCTATATGTGCCCAGTGATGCTGTATACGTATTATGTCACTCCCATGTTTCTCTGCCCATTCCTCAGCTAGTCTCATGGTGGGATATCCAGGATGTAAGTCTACTGCTACAATTGCTTTTTTAGGATCTACTCTATATAACCTAGACAGCCTCCTAAGATATATCTTAAGGTCTAGGAGCGTTCTAAAATCGTCACAGTCACCTATATATTGTGTGAGGACCGCTTTATCTTCAAATCCAACTCCACCTGCATTCTGTAACATGGCGCCAAATGCAATAACCTCTCTATTAAGCTCTGAACCCAGTATCAACCAGTAGGGGGCATAGCCCCGTCCTCTTCTCAGCATACTCACCTTATCATATGTGAACCTTAGGACGGAGTCATCAACTCTATTAACTATCCTCCTATTATGTAGGAGATGGTAATCCACTATTCCTCTAAGTTTCTTAACCGCTTCATCATTTTTTATACACATCGGCTCTCCCGGGGGATTTCCACTAGTCATAATGGCGAACCCATCCCTTATCTCACCAAGTAATATATGATGGAGTGGAGTATATGGTAGAAATACCCCTAGATGAGCTAGTCCCGGGGCTATATATCTGCTTACATATCTCGAATCTTTTTTTGGCAGGAGTAGAATAGGATGCTGAGGGGTATTCAGTAGGTGTATAGCATCCTCATTTAGATAAACCAGTTTATCCAATACCTCTAAATCCCTTGCCATGATGGCGAAGGGCTTTTCTGGCCTTTTCTTCCTCTTTCTAAGCTCGATTACAACATCGTCTTCTGAGGCTAGGGCTGCTATATGGAAGCCTCCTATACCCTTGACAGAAAGTATATTTCCCTCGTTAATCAATTTGGCAGCTTCGGAAATAGGGTCTCTACATTGAATTAGCCTTCCATCAGCATCTACCAGCCATATCTTGGGGCCGCATTCTGGACATGAGATTCCCTGGGCATGAAACCTCCTAATATTATCAGGGTCTTCATATTCACTTCTACATTTATCGCATAATGGGAAGTCCACCATACTAGTCTTATCCCTATCATATGGAATATCCTGCATTATACTATATCTCGGCCCACAATATGCACAGCTGTTAAACGGGTATCTATACCATCTGCTATTAGGGTTATCAACCTCATCAATACATTCTCCACATACTGAGAAATCAGGTGGCACGATACTACGTAAAACACTCTTTTTGAGACTCGGCAGTATCTCAAATCCATTGTATCCCTGTACCTCTGTATCTCTGATTCTAATATCATGTATCAATGCTACGGGAGGCAACTTTTCTCTAAGGAGCCTATGAAATTCTTCAATATCTTCTTCCAATCCCTCTATATGTATCTCAACCTCACTGCCGCCAAGGTTCCTAACGTAGCCCTTTACTCCTGATTTATACGCAATTCTATATATAAAGGGCCTAAAACCAACTCCTTGAACGATTCCCAGGATAATTATCTTCTGTGCCTTTAACATATTCTCGGTACCAGCTCCCCTCTAGGCGCCTCCAATATCCTATATCCACCTACCACGCTCCTCAATAATACAATTCCCTTATACTTTTTGCTCTGCTTCACTTCTCCAATAATCACCGCATCCCTATATCCTAGGCTCCTTATCTCCTCTAGGATCTCTTCAGCTGCTGTTGGATCCACTCCTAGTAAGGCAACTCCTTCATTGGCAAGGCTCATCGGCTCAATCCCAAGCATTTCAGCATAGGATCTGACAACCTCTCTTAATGGTATTCTAGACTCATCAACTACAATCACCGTATCCGTAGCTGCAGCCCAGTCGTTTAAAGCCATCGCAACTCCTCCTCTAGTAGGGTCTCTAGCAGCATGAACCTTATCAGGATACTTATCCAAAAGCATTGTCATAAGGTCGACCAGAGGTTTTGCGTCACTCTTCAATTCTCCTCCCTCGATACTAAATCCATGTTGAAGAGCCAGTATTACAGCTCCATGTTCCCCAATTGGCCCTGTTAATATAATCTTATCCCCGGGCCTAAGTTCCTTATCAATAATTAGTTTATCGGCATAGCCGATTCCAACAACATTAATAACTATATTATCCAATGTATCCTTTGGCATTACCTTGAAGTCACCGCCTACGATAGCGACCCGATGTCTCTTGAATATCGATATCATCGTATCCACTATTTTCTTAAGATCCTCCTCAGGAAACCCCTCCTCCACAATTATACTGTCTAAGGCTGCCATAGGCCTTCCTCCAAGCATGAGGACATCGTTTATAGTTCCTGACGCGGCTAACCCCCCTATATTCGTCTCGGGGAAGAAAGGAGGGTTCACCGTATAGGAGTCAGTAGTGACGACAATATACCCGTCTCCCACTGGTATTGCAGCTGCATCATCAGGATAGTCTATTCCCAGTCCCTCGCCGATCTTCTTAAGATCCTCATCGACTTTGTTGAATATTAGTTTCTCCAGTATCTTCGTCGTCTCCACTCCTCCTGCTCCATGGGATAAAGTTATTTTACCCATCTCTATTTTCACCCAGTAGATATCTTATCCATTCCCTGACATTCTTCTCCGCCTCATCGGGATCCATTCCATCTTCAATAAGTGAATCCCTTAGGAGATCGCCATAAAGCTTCAATGTATTATCCAGCTCCTCTTCCTCAATTTTCCCAATTATTGTCCCTGCATGAACTATGACTAAGTCTCCAGGTTTGATATCTGTGTTTATTACTAGAACATCTTTTATTGAACCGCCGAAATCCACTTTAGCCATAACCCCATCTGTCTCCAAAACCTTTGCAGGTACTCCCCAACACATTTGTCATCACCATAATCCAAGTGACTTCGCTATTTCATCAGCCTTTCCACCGCCACCAAACCTCGCCCAGACAGCGCATGTCCCCTCTAATGAGACCATACAAGGGCCCATAGGCCTCTCAGGAGTACAGGCCTTTAGAAACAAGCTGCAGTCAACTGGTTTTTTAAGACCCAAAACAACTTCTGCACACTTACATGAGGGATGAAGATCATCGACCCAACTATCTTTTTCAGGCTCTTTAATACCAAATCTGGTGTATGCATCGTAACCTAGGTGTTCATCCCTCAGCTTAAGGCCACTATCAGGTATGAATCCGATGCCTCTCCAAGACGCCTCATGTTTATAGAAGACATTATACATGTATTCTAGGGCTTGTTGATTACCTGTATATCTAACTATCCTCTTATACTCCACCTCAACCCCGGCCTTCTCCTCACATATCATTTTAAGTATCATTGCTATTGACAGAAGAAGGTCTGTAGGCTCGAATCCAGAGACAACCGTAGGTATCTTATATTTCCTCGAGATCTCGTCCCATGGAGCAGCTCCTATTATTGTTGATACGTGTCCGGGGGCGACGATACCATTAACAGGCTCCAAGCCTCTCTCTATAACCGCTGATAAAGCGTAGTCTGCGGCAGGAGGCGTTAACCTCAGGACACTTAGTAAGTAAAGGCCTTCTGGAACCATATTATTAAATATGGGAACCGCGTAACTGGGCGCTGTGGTCTCAAAACCTATCCCTAGAAATACCGCTTCATTTACCCTACCCTTGTTTTCTCTAAAGTGTTTGATGGCGTCTAGAAAGCTGTATACAATTTCAATTTCTCCTCCAAGAGCCTTCGCCTCTGAGAGGCTAGCCGCTCCATTAACTTTAGTCACAGTCGGTAGTTTATAGGCGTCGCCAAAAACATATATTAGTACTCCCTCAAGCGAAAGCCTAATCGCCTCCTCGATATACTTACTGGGTGTGATGCATACTGGACAGCCGGGGCCAGCAACCAACTCTATCTCTGGAGGCAATAGACTTCTAATGCCATAATGTACAGTTGTCCATTCATGAGTGCCGCAGAAATTCATTATCTTAACTCTATCAAGCCCCTTCCTAACGAGTTTCTCAGTATATTTCTCAATTAAGTTCTTTACTCTATTGGCTAGCTCTATATTATCTCTAAAAATCTTGATTAACTGCTGTAGGGAGAGCGTCATTCCTAATAATTAATTTTTGTCATCGAGGTATTATATTCCTTTCCCAGTATCCGTATTTTAAAAAACCAAGATGGTTTTTATAGGCTTATCAATGTATAAATATTGTTTGGAGATTGATATGGAGCTCACAAATAGTGTTATGGAGCTTATATCAGAACATTACAAGCCATATGGATTGGACAAGGATGTATTAAGGCTGATTGAAGAGACTAGTAGAGAGCTTGAAAAAGACGGTATTGAGCTAACGGAGGAACTTATTCTGAAGGGCCTCAGACTTATGCTTGATCTTGCTGAGAGTGAAGCGTTGCGGCATAATAATATAGAGCGGTTTGGGTATTTCCTATCAAAGGCTGTTCAGAAGAAGGTGTTGAAAAACTACCTCACTATCTATATAAGATTCAAAGGAGTATCTGGAGATTAGAGGCTAGGTTTATTGGACCCCGATTTTTTCATCTTCATCTCATTAATGACTTCGATTAACGCCGGTATAATCTCCTTATAATCACCTACTATGCCATAATCCGCATTCTCGAATATAGGTGCATCTGGATCAATATTTATCGCGACTACCCTCTTTGCCTCCCTAATACCAAATATGTGTTGTGCTGCTCCACTGATTCCTACGGCGAAGTAGATATTGGGTTTAACGGTTTTACCTGTCTGGCCTACCTGCCTATCATGAGGAATCCAGCCTGCGTCAACAGCCTTCCTAGATCCGGCGATTACTCCGCCTAGAAGCTCTGCAAGTTCTTCTAATAGCTTGAATCCTTCTTTAGATCCTAGTCCCTTTCCACCAGATACGATGATATCCGCCTTCTCTATAGGTATATCCTCAGTCTTCTCAATTGGAATATATTCTAGATACTCCATCCTGGAGTCTAGTACCTCCTTAATAGTCTCCTCTATAACCTCTCCATCCCTATTTTCATTCCTCTCTGGAGTGGGGAAGATATTCGGCCTTACACTTCCCATAACCGGCCTCCGGTTCCTCGTCTTGATATGAGCCAGCATCCAAGCTCCGAATGGAGGCCTAATTAAAATAATGTCCCCAGTTTCTTTATCCACCTCAATAGATGTTAGATCGGCTGTTATCCCGGTCTTCAGATTATTCGCTATATAAGGTGCTAATTCACGTCCCCTCATGGTTCCTCCGACGAGGAGCGCCTCGGGTTTATGCTTTTTAGCCAGTTTGTAGACTACGTCTCCATATAGATTTGGATAATATTTCTCAAGCCTGGGGTCGTCTACTACAAATACTTTATCTGCGCCATAGTATATGGGTTCCTTAGCCAGCTTCTTAACGCCATAGCCTATGATAACTGCACCTACATAGGTATCCAGTTCATCTGCAATTCTCCTAGCCTCTCCAAGTAGCTGGAGACTAGCCTCATGTATATTGCCGTTCTCAATCTCTACATATACCCATATCCCTCTATACTCCATTGGATTTATGGGCTCCCACTCGGAACACAACATTTTTTTACTAGCCATGTTACACCCCTCCCTATAAATCCAGTAGTCCCTCCTCAATCAGCTTATTTAGCAACCATCTAGCAGCCTCCTTAGGGTCACTGCCTTGGAAAACCTCATTTTTCCTCGGGACTTTGGGGACAAAATCAATTCCTGATACGACTGTAGGGGATCCTCTTAAACCAGCGCAATTTGGGTCGATATCCAAGTCTTTAATAGACCATATCTCTATAGGCTTTTCCATCTTAGCCCTAAGCTTCTCCGAGAGCCTTATCCTCCTAGGGTTAAATGTATGCATTGCTATTGATATCACGGCAGGTAGTCTTATCCTATATTTTTCATATGCGTTTTCCAGGATTCTAGTTACTTTAAGAGTCTCCCCATCATCTTCTAAAACCGCGTCAACAACATAATACACATAGGGCAGATCTAGCCAAGAAGCTACTTGTGCACCTATGTGAGCTGTAGAACTATCTATGGTCTCATGACCCATTATAACTAGATCAAATTTTCCTACCTTCTCAATTACCTTTGCTAAGACATAGGATGTGGCCAACGTATCGGCCCCTGCAAAGGCCCTGTCTGAAGCTAGTATGCCTCTGTCAACCCCCATGCCAATCACATGTTCAAGGCCTGCCAATGCCGATGGAGGGGCCATTGATATTGCTGTAACCGATCCGCCATATCTATCCTTTAGCTTAAGAGCCATCTCAACCGCCGTTAAGTCATGGGGATTAACTACACTGGGTATTCCCTCTCTGATAAGGGTTCCAGTCTTCGGGTCTATGTTTACGGCTGTCGTATTTGGAACCCATTTTATACCGACTATTATATCCAACGGCATTTACCCAATTCACCCCATAGTCAACTAAATCTAAAGTGGATCCCCCTTCCACTAGTTGGGTATCTCCATTTAATCGCCTCCTCTGGGCATACTATCCTACAGGTACCGCATTCCAGGCATCCCTCGTAGCTAAATAGAACCTTGTCATCCACCATTGTATAGCATTCCGCTGGGCAGAGTCTTACACACGGCTTATATTCACATTTGGCACATTTAGAGGTGTCGACTATTATATGGGCTTCGTAGTCAACATCCCAAACATTATTATTTAGTATATCCTCTATCCTAAGCTTCTTCCTAACCACTTTCGTATTCATAGCTTCTTACTCACCTCATAAAGATCCCTTAATAGAGTGAACCAACCCACTTTACCCTCCTTAGCCCTTTTAATGGCCTCCAGGATCTTAGGAGACTCATAATCGATGTGGAAAAGTTCCCTAGCAATATGATTAGCTAAAGAAGGATATAACTCGAATAACCTTTCTTTCTTCATTAAGCTGTGAACATCCTTGAACTTTTTGAGCTGTTTTAGGATAAAACTCTCCTCTAGATACTTTTTATAGACCGATAGATTCTCCTCGCTATATCCGCCATTGTCATGACCATATTCCACAGCTTTGGCCGCTAAGTATCCAGAGTACGCCGCGAAGTCGACTCCTCTATACGTATATCCAAGGTTTAATAGGAATCCCCCTGCGTCACCCGCTATCAACAATCCGTTATAATATGGTTTTGAGGGCATTATACTTCCTATGTCTTCAGGTATTAGGTGTGAAGAGTATTCCATTATCCTCCCTTCTCTAATATACTTATTTAGTAGGGGATGGAGCCTAAGTTCCTCAATATAATTGGAAATATGTCTATCAACCTTATATATCGCATCTTTAAGATAGACGACTAGACCTAGACTTACAGAGTCCCTATTCGTATATATGAAAGCTCCTCCAGGAACTCCTTTTGTAACGTCTCCCATAAGAATCCATGCAAGCCCTTCATTACCCTCTAAACCGAAATTAGTGTTTATCTCCTCGGCACTAAGCTTGATAACCTCCTTTATACCTAAAGCAACTTGACTTGGTCTTAACTTGGGGACGATGCCAGATCTCTCAAGTACAAGCCTATTGATGCCCTCGGCATCGATAACTACATCGGTCTTCAAAACCTCTTCTCCCACGACTATCCCTTTTACAAAGTCATCTTCTATATAGAGCCTATCAACGGTGACCTCGTTTAGTAGAAGGGCGCCCGCCTCCTCCGCCTGCTTAGCCATCCATCCAGATAATTGAGTTAGATAAGTTGTGAAACTCTTACTATCCCTAGCCTCATATTCTAGAGTAGTCATATTATCTCCATCTACTAAAGACACCCGTTCTCTAGTGACCCATCTATGTATAGGGGCCTTATTCTCGAAATCTGGATATATCTCCTTAAGTGGGGATACATATACTCTCCCACCAAACATATTCTTTGCGCCTGGGGTTCTTCCTCTCTCAACCAACAATACCTTGAATCCTCTCTTGGCTAGGGTATATGCGGCTGAGGAGCCGGCCGGCCCAGCGCCAACGACCACAACGTCAAACCTGTAGGAGGCGACATCCATTTTATTCACCACTGTTATACCACAACTTTTTATTATTTTTCTCATTTTATATGAGGTCAAATATATAATTCGAGACAACTTCTCGAATATATATAGTTAAAAAATCGCGTTCCTTTCTATATAAATCTCTTTAAATATTTAAATTTTCTATCAAAGATATATGTATTAGGCATATTCCTATAAATTTTTTAGGTAAATTATTATACTAAAAAATATATTGTTCTAGTTAGTCTTTAGGGGTCTTTTAACGATATCCGACAGGATTTCGGAGGCTAATATCACATCATTTATATTAATATGTTCTTTGGAGGAATGGGCGTATCTGATGTCTCCTGGGCCAAATAATATACTCGGCATCCCGCCCTTATGGAAGAGTTGATTAGCATCTGACTCACTCGTCATATGCGTGTATACCCCTTCTCTCTTAAGATGTTTCCTAGCTATCTTGGCAGCCATTTTAACCAGAGGATCCTCCCTATCTAGTTCATACCCCTCGCATCTATGTGTAACCATTAAATTGTATCTAATATCAAATATGTTTGTCTGATTAGATATGAATTTTTTCAGCCAATTCTCAACCTCGAGTGATGAATGTCTTGGGAGAAAATGCAATAGGCACTCTACCTCTGCGTGTGAAGGGATCATCCATGGATTCTCCCCTCCACTAAACCTTCCTATGTTTAGAATACTTTTCATATTAGGGAGATCCCCATCCTCATTGACGACATCCTCCAGCTGCAGGTTTTCCAGTAGTTTTATTAAGCCTGTTATGGCGTTTTTACCGTCTAATGATGCTGCATGCCCAGATTCTCCTATACATTCTATCTTGAATTCAATGCATCCTGAGGCGCTTATGGCTATAGATAAGTTAGTTGGTTCAATAACTATTCCATAGTCCGCCAATATCCCATTCTCAATTAGATTTGAGGCTCCTCTCCCGCCTTGTTCTTCATCTACTACATATGCGAAAACTACTTGATGGGGCAGTGTTCTCTCAATTGAAATCAGTTTTTCTAAAGTAAGGAATGTAGAGACGATCCCTCCCTTTACGTCGCACGCCCCCCTGCCATATATAACATCGCCGATGATTCGTGGGATAAACGCATTCTTCATATCTAAACTTGGAACGACATCCATATGCGCCTCTACAAGTAACCTTGGCTCTCCCTCTCCAACCCTAGTAACGATATTAGTTCCACCTTCATAAACAGGGTATTCTTCTACATGTAGACCGAGCATAGATAAATATTCTAATATGTATTTACCTATCTCCTCCTCCTTACCAGAAACGCTTTCTATTGATATCAAATCTGCTAGTATTGTTAAAACCTCTTTTTTACCCGGCATTTCCAACCACTCAAATGTATATAGAAGTGAGAAGCATCTAATATCCTATATGTAATATAATGCTAAGAATAATAGCACTTTCCTTTTTTAAGTCTCTACAGGGTCTAGTTACTTCCTAATTAGCCTGTTATATTAATATATATACCTCGTTTTATCTTTTAATAACACCTTTTTCATGGTGAAAGTGGTGAATTTAATATGTCACAACCAGTTTATCCAATGGCTGGACAGCCTATAATCGTATTAAAAGAAGGTACTTCAAGGGACAAGGGACGTGACGCTATGCGTAAGAATATCCTCGCTGCCAAGACCGTTGCAGAGATCGTTAAGAGCAGCCTAGGTCCAAAGGGCATGGACAAGATGTTAGTCGATAATCTCGGCGATGTAGTTATAACCAACGACGGTGCTACCATGCTTAAGCAAATGGATATAGAGCATCCCGCTGCTAAGATGATGGTTGAGGTAGCTAAGACACAGGACGCTGAAGTAGGTGACGGAACTACATCTGTAGTTATTGTAGCTGGCTCCCTACTAGATAAGGCTGAGGAGCTCCTGGAGAAGAATATCCACCCGACTACGATTGTAGAGGGTTATAAAAAAGCCTCTGAGAAGGCTCTTGAGATTCTTAAGAAGATCGCTGTAGAGATAGATTCTAATGACGATGAGGTTCTTAAGAGAATCGCTATGACATCCATGATAAGCAAGATCGTGGCAAGAGAGAGGGAGTATCTCGCAAAGCTAGTCGTTAAGTCAGTAAGGTACATTATGCATGAGGAAGACGGTAAGCTGAAGATAGACCTAGATGACATTAAGATCGAGAAGAAGCCTGGTGGGAGCATTAAGGACACCATGTTTGTCGATGGCATTGTTCTAGATAAGGAAGTTGTCCATAGTAATATGCCTAGGAGGGTTGAGGGGGCTAAGATCGCTTTGATCAATGCGCCGCTGGAGATTAAGAAGACTGAGTTCGACGCAAGGATAAACATCGCTAATCCAGAGCAGTTAAAGCTCTTCATTGAGGAGGAGAGGAGGCTTTTGAAGGAGATGGTTGACAAGATCGTTTCAACGGGTGCTAATGTAGTGATTTGTCAGAAGGGTATTGATGATATTGCCCAGCATTACTTGGCTAAGGCGGGTATCCTCGCTGTTAGGAGGGTGAAGCAGAGCGACATGGAGAAGATATCCAAAGC
>Ga0180892_16_pt1 | contig 41754 bp, 40 predicted proteins | sample Deesub1362A_J573_FD_124160 | JGI IMG/M metagenome (GOLD analysis project Ga0180892, IMG submission 124160) | Candidatus Geothermarchaeota archaeon JdFR-14
ATGGAGCAGAATGTTATTGAGCCTCTACTAGTTAAGGAGCAGCTCATCAAGGCAGCCACAGAAGTAGCGTCAATGATACTAAGAATCGACGACGTAATCGCTGCAAGTAGGTTGAAGTCCGATAAAGATGCTGGAGGCGGGGCCCCGTCCCCCTATGGTGGAATGGGGATGGAGTGATTCCCGCTCCACATGATTTTTATTTCTCTAGTTAATCCTCGCTTAGATATTCTCCATTTTAGATATTATCTGGAGTAACCTGTTTTCATCATCGACTGAAGAAGGTAGTTTTAGCGGTGTCCTAGGAGGCCCTATGTTAAATCCCATTTTATTCAATAGATATTTTATAACCGGGATATTTCCACGTTCAACTGCCTCTAATACTGGATACATCATCCAGTAAAGCTCCAGCGCCTTATCCAGGTCTCCGCCCATTACATATTTATAGATTTTACTGAAGGTATTTGGCAATAGATTGGCTAGTGACAGGATTAGTCCACTGCCGCCCATCACCAATGTAGGTATGGATAGCTTTGCACTACCTGTTATCAGGCTTCCTCTCTCATTGACTAGACGTATCATCTCGATAAAGGCCTGCATATCCCCACTGCTATCTTTTATCCCCACTATCTTCTCTCCATCTATCAGCTTATCTACCGTGGTTGGCTCTATTCTAACACCAGCCATCTGCGGAAATGAATAGAGCAATATTGGTGTATCAACTCTTCCAGCCAACTCCCTATAGTATTCGATTAGCCTCTCTTGACTATGCCTATAATAGTAGGGTGTGATCACAAGTAATGCGTCGACCCCCACCTTCTCCGCATCTCTCGAATAGACGAGTGTTTCTTTTAAGGATTGGGCTCCAGTGCCTGCAATTATCTTGACATTATCCCCAAGCCTCTCTCTTGCAGTCTTTAGGAGGCTAACTCTCTCCTCCCTAGTTAGGAACGGTGCTTCGCCTGTGGAGCCCATTATAACTAGGCCATCTACACCCGATTTGACAAGCCACTCAATGTGCTTAGTAAATGCATCTAGGTTAAGACTTCCCCCCTCGGGATGGAAGGGTGTAACTACAGCAGGATAGACACCTTTGAACATCTTCAATCCCTCATATCTTTGTTAATGTATAATATATAGTATCAATTATCTCTTGAATATTTTCACGTATGAATGATACTGCATCAGGTAGATACTCCATTATATCCCCGGCTGTGATGCCGTCCATCCCAATATCGGTCGCGGCTAGATCCCCGGCAACTCCATGTAGGAAGACACCCATTCTAACAGCTTCTTCAATATTTAGACCCAATCCATATAGTGCAGCTATACTACCTACCAATACATCTCCCGAGCCGGCTGTCGCCATACCTGGATTACCGCTGGTGTTTATATAGACCCTCCCATCGGGATAGCCGATCATGGTGTGTGCACCCTTCAAAACGATGATTGAACCAAATTTACCTGAGAATCTTCTAATTATATCAACTTTATTCTTCCTTATCTCCTCTATGTCTATACCTGTTAGCCTCGACATTTCCCCGAGATGTGGTGTTAAAATCGTAGGGGGTTCTCTCTTTTTCAGTAAAGTGGCTTCATTGGATATGGCTGTGAGTCCATCTCCATCTATTACTAGAGGCTTCTCAATTTTTATCGATAGTTCTCTGACTAGTTCCTGAGTCTCTTCATTTAAGGATAGGCCTGGACCAAGTACCACGATATCAACTTTCTTTGTAAGCTCCAGAATATATTCTAAATTATCCTTAGATATACTTCCATCTGGTGTCTCGGATAACGGTATTACCACGATTTCACTCCCCTTACTGGCGATATGAGGAGCTATACTCTTTGGAGTAGCTAGATACGATAAGCCTCCACCAGCTTTCAAGAATGAGAAGGAGGCGAAGTACGGCGCCCCCAGGTAGTTGGCTGACCCGGCTATAAACAAGGCCTTTCCATAATCTCCTTTATGTGTATCTCTCCTCCTAGGCGGTATCTCAACTGGTTTATTCAACTCAATCTTCAAACTGGGGTCACTATATAGCTCAGGTGGAAATGATATATGGCTAACATATAGTCTTCCTACGTAGTCTGCACCAGGGAACAGGAATAAACCTATTTTAGGCAGCCCAAATGTAACTGTGAAGTCGGCTATAACTGCAGTTCCCATTACCTCGCCTGTATTACCATTTATCCCCGATGGGATATCGATTGAGAATACTACCCTACCAGATTCATTAATCGAGTGTATAACCTTCTCATAAATACCTGAAACCCTCCTCTTTAACCCGGTGCCGAATATCCCATCTATTACCGCATCTGCCCACTCCAAATCGCTGAGAACATCATCATTCCAGTTTGTTAGGACCATAGTATCAAGAGGTATTTTCTTTATTATCCTAAGGTTTTCTCCGGCTTCTCCCCTATATTTCCGAGGATCCCCCAGTATATATAGTTTAACTTCCCCTCCACTTGAATAAAGTTTCCGGGCTACTACAAATGCATCACCCCCGTTATTACCCGGGCCTGCAAAAACTACAAACCTATTTCCATCAATACCCATCTCCATCTCAATGACTTGGTATACAGCGGCTCCAGCGTTTTCCATTAAAAGCATAGGAGTAATACCATATTTTTCATAAGCCATTTTGTCAAGCCTCGTCATCTCCTCGACAGTAGTTACTTTCACAGCGTATCCCCCCGAAACTAATCGTCCAAATATAAATAGGATATATAGCAATAAAATATCTCTGTTTTTTATTGGAGTTAAAGGTATTCCGTAGCCGACTATAAATATCATCCAGGTATGCGGTGGCCTAGAGTGGAGATGTGTGCTAGGAACATATCGATATCATTATCCATGATGGTACTTCTGATAATAGTTATGGGTATAGGCTCAGCCTATCTTTCAATATATGTAAGGGGTTCATTAGACGATGGTTTTGGAGAGGAATACGCTCTATATCTCCATAGCAGGCTTCTCTTAAACTATTATGAGATTAATGGAATTGCAAATAGATTGGCTTCAATGAGTCTGTATCCTCCTTTGGAGTTTCATGATTATATGAAGACTGTGGAAGATATATTGAGTAGCATAGATATGCTAATAGATACGGGGGAATATGGAGATGTCATTAGGCTATCCACGCTTGGGTTAGAGATTCTAAGTGAAGCCAATGAGACACTAAATAAATTTATGAAAGACACTAAACCCATTGCTGATTCCTTCTACTACTATAGGCAGCGGTTCAGTAGGATATATAATAATACACTGATTTTACTGAATATCGCTAAGGGAATAATGTATTCAAATCTTGACAGCCTCATACCGATTAATCTCAGTGAGGTTGAAGAGGTATATTCTATTGCTAAGGAGATACGGTATAGCATATATAAATATTCGATATATGAGCTGGAGTCTCTTGCCAAGTATCTGGAGAGGAGGATATATAGATATTACTATACCCTAGGTATACGGGAAGAAGACATATTTATGGATGTGGATCAAGGGGATATTATTAGGCGAATTAAGGATCTAAACTCTAGGCTATTGGATATTTATAACCTCGTCATGGAGAAGCATCTTCCAAGATCCCATCCTATATTTAGGGAGCTGAGTATGCTGAGAAATGTTTTGGACGATGCTGAGGATATGCTTTTATCTAGAGGAGACATCTATTATATCCAGTATATAACTATATTCTGTGAAAGGCGGTTGACATTTGTATATAAAGCGTTCTCCAGTGAAAACATCTTACTAGAGACTCAAAAGGGGAGTTTTGATGGTTTTTTCATCAGGTTTAAAATAGGGGGTGAAAGTCTCCTGTTATTTGATAGGTCTCTCCCACGCTTCTATATCTATCTGGATAAGGATGTGGAAAGTTATAGGGTTACTGTAAGCCTTCTGACCCTCTTTAGAGACCTTGATGGAGATGGATATATGGATGAGAATGAGATTATATCAATCGTATACTTAGATGAGCTCAACTGGACGATATTGCTTAATGAGGAGGGAGGACTAAAAACAATAAACTATGTTAATAAGGATCCCCTGTTCAATATCACACTGTCATTTAAGGTTTTGGGTGCCGATAATGGGGGCATTGATACAGATATTTTAGGAGAACCCCTAGTCTCTCTTGATGTGGAGGTAAGACACAGGCTAGACGGTGAAAAAGGCCTTAGACTAGGATTCGGCCTACTTATTTCATCTAACTCAGAAGATTTTAACGGAGGTATATCTGACTACATCACTATTAGAGAGGCTATATTTAATGTAGGTTCATCCAGGTGGCATCTATACATTATAGGTAGTAGGTGGGCTGATGTAGAAGATGTACCTGAGCCGTTGAATACGTATATTGAGGAGCCAAAATGTTGTAGAAAATCCCTGTTATACATGAGTATAGTTGACTATGAGTCTACTGGAAATATAGTGTTATCCTATCAATATTACATAAAGGGAGCCCCAATGGAGGCGCCGAGTATCGCCGATATTATACCTGTTATGATCCTACTTGGACTAATACTCGTCTCAGCAATACTCCTACTCTATCTCTATAAAAAAGAGCTGGTGGATTTTTCTAGGCTGACTAGGGTACCGATATCGAGGTGATGAGATCTCCTAGGATTATCTCAATATCGTTATGACAGCGATATATGGGAAATATTATTAGATAGAATGTGAATAGCAATTATTTATTAGCATATTCGCATATAATGATGGGCATATGGGTGTGGTTGATGGCCATAGACTTCCTATTACTCGTGGGGCTTGTGACGGGGGCAGGAGCCTTCTTGGGTTCGATGCTTGGGCTGGGAGGAGGCTTCATAATCGTGCCTCTACTAACGATACTATTAGGCCTGTCTATTAAAGAGGCGGTTGCATTAAGCCTGCTATCGATATTAGCGAATTCTCTCTCGGCATCAGTTGTTTATGTAAATAAAGATGTAGTTGATTTTAGACTGGGGCTGATATTAGAGACCTCAACCATGCTCGGCGCAATAGCGGGTGCAAATATAAATCTCATGGTCGAGGAATCGGTGATATCCACGGTATTCGGGTTTGTATTGATTTATGTAAGCTATAGAATGTTCAGAGGCGCCTCATTCGAGGGTGTAACTGGGAAAAAGATTAGTAATAAACAGTTGGGAATAGGCGTGTTTGGGGCTTTCTTCGCAGGTATATTATCTGGGTTATTAGGCATCGGTGGAGGAATACTTAAAATGCCGATCCTCGTTTTACTACTTTCCGTCCCGACAAGAATTGCCATTGGGACAAGTATGTTCATGATATCACTAACCTCTGCTGCTAGTACCTATGTCTATTTCTCAAGCAACATGATAAATTTTCTATTTGGGGGGATAGCCGTTATAGGAGCTTTTTCCGGTGCACAAATAGGTAGTAGAGTAAGTCTACGCGTAAATGTAACTACCCTAAGAAAACTCTTTGGACTTATCTTGATAGTATTCTCAGTTCTAATGATTTTAAAGGGGTTTGGGGTGATTACATGATCGTTAAAAAAGTCTATCGAATTGTTGTCCAGCCAATACTAGTATCATCTCTATTGATATTGGCCGTTGGAATTATGCTGTCCTCCAGTAATGTGGCTATGGGCCCTGAGATTCTAAAGCTGGGGCTCTGGATGCTAATATCGATGCCTATGATACCCATACTGACTCTTCTCTACGAATATGCCATCAAGAAAGACCTGTATATTATCCTTGTCATAGCCATAATACTGGCTATAATTTTGGCAAATGTATATTATTATGGCTTTAATCATCTACCATTTTCTTAGTCTTTACTCAGGAGTATAGGCTAAGATGAGAGACTCTACTTTTTTAGGTTCTTCAAAGGCCAGCGACAATATGTTTAGAAGCTCATCCTCATCCATATCCTTTGAATCAACTCCAGCAAGCTGTACATAACCGTCTTTTCTTAATGCAAATAAATACATATGCTCCTCTCCATATTCCTCGTGAAGCTCCCTACTCAGCTGGATAAGGAGTACAAAAACAGCATACTTACTAAAGTCTTCTCCCTCTGGGGACGTTATTTCAGTTAGTACGTCACCAGCCATATAATGTTCATGCTCTATGATAAGGTGCTTCAGTTTATTCATAAACTCCTCCTTAAAAACAAGTGACGTATCGAACGCATCGAATAACTCGAGCTTAAAATCTGCACCGCCAATCTTAATCGTCGCATTCCAAATCCTATTCTCATCCTTAACTAGAGTCATGTTTAACCACAACCTTTTCTTCAACTAATATTATGATTATAATCAAATAGATAAATAAAACAGCGTTTTCATGGATTTGGTAAACTATATCTATGTCGGAACTCATATACTACTTAATATTAGGGCTAAAAATCGGTGTATAAAGATGTTTAAAACCCCGTTCTTCTCACGTAAGGGAGTTATTGTATCGGAGAACCCCATTGCTACTATGAATGGTTTGGAAGTTCTTAAGAGAGGCGGAAATGCTGTTGACGCTGCTGTGGCGGTAAGCTTCTCTCTCGCCGTGACAATCCCGCATCTAGGTGGAGTAGGTGGAGACTTTTTCGCATTGATATACGATGGGTCTACTGGCAAGGTCAATCATATAAATGGTTCTGGATACGCGGGAAAAGGAGCTACTATTGATTTAATGCGGGATAAGGGCTTTAGTAAAATGCCTGTTAAAGGAGCGTATTCAGTTACAGTACCTGGTTTAGTCGATGCACTATATAATATGTGGAGGCGATTTGGATCAGAGGAGTGGAGTAGACTACTGGATAAACCAAGTAAAATCGCTTACAGGGGTTTTCCCGCCTCCCATTCACTGTCTAGAGCATTGAATATGCTAGGTGGAGAACTGGCTAAGGATCCCGGGAGCAGGGTACATTATCCTCTGAATAGGGAGATACACCCTGGAGATTTAATCAAGTTCCCTGCTCTGGCAAGGCTATTAGATATATTGAGAGAGGACCCAAGGGCTTTTTATGAAGGAGATGTTATGGAGAAGATGGTTGAGTATATAAATAGGGAGGCGCCTCTATTCTCGGAGGAAGACTTCAGATCCTACTCATCTGAATGGCTAGACCCTATTAAAATCACTTTTAAGGGTTTCGAGGTTTATGAAATGCCTCCTAATACACAGGGCATATCGACCCTCCAGATGCTCCATTATTTGGAAGGTCTTACTCCCTCTGAGGTAGAGCCCAGTTCAAGTGAAAGGATAAACCTATTCCTAAAGCTATTCAAAACTATATTCTGCCTCAGAGACAAGTATATCACCGATCCCCGGTATATGGATATATCGATTAGTAAATTACTGGACAAAGAGTTTCTAAAAACCGCTCTCAAGGAATGCATCTACCACCCCACGGGTAGTGGAGGGCAAGACACCACATATTTTGCGGTAATTGATGATAATGGGACCATTGTATCTGGTATACAGAGCCTATTCTACGGGTTTGGGTCAAAGGTGACTGAACCTACATATGGAGTTACATTCAACTGTAGAGCCCACTCATTTTCACTTGATGAGCAGCATATAAATAGCCTAGCGCCTGGAAAGAAGCCGATGCATACGCTCTCATCCCCAGTATTGGTCGGTAAAGACAGAGCATATGCACATGGCTTATCAGGTGGCCACTACAGGCCACAACTTCATTCAGAGATACTGACTAATATGCTTGTTTATGGGATGGATCCACAGACCGCCTTAGAATTCCCACGTTTTGTATGGAATATTGAGAATGGAGGATTGATAATCGAAGATGGATATGACTTGCAAGGCCTTGGCTATAAGGATGTTGAAGTTAAGAGTTATGGATCAAGACTCGGCGTAGCCGCTACAGTAGAATACAGATTTGATGGGTTACGAGCTGGATACGGTGATATTAGAGGGGATATGTATCCAGCGGGATTGGTATAGTCCATGGGAATAATTTTTTCCTTCCACAGTCTCTTCTATTTTATGGTGAAATTATATATGGATCTCGAGGATAAAGTGGCTATAGTCACAGGGTCCTCTAGAGGAATTGGGAGGTCTATTGCACTTAGACTTGGAGAGGAGGGATGTAGGGTCGTCGTCAATTATAGAAGAAATAAGGATCTGGCTGTGGAGACGGTTAAAGCTATTGAAGAGGCGGGTGGCTATGCGATTGCCGTTAAGGGAGACGTATCCAACTATAAGGACTGCATGTATATAATTGATGAAACCCGTGCTCAATTTGGTGGTATAGATATACTTGTTAATAATGCGGGAATCTTCTTTGCGAAGCCGTTTATAGAGTTGGATCCCCAGGATTGGGAGTACATGTTTAGGGTAAATGTCTTTGGAATGTTTAACATGACTCGATGTGCCCTCCCTCATATGATTGAAAAGGGCCAGGGTGTTATAATCAACATATCTTCCATAGCATCCTCCATTAGAAATAGTAGGTGTATTCCCCATCCTGGTAGGGTAGCGTATGCAGCTTCTAAATCAGCTGTAAATGGCTTCACCTTGTCACTTGCTAGTGAGTTAGCTAGATACAATATACGTGTAAATGGGGTTGCACCAGGTCTAACCGATACAGATATGGTTAGAAATGTCCCAAATCTACCGGAGAGAGCTAAGAAGGTTCCATTGGGTAGAATTGGGCGGCCTGAGGAGATAGCGGAAGCAGTTTTATTCCTTATTCGGAACGACTATATAACAGGGGAGATCATTGTTGTATCTGGTGGAGATTAAATATATCTTCATAAGTTAAATCATTAGTGTATCGAGGTGTATATAGTTGATGGATGAGGCGTGGCTAGATATATCTATTCTAAAATGCCCCAACTGTGGCAAAATATATGCTGATGCATCGTGGTATGTGGTTGTAATGGAGTCTGACATAGAATGTAACATATGTGGAAATATCTTCAATACTACTAGAAACCTTATTGACAGAGTTCTCTTGAGGATATCAATAGAGGGTAATCGGGTTAAGGATGTTGAAATCGGTGGTAGACCAGAGGAGTAACATACCACAACATATATAGGTATAAGGCTTATCCTCAAATATGTAGGCGATGTCGAAGCGTAGTCATCTTACAAAACTACTTGTCTTGGAGTTTATAATACTCTTCTCCATAGCATACATTCTTTACATAACGTTTCTCTATCCAATCTTCATCCCAGGATATGGCTTTGGTGAAACATTCTCTCTGAATAGTGATAACGAGTATACGGTGTCAATAACTGTATCCGCGCCTAGAACAGCTCTCAATATACGTTTAACAGGGAATACGTCATTTGATGTCAATATACATGGTGTTCATCATAAAGCACTTGGGTCATTTGAATATAAGATTCCAGCCTACCGTAGTATAAATATAACCCTGTCATCAGGCTCTCCCGCCGTAATAAAATTGAGTGGTAGAAGTGAAATACCATATATGGAGCTGGTCTTCTTCGGCTTTCTTCTAATTCTCTCAACCATAATGTTTATCAAAACATATGGTGAGTGGAAGCGTATGCTAAGTTCAAAATAACCTAAACGTATATACACATGGCTTGAGATTCTCCTTTCTATATAGACTATATAGATTATTTAGAGTTCTATAGAGTTAATATGATAAATTATTCTTTATTAGGGAGTGATATATTGAATTAGACCTCCGGGTTGGAGGTGTATATGGGACATTGTTTGAGAATATAATATTAGTCACGGGCTTCATACTATCGTTTCTAATGGCTATAACACTAGGAGGTAATGATGCCGCGGAACCTACTGATGCTGCAGTGGGAGCTGGAGTAATATCAATTAAAAAAGCAGTAATATTTTTCGCCGTCTTTGCAGCTATAGGTGCGATGACTCAGGGATTTATGGTTATGAAGACCATTGGGAAAGGAATTGTTCCTGAGATTAGTATTGCAGGTGCCTTCGCCTCTGTAGCAGCAGCAGTGATATGGGTGAATTTCATAGCGTCTAAAATGGGGCTGGATGTCTCTGTGACCCACTCAATTATAGGAGCAGTCCTAGGATACGGGCTTGTATCCCAGGGAATGGAGATGATAAACCAAAAAGTACTGTATATGGTGATATTGAGCTGGGTCAGCTCACCATTCGCGGCATTATTCCTTGCATACATATTGTATAAGCTGATAGTCTTTCTAATTAAGACACTAAAAATAGATGTTTATAACGAACGGTTTGAAAAGTTCCTATCCTATTCTCTGATATTTGCGCTTGCATTTTCGGCTTATGCATTCGGCACCAATGACATCGCGAACGCGACTGGGGTATACGTCACTATTGCACAGAAGCTTGGGCAGATGCCTGATTATAATGCAATGCTAGTACTAGCTGCCTTCGGATCTATAGGTATAGCTATAGGAGGATACTTTATTGGCCCAAAGGTAATATCTACAATGGCCTTTAAAATAACTAGGCTTGATCTATTGACTGGCTTGGCGGCTGAGCTAAGCAATGCATTAGTAGTATATCTATTCACGACATTACCATACATTTTCATCGGATTTGGTCTACCAATATCAACTTCATTGGCGACTGCTGGCTCTCTAATAGGCGTGGGTATAGCTGCAGGCGGTAAGGAGAACGTCGATAAAGATACTGCACTTAGACTTGCATCGTTCTGGGTTCTAACTGTGCCGGTTACAATGATTCTCTCGGCGGGGATATATCTAGTCTTATACTATTATCTGGGGGTTCCCTAGCCGGTAACCGCCAATCCCCTTATTATATCTCCTGTATCCTCCATACTATCTGACATCATCTCGATGTTCTCAACAGCCTCTTTCATCATTAGCCAGTGACTTATAAAATCAACTTTATCAGCCCATCTCAATATCTGAGATATCATCTCTTCTCTAAACTCGTCTATAGACTCCTCTATTCTCTCTACTTTATTCGTCTCTTCCATAGCTTTCTTTGCATCTTTCATTAGATAGTCTAGGGCATTCTTCAGATGCCTCATCTCATCAAGGGACATCTCTCCAATCTTAACTAGATTATCTAGAATCTCGTTTGGCACGACACTTGGATCAACATATACAAGTTTTCTAGCAGCGGCTTTCGCATATGAAGCAACGTCATCGGCGGAGTAAATAAGCCTCATTATATCTTCTCTATCTATAGGGTGTATAACTCCTCCAGTTAACTCGGAGATTATCTCCTCCTTGATTGTATCCGCCTCACGCTCAAGGTTAAATATATCTTGAAATATCTCCCTATACTCCTCATCCGCCTCCTTAAATTTAGCTAGAAAGACATTAAGCTTCTCAACTATCTCAAGTAGTTTGTCAAAATGTTTCTTACATATCTTGTAGACTTCTCTCTCCCTCTTCCAACCAAGCCATTTATATGGGTTACCCATAGATATCACCAGGAGAATATATTTTTATTATGTAAAAAATCTTCATGGTACTAGTTAAAGATTTGTAGCTAAAAATACCGTGGTAATTGATATTCAACAATTTTTAATATATATCTTTCAGAAGCCTGTCTAAATTTTTAGAGACCATAATTGTTTACAACTGGTGTAGTTGACATGGGTTTAGATGAAAAAGTAAGGGAGCTAATAAATAGCCTTGGAGGGGAAATAATCACTTTAGATGTTCCTGTTAAGACCGTAAAACAAGCAGCTGAGGCGGTGAAATCATCACCGAGCAACATAATTAAATCCCTACTATTTATCGCTGAGGGTAATACACCTGTTCTTGTGATCGTCTCGGGGGATTCGAAGGTGGATATGAAGAAATTATCTAGGGTATTCAAGAATCCACGTTTAGCCTCTCCTCCTGAAGTCCTAGCTCTTACTGGATTCCGGGTGGGAGGGGTTCCACCAGTTGGGGTGGCTGTGAAGACAATTATAGATAAGAAGGTTTTAAAAAATAAGTATGTTTATGGCGGGGGAGGAAGCATAAATAAACTATGTAAGATAGATCCGAGAAAGATAGTTGAATACCAGAATGCCGAGGTCTTAGACATAACCTAAAATTTATGAGGATTTTCTTCTAGCACGAGTTACCAAGAAGGTTATAGAAGGCAATAGAATAGGCGTCACGAGAAGCAGTAGAATGACAGGCAGGTTTTCATATATATCAATCTGGATCAATACATCTCCAGATAATATATCACTACAATTTTCCTCATCCATCGTCGGGATCTGTAGACAGAGCCTATATCCTTCCATAGCCGCAATGAAGGGGATGTCAGGTTTCATATTAATACTTATGACGTGGGGCATGAGTAGAAATATCCTTTGGAAACTCTCGACAGTTGGTTCAAGGGCCGTCTTTACAAAGCTTCCTTCAAGGGTCATCGACGACTTGTTGAGATAGAATATTCTTATGGTTAAATCCACCTTTACGTATCCCAGAGTCTCATCTGCATATAGGGATGAAATACTTACATTCGCCTTGATCCCTGTTTCCCCTTCAATATACTTTCCGCTGTTTACAGGTACAGCAAGACTCTCCTTATAATGATGGAACTCTACTTGGGAGGCAGCAAATACAAGTGATATACCGATCAATAATATGAATATCTTATACTTTATAGAGCGTGGAACGATTATAACAAGGGGAGCCATGGATACAATTAGGGAGATAAATGAAGAGATCACCATGGACTCGATAAATAGAGATGTGGTTATGAAGACTGATACATATAATAGGACTAATCCCAATGTTCTCCTGCCCATCTTCATCAATAGGCCCGTGCATAGCGGGAATACAACGCCTATATATGGATAGAATGCTGTCAAGAAGCCGGACTGGTCAAAGGCATATGTTGAGGGTGAGAAACCAAAGAACCAACCCTCTATCCACAATATACCTCCTAAAAGCAACAAAATCCATAATCCAGTTTTTACACTATCTCCAATATATTTATCCAGTGAACCTTTGATCGATGTAAACTCAATATGTTCCTTCACTAAGATATAGCCTGGAACAAGTACATAGTACATTAGCAGCACATATCCTTGGTTTCCTCCATATAGTTGACCTGATATGTTAGATGCGTGGAAAGCCAATGTTGTTATTACTGCTAAGATATTTATTAACGCAGATGGATACCTTATAGTCTGATATCCCAAGTTTATAGATAATATGAATGTAAGGTATGATACCAAGGTTGCCAATAGGAGAGTGTGCATTAGGAATCCAACGTATTCGTATTTGGTAACAGCCACCATGATATCCGAGGCCATAGATAGAGCGATAAATACAAATCCCGTGTATATGTACCACTCCTTTTCACTTATCTCTTCTAGGGAAAGGGTAAATACGATGGTTAGTAACCCGATATATCCCGTTGCGGATACTAAGTAGGCAAGTCCATTGTCATATGTTGACGGTGGTCCTGCCAGCATCTCTACTAAGAGGCTATATAGAGAGAGTAGAATTAGGAGGCGTATTGAGTATCCTTCTTTCTCTAAATCAAACAATATTGTAGTCGCGATGGTAGATAATCCAGCTATCAGAATTGAATGCCCGACAATACTATTCAAGAAAAGAGCGAAGGAGGAGCTAAAAGCTGTTATCGCAGATAACTGTATTACATAGAAGTATTTCTTGGATTTAGGGGCGAGATACAGGAGGATATTAGTAAAAATAATTGCTGCTATAGGAAGTAAATATAAAAAAGGTTGGTAGTTCGCTGCAGGCATCTACAGTGCCGTCTCCCTCTTCCTAACGAATAGGACACCGATACCAGCCACGCCCGTCATCGCCGCAATGATTATCGTAGACAATGGTGTCGAAGACTCTCCTCCAACTGTCTCAGTTAGTTGTGAACTTGTAATCTCGTGTGGCGGTAGCTTTAATGCATATTCTGGTATCCCAATCTTCCATACACCATTATCTAGTTTATATGCACCTACCTGTGCAGGATTAGATGCTAAGAAGTGACAACTGAAACATAGTTTCCAAGATGTAGATGATACACTTCCAGCTGGTAATGTACTTAGATACTCATTATTGAATCCGTCCCAAACCCCCACCTCAATCTCCATACCATTCGCTCCAGCCAGGTTCTTTATAGTTGTTCCCCAAGCAACATTTGTATAATTAGAGCTTGTTAATACCACTGTCTTTGCAACGAAATCATTTATTGTGGGCTCTAAGGCAGGAAGACTCGTTATATTAGGCTCGTATGCGAATATCCATGCAGCCCATGTACCAGAGTTGTTATAACCTATGTGTGTGACTGTGTGACAACCCTTACATCCAAGACTCTGATGCACAGTTCCTGACACATAGTTCGAGTGACACTGTAGACAATTACTCCATATCTGTGTAGCATTATTAGTGAGGTCGTGATCCCAGAAGCTATATGAAGTCCCATTTATTGTGTCTGTAGTTGTTGCTGTTGTTCCATGACATGGCTGACATGAATCTGGATGTCCACTGCCAAATGCTAATACCCCTGGTATAGTTGAAGCTGTAAATATCAATAATGATAGTACGAATAGTGGCAATATCACTTTTATATATTTATTCATTGTTATATCACCTAATAACATAAACATGCGGTATCCATTTAAAGATTTTCTATAGGTAAGCTATATAAGGTATTAATACGTATATATTTATAAATTTTGTCCTTTTCGGTATATATGGTATAAAAAATATATGTGAATCTAGTATTTTGTTAACTTTCTAGTGGCCGTGACAATCTGTACAAGACTTTCCGGCTACATTTGGTGGATTTAAAGGCGCTTGATGGCAGTCGAAACAGCTATTTCCTCTTAAAAGCCCTAAGACCGACTCTGGGCATATTTCTATTTGCCACTTTGCATCGGAGGAGTGGCACTTTAGACATACCTCGTCATTACCCTTATCAAGCTCTGCTAATGCTAGTGTATGGAACTCACTGTGGTCCTCTATAATCCTCTGGGGATTGTGGCAAGTGGAGCATGCAACATCTAACTCTTCAAGTGAATGAGGATTGTGACATAGGTTACAGGAGCCTGTACTTAGGGAGATCTTTATATGTGCGTCGTGTATAGGCATTTCAGTGAGGTCCTGTAGTTTATGGCATTCCAAACATTCGTCTAAAAGTCTTACGTTGACTGCTCCCCTCTCCTTAATTTCTTCTGGGCTTGGATTTTCGGTGAGGAAGACGATCAGCTCATTTACTACTGCAGGGGTCAGTTCATGGCATGTATGGCAGTTTAGGGCTCCATGAGGTGTTTCGTCTATAGCGTCTTTAAACGGCTGCATGCTATGACATACTGTACATAATTCGTTTGAAGCAGGGTTATATTCGGTATATGCCAATACAGTTGTAACGGATAATATAATTACTGCCACAACTAGGATAGCTACACCGACGCGTGTTAGTAGAAAACCAGCGACCTTAGAGAATATGTTTCTAATGAAATTTACAATTCCTGAACCTATGGTCGATGCCATTATGCATCACCGAATACCTGACCAAAATTAATATTTCTGGCTGGAAACTGATAAATAAGTAATTAATATTGATAGATATCAGTAGATATTTATTTTTATCAAAAAAATATAAAAAACAAGATTTACCCTAATAACTAACTTTCAGATTTTGGAATAATATTTAAAATATTAATTTTGTTTCAATCAAAAAATAAATTTAGTCTATTGTCTTCATTGACTTAGGCCATAATGTTATGAAAATTAAAATAAGGATATTCATCAATAAAAATTTGTGATAGATAGGGGAGAGGGTTAATAGGTTCAGAGGTTGGTTATACATGGTATACAATAAACTTAAAATTATATTCTACTTATTCATGATAACTTTATTAGTCCTTCCCCTAGTCTCGTCCTTACATGGAGGTTTATCCACAGTATATGGCTCTAGCGGATTCTCCTATTCATCTAAAAAGACATCAAACGGATTTTATGTAAATATGTATTACAATGGAGTAGCAATAGGATTTGTTGAGGTATCTGTTGAGAGATTATTTATCTATCCTAGGGAGCCTTATGACATAATCATTGAATTCGGGATATACACAAGCACCTTAAAATCCATTTTAGGAGGGGGCAATGTAGATATCCATATAATTCTGGACTACACGTTTACAATAAACGATGAGGAATCCGTGTCGGGCAGTAAATTAATAGTTCATGGAGATATAATAAGATTATCTCTTATAACCGACCTCAATGATTTTGATAAAGTGGCTATTGATGAGCTATATTTCACTTTCGTCTCATATGCTGGGGATAAGGGGATTTCTGGAGTCGTTGATCTGTTGAGTGAGTTCAACAAATATGATGTGCCACGTTACTTCATTAAGAACCTGAATTACTATGCTCTATATACTGACTTTAAACTAGTTGATCCAGGATGGGCAAACTATTATATATATCTCTTAGGCAGACGAGTCGGTATACTAAAGATATCTGCCTCATACTGGTTCAACTATACACCTGCTCTCAGGATATATCTCGATATCTATGACAGAGACCTAGCTAGAATGTTAAACACCACGATTCTCCTCAAGGCTAAGGCAGATAATCCTGGGGATGAGATAATAGTTACAGCCAATATAACACCTGGCGAAGACTTCATTATTCCTAAGGAGGCTCCCGAGCTAGAGGCTCATGAGAAGCTAACCATAACAAGTATATCTATTTTATTTAAGATATCCAAGCTGGACATCATGTTAAATGTCTCAAGAGATATTGGAACAATAAATATTGTGAGGAAAGAATATGAGTACTCTCTCCCATTCAACGCGACTCTATTGGATGTTAAGGAGCTGGGTAGGGGCTGGGTGGAGGCGGATATTGCCGTTGAAGGTAAATTTGATTATGGAAGCCTATTTATAGACTATGAGCCTTTCGACGGCTATCCATCTCCAGAAATTATAAAGGCTTTTGTCGCTAGGAATGTCGAGGAACATGATCTCCTTATAAAGGTCTTAATGTGTTTCAAGGATACGGGTAGGATCATAGGATACGTTAAATTGGGTGAGTTGGCTCCAGAGAAAAGAGTGAGGGTAACTGATGTTCCTATTGACATCATTCTATCAACAGCTAATATGATACGCGCATCGGATATCCCCTTAAACTATACAGCTTTGGAAGTCAACATGTCCTGGTACCTTGAATTAAGTAAATTATTGAGGTGGATCAGGCTAGGTATAGGTAGTGATGAGGAGATTCTCAAATATAGTAAGGAGGCTGCTATATTATCATCTCTCATATCTAACTATAGATATTTAAGAGAGTATCTGGTGGAGATACCTATCTCCACCCAGCTGGATATAAGTGATAACATGCTCATCAACACGACGCTATGGATAGATGTAGATGATCCAGATAGGCCTGTTGTAATATATATTGAGCCAGTTTATAGCGAGGAGTTTACTCCTTCACCGACAAGCTACAGACAGATGTATAACGGGTCTTCATGGGGTATTTACGTCTCTATGATCGGATATAAGGAGTTAACCAAGAATATCCTCATTAATCTCGGTCCAGCAGTATTCTCAACATGTGGCGATGGAGAGGGTATAGAGACAATTCAGCTGAAGGCGTTGAGGATATATGTTGTAAATGCTGATAAGGTAAAGGTATTAAAGCTAAAATCAATGTTATATGAGGCGGATCCCCCTATAGATACACCCTCGCTATGTACCGAGCTTATTGTTGAAGAGGCTGAGGAGCCGTGGAAGAAACTTGTTGAGTTTATTCTCAACCTCATACTCCCGACTATATTTATAGTAATCGCCTTGTTAGCTGGCATAGTAGTAGCTATATACAGATTTTAATAAAAGATGGATATGGTTTGGTTATGAAAGTGCTACGTTAGCGTATTGTTTACAGTAACTATCCCTACGTATTTCGAGACATAGGTTTTACCATCACTAGCTACTACCCTTATATAATACTCCCCGTTACTGACTTTGGTTGTGTCCCACATATATGTACCAATGTTGTCAATACCATATGCAATTGTATGCCAAGTGGGTGGTGGACACGATGGACATAGCTGAGGATGGTCCGATGTATAGTCAATAAATATTATAAGCTCCTCATTATCAGGATCCGAGGCAATCCATCTTATCTCTACAGTACCATTTAATACATCACCCTCCTTAGGTGATAGGATCTCTATAACTGGAGGATTATTATAAGCCCCCCAATACCCTTGGATAGAGGAAAAAGTATTAATTATAACCCAGCCGACCAGCATCGTCATTATAAGGCCTGCTGCAACAGCAATCAACAAATTCGTCCTATTCAACTTTTAACACCGTTTTTCTCAATATATGAGTCTTTCACAAACTATATAACTCTATCCATGTTATCTTAAGATTTTGATCGGCTTGAATAATCCCAAGTTTATATCCCTTATATCTATACTTTATAGTCTTCTATGTTTACAATATATTATCATTTTTGTATTAGGTAGGTGTATATATTAGTGAAATATCACAATAGCAAATTGGTATGTGGACGGTGATCTGATTGCCAATACATTACAATGCATCCCTATTTGTAGTAGCCATATTGGCTCTTGCATATGATACATACCTCATGTGGAAAAAGGGATACAAATCTACATTAGTATATTATGTAGGTTATGCAGCCACCATACTCGGGTCAATTGTATTTATACTGGCTTTCCTACTAGATGAGTTCTCTCTTGTCGAGGTATATAACTATTCCGCTAGGTCCATGGATCCCTATTTAAAGCTCGCCTCATCTTGGAGCGGTAGCGGGGGCTTCATAATATGGTGGCTCCTCTTCTTCTCGGTCATCGCCCTTATTCACAGGTATAGTGTTACACGGTCAGAGGTGGGTGATAAAGAGGCTGAATCATATAAAAAACATTTTATTATGTACAACCTCGCTGCCCTCGTGTTAGTAGTGTCTCTCTTCGTGGCAGACACGTTTCAGACATTTAAAGTTGCACCTATTGATGGTGTCGGTCTCAATCCATTGCTAAAGAACTTCTGGAACTACTTCCATCCACCCAGCGCCATATTAAGTTACGCGTTATCATTGGCCGTGGGTATATCGGCTATATCAAAAGTTCCGAAGAAATTTACCAATTTAATGGCGTCCCTTGCATGGCTTATGGTGACTATTGCAAATATCCTGGGGGGAATATGGGCTTATTTCACATTAGGTTGGGGTGGATACTGGGCTTGGGATCCTGTTGAGACGGCATTATTAATGCCTTGGCTCTCCCTAACAGCATATTTCCACGCAATATACCTCAATAGAGAATTTAGAGATTCCCTGCTGAGTTTAACCGGTTTCTCAGTGGCTTTCGCTGCCTATATTACCAGGGGAGGCGTATACTCTCCTCTACATGGATTTGGAGGAATATCCATGTCATCGGCTCTTCTCCTACTAATGGGTCTCCCATTCTTAGGATACGCTATTTCGGAGATGAGTAAACTCTCAATGGAGGCATTTTATAAGAGTCTTAGGTCACTGTATGAAATGACAATGTCGTTATCATCTCTCGCTATACTAGGAATATACTTCGTGTCCTTTATTACACTGGCTTCACAGAGCCTATATACTGTCTTTACAGGCGGTCAACTGGCTTTAGATGTGTCTCTATATAATTATCTAAGTGCACCGTTTACATTGATATTCATAGCGTTACTACCGGGGTGCTCTGCCTACTTTATCTTCCGTGATAGTAAACGTTTCCTTCTATACTCGATTCTCCCCTCTGTTATTTGTGCAATGGCCTTGACCATATTTACTGTTTATATGGGTGGATTCTGGTCTCCTCTCTCCTCAACAATAACCAATGCCCTGATCTCAATATTCATACCGTTTTCACTCGTCGCGTTGGTTGCCACTACAGCAGGGCTGATATACACTATCTTTAAGAAGGAATATAGGGATATAGGTCTCAAGATACTTCATCTATCAATTCCACTTATGCTGATTGCAATAGTATTAAGCGGCCCCTTCGCATATAACCAAGCTTATTTCAGAAACTATAAGGTTACCAACGGTGATATAATCGACTTCGGCGGGTTAAAGCTCCAATACACTGGGGCTCAATTCATCGGTCCAATTGGTGAAATAGCTATTCCTGGAGCGGCTAATGTGCCAAGCCTACCTACAGTGCCTGAGGAGGTTGAGGCTATCCTAAAGTTTAGAGTCATAGATGGTGCGCCGACGCAGGAGGTTACTATGAGGGTAAGGTTTAACTTCGGGTCCTTTTTCCGGGGCCATGGGGGGATTGTGGCCGAGCCGATGGTTGTAGATAGTGGTCTAGATGAATATTATTTCGTATTCACTCCTACTTCGGGATTAGACCTATTATACATGTATGCCAAGGTGATTCATGACAGGATACAGCGGACTGAGCCAGGGCCTACTCAAATGATATATGTCCATGTAATAGCGTTCATCGCTCAAAATATAGGTATTGAGCCACAGCAGTTCTATAACGCATCTGCAGCCTGGTCTCCGGATACCGCTGATCTACAGAACTATTTTATAATGAGTTTTAAGAAAGTTCCAATTGTTAAACTCTTATGGATATCCTCTGTAATAATGATTCTTGGTGAAGTGTTCACCATTATAGTTAGGAGGATACCATGGAGAAGGAGGGATTGAAATGAATGGTTTTGGCCAGAATCTCTCGAAAATACTTTATGTGGTATTTGGACTTGATATAGCCATATTAATTTACTCCGTATTGGCAGGTAGCTACCCAAGTTATCTCCCGAGTGGTGGAGACCCTACTTCATATTTAATACTCTATATTCATGTGCCGATATCATGGAATATGTATGTAGCATTCACGGTCTCTTTTGTAGCATCCCTATTATATTTGCTTAAAGAGGATGTTAAATATGATGTCTTGGCGATGACCTCTGTAGTAATTGGTGTAGTATATGGCGTAGCCAGCATAACTACAGGAATGTTATGGGCAAACGAGGTGTGGGGTGCTCCGTGGAACTGGGATCCTAGGCAGACCGCTACACTAGTCCTATTCCTAGCATATGTAGGATACATTGCTTTGAGAGGTTCTATATCAGATGTTGATAGGATGAGGGTCTTTTCAGCTACATATGGTATCGCAGCCTTTGTCACCCTACCGATTAGCTATATATCTGCTGTATTATTCAGGAGTCTCCACACTCAGTTACCGGGGCAACCTTTAGGTCCGGAGGCCCATATCCTATTAGGAGTTAGAGTTATAGTATCTTTTACTGTATATATCCTCCTACAACATCTATATTATACGAAGGTGAAGAATAGAGTGGAGTCTTCAATGGAGGTGTAGATGGATGTACTGGGGTGTTTTCGTCGCTTTATTGATATATGTGGGGGCGTTGACCTCGATCTACTACCTCTCCTCTAGGGGGGTGGATATAAGTGGTAAAGGGGAGTAAGGGGAAGCTGGTATTAATAGCGATTCCCCTTATGATTGCATTTGCAGTATTAGGATATATCACTCTATTCTCCTCAAGTTATTTAGAGGTATCTGACCTAGCGAGGTATGATAAGCCGGTAAAGGTCTCTGTAATCGGTAATGTTACAAAAGGGAGTGTAAGGCTATCTGGAGGTTTTATGGAGTTCACTATCACCGATGGAAAAAGCTATGTTAAAGTTGTTTACCCGGGTGTGTTGCAACTTGATAATGCAACAAGTTATGTCCAAGTAACCGTTGAAGGCGTTTATTATCCAGATAGGAATGTAATTGAGGCATCTAATGTGCTTTATAAATGCCCCTCTAAACAGGAGTTCAAGTCCACACAGAATCAGTGATCCGGTGTTTGATGTGGATACGGTGGTTCAGGCAATAGATATATGGAAGCGGTATCGGGGGAGATGGGTTCTTAAGAGCTTATCTCTAGAGGTTGGAGATTCTTCTCTAACAGCTATCTTGGGTAGGAACGGCGTCGGTAAAACCACGTTTATAAAAATCCTATGTGGTCTAGTGAGGCCTACTAAGGGAAAGATTTTTATTTACGGTGAGAACATCCATAGGGGCCAGGGTGATTATAAGGCTACTCTTGGTGTCCTGATGCATGAAAACATTCTATATGAAGAGTTGACTGTGGAAGAGAACCTAAATTATTATGCTAAAATGTATGGGGTAGATGATCCACTTTCCTCAGCCCCTGCTAAAGAGGCGTATGAACTACTGGGTTTGGAGAAATATAGGGATACTAAAGTCGGCCATCTTTCATTTGGTTGGAAGAAGAGGGCTAATATAGTCAGATCCCTAATAAATGACCCTCTACTGGTTATAATGGATGAGCCTACGTCTGGCCTCGATGAGCAGGCTACCGGAGAGGTTGCCCGTCTCCTCGAGAAGCTATCCTCAAACAAGACAATTATCTTCACTATATCAAATAAAGAAGACCTCGATATTCTACTTGAAAAGGGTATAAAGCCAGATATCTATAGGCTTGAGAATGGGAGGCTGATTGAATATGTCTAGTCTCAACAAGATATACCACTTTCTAATGAAGGATATTCAAGTTGAAGCTAGAAGAGGGTTTGAAGTTTTGGCCTCCATTGGATTTATATCAGCTGCATCTCTCATCTTGGCTGAAGTAGCTGTAAAATCATTTACTCCACAGTTTGTCATCCCCGGTCTTTGGATAATAGTTGTCTTCATCGCGATTTTTACTGCGACAACTACTTTCGTGAGGGAGATGGATAAAAGGACTATATATGGCGTGCGCCTATTACCAGTTTCACCATCGATAATATTCCTATCTAAGATGATGTTCAGCTTTATATTGATATTGCTCCAAGGAGGCGTCTCTCTCTTTATAATAGCAGTATTCTCTGGGCAACTCTATATGTTATCTGTCAATGTGATCTTTGTACTCATCGTCCTCGCCTTACATGTATCTGCTATTGCATCTTTTACCTCTGCACTAGTCATGTATTCCGAAGGCAGAGCCTTCCTAATACCTATGCTTGTATTCATACTTACAATACCGGTAATTCCTTTGGCTACAACAATATCTGATCCAGCTATACCGTCTTATATGACTGAATATGTAATGTTCTTGGGTCAGGTGGCTGTAACGCTTATTGTGATGACTATTCTATCGGAGTATATCTTAAAAAGTTAAAAGCACACTCCAGCATCATCTAGTGCAGCGGCCAATGATCAGCTAAGTATAATCCTTTATTCCATCTATGGTTTTCACCCGCTATAATTAATGATCCTGACTAGCTCCCTGAGACCTGATTCCCCCGCCTATTAGAATATATTAAAATAACATATCCAATATATACCAGATATATAAAACGCTCCTTCCAATATGTAAAGGTTATTTTTATCGATTTATAATATGAAATATAGAATGTTTTTATTGGGTTAAAGCCATACATAGACACATGTCTGCTTTTAACCTATGTTGTTCAAGGCTGGAACCAGTAACTAAACATTTTCTTTGGAGGTGGGGAGATGAGGACGGCGGTTGTCTTAGCTGGGGGTCTAGGTAAGCGTCTAAGGTCGATTACAGGAGGCTATCCAAAATATACCATGAAAATCCTAGGTCACCCTCTTATCATGTATCCAATAAATACTCTACGGATGTTTGATTTAGACCGACTCGTGATTGTGGTGGCTGAGAGATATGTTAAACTCGTTAAAAATGATATTAAGGCTTATTTAGATGATGGTCTGGATGTTGTTTATGTAAGTAACCCGTATCCTGAGAGGGAGAATGGATATAGCTTGATGCTCGCAGTTGACTATGTAGATACGGATGTTTTCCTATTATCTGTTGCAGACCACATATATACGTATGGAGTGGTTAAGAAGCTTGTAGATGACTATAACTCATCGATAGACTTCCTCGTAGGAGGCGACTCGTCCCCCAAATACATTAATATAGATGAGGCTACCAAGATAAGGGCCGATGATAATGGGAGAGTTCTAAACATAGGCAAGAAGATTACTAGATATACCCATATAGATATAGGTGTTTTCATTGTTAGGCGGTATGCGGTTGAAGACGTCCGGTATCTAATGGATACTGAAAAGATAAAGTTATCCGATGTTATAATGGAACTAGCGAAGAGAGAATACGGGGTATATGTCTCTGATGTAGTAGGCAACGTATGGACCGATGTGGATACGGTTGATGATGTCCAAGAAATACTATATGGCGAGCGTAGAGCCGTTGTAGAGACTGTTCTCCAGGAGCTGTTGGAAAATGGATAAAAGAGTTAGAGGTAAGCCGACAGACGGAATAGTCTCCAGATACATAAATCGAAAGATATCCATGAGGATAACTAATTTACTCCTTAAACATACGCCAGATATCCATCCATTGACAGTAACTGTTCTCACAACTCTCCTTGGTTATCTATCCTTCCCATTTTACTTTATAGGCAACTATATAATCGGCGGCTTAATAGCCCAGCTAGCATCTGTTTTAGATGGGGTTGATGGGGAGCTGGCAAGAGCTAAAAACATGGTTAGTGATCGAGGGGCATTTATAGACTCCATCCTCGACAGAACTGTTGACCTAGCCATTTTATTTGGGGCATCTTATTATTCCATGATATACTTAGGGTTCCACTCCCCAATAGACACGTTGATCTACTTATTCACTATATCAGGCTGGATAATGGTAAGTTATTTACATGCTAGAATAGAACTTAACCTAGGTAAAGAGACTGCTGCTGAGGTTCCGAGATTTGCATCCAGGGATGTCAGGATATTCATCTTATTCATCGGTAGTATATTTGGATATGTCTATTATTCACTTATCGCCACGGGAGTGTTATGCTACATATATATATTGATTAGGTTTTTCAAATCCATCCACAAGTAAATAAACCGAGGAAGTATATAGAATTCATAGAATCGTCTAGGCTATGGTTTAAACGAAGTACATCCTTTATATGCGAAAGTTATTTAGTATCTTAAGCATATTTTGAAAACAGAATTATATATTTCGGCTGGTTTTTAAATATTGTATAACTAGGTTATACAAGTTTTGAAGGAGGTGTTCCACCATATCTTATAAAGAACTTCCTGGCCCAAAAAGTAGAGAGTATCTCATGAAGTCCCTTAAGCTGTATCCGGGTGGTGCTTCTCCCGATGCGGAGAAAAAGTTTACGACAATGGCGACTTTCATTACAGCCAAGGCGGAGGGCTCATGGCTAATCGATGTGGATGGCTACCGCTATATTGATTTCTCGAGTGGATGGGCATCTAATAACGTGGGTAATGTCCATCCCGAGGTATATGATGCTGTGGTTGAGGCCTTATCTAGATTTGGGTTTGTATATAACCATCTGTTGGCGCTTGAGCTGGCTGAAAAACTTGTTGAGATAACTCCCCCAAACCTCACTAGAGTGAGTTATGAGGTTTCTGGGACGGAGGCTGCTGAGGCCTCGGTATCATATGCATTGACCCATACTAAACGTCCTTTGATAATAAGCTTCATCGGGCAGTTCCACGGCGACTCTATTGGAGCCAGGAATATTGGCTCGGAGACGGCTGAACGTAAGAGTTATTTCGAGGCTATGCATGGGGGTGTAATATTCGCTCCATATCCCAGGAACTATAGAATACCGCTTAATATGACTGAGGAGGAGTATGCAGAACTTTGTTTATGGTATATTGAGGATAATATTCTCAAATACATAGCTGAACCGAGTAGAATTGCTGGTGTCTTATTCGAGCCTATGATGGCGGAAGGTGGAAATGTCATTCCACCCAAAAGTTTTGTAGAGGGTCTTAGGAAGATGGCTGATAAATATGGATGGGTATTGATCAACGATGAGGTTCTAACTGGTTTTGGTCGCACTGGAAGGATGTGGGGTATCGAACACTATGGTATAAAGGTGGATATACTGGTTACGGCTAAGGGATTGACAGGGGGCCTCATACCGATTGGAGCCGTTGTAGGTTCGGAGGAGATTATGGGGCCTACGAAGGCATACTCGGGAAGTACGTTTGCGGGGAACCCAGCTGGGTGCGCTGCTGCATTAAAGACTATCGAGATCATGTATAGAGATAAGTTGATGGATCGCGCGGCTAAGCTGGGGGAGGAAGCCCTTAAGGTGATGAAGGACTGGATTCCTGAATATGATATTATAGCAGATGCAAGGGGTGTAGGTTTCCTCCTAGGCTTTGAAGTAGATTCTGGCCAGGGTGAACGAGTTGATGAGGAGCTTGCTAGGAGGATATTTGTGGAAGCCACTAAGTTTGGGGTAAGGGCTGTTTGGGATGAGGAGACTACCGTGAGGCTGTATCCACCGCTCACAATAGAGGAGGATGTATTATTCCAAGGCCTTGAAAGGATGGAAATGGCTATAAAGAAAGTAAACAATGAATTTAAACAGAGTGGGCTATGAAGATAAGTATCCGTAGAGCAATATTGCTAAAGGCACTGGACTATGCAAGTGTAAGTAAGGAGTTTAGAGACGGTATACTCGAAGGCTTTAGAAACGCGTATAAGGAGCATGGTGGGAAATCGGGTGATGATGTTAAAGTAGGCTTTTTAACCAGGTTCAGGCTTAGAGGAAGCAAGGTTATTCCCGCATTAGATAATGCAAGGAAATATATTTTAAGACGTAAATTTAGAGAGGCTGGGAAGTATCTAGGAGAAGCAATTTATTATCTCTATATCATAGTATTATCTCAAGTTTCTACTGATGAGTTGAGTGAGAAGAAAATATTGTCTCACATTAAGAGCCTTAAACCTAGTTATGATGATGATCCAAAGGAGCTTCCAGTAAGGTTTATAGGCCACTTAAAGTCTATAGATATGAGTTCACTTGAGAAAGCTGTCTCAGGCCTCGCCGATCTAACCCTCTATATGATAGAGGGTACGTTTGTCCCCTTGAACCGGAGGGAGCTGGAGGAGCAGTATAAGCGTGAGAGGAACCTCCATTACTTCCTATATCTTCCCATGGCTATATTCCTGGCAGGTGTTATTCTCTACATATCGATCTTATTCGAATCGCCCCTATTATCATTTCTCGCCCCGCTTGCAGGTATAGTTATCCTCCAGCTACATAGAAAGTATTTCAGGCTTAAGAGGATGCTGGAGTGGGGCGCTAGATAATATTATCACATATTACTACCTGTCATGAGTCTGGATGGGGAGAATATCCCGATGTCTATGACTGTCTCTTCACCCGCTATGAGTTGCGACACAAGTAACCCTGTTAAACCAGAGAATGTCAAGCCGAATCTACAATGCCCCCCTGCAACAAGCACCTTATCAGATCCCGGTAGATATCCTATCACCGGCAGTTCATCTGGTGTGCATGGCCTGAAAGCAGTTTCCATACTGATAATCTCCAAATCCTTCAGAATAGGGACTTGACTATAAACCCTTGTCAACAGCTTCTCTAGTCTCCCGTGTGGAATCCTCGTGTCATAACCCACGAAGTCCATGATCCCTGCCAACCTAATAGTACCTCCTAGTGGTAGTGCCACGACCTTCGCCTCCTCAACCATCAGAGAATACTTGAGAGTATCGCTATTTTTCACCTTAAGTGTAAGGATATATCCTCTAGCCGGATGTATCATAATATCATAGCCTGTTCTATTTAACAGATCCCTTATCCACGGTCCATTGGCTAGAACCAAGTAGTCACTTTCAAATACTCCTTTTCTAGAGAAAACCCTTACACTCGAATCTTCATTAAATCCCAGTACCTCTATTCCCTCAATTATCTTGATGCCCTCTTCCACGGCTAGCTTCTTCAATCCAGCGATATACGCCTGAGGATCTAGTGACGCGTCGTAAACATATCTTAATCCACCTATTACGCTGGTGCTTAGACTAGGCTCTATCTCCCTCAATTCATCGCCATCTAGGATCTCGATCCTGAGTCCATCGGCTTCAACCTCCTCCGCATGTTTAACAGCCTCAGAAAGATAATCCCTATCCGTATAAATCTCGAGGATCGATCCCTCTCTATATCTACAGTCTATATCCATCTCTCGTACGAGGCCCCGTATAATTTCTATGGCCTCCCTCCCTTTTCTCCTAAGGCTCTTCCATCTGGCATCCCTCGCTAGCCTCCGTCTATTTCCCAGTATATGCCTTATCCACCTGCATCCCATTCTCACAGGAGATATCTTAACTGGGCTAGCCTTGCTGGTCATCATCCTCATGACTTTTATATAGTCTATTGAAAGAGGGTATGGACTGTACATTGCTGGAACCACCAAGCCGGCGTTCTTCGAAGAAGCTTCACAGCCAACTTTATTCCTCTCGATAACCATGACTCTATATCCTTTTCTAGATAGGAATATGGATATGGATAAGCCTATGACTCCACCACCAACAACTATGATCTCTTCGTGAGTAGCTTTCCCACACATTCTGACCACATACATAGAAATTATCTGGAGATCTCTTCTTCTACATCGATTACCTTACCCCTTGTCTCGGGTAGGAGCCAGCATACCGTACTCATTAGTGTAAATCCAATTAATGACAACCCTACTATAGCGGGAGCGAGTCCGATGGAGCTAGATAAAATGCCTACTAGAAAGCCGCTTATGGATAGGCCTCTAGCTACACTGAATACGAATGAAGTGCCTGTAGCCCTTACTCTCGTTGGGAACATCTCACTCGACCAGACTCCATATAAGGCATGTGCGCCGAATCCTAGGGGGAGTATGAATAGCGACGTTATAGCCATCTCTCTATTCATTGTTATTATTGTATAGTAGCCCAGTGCAATGGTACCGAGTAATCCTATGAGTGATGATGCGGCGAATGCTGCTCTTCTCCCTATCTTATCACTGATGAACCCTATAAATGGGAGAAAGGAGACTATGGCTAGGGATATTAGTAGGACTAGGTCACTCGCCTCAGTCACCCCGAATCCAAATAGCTCTACCAAGAGGGTTGGTGCCCAGTCCACTGAGGCATGGTAAGCGAATTCCGAGCTCCAGAAGAGGAGTGAGCCTAAAATAGTTAGCTTTAAAATACGTCCCTTAAATAGTTCCTTGACACCGACTTCCCTCTCCACCTCACCCATTTCTTCAAGCTCTTTATATTTCCTCCATATCTTTGATTCCGGCATGAATATGGCTAGTATAGCTATTATGGGTATGGGGTATAGGGCTATCAGGAATATCGGGCGCCATCCATAGATCGGGTATAGAATACTTACGGATGCTGCGCTGATAACGTACCCCAATACAAACATGGCGTGTATTAGACCTCCGAATAACCCCCTGTATCTAGGTGAATACGCCTCGCTTAGTAGTGCGAATCCAATTCCCCAGGATACGCCCATACCCGATAATATCCTGAGTAGAGCCAGTATCTCATAATTTGGGGCGAGTGATGATAAGGCGGTTAGAACCGCGTCCCATGCAATGGAGTAGAATAAGGCGTTTCTCCTACCGAATCTATCCGCTAGTTCTCCGAATATAACTGCACCTAGTACTGTAGCCATATACTGGGCGGAGAATATGAGGCCTATAGCCCCCTTATCCACTCCAAATTCCTGCATAATGGGTACAGCTAGGAAATTTGTAATCGTCAGGCCTACCGCATCATGGCTCCATGCCAATACGGCTGCAACAAATATCAAAAGCTTATCCATTAGAGAATAATCCCTATCCATAAGCTCATCCTTCATAACCCTTATATAAAAATGATATATCCCCAGAAATTATTTAAAAATTAGGATATTATGAGATGATCCGCTCGATCAGTTTCTTAGCTAATGCAGGTCCCCTCATCAGCCCACGACCCCCTAAACCATCTATTATATACAGGCCCCTAACTTCATCGATTTCTCTGCAAATCGGCTTGTAGTCGTGTGATATAGATATTGGCCCGCTCCATGAGTCTATAAGACGCCACTGACTGAATTTAAATCTATACCTAAATCCCTCGAGGATTCTTTTTACTGCCTCATCATCGGGTTTCCTAAAGCCGTCATCCGCCTTCTCAATGGGGAATGAGTCGTACACCCCACCTATCCAGTGGCTATTCTCTGGCCTCCAATAGGAGTATATGTTCTCGTCCCAGACACCAACCATCTTAGTCCTATCTACTTCAAACTTGAAAATTGGGACGCCTATTAGCCATACATTTAAATCTATTCCATGAGACTTCAGTATCTCCCTGTTCCATGGCCCCGAGGCGAGGACAACCTTGTCTGAATAATACCTATCTCCCTCATGGGTCTCAACGCCACGAACCCTATTCTCCTTGATGATGAGGCGTGTGACACGCTTCCCAGGCTGTAGATCAACCCCCCTATCCATGAGCCTATTCCACATATATTTCAAGAGTTTGAAGGGGTTTAGGGTTAGGTCGCTGGGAGAGTATAGGCCTACCTCATCATGATATAATTTTATATAACTCCATCTAGACATGACTTCCGCCGCATCCATTATCTCTATATCTGGAATAAGCTCCTTAAACTTCTCTAGATCCCTCTCCGCATCATCCTCATCCTCTATAGAGATGTATCCATCATTAATTATCTCACTATCACTTCTCAAGAACCCCCTGATAATCTCGATGGATTCGGCGGCCAGCTCTGAATCAAGTGGGTTATCCATCATCCTAGTTACAACGCCGCCGGATCTCGGGGTAGCCCCATCTGGAGACCTGTCTTTTTCAAGGAGTAGCGTCTTAAACTTCTTCTCCGTCGCGAAATACCCTGTGAATACCCCGGCAACACCAGCTCCAACTATGATAAGCTCATATTCCTCTTCGACGGGCATAGCCCTATATACACCCTAGTATCTACTGGAGGAGGTGTCGAAGTAGGAAATCAACCGTCTTTTTAACAGCATCCTTATTATTCTTCTCTTTTGTGAATCCATGCCCCTCATCTTCATACAAGATATACTCGACTTCAATACCCTTCTCCCTCAATTTATCGACGATCTGCTCCGACTCCTCCTTAACAACCCTGATATCCCTGGCGCCCTGTACAATCATCATCGGCACCCTTATATTATCCACATATGTGATTGGGGACCTCTCTTCTAGCATCTTCAGGTCCTCGGGGTCATCTGGGTCGCCCACCCACTTTTTCATGTATCTCTTCCAATATGGTGGGACTGACCTTGTAAATGTGACGAGGTTACTGGGCCCAAACCACTCTACAGCTACTCTCCATAGGTCAGGGAGCCTCGTTACACATGAGAGGGTTAGGAATCCGCCGAAGCTCCCCCCGACTACGCCGATTCTATCTTTGTCAACCCACTTCTTCCTAGAGAGGTATTTAATTAGATACTCCACGTCCTTTAGTTCACCGCCTCCCCAGTCTCTATTAATCAGGTTTCTAAATGTCTTTCCAAATCCTGTTGATCCTCTGAAGTTTGGCATGGCTACAGCGACTCCCCTACTAACGAGATACTGTGTAAGAGGTGAGTATCTAGGTCTACTCTGGCTCTGCGGCCCTCCATGGAGATATATAACAACGGGGAACGGCCCCTGGCCCCTAGGCTTGTATATAATTGTGTGGATACTCCTCCCATCGAAACTCTTATAATACTCTATCCGCGGCCTAGCCATATCACTCTTCGGGATATCCCCGTAGAACACGTCCACAACCCTCTTAAACTCATCGGTATTATAGTTACAGAGATATATCTCACTAGGCCGGTAAGGCGTAGACATCTGAATATAATACTTGTCTTGGGCCCCAGCCGACTGGATATCCTCTACCACGCCTTCAGGGACATAGATCCTCTGTGTAGCCTTTGTATGTAGATCCATTATATACAGCCGGGAATATGACTCTACATTCACGCTGAAGAGGAATGTTTCCTTACCGATCGCAGCGAACTCAACGTCATAGTCACCGGCCCACAGGGCCTTCATAACCCTCCTCTCAAGATCATAGTATGCTAGGTAACGATATTCACGGTTTAGATCTGAGGCTAGGAAGAATCCATTCCTATAGGGCGCCAGCGGCTGGAAAACGGCTTCCCCCTCATGGGGAGTCAGGTCTGAGACCTCCTCCTTTGAAAGGTCAAGTAGATAGAGATTTGTGTCTTCATGACTACGGATATCCTGTATAACTATCTTATCAGGGAAATACCAGTAGGCCACCTGGTATCCACCGAATCCATTCCATATCAGCTTACCCTCCCCACTAGTAATATCATGTAGATAGAGGTCGAAACGAGTCGGGTCATCTCTATTTGCGAAGTAGATGAGGCTCTTATTATCCCATCCCCAACAGTACCTAGACGTATAATGCACTATATCATCTTCGAGTATAAGTTCTCTAAACCACCCCTCCCTCGATGAGTATAGGTAGAACTGCCATATCTCATTACCCTTATCGTCAACATTAAACAGGAGCCGCTCCCCATCAGGTGACCAGGATATTGGGACGGCCCTCTCATCTACAAATGTGGTTATCCTCCTGGGATTGCTATTCTCCTTATAAATCCATATGTTTACCTGGCCAGACATATTGGTTGATACCGCCAGGACTTCGTCAGTTGGATGTGGAGCAAAGCCCGTTAATATATTATAGGCCAGATACCTATCCATAGGATATCTCTTCACGGTCATCTCCCTCCTAAATACTATTCTCTATTAAACCCCTATATCCTCTGTCGCTATTAAGAAAATATTATTAGAAGGCGTGTTAATTAACTAGGTATCCAGAAACCTGTTATAGATAAACTGTGTTATCCCACTCCATTCTCTAAATCTTATAATACGCCTCTTTTCAATATATTCATCTGCATCTGGAGGTAGCCTCATATTCCACGGCTGTGAATAGACTATTGATAGGCCGCCTCTCATTGCAAACCCTGTTATAGCATGGGGATTGTCATCTATCAAGACATCGATATTCAACAGTGTCCGGTCGACGGTGTTACCCACAAGGAGTGTATGAAACTGGAAGCCGTTTTTCCTCAGCCAGTTATACGTCTCCCCCGCTGTTGATGCCGGCCGTGCAGTAACAATTATTACATGGAATTCCTTAACAAGCCTATTAACCCCCTCCACCGCCCCCTCTATAACCGGCATGTTCCTGAGGAAGTCGTCGTATTCAAGACATTTCTCAAAGATCGTTTTAAAACTATACCCGCCTATCAATGTATCCCAGCTATCCACATCCTCCTTCGTCATCTCCACATCCTTGAGTATCGTGCCCCGGATAAATTCCAGCATATAGGTGACGTGGTCTGTTAAGACCCCGTCGATGTCCACCGCTATCCTAGTCATAATCAATATAGAATATTATTATCATAGATAAAATGTGGAAAAGCTTATAGCACAACGGAGCCTATTGAATATGCTTGAGGTCATCCCGATGATAGATAATGTCTTCATCGAGGACTTTATATATGGAACGATACTCTTCATCTTCATCATAATCGTTGTCTACTCCACCAAAAAATATAGGAATATATGGATAAACAGGAAAATCATCCACCTCAGTAGCGTCCCAGCAGTGTTATTCTACATGTATTTCTTTAGAGAACCATATGTCTTCCTAATCTACTCAATAGTATTCACAGTCATGCTCTTCTCAAAGCATGTGAAGAAATCGTTGGATGGCTGGTATCAGGTTGAGGGGAACCTTGGAGAGGTGTATTTCACGTTATCATATGGAGTTTTAAGTATCGTGGCATGGCCTGAATACAAGATACTCGCTGGGGTGGCGATGCTATATATGGCAGTCGGGGACTCAGTTACGGGGATCGTGAGAAGTAGATTTGTCGATAGATGGCAGAAACACTGGACCGGCTCCATAGCAATGCTTATAGCCACACTATTTATAGGCATATACCTCCTTGGATACCGCGGCATACCACTGGCTCTAATCGCTACGGTGGCCGAGGCACAGCCATACATAGATGACAACCTGATAGTTCCACTACTAACCTTCCTAGTAGGATTACTCCTTGTATAGTAATAAAGAAATGGAGGTGACGCGGCCTCTACAATATCTCTGAGAACCTAACTAAAGTCAGTGCAACATGTTTCATGCTCTTAACAAAGTCCTCAACCCTGATGTTCTCGTTAGGAGCATGGCTCTTAGAGCCATAGTAGCCTACACCCGCGCCTGTCATAGGTATCCCAAGCAGGTTGGTAAACATGTATATAGGGCCTGATCCACCTGACAAGGGCGTCACCTGAGGATCTGAGCCGTAGACATCTACGGCGGCTGATATAGACGCCTTCACAATAGCCTCATCAGGCTTTGAATATCCAGATGGATACATGCTATGAACCTCTATATCAACATCGTCGAACCCGTTTTCAACAAGATACTTCCTCGTCTTCTCAAGCAGCTTCCCAGGATCCTGCCCTGGGACAGGCCGTATATCTATCTTGGCCATAGCATATGAAGGAATAACGGTCTTAGAACCCTTACCTATATACCCTGAGTAGATGCCACATACATTCAGTGAGGGAGAGGTTAACAAGGCCTTATATGCATCAAATCCCTTAAGCCCCCCGACAAACTCCTTGATACCCAGGTCGTCCTTCATCTTCTCAAGCTGACTCGGGTCCAGCTTCTGAATAAGTTCATCAGCCATCTCCAGAAACTCCTCATCGATATCGTCATAGAATCCTGGGATAGGGATGTATCCATCCTCCCTCTTCAGGAGAGTTAACAGCCTAACTAGCCTCCATATGGGATTCGGTATCAGGGGAGCGCTCCCACTATGGGAATCCCTATTAGCACCCTTTACAGTCAACTCCAAATAAAGCATACCCTTAAAACCCAATGTAATGCCTAGCCTCCCAGTTCTCCCCACATACCCTGTCTCCCAAATACCTCCCTGGGCAACCAAAAAGTCTCTCTTCTTCTCTATCGCGTTTAGAAAGTTGGGGGAGCCTATCTCCTCCTCACCCTCTACCACAAACTTCACCTTAAGCCCAAGCTCATCGAGATAGGGCATTAATGCATCTAAGGCACCGATCCTCGCGGCAATATTACCCTTATTATCCGCCACTCCCCTACCAAATAAGAAGCCGTTTTTCCTAGTCATCTCAAAGGGTGGAGACTCCCATAGATCCAGTGGCTCAGGAGGCTGGACATCATAATGATTATAGATAAGCACGGTCTTATCACCGGAACCCACCTCACCGAAAACCACTGGATGCCCTCCAAAGCCCTCAACACTAACCTTCACCCCTCTCTCCCTGAGGAGTGATGCGACAAGCTCTGCACCCTCATCCATGTGTTCACCAACCGCCGAGACCGTAGGAACACTGATCAGGCTTCCAAGGACATCAACATAATCCTTATAATGAGAATCAATAAACCCAAAGACTTTATCTACATCAACCATTGGAAACCACCGTCTAACAAAATCCTAATTCCAAAGAAGTATAATAATGTTGCTAATTCAACAGATGTAATAAATAAAAAACATGTGGTAACCTCATATAAGAAACATCAAAACATCTTTAGGTGTCCATTGACATTGTTATTTTGACGGGTTGTCTTTTGTCACACATACAAAATTAAAATATCTAAAAATATCATCCTATTAAATAGAAAAACCCAAAAACAATAACGGAATCTCACATAGAGAGTTGAAAGTCAATTCAACTGAAATAGCACAAAATTACTACTCTGTTGTGAATCTCACATAGAGAGTTGAAAGTCGACCTCAACCTTCTCCACGAGAATATCGTTATACCTATATGAATCTCACATAGAGAGTTGAAAGATTTAATCTATAATGTTGTTTAACTATACGAATTATGTTATGAATCTCACATAGAGAGTTGAAAGTGATGATCCGCTTCTCCTTGACACTATACTTTAGATGGTCTATGAATCTCACATAGAGAGTTGAAAGAAACTGATAGAGATAGAGAAATATTCAATCGTATTGTAAGAATCTCACATAGAGAGTTGAAAGTTATATGCTACTCCATCGTTCCCATTCCCGCTGAGGTCTGGAATCTCACATAGAGAGTTGAAAGTAATCATAGAATTTTATGCCTTGGATTGGGAAAGAGACTGTATAGAATCTCACATAGAGAGTTGAAAGCCAACGCCTTCTCAATATTCGTCTCAGGCAACGGAATAGGAATCTCACATAGAGAGTTGAAAGTTTTTGTTCTACCGTGGAAACCGCCATCTTATCGCCAAGAATCTCACATAGAGAGTTGAAAGACCCCTAAGAGATCCAATATCTCTTTTATCATCTTTAACTTCAGAATCTCACATAGAGAGTTGAAAGCCGAGATAAACCCCTATTCCAAAACTCAATATTATAAACAGAATCTCACATAGAGAGTTGAAAGGAAACGGTATTTACATATAAATAATATGTTGTTCCACTTTTGAATCTCACATAGAGAGTTGAAAGTTATCCCTATAGCCCCTGGTGTATCGGTAATGATAGAGTGCGAATCTCACATAGAGAGTTGAAAGGGTATTTCCCCACCTTCTCCCCATGCTTGGTTATCAAGAATCTCACATAGAGAGTTGAAAGTGTTCACCAACCGTCTTAGTGAACTCGGCTCCGTCATCAAGAATCTCACATAGAGAGTTGAAAGCGCTGATTATCCATAGTATATAGGCGAAGACACTCTTTGTGAATCTCACATAGAGAGTTGAAAGTTTACGGACGTCTTTGGGTATTGTGATTTTCCCTTGTTGAATCTCACATAGAGAGTTGAAAGTTAAGGCGTAGGGTAACAATGTATTTTGTAAGACCATACTGAATCTCACATAGAGAGTTGAAAGCAGTATTGGCGTCTCTAAATCTGTGTCTGTTGCCGCTGAATCTCACATAGAGAGTTGAAAGTTTCCTATTATTGAAGCCTGCCAATTTAAGATACCTGCTAGAATCTCACATAGAGAGTTGAAAGTCTTCTAACTCTAAGGCTATTTGTCTATCCGCACCAATTTTGGAATCTCACATAGAGAGTTGAAAGTCTTTACAATCTCATCTCTCAGTTTTCTCCTCAGTATGAATCTCACATAGAGAGTTGAAAGTCAGTATCTCATGCCACTTTATCTTTCTTCCGAACAAATCGGAATCTCACATAGAGAGTTGAAAGGAATGCCAGACTGCCATCGACGCTGTTTACTACGAAGTTCGAATCTCACATAGAGAGTTGAAAGGGAAAAGTATCATTCAAATATTCATGAAAACTCTCCCATGCTCTGAATCTCACATAGAGAGTTGAAAGACTCAAGCCCCTTGATTTCAAAGACATGCGTCCACTTACGAATCTCACATAGAGAGTTGAAAGATAAAGAGGACTATGAAGACCCCGCCCTCGAAAACATTATGAATCTCACATAGAGAGTTGAAAGTTTTAACCTCGATTTCAGAATAGGGATTTATCCTTCTCCTAAGAATCTCACATAGAGAGTTGAAAGAAGCGAGGCACAACCAAGACGCCAGTCGGGACATGATGAGAATCTCACATAGAGAGTTGAAAGAGATGGCTTTAATTGGTTTACCCTTACGAAGTAACTCCTGAATCTCACATAGAGAGTTGAAAGTTATACTCGATGCTCCGTTCCCACAGCCGTCTGAAGAAATGAATCTCACATAGAGAGTTGAAAGCACGACTGTTAGGATTGGTTCATTCATTTTTTATTCACCTCTGAATCTCACATAGAGAGTTGAAAGGCGCTGATTTCGATGCCTCTGCGTATGAAATGGAATCTCACATAGAGAGTTGAAAGAGATTGTGAAGAGGCTTAATTTAAGTAATTTCCTGTTTTCTTGATTTGGTGTAATCGATTAAGTTTTGGAAAAGGACGTTTTAAGGTTTGATATTAATTGCTATGAGCGCATTGGTTTGAAAAAATTCAATAGATTCTCTATGGAATTATATATTATTGGTGGGTAGATGTTTTATGTAGATCCCTTTGAGCTTGATCGAATGTTACGATATATTAAGGATCTACATAAGGACGAGGTTATTAGTGACGAGTATAGGGGATGGAATTGGTCTCAAGGTAGGTTAACTCCTATTTCAACAGGCTTATATCTTTCAGTAAGTGAAATTGCCAATAGATATTGTTCAAATTATAGGGATATCTATCTGAGGAGAGTAGCTAGGGTCTATCCTCCAAAAACTTATAAGAGTGTACGAGGGCTATTCCTACATCAACTTAGTTCTGAAACTCTTATGTCGTTTAAGTCTTATCTCTATTCTAAAGGAATAGTTAGCGGATATAAGCTTGTTAAGGATATGCTGGATAAAGGTCCCACTATTATTGATGAACTTTCAAAGAAAATATCAATTAGGAAATACTTAACTTCTAGGGAGACTAAAGCCCTAAAGATGGAAGGCCTATCACTATATAGGTATCTAGTGATACAAGCCGCTTCAGCGTTGGATAAAGCAGTAAGCTCATCAAGGATGTTGGCTTTAGATGCTATTGTTCATAAAGTTATTCCAGATGTGGTTGAGATGGGAATCAATGGCCAAGAACTGGGTCTCTCAAAAGAGCTCCGCATAGATGTGTATCTAGGAAAGTTGATTGCTGAGTTGAAGACAGGGAGTAAAAGGGACTTCCACAAGTATATCTTAGCTGGATATGCTTTGGCTATTGAGGCTGATAAAGAGTTTCCAGTAGACTATGGAGTCGTTATATACATATCTATAAAAAATGGGATGGTCAAAGTTGATAAAGATATGTTTTTTATAGGAGATGAGCTTAGAGAAGAGTTTCTTCAGATGCGTGATGAGGCATTTGAGATCGTAGAGTCGGGTAGAGATCCCGGGATACACATCAACTGCCCTGAATATTGTATATATTATCATACATGTAGAGGAGGGTAGTGTAGCATGAGACTTGTATTAAGTGGATACGGCTATTACATAGGCAAGAAGAGTGGGATGATAGTTATAAAAAAAGACGGTGATAGAAAGATGTATAGTGTTGGAAATATAAGTGAACTTGTTGTTCATAGTAGAGGCATCCATTTTTCTGGTGAGGCGTTGGCCTTACTGATGAAACATGGTGTGAAAGTATATTTTATCGATAAACTAAGGATCCGTGGTAAACTAACACCCTTTAAAAAAGGATCCACAATCTTTATAGTTAAGCACCAGCTGAAGAACCAGGGAAGCCCCCGTGGAAATTATCTGGCGAAGCGTTTTATAGAAGGTAAAGTGTATAACCAAATTAGTTTTTTAAGGCTTCTTAGAAGGAGGTTTAGAAGGAAGAAAGATGTGGTCACTTCTCTCTCGACTAAAATCGAGTTGTTAAAGAATGTAATTGGAGAAATCGGAGAAATAGATTTATCCAGTAACATGTTTCGTGAACAAATTATATCTAAGGAGGGAGAGGCCTCGAGAATCTATTGGGATGCATTGTCGAGTCTACTCCCTGAAGAATATGGGTTTAAAAGACGTATGAAAAGATTTGACAAGCCGAAGGATCCTATAAATATTTCGTTAAACTATCTCTATACCCTCCTCGCTTCACAGGTTTGGATTGAGACGGAACTATGTGGATTAGAACCGTATATCGGGCTTCTTCATAAAGACTCGACTAGGAGACCTGCTTTGGTAATGGATATGATGGAAGAGTTTCGTGTGTCTATTGTCGACAAACCCCTATTTACATATGTATTTAAGCATACTAAAAAACCGATGTCATGGTTAGAGAACGATGGTAAGCTAACTAGAAAGGCGGTTGAGACGCTTGGTGGATTATTCTTTAAAAGGATAGATGAGTCGGTGACATTTCTAAATAGAAGTTATAAGTTAAAAACCCATATAGGGCTTCAATGTAGACGTCTAATCAAGTATCTGATGGGATATTCTGATGAATATATACCGTTTAAACTCACTAAATAGGATGTATGGGATTGGATTATGAATACTCTAGTTATATACGATATATCAGATGATGACCTGCGAAGTAGGGTGGCTCAGACATGCATGGATTATGGCTTGGTAAGAATCCAGAAGAGCGCCTTCATAGGAAGGATAGACAGTCAAAAAAGGAAGGGGCTAGTCAGGATATTAGAGAGACTTATTAAATCTCAGAATGATAATATACAGATATTTGTGATCTGTGATGCTGATATAAGGCTTAGGAAGATATTAGGTTTCTCTATGTATGGGGATAAAGAAGGAGACACGGTATTTTTTAAATAAGGTGGTTCTATGTCGGAGGATCTAATTTATATCACCCCATCTGATGTTAAGGATTTTCTATATTGCCCATATATTATGTACTTGAAGAAGGTCTTAGGTGTTGATGAACCCTTAACAGAATTAATCAAGGAAGGGAGAGAAGCATATGAGCTTCAGAGGCAGAGATCCAAGAGGAGGAAGACCCTCTTGGGTCTCAAAAAAATAAAACCAGATAATATATGGTTTTCGGTTAAGCTTTATAGTAAGAAATATAGGATATACGGCGTCGCAGACGCCATTTACAAGGAGGGTGGCAAATACTCCATCCTAGAAATAAAATATGGTGAATATCGGGGAAGACTATCTAAAGACCATTTTTATCAGGCTATGTCATATGCCATGATGTTTGAGGAGGAGTATTACAAGCCCGTTTACAAAATAACTGTTTATTACTTGAAAGATAATATCATGGTATCGAGGAGGATAACACAGTATCATAAAAAACACTGGCTGAATATTATCAAAGATATCTGGAATATAGTTGACGGAGTATACATACCTAGCCCTATCGACATGGGAGGAAAATGTAGAGTATGCTTTTACAAGAAATACTGCTATAAATAGTTTATACACTGCCAAGCCTTAATTATCTCCACTGTATATCAAATTTATTAGAATCTCAAATGGAGAGGTAATCAAGTTGTCTATATTTGAGGTGGAGATAGGGATCTCCCCTAGGGAAGAGTATCGACTTCATAGATATACAGGTTATAGCATCCGATCCCTAGTATATACTCAGATTTTAAGGGCTTCTAATGCTTCAGTGGATATACATAAGGAGAAGGGTCTAAAACCTTTTAGAGTGACTCCGATATTCATTAAAGGAAATTCTGGGGAGGTAGATAAAATAATATATGCGGGGAAAATAGACCCCAATAAAACATATTTCTTTAAAATAACATTATTAGGGAACAAACTCTTCTCCAGGTCTTCAAAAAACCTTTTTAAACTCCTATCTGAAGACACCATTACTCTAGATAATCATGTATATAACGTTGTAAGTAGGGAGTTTAAAATGATCTCAATCGAGGGCATAGCCTCTGAAAGTGATGGAGAAAATAAGATAACAGTAAACTACTTAACCCCTACGTATTTTAGAGCCCCAAGAACCTACAATATGGAGTATCGGGTCAATCAAATCCACCGATGTAAATGTATATATAAAGAGAATCAAGATAGTATTTTCATACCCCTGCCATTACCAACGCTATTCCTCAAAAATATACTGAGGATATATCATAAGTACATAGAAGAAATCAGTGAAGAGCAGCAATATAAATTGAGACAGTATATTAATGAAGACGGGATGGTCATCTCAGGTTTCCCGAAAGGCATTCGTACATGGGCTATAAAAACCTCAAGATATGAATTCAACATCGGGTTCACAGGTAGAGTTAACTATCATCTAAGAAGATTGAGTTTTATTGAAGATGTTAACATAATAATAAATAACCTAAAAAAATTGATCCTAACAGCTCAATATACAAACGTGGGCGGGAACCGAACTGCTGGTTTTGGTTGGATAAAAACAAATATAAGATAAAAACAGTTTCAAAACCGAACAATAAAAATACGCTTCCCTAACCCGGCTTTAGGTGTCCATTGACATTGTTATTTTGACGGGTTGTCTTTTGTCACACATACAAAATTAAAATATCCAAAAATATCATCCTATTAAATAGAAAAACCCAAAAACAATAAC
>Ga0180892_15_pt1 | contig 20867 bp, 21 predicted proteins | sample Deesub1362A_J573_FD_124160 | JGI IMG/M metagenome (GOLD analysis project Ga0180892, IMG submission 124160) | Candidatus Geothermarchaeota archaeon JdFR-14
CTTTTGTCACACATACAAAATTAAAATATCCAAAAATATCATCCTATTAAATAGAAAAACCCAAAAACAATAACGGAATCTCACATAGAGAGTTGAAAGTGTGAAGAAAGAGGGAGAATTCTTACGGGCATAATAGTTTCGAATCTCACATAGAGAGTTGAAAGGAACCGCCCAACATAATTCATCACGAGATTAACTATATCCTAAGAATCTCACATAGAGAGTTGAAAGGAAGACTGGACAGCCTATTACTTCTCTACAACCAAATCTCTTAGAATCTCACATAGAGAGTTGAAAGTAGTTTCGATAATCATACTCGGACGGACGGTCTTCAGAATCTCACATAGAGAGTTGAAAGATAGATTTTTATTGTAGTATTGTCATTAACTTCTAACTCTGAATTTCACATAGAGAGTTGAAAGTCTAACGCTGTGGACTTCTCCCATCTCCCTCAGGATTTTCTCCATGAATCTCACATAGAGAGTTGAAAGTTAATACACGGAATATCTCTAGCTACTGTTCATCGGCTTATCAAAGATATGAAATATATTGGGTTAATTGACGATAAATTAAAATTAACTTCTTTAGGAAAGGCGTATCTAAGTATCTATAGTTCATAGGCCTCAAGCTAAGATGATAGGAATCCCCCGTCTACTGGTATTAATGCGCCTGTTATGTATGTTGATAGATCGCTTGCTAGGAAGAGTGCTACACGAGCTACTTCATCAGGGTCTCCAAATCTCCCTAGTGGGAGTCTGGCTTTGAAGTCATAAGCTGTTTTAATCATGTCTATCCTCAGACCCATTATGGCTTTTCTCCTGAGTTTCTTAACTCCCTCCGTCTCTATCCCCCCTGGTACTAGGGCGTTTATCCTGAAGCCTTTCCCACTATATTCCCTGGCCAGGGCCCTTGTTAAGCCGATGACACCTATCTTACTGATGTCGTAGTGAACTAGGTTTCTGGCGAAGGGCATTATAGCCTCGATAGAAGCTACATTTATTATTACACCGCCGCCTTTCTCGAGTCTTCGTCTAATCATGTGTTGACACATCCAGAGGACGCTATACAGGTTTATCTTCATGATCTTCTCGAGGAATTCTTCATCTATCTCCAGGGTGTCTCTAAACACGTATATCCCCGCATTATTAACCAGAATATCTATTTCCCCGACTTTATCCCACAAGGCATCTACCTCAGCCTTATTCTCCAGATTCACCTTATGTATATTTATTTCAACATTGTATTCAGATAGCTCTTTCTCGGCCTCTAATAGTTTTTCGTGGTTTATGTCGACAAGTTCTAGGTCGGCCCCGGCCTCGGCGAATCTACGTGCAATGGCTTTCCCAATGCCCATTGCAGCCCCGGTTATAAGCGCCCTCCTCCCTCTTAGTGAAATCAACTCGATTAACGGTTTATAACTCATGTTCATCAACTCCCTAAATCATCCTAAGAATATCATCTAGAGTAGTCTCTCCCCTCCTATATTTATCGATGATGCATAGGCTTTCCAAGGCTGTCTCCACCATCTTACCCTCAACCTCAGTAAGCTTATCCATGTTCATCGGGGCTGTCAACGTAGTTAGTATTGCACCTACATATAGTGAGACAGGCCTACCCATCCTCCTATACCTCTCCCTAAAATAGTCTCTGTATATGGGGAGTATACTCGCCTCCATCTCACTAGCCAGGACACCCATCTCCATCAACGCCTCAAACCTCCTCCTACTCCCTTCTCCAACCGGGCTATTATGGAAGCCCTCATAGAAGTATAGATCGTCTTTAGACTGTATCTTCCCTAGGAAGAGGTCCTCCCCATATTTAAAGCCCTTATCCACAGCGGCCTTCAATAACGATAGATATATTATTGGATCCATATTAGCCGGATACTCTGGGAAGACCACCTTGGATGAGGTGGATTCGTCCCTCACGACAGAGTCGGCGACCACCAGTGAATAGGGCTTGATATACTCCTGCATAGCTCCTGAAGTACCGATTCTAATTATATATCCTACTCCCCCTCCTTCACATATCTTGTACATGACCTCAGCCAGGGTTATGGCCATGCTGGGAGGCCCCATTCCACTTGTAAAGGCGAATACTGGAATACCTTTATAGATGCCTTTCACCCAGGTTAACCCCCGTCTAGGCACATAAGCCGAGGCGTCCTCCAGATACTCGGTGAGCATCTCTATTCTTTTAGGCGAGCCGGCGTTTAGGATATATGGTGCCACATCCCCCTCAGATATCTCGAGGTGATATGCTTTTCCATTTTCCCACTCAAATATCAGGCCTGGGAAGAACTGCTTCAAATACACCACCTACAAATAATATTCATGCCATATGTGATTTAACCATATTGTAGTCCTCATGTATTTAGGAAGTTTTTTAACTGTGTTATACAAAACATATTTTTCATGAGCCGGATTAGGCTGCACATGCTCATCGCATTTACATTGGCTGTGGCTATAATAGGGTTTGGTATACTCCTATCTCCCCCGTTCAGAGGATTTAGGTCCATGATTGGTCTTCCAATAGACCTATACGGCTCTAGATACAACCCGGCTGTAGGGGCGGCTGAGATAATCAATCCGGATCCAGAGGCTGCTGAAGCTTTTCTATCTAGAATAACGCTCTACTACCATAGTGTTTTCTTAACCCTCCTATACGCTACTTTAATCTTATTCATCTCAAAGTATATGGGGGAGAGGGGGAGGGACATACTGGATCTGATGCTCATATCAACTATCTTCACGGTGTCAGGTGGCATTATTTATGCCTACCTATATAGGGACTTCTTCTGGCACGGTGTCTTCATCTCCGGCCTGGCATTCGGTTTCCTTGCAGGATTGTTACTCCTAATAAGGTTTAGGCCTAACAATATCTTGGGATATAATATCCAGCTATCCGGCTTTCTCCTACTACTTGGCGGGGCGATTGGCGGATGGCTGGGGTCAAGCTTCATGAATCCTGAGAACCACGAGTCGTTTATAGAGGCTTTAATCGCCTCAAGGTTTAACCCGGATCTCGGTGAGGAGAATATATTCTGGAGGAGTCTCACAAGCCATGAGCATGCAATGATAGCTGTAGCCCTTACACTAGTATTCCTCCTAGCTGTCTCAAGGCTGAAGCTTAAAGAGGGTCGCTTGACGAAGGCCACACTATATCTTGTTTACTTTGGGCAGCTGATAATGGCCCTAGCGTCCTACTCAGTATGGTTTATAGGTAAGGTGGCCCATCTAGCTATTACACCTGCTGCACTCCTCCTCATCTTCGCGACACTATTACTGAGCTTTAGAGTTGAGGGTTGGAGGGTCCTTAGAACAGCCTTAGTCGCTGGCAATATAATCATGTGGATAGGCGTCGCCATACCCGGGGCTCTGGTCGCCGTCAGCCTAAGATCACCACGTTTCTTTACACCGGCATTCAGGGATCCATTGTGGGACTGGGCTGAACTAGCGTATAACATCGGGCACTGGCATATTCTACTCACGACGTGGGGCGTAGTCCTCGCCATAATCTACCTAGGGGAGGTTAATAGAGGGACGCTGTCTAAAATAGCTGGATACCTAACAATAATTGGGTATATAGGAGCCTCGCTCGGGATAAACCTGTATATGCTGGGTAATCCACCGGGATACTATATCCCCAATCCATATGACAATATCTATCTGGCCTTTATAGTGGAGCCTATGCTAGGTATAATGGCTATGGGAATCGCGTTGACCTACATACTATTTTTAAGGGGAGTAGCGAGGAAAGGCCTTCTTATGAAGCGGCAGTAAAAAAGTGTGGGTGGAAAACGGGTTGTCATGGGACGGCGTAGTAGCATCGCTTGGGGACTATCAGCTTACCCTCGTTCTTAAGCTTCTTAATTATCTTTGAAACCTCCTTCTTGTCGAGGCCAGTCATCTTAACGACGTCTCCAGGTCGTAGTGGTTTACCTGCCTTTACAAATGCGTCTAAAACCATCTTCTCCTTCTCATCCATAGCATCTTCACCACATTGAACAAGTTATTTCATTGCTATATTACTATTGATGATAAGCAGATAGAATATATAAATCTTAACACTGTTAATAACTATAGGTCAGTTATGGTATCGAGGACAACCTCAACGCCCTCCTCCTCAGAATACTCCAGTTCTTTTGATCCCCATCCCTTCCTCCATTTTTCATGATATAATTCATCGGATATCACAACCAGCATGCCAAACTCTATCCGCCTATAGTCCGCAACTGCCATTAAAGCTGTGGCCTCCATATCTACACAGAGCACTCCCTTGTTTCTCATCTCCATGACCTTGTCTCTAGTCTCCCTGAAAATAGCGTCTGTACTCCATATTCCCCCTTCTAATACCTTCCTCCTATTTAGAGCTCCACCTGCCTTTTCAACAATCTTCTTAACTATCTTTTCACTGGGCCTTGGGATATATTCCGGGGGCATATAATGGTAGCTGGTGCCCTCTTCTCTAACTCCCCATGTTGGAACCACATAATCCCCAATCTTAAGCTCCTCGGATAATGCGCCAGCTTCCCCATATGCAATCACCTTCTCCGCACCTGCTTCAATAGCCAGTTCAAATGCTATAATGGTAGCCGGTGCACCAAAATATGGTTTCAACACGAATATTTCTACATTATTGTAGCGGCAGGTGAAGGCGGTATGTCCAGGGATCCATTCTAATTCCCTTATATTATCAACCTTCTCCTTGATTGCCTTTAACATTATCTCCGTAAATATAATCAGGCCCTTCTCAGGGACATATTTATCCCTGGTAAACATTTCTGGGCTTAGTAGAGGCTCCTGTTTACCTAGTTTTATGAATCTTCCCATAGACTACTCCACCAATATATCCCCTCTCCATATCTATAGGAATATTGGTATTAGGTTATTTACGTTCTCTAAGGATCCTCTTCATCTCCTCAGGTAGCTTAATTATTCCATGTCGGTCTCTAACATGGGCTTCAAACCTCTCTATCAATTCATCATGCGACGCTCCAGTTATCTCGTCTCCGCACATCTCACAAATATAACTCGGCATTTCAATCAACTATTCCGCTTATATAAAAGAACATAAGCTTATTATGGTGGAGATATATAATTTTGAAAAATAATTCATATAAATATATATATTTCATAGCTAGGTCGGGAAATGGGGTGTGTATCAGAATTTGTGGATGGATAAAATAGAGTTTACCCCCATAGGTATAGTCAGGCGTGAGGACCCTAATAAACAGGGTGATATGGAGGTTTTAAGACGATCTATTGCCATAATAGAGGTTTTTCCAGAATATGTGGATGGCCTAAAGCATATTGAGGAAAACAGTTTTATCTGGGTATTATGGTTTGCACACCTGTCTAGAGATACGGATATACTGGAAGTGCATCCGATGGGCGATGTATCTAGGCCTAAAATAGGCGTATTCGCTTCTAGAAGTCCTTTGAGAGTAAATAATATAATGTTATCCCTAGTCAGGTTGATCGAGAGACGAGGTAGCATACTCAGGGTTGTGGGCTTGGATGCATATGATGGTTCTCCCGTGATTGACATTAAGCCATATTCGCCTAGTTTAGATGATCCAGGGCACCTGTGTTTCGATGACTAATTGGAGACTAGTTCATCTAATTAACCCGAGGACTTCTTTATAATTTATATGAGTAACATTGATGAGCTAATTAATATGTTTGAAGATGCAATTAGAAACAAGAGCCATATAGTTCTGGATCCATATGACTTTAATCTAATCCTGAAGCTCTTGGATGTTACGGATGCTGTTAAACTATATAATCTATTGGCTACCCTTGAGGAGGAGCATATTGAGGAGGGTGTGGGTGAGCCTTTTGAGATAATTGTCCTATATAATGGGAGGCTGTTTAAGAGGATCCTCAGGATCTTATCAAAATACGCTGGTGTGAAGAAGACCTAGTATGTTATCAATGTACCCTTTACATCCTTATTCTTTAACGCCTTCTTCAGCCTTCCCTTGGCTAATCCACTTATAATTAGAGTCTCAATACCCTCTCTAGCCAATTCATATAATACCTCAACCTTATGTTTCATACCTCCGGTGACGTCTATGCCATGAGAACTACTAAGGTAGCTCATCACAGTACCTATGTTCTCTCTGGAGACAACCTTGATGAACCTTGCGTCAGGATATTTTAATGGGTCTCTTGTGTATATCCCATCTACTTCTTCGCACATAATTATTCGGATGCTATACTCGTCCTTTAGAGATAATGAGAGGAACCTAAATATTTCTTCGGTCGACATTATACAGCATCCCTGGTCTAAATCGATGCCGACATCGCCGTAAACAACCGGGATCATACCATATTCCAATAGGGTCTTTATGGGTTTTATATACATCTCCACTATCTTGGATTTCCTGGCTAGGGATATGCTTGATGGCTGGATTGGAAACGCCTCTAAACCATTTTTGAGAAGTTCTTCCATCAGTATCATATTGAGTCTAGCAGCATCATGATGGACAACTGCCATTCCATACCTGCTTTTACTATTGATGAAGCCTTTATGCGTCTCATATTTTGAGGCTGAGACATGTGGGAAGCTGCCTCCGCCATGTCCAATTATAATCCTCTTATTTGGTGAGACTGAGTCTCCTATTTCCTTGATTAATCTCCTAATCACTTCATATCTAGGTGTATATGGCCTTCTCTTGTCCGTTATCAGGCTTCCACCGAGTTTAACCATATATAGTCTCTTCTCACTCATTCTCTCCCCACCTATTATAAAGGCTGTTCTCTATACCCAGGATATCCAGTATCTTACCAACTATGAACTTCTCCATCTCCTCTATCGAGCTCGGCTTGTGGTAGTACGTCAATACTGGGAATAGTATATACACGTTGCATAACGATGATAACCTACGGAGGTTCTCAAGATGTATGGGGCTCAACGGGGCCTCCCTAGGTATAATAACTAGCTTCCTCTTCATTCTTATATGGTTGTCCGCGGCTCTCAGGAGTAGATTATCCGAGACTCCATTTGCAATCTTCGCGACAGTATTCATCGAACACGGTATGATAACCATCCCATCCGTCAAATAGGATGTAGATGCTATCGGCGCATCTATATCATCCTCATAATATAAATTCTCTGCATAATCCCCTAGTTCTCCTGCTAGGTCTATACCCATTTCATGGTAGGCGACTTTTTCAGCGGCCTTGGTTAAGACCACATGCATTTCAATATCTAGTGATTTAGCCTCTCTAACGAACTTCAGGGCCAATGGAGTGCCAGAGGCACCTGAGACGCCTACAACTATCTTTTTTCTACCCATCTCAATATACCTCTATCCCCATCCACCTCGACAACATCCCCATCTTCCAATAAATCAAATATCTTTTCATCCACTTTATCAATCATGGGGATCCCCGATATAATTGCTCCTACGGCTACTATTGGCTCCGCCTCTATATTCACGATCGCATTAGGAGCCATATGGTTCTTAGCAAGCCTATATATTATGTATGACCCGACTGTCGACCCCTTTCCCCTGGGGAATATAAGTATTTTGTCCTTAATCGATTTCCCTTCAAGAGGGTGGTTCTTCTCGACGATGACCCCTGTGTTTGGATCTACTCCACCATAGAAGGATATTGGCTCCCTACTCAGGAGCACCTCCCCCTTTGCGAATCCCTTGGATATGCTTCTTCCTCTAAACTCCATTATACCCACTCTCCCCTCACCGCCGCATCAATACATTTCTCTAGGTTTGCCACCTTTACTCTAAACCTATTGACTCCACGTGAGTAGTAGAATGCTTTAGCGGAGTTTGTGACTAGAGTCTTAAATTTACCTAGGAGCGGAGCTACGGCAACACAGGTATCTATAATGACCTTCGCACCCGATTTTTCAATGGTCTCTATATATCCTAGTTCCTCAGCCATCCTCTTAACCTGCCTGGACGTGGTTATCCATAGCTCAGCGGCTACCTCTTTATCTTTGAGCAGCCCTGCAATCTCCTCAAGTTCCTTGAGTGAGGTGTGTGGACAGCCTATCCATACCATATCGACTTCCCTAAACTCATCCCTAAGGTACTCATATCCCTCCTCCAAATCCCTACTTGTAATCTCGATAGTCTCCCCGGGGGGCTCGAAGTCCATCCACTCAGCAGTTACCCCCTTTATATGGAATATCGCCGCACCAGCATATGTCGCTATCGAGGCTGCAAATAGTTTCAAGGCCTCTAAATCCGCCTTCCCCATCCCCTCTATGTATGGAATGCTGTGCCCCGCTTTACTTGCAATAGCGTATCCTAGGACACTATAGTCGCTCCTGTAATTCAACTCTGTCTTTAGAACCACTCTCACCTCAGGCCTCCTATTCTCCTTTAGATGTAATCCATACATCGGTGTCTTACCTATTATGGCCGCGGCTAACGCTGATATGCCGCTCTCCCTATTTGTATATGCTCCTAATACTGAGTTGGCGTATGCAACTGCTGAGCTCTCGCTCCAAGCTATATGCTCACCTTTCTTAGGTAGGTTGCCTACTAGATAGGGGGTGCATGTGAGGGTTGGTTCAACACCCATAGACATAAATATCTTGATTACTTCCCCTTGCTTCTCCATAAACTCCCTGTCTATCTTCATCTCACGCCATTTACCAAGATCTACTCCTCCAGGGTTCAGTGTTGCCTTAACCCTCACTCTAGCTCCTCTGGAGAAGTCCCAGAGGAATTCTAGGCCGGCGTCACCAATGTTATGGTATGAGACGCCTGATATTTGGGCTGAGGATATTGGTATGAGGCGCTCAGCATCATATATCTTTCCTATAGCCACGAGTATCTCCATCGCCTTCCGCATACCCTCTCCATATTCACCTGCGAGTATCCTCTCCTCCTCAGGCGTTAGATACACTTCTTAAATCACCTTCTCGAAATCCCCTCTTCTCTCGGGGTTATGGATGGTGGCGTCTATCCCCCATTTAGCCGTCCTTCTAGTCTTTTGGTCAGCGGATGGATCCAATGAAGATCCTATTTGATCAGGATAGATGTATACATCTCTATTGGGCTGTACCCTCGTCGCTATTGCCCACTCGACTTCGTTAGGGTCATAAATGTCTATATCTTCCTCCACTACAATAGCTAGCTTTAGGGAGGAGTGTCCTCTAAACGCTGCCTCAATAGCCTTTCTACCATCCTCTTCACTCCTCTTCCTTATCTTAATCACACAATGTAGCCATGATGAGCCGCCTGGAGTAAGATATACATCTAGGCAATCCACGCCAGTTTCCCTCACCGCCTTGAGGATAGTCGGCTCCCTCGAGAGTCCCATAAGGAGCTTATGTTCATAGTCACCTGGTAATATAGCGTGGTAGAAAGCGTTTTCTCTAATGTAGATCTTCTCTATCTCTACGACAGGCTGCTTCCTCACTATATCATATGTACCCGTCAAGTCTACGAAAGGCCCCTCGTCATGCTCCTCACCCGTCAACTCTCCAATCATCACAATCTCCGCCATCGTCCCTACTACTCCGTCGAAATCCACCAGCCTAATCTCTTTGATGGCGTTTGCAATATCTAGTTCGCTGACTCCCAATTCCGGTGACATTGCACTGGCCACCAGGACTTCAACTGGGTTTCCAATGCATATCGCGAACCTCTTTAGACCTCTTTCTACATACTTATGTAGGTGTCGGGGGACGATTCTAATAGCTAGCTTATTCCTATCTATCTGCATCATCCTATGATATGACGTGTTGAATCCATATTCCTTGTCATACGCAACTACAATACTTGATGTTATATATGGCCCACCATCTCTAGGATAATGTTGGAGTATTGGTAGCTTATTTAGATCAGGCTCCACCTCCATATACATATCGTTATCAACTATACTAGGCCTCTTCCTCCTATTCATTATCTCCAGTAGATAATGTATTACCATATTAGGTGGGACACCTAGGTAGCTTGCAAGCCTCTCTCTCGTACTTACTATATTTGCCAGTATTGGTATAGATGACCTCGTCCCATTTCTTAGGATGACATTCTCAAATAGTATGGGCCTTCCCTTAGCCTCTCTAATTTTCTTAGCGACTTGAAAGTCTACTGATAGCTCATCCTCTACTCTAATCAACTCATTCTCTAGGAAGCTATACTCATCACGAAGTCTATACATTTACGTTCCACCATATATGTATTCGGCCATGTCTAAATATTCATACATACACTGTTGAATATAATAATCTTCCTAGTCTCCCGATTCATCTCCTAATTCTAGTTTGAAGAATCCTGCTGTTGCTGTTACCGATGAGAGAAGTAGAGGAAGTATACCATATCTAAGCATCTCGGTGTTTGACCCTGGTATACCGAACGCCACTATTAGGATGACTATTATACCTACCAGACTGACCTGGGCTACTGAGAACATCTTTGTGTATATCCTCAACCTATGATATGCTCTTAACTCAAATAGAGAGTATACCGCCCATAATATTATTGGAATGGCTAGGTTGCTTAAGGCGCCTGACGACCCCCATACATCTAGAATATCAGACTGGGGAAGGAATATCAGGAATACAATGGCTCCTAATATCAGAGTAACTATACCCGTTATCCTATAGTATCCCTCGTGCGCCTCACTACCTAGTTTTATCCATGCCAGTCCCCTAAATAAAATGCTTACTGGATATGTGAATAATGCATATAAAGCAGTTATTCCACCCATTACAAGAATGTTTGTCATCGCAGAAAGGATGAACCCTAATGAGCCAAATATCCTGGTAATACGTGCCATAGAATCTTCCCCAATATAAAAAATGTATGGATGTATTATATCTAGTATGGATTCCAAAAATTAAGCGTCTTCCTACTAGTGAGGATGATGTTGATCACTGTTCTATACATGCCCTCTATTCTCGATATTCTGCAGATTCAATTACCTCTGCATAGAACCTAGCTACATCCCTAGATGACAATATCCCCATTAATTTGTTTTCTTCATCGACTACTGGTAGGTGCCTAATATTATTCTCGCTCATTAGATAAGCGGCTTTACTCAATGGCTTATCTATACCTATTACTATGAGGTCCCGGGTCATAACCTTATCTAGTTTCTCATCCATAGATGTGTTTTCAGAGACACACCTAACTACATCTCTCTCAGTAAATATTCCCAGCAGCTTATCTCCATCTGTGACCAATATTGATCCCACTTTCTTCTCAATCATCTTCATAGCAGCATCCCTTATTGTGGATGAGGGGGATAAAGTAACAAGCTTCTCCCTCGGAGTCATCACATCTTTTACGCGTTTACCTAAATATGAACTCATAAAATAATATTATAGTAAAACGATTATATTAACAATTAATATGTATAATTAAAAGGATTACATTTATAACCACGTTATTGAAAAATATATTAAACTTCATAAATCTTTTGATGTTTTCTCATGTTATTTTTAATTTGGACTATACATTTGACGTCTCTTAGTCGGTTTAAACATATGTCCTATGAATAGGATCCAGCCTAGGGGTATCTTCCTTTGGGTGTAGTTTTTATAGTATCCAATGATGTTTCTAATATTTGATGTATCAGAAATACCGAGAAAATTGGATGGAATATGTTGTCTTATTTCTCACAATATTCATAACTATAATATTCTATATCAGCATAATTACTAGGGGCGGGCTCGCCGTCGGTATCGATGCACCGTATTATATGATACAAGTTAGAGAGATCTTGCGAAGTGGCTTCATGAAATACGGTGATCCTCCCCTAGTATTTTATATCCTAACAGTATTCGCCTTATTATCGGGAAGCATAGAAACAGGCTTTACCGTCTCTGTTCCTCTCTTGGCGGTTTTAGCGGGAGTCCCCTCCTATTATCTCGTAAAGGAAGTGACCGGACAGCGTCTACCTGCCTTCCTCACCCTACTACTAATCCTCTATTATCCCAGTTATATACGGATGCTAGGCGACTTCGTCAAGAATCAGTTTGGGATAGTGTTTATTGGTTTCACTCTACTATATTTGTTTAAAAGGGATTTAGGGAGAGGGAGATACATCTATATCACATTATCAACTGTATTAGCTGGCTTAACACATATACTGGATTTCGGCTTAACTCTCCTGGTCCTAGGGGCATACCTCATTCACGATATCCTGACTACTAGGGATGAGGTTCTGCAACTACTTCTCTGTATACTGATTCCATCTCTAGTCTATCTAGTGGGCTTTTTCCTCCTACCATTCTATTTCGGGGACTTAGGTAAGGGAGCTGGCTTCGTAAGTGACGTGGTTGAAGTCGGAGGAGAAACCATTCTCCCGATGGGCCTCAATATATATCTCCCTGCATTTGCATCGGCGTTGGTAGCTGGAGGGCTATTCATAGCATTATATAAAGATAGGCGGGTTAGAGAGTCGAGACTCCCATTCATACTATTAATCCTACAGATATTCCTAATCACACCCTGGAGGCCGGAGTGGCTCTTCAGGATAATGCTCATGTCCTTCATACCGATCAGCCTCATAACCGGATACTTAATACACTATATCGAGAAACTCCTGCCCCAGTTCTTAATAGCAGTCCTTATACTCTCATACCCCATATCAGCCGCAGTACCATTATCAGCCAGGCTACACCCAACCATAACACCATCACAGTACCATGAGCTATACACAATCAAAGATATAATCGGAGACAAGCCCGCCGAGATAATCTACGTTGGACACCCCGGGGAGAAATACTGGGCTGAATACATACTGGATAAACCCATCTTAAGACCAGGATCGAAACCAAGCGACCCCACCACCCCCCTATACCTAATAATACCAACCGGCATGAAACCCCCTCCAACAGCAAAGCCCATCTACAGAGGGGAAGAATATAATCTATACAGGCTCTGACATAAATATTTTTTATTTTTAACAAAACCTATGATTTTTTTAGAAAAAATTAATGGTAGCGGGGCGAGGATTTGAACCTCGGACCTCCGGGTTATGAGCCCGGCGGGCTTCCTGGCTGCCCCACCCCGCTGTCTCCATATTATTTTGTTTTGTTGTGTTATTTATATTTTTCTTCCAGTGTTTTCCGTTGTTTTTTATTGTTTGTCAATCTCTTTTAGTCTGTGTATTAGTTCTTCTATTTCGTCTTTTGTGTTGTAGAAGTGTGGTGATACCCTGATTAGACCGGGTCTTGCGGAGACCTCGATTCCCTCCTCGAGTAGTTTCCTCGCGGTTTCCTGTGGGTTTTTATGTCTGAATGTCGTGATTGGCGAGTGTCTCTCTATGTGGCTGTATAGCTGGTATCCATTGTCTATTAGGGCCTCGGCCAGATAGTCTGCTATCCTCTTGGTGTGATACCCGTATTTCCCTGGTGCATCGTATTTTATCAGGAATTTCAGCGACTCGTCTAATGCGGTGAATGCGGTTAATGCAGGTGTCCCCAGTTCAAACCTGGATGCGTCGCTAGGGTATCTATAGTTGAGGGCGTTGAAGGGTCTCTGGAACTCGTCTTCACCCCTCTGTCTCCTTTGGAAGACTGAGTCGTCGATGGATAGCCAGCCCATATACCTAGGCTCTATATCCCCGAGTATATCGCTGGATACGTATATCATCGCTGCCCCGTATAGGCTCATCAGCCACTTATAGGATCCGGTGAATGCGATATCCACCCCTAGTCTCTTGACGTTCACAGGCATTACACCGACTGCATGGAACATGTCGCTGACCAAGAGCCCTCCCTTGCTATGCACTAGGTCGGATAATGCCTTGAGATCCTCGATATAGCCTGATAACCAGCCTACGTAGTCGACTATGACGAGGGATGTATTCTCATCCACCAGCTTCTCATAGTCACTATATTCCGTGTATCCCCCTCTATCCCTAGCCACCCTAACCTCCTTGACCAAGCCCCGTCTCTCCATGGCCTTAGCCATAGCGAGGGAAGTAGGGAAATTATGCTGGCTAACCACTATATTAGAGTCTTTATCAATGTCTAGGGAGGAGAGTATGACTAGAAACGCGTAGGTGACGCCAGGGGCATAGGCGACCTCATCCTTAGACGCGCCTATAAACCTAGAGTACCTCTCCTTCAGCTCCATAATCTTGTCAAGCGCATATTCCCATGGGTCCCCATATTCAGCTCGATAATCCACTAGGTTCTTAACAGCATTGGATACGGGCTGGGGAAGGGGCCCGGTGCTGGCGTTATTAAGATATATCTTGTTTCTAATGGAGGGAAGACAATCCCTAGCTTCATCAAGCCATGACATAAAAAATATGTTTATGTCCAGTGCTTTTATTGTTTCCCATATTCCCCGAATAAAATAATATTATAGGCTATTTATTGCCTGGCCTGTGAAACTCATAATGTCTTCTTGGCTGCCAGTTATACTGATCCATATGACCTTATTATCCTTGTTATAGAATATGTAGTACATGTTATTCCCCGTGCCAGTATAGACAACTATGCCATTTACAACAGTCTCCTCCGGCGGGGTATAGGGTGTATCTGCCTGAGTCATCTTACTATACATCTGCTGGGTCATCATCTGGGCCTCCTCCGGTGTCTCATATGCAACTGCCCATATATGAGCCACGTCATGGTTCTTAGCATAGATCGCTACCAGGCCATCGACTATAGACTCCTGGGTTGTCAGGAAGAAGTGTATCTTCGCTAGGCTCGCCATAGCCTCCTCGCCAGACCTATATTCAACTAGAATATAGTTGGCTATCTCCTTAGGAGGCTCTTGAAACACGTTTTTACCAGAGTTATATCCCTGGAGATACATTATTCCTACTGTGGCTACAGCCAATCCCGCTATAATTAGAATTATGATACGCTTATCCAACTTCAACTCAGATCAGCCTGCTATGGATTATATATTGGACTAGGGATAAAAATTATTCTAAATACAGGTTGATATTATCCAACGGTATATTGACTATGGATAAGTGGATGAGGATGTCATGAAGGGGCTTAGGGTCGGGATAGATATTGGAGGGACATTCACCGACTTAGTGGCTTTGGATGAGGAGACTGGGTTAATAACTCATCGTAAGATCCTCACGACGCCTAGAGACCCTACTAAATGCTTTATAGAGATTCTCGAGCGCTTCAGCAAACCGGTTGAAAATATTAGTATGATTATCCATGCCACAACCCTGGGGACAAATATGTTCCTAGGCCAGATGGGGCTGGAGCCTCCTAAAGCAGCGTTAATTACGAATAGGGGGTTTAGGGACGTTATAGAGATTGGGAGGCAGAATAGGCCTGAGCTATACAACCCGTTTTTCACGAGGCCCAGGCCACTTATACCTAGGAGGCTTAGAATAGGCGTCTCAGGCAGATTAGATCATAGGGGGAGGGAGCTGGAGCCGCTCGATGAAGATGAGATACGGATGATTGCAAAACGTCTGAGGAGGGCAGCTGATGTAATTATCATATCCATGCTCCACAGCTATGTAAATCCGGTTCATGAGAAGAGGATAAAGGAGATTATACTTGAGGAGTATCCAGAGGCCATTGTAGTCGCGAGTCATGAGGTGGATCCCCAGCCCAGGGAGTATGAGAGGACTGTGACTACTGTGGTGAACGCGATTCTAAAACCAGTTTTATCAAGATATCTCATTAGGCTAAACACATTGCTCAGTGAGAAGGGGTTTGGGGGACGTTTCCTGGTTATGAAGAGCAGTGGAGGCGTAGCGAGTGTTGGGAATGCTGTTGAGAAGCCAGCTGCATTCATCGAGAGTGGACCGGCTGCAGGCGCTGTTGCAGTAGCCTATGTATCTCGTCTACTGAATATAGAGAATGCCCTAGGCCTAGACATGGGTGGCACGACTGCAAAGGCCTCAGCCGTCTTAGGTGGAAAGCCGCATATAGTCCCAGAATATGAGGTTGGTGGGAAGGTTCATATGGGGCGGTTGATGAAGGGCTCTGGATACCCCTTGCGTATTCCCCATATCGATCTGGCTGAGGTGAGTTCGGGAGGCGGTACAATAGCCTGGGTTGATGAGGGAGGCGCCTTGAGGATAGGCCCATTAAGCGCGGGAGCCGATCCAGGGCCAGTATGCTATGGTAGAGGAGGCGCTCAACCGACTATTACGGATGCAAACCTCGTCCTAGGTAGGCTGCCGAGGGTCCTGGGAGGGGGAGAGATAATTTTAGATAGGGATGCGGCTTATGAAGCGGTTAAAGAGCTGGGTGACCAGCTTGGGCTTGGGCCTGTGGAGACCGCCTTAGGCATAGTTAAGTTATCTAATCAGGTTATGATGCGCGCCATAAGGCTTGTATCTATAGAGCGTGGGCATGACCCTAGGATGTTCACAATGTTCGTATTCGGCGGCGCAGGCCCGTTACACGCCGCCGAGCTCTCTGAAATAGGTGTGGAGGAAGTCATTATACCTCCGTATCCCGGAGTCTTCTCCGCCCTCGGCTTACTGGCCACAGACTTTAGATATGAGGCCGTGAAGAGTATCGTTAAGGAAGCTGCTGAGTTGGATGATGACGAGCTGAACAATATCTTTATAGAGCTTACCAGCTATGTGGTGGAGAAGCTCATCGAGGATGGTGTGGATAAGGATAGGATAACGACCCTTAGATACCTGGATATAATGTACTGGGGGCAGGCGTATCACCTCACGACTCCATATATGGGTAGTGTTAGGGAAGCAATCATGGAGTTTCATGAGATGCATGAGGCTAGATACGGGTACTCCATGAGGGACGAGCCAGTAGCTATAGTCTCCGCTAGGGTTGAGGCGCTGGGGAATATGGAGAAACCCAGTCTCCCCCATTCAACTATGGAGGAATATCGTCCCCGGCCTGTGGAGGAGAGGGATGTCTATTATGAGGATACGGGTTGGGCAGCTACTCCCGTATATCTGAGGAGTAGCCTAAAGCCAGGGGCGATTCTAGACGGCCCTTCTCTAATCACCAGCGACGAGAGTACGGTGCTGATCCCGCCTGAATACCATGGATATGTGGATGAGTATCACGCTATACACATTAGGAGGGGAGGGTAGGGATGTATAGGGATAGAATCACTGTAGAGGTAATTAGAAACGCATTGATATACGTCTCTGAAGAAATGGGTATAGCGCTGAGAAACACAGCTTATAGCCCCAATATAAGGGATAGACTCGACCACACGTGTGCGGTTCTCACATTTAATGGGGAGTTGGTCGCCCAGGCGGAGCATATACCGGTCCACATAGGCAGCATGGCTGTGGGAGTGAAAAACACACTGGAGTATCTTGACAAGGAGGGTGTCGAACTTGGAAAGGGAGATATCGTGATTGTAAACGACCCATATATCGCGGGGACGCATCTCAATGACATAACCCTAGTAAAGCCGGTATATTGGGGGAATAGAATTATTGGCTTAGTGGCTAATAAGGCGCATCACGTGGATATCGGCGGCTCGGTCCCGGGTAGCATTGGAGGCGATGTAGAGACACTTATGGATGAGGGGATAGTGATAAAACCATCTAAGCTAGTTGAAGAAGGTGTGTTCAACAAGGCCCTCGTCGAGAGCCTCGCTGGGAGGGTCAGGACCCCTAGGTATCTAAAGGGTGATCTAATGGCTCAGGTCGCGGCTCTCCACCTAGGTGAGAAGAGGATCCTCGAGTTGGTTGAGAAATATGGAGTTGAGGCGTTCATTGAATCGATGATGGAGACCCTGGACTATATTGAGAGATATACGGTAAATAGGGTTAGAAACCTCGGGGTATATGGACGGTATACAGCCATTGACCATATGGAGTTGCCGGGTGAGGAGTTGGCGAATATCAATGTCGCTGTGGAGATTAGCAGGGAGAAGATCGATATAGATTTCCACGGGTCATCGGGTGAGGTTCCATATCCAGTCAATGCTGTATATGGTGTAACAGTGGCAGCGTCAACATATGCATTGAAGAGCGTCATTGACCCGGATATGCCTATAAACCATGGTTTCTATAGGATTGTGGATATAAAAGCGGATAAAGGTTCTATTGTAAACCCCATTCCCCCATCGCCAGTATCAGGTGGAAACGTTGAGACGACCCAGAGGATTGCGGATGTAGTTTTTAAGGCCCTTGCAGAGGCCTATCCAGATAGGGTGCCTGCAGCCAGCTGTGGAACGATGAATAATATCATGATAGGGGGCATAGACAATACTTGGGCGTTCTACGAGACGATTGGGGGTGGAAGCGGTGGTAGACCGGGTTTAGACGGCGTCGACGGCATACATACGAATATGACAAACACTCTAAATACGCCAATTGAGGTCGTGGAGAGGGAGTATCCAATCCTCTTCCTCCGTTACGAACTTAGGCCGGACAGCTGTGGCGCGGGTGAATATAGAGGCGGCCTAGGTATAACAAGGGCTTTTAAAGTGAGGGAGCCTGCTATACTCACCATAATGGCTGAACGGGTAAAGCTAAGGCCATGGGGATTAAGAGGGGGATTAGAGGGGCTGCCGGGAAATCATTATATAGTTAGACGGGGTGGGGAGACTGTCATTCTGCCTAGTAAAGCCACGGTCAGGCTGGAGCCAGGGGACGAGGTATATATTAATACCCCCGGTGGAGGAGGCTATGGCATACCCAGTAAGAGGGAGATTAATATGATAAGGAACGACTTGGAGGAGGGTAAGATAACCATCGAATACGTCAGGAAATACTATGGTGACGTCTCTCTAGTTTAAGAGGCTTTTTATCCTCATACTTATCTCCTTTGAAGCATCTTTAAATATAGGTGGGTCGGCCTCCTCAGACAAAACCTCTTTTATAGCCTTGTATAAGGCTTCTCCACACAGCTCCTCCAGCGGAATCACACGATAGCCACTCCTGCCCATGAATAGCCTGGCGTTGTCCCTCTGCTCAAAATGATTACCCAGTGGTATTATAATGCCCCTTTTACCATACCTGGCTAACTCTAGTAGACTCCCATATCCCCCGAGGGTTATGACTAGACTTGCCCCGGCGATGGCATTAATAGGGTTCGGTGTAAACCCGTTGCTTCCCCCTATCGTCTTATATTTTAGGCCATGTTTCTCTAGAACTGGGTGGATGAGGTCTAGTATGGGTTTACCTACATCCGTGCCTCCAATGTTTAGTAGGATGTATCCACCGTCGAAGGATGCGGCTTCATGGTCGTGGGTGAATATCTGCCCATAATATTCGAAGCCCTGATAATCCCTCCAATCAAAACCTACATATATCCTTAGGCTAAACCCCCTCATCCGCCTATGGATCCATCTATTTACAAATGGAAGAAGGATCCTCTGGATAATACTCCCGCCAATGGGTTTAAACCTGATGAAGTCGGTGATGAATACACTGGGTATATTAAGCCTCCTATGCATTAGAAGCTCCCAAAATTCATCGACAATCAAGAGGTCAAACTCCTCAATATCGACTTCACTCTCCACGATCCCAGCGTTAGTCTTTATAACTTCATATACCTTCCTGAGGTTCCGATAACTGCCCTTTACATATCCCTCTGAAAACACGTGGTCTAGGGCGCGACCCAAGTCAATAAGCCTGTGCGACACATCCAGTACATCGAGGTTCCTAGACTCTAGATATTTAAGGGCTTGGCCAGCTGATAACCATATGATATCTCCCCAATCAATATATTTAGATAAATGAACATCTCTCGTGACATGTCCTAATCCAACACTCGAGGACGCATAGAGGATCTTAGGTCTAGACATTGGAATAATACAAATACTTCAAGACATATTTATTTTTTAACATTGTTAATAGACAATACTATATTTAAGATACTCAGAAGGATGTTGTTTCAGGGGTAGAAGGGAGATGCCTAAATACTGTAGACGTTGTAGGGTGAACAAGGCGGATGTGTATCTAACATACTCTAGAGAGTATCTATGCCTAGATTGTTTCAATAAGTTCTTCGAGAATAGGGTTAGGAAGACTGTGGAGAAGTATAGGATGTTTAGGGGAGATGTAGTGGGTGTGGGGCTAAGCGGTGGAAAGGATAGCGCCGCCCTTTTATACAGCCTTAAAAAGCTATATCCAAAGAAGAAGTTAGTAGCTATACACCTGCATCACGGTATTGGAGAATACTCGAGGGATAGTTATGAACAGGCTAGGAAGCTGAGCGAGATGCTGGGCGTGGAGCTCCATGTCTTCGACTATAAGAAGGAGCTGGGTATCACCATACCTGATGTAGAGTACACTCGGTATAAGAATAAAGTCTGTTCTGTATGTGGGATTATACGGAGATGGGCATTATCCAGGGCGGCTAAGGAGGTGGGTGTAGATGTACTGGCGACGGGCCATAACCTCGATGACTTGGTAGAGGTCATGTTAAACCTATTTATCACAGGTGAATTCGATCAGCTTAGGAGGCTTAAACCCGTGTTGCCCCCAGAGCATCCATCTCAGGTCTGGAAAGTCAAGCCCCTATTTAGGAGCCCTGAAATGGACAACTTCTTCTATGCCATGTACAATGATTTACCTGTTAAACGGGTAAGTTGCCCATATTATAATACCGCGCGTTCCATCAGGAGAAAACGCCTGCTTGATGAGTGGGAGAAAACGGAGAGAAATATAAAATTCCAGCTGCTATCGACTTTTACAAAGAAACTTATGCCACTTATAAATGGAAAGGGGGATACGCCCTATAAAACCTGTAAGATATGTGGGGGGCCAAGCATGGGAGATGTTTGCTCCGCATGTAGAAGAATATCCATGATAAAAGATGCTCTGGAAAGTGATGGAAAAGAGGGTTAAATAAGAGTCATATATATATCAATACCCCACTATATACGCATCAATCCAGTCAAAAACTATTCTCCCAGAGAATAGTAGGTTGCCCCAGTTCATCTGGCAGCCACTTCAATAGCTATACCTGTGCGAACGGTAGCCCCAGGCTATCATGGGGGG